>WBZP01003516.1_pt1 | contig 16946 bp, 18 predicted proteins | sample 5204301 | NCBI WGS metagenome assembly WBZP01 (sample SAMN12412401, study PRJNA552823) | activated sludge metagenome | isolation source: activated sludge from nitrification reactor of wastewater treatment plant... | place: USA: Pennsylvania | collected 2017
AAGTGTGAAAGCTGTCATACCGGCCACCTCTATAAGGATAAACTCAAGACTGATTGCGTGTCCTGTCATAAGAAGGACGACTATCACAAAGGCGTCTTTGGCCAGAAATGCGAAACCTGCCATGGCGAAAAGGATTGGAGAACATCCACGTTCAACCACGACAAGGACACCAAGTACCCGCTCCTGGGCAAGCACAAAACCGCGAAATGCGAAAGCTGTCACAAAGTGCCTATGGCCAAAGAGAAAACGCCGCCCGGTTGCTATGCCTGCCACAAGAAAGACGATAAGCACGAAGGCGCACTCGGACGAGCCTGCGAATCCTGTCATACCGAGAAGGACTGGAAAGAGACACCCGCGTTCGACCATGGAAAAACCGTATTCCCATTGCGGGGCAAACACATCGACACGAAATGCAAAGATTGCCATCCTGATCAGCGTTACAAACCCACTTCCGTTGCCTGCTACTCCTGCCATAAGAGAGACGACTATCATAAGGGGGTCTTTGGTCAGAAATGCGAGACCTGCCATGGCGAAAAGGATTGGAAAACCTCCCCGTTCAACCATGACAAGGACACCAAGTACCCGCTCCTAGGCAAGCACAAGACCACGAAATGCGAGAGCTGCCACACCGTGCCGTCGGCTAAGGAGAAGACCCCCACTGCCTGTTACGCCTGCCACAAGAAGGACGACAAGCATGAGGACGCCCTGGGCCAAGCCTGCGAACAATGCCATACAGAGAAGGAGTGGAAGGACACCCATCTCTTTGACCACAACAAGACGAAATTCCCGCTGCTCGGCAAGCATGAAAAGGTCGACTGCAAAGGATGCCATCTCGACCGGAAGTACCGGCCCACTCCACTTACTTGTCACGCGTGCCACAAGAAAGACGACGTGCATAAAGGAGACTATGGCGAGAAATGCCAGACCTGCCATTCGGACCGGACGTGGAAAGAGATCACCTTCGATCATGATCGTGATACCAAATTTGCCCTGCGCGAGAAGCATCGGAGCGTGAACTGCCGCGGCTGTCATGCCGGCCATCTCTACAAGGATAAACTGAAGACCGACTGCGGCTCCTGCCACCGAAGAGACGACATCCATAACGCCGTCTTTGGCGTGAAATGCGAGACCTGCCATTCGGAAAAGACATGGAAATCTTCGTCGTTCAATCATGACCGCGACACGAAATATCTCCTGCTCGGCGCGCACGAACTCGTCACCTGCGAGGAATGCCACAGGGTTCCCGTGGCCAAAGAGAAAACGCCGACGGCCTGTCAGGCATGCCACCGCAAAGAGGACAAGCACAAAGGCGCGTTTGGCGACCGATGCGAGACCTGCCATCGAGAGAAGAGTTGGAAACTCATTCGATTCGATCACGACAAAGATACGAAATACCCGCTGAACGGGAAACATAGAACCACGGCCTGCACCAGCTGCCACAAAGGCTTGCTCTATAAGGACAAGACCCCGACCGACTGTGCGGCCTGTCACAAAAAAGACGACAAGCATAAAGGATCATTCGGAGGCGTCTGCATGGATTGCCACAATGAACAGAAGTGGAAAGACATCCTCTTTGATCACGACCGGCAGACGAAATATTCGCTCCGGGGAAAGCACGTGGGGCTGCCCTGCGACAGCTGCCACAAAGGCCATGTGTACAAGGACAAGACCTCAACGGAGTGTTATGCCTGCCACAAAAAAGACGATAAGCATAAGGGGCAGGAAGGCCAGCAGTGCGAAACCTGCCATCGTGAAGCATCCTGGAAAGCCGTGTCTTTCGACCACGACAAGGCCCGCTTCCCGCTGCGCGGGCAACACGACATTCTCGACTGTCGGAAGTGTCACAAGTCATTGTTGTTTAAAGATGCCCCAGTAGACTGTGTCGGGTGCCATGCAAAGGAAGATGTGCACAAGCGGCGGTTCGGCACACAATGCGAAACCTGCCATACCGCACGCGACTGGAAGTTATGGGACTTCGATCACGATGCGCGGACCAAATTCAAGCTGGATGGCGGGCACAAGAAGGTCGATTGCTACAACTGTCATCACAAACCGATGAAGGGAAAGCTCATCACCTCGAATACCTGCAGCAGCTGCCACAAGAACGACGACAAGCATGAGGGTGGTTTCGGCTCCCAATGCGACCAGTGCCATACCACATCGCTATGGAAAACGATCAAGCCCGGAGCAGGGGCTCGGAGGCAATGATCATGCTCCGGTTATCGACTGAGTCCAACTGAAGCGGATACGATGCAGCTGCTTTACGGCATGATTCGCAGCACACAGTGATTGCCTGAATCCGCAACGAGAAGATTCCCCAAAGAATCTCTGGTGAGTCCCATTGGGTTGTTTAGAGGAGCGGTCTCTGCAAGCATCCCATTGATTGAATGCCCACGAAGGTCCGTGCCGACTACCGTCGTGATGATTCCAGACACCCCATCGATCCGCCTGATCCGGTTGTTGAACGTATCGCTGAGATAGATGGCACCTTCGGCATCGACGGCAATCCCCGACGGCTGCATCAGCCGAGCAAGCGTGGCACTGTCCCCATCGCCGTCGAATCCTTCTTCCCCGGTTCCAGCGACGGTGCTCATAATCCCGCTGGCGGCATCCACACGACGCACTCGGTTGTTCATCGTGTCCGCAATCAACAGGTGGCCGTTCCCGTCGACGGCCACTCCGCTCGGGTCATTGAGTTCGGCCTGTACCGCAAGCCCGCCATCCCCTGCCTCTCCCGCAATACCGCTGCCGGCGACCGTCACAATGATCTGCTGCGCACGATCCAGCTTCCGAATCCTATGGTTCCCACTATCCGCAATGAAGAGGGTCCCATCGGCACCCATCGCGAGACCCGTCGGCCCACTCAACTGAGCCCGCACCGCAAGCCCATCGTCCCCGGAAAATCCCTGTTCACCGGTCCCGGCGACCGTAGAAATGATTCCCGTCCGAGCGTCGACAATCCGAATCCGGTTATTGAAACTGTCCGCGATGATAATATTACCCTTGTCATCGATCGCCACTCCTGAGGGGCTGTTCAACTGCGCCTCTGTTGCCAAGTCGCCGTCACCGGAGAATCCTTGCTGCCCCGTCCCGGCCACGGTCTCGATCCTTCCGCTTGCGGCATCCACCCGGCGGACCCGGTTATTAAACGAATCTGCAATCACAATATTCCCCGCTGCATCCACCGCAACGCCGGCCGCAAACCACAGACGCGCTCGAGTCGCGAGTCCCCCGTCGCCGATGGACCCTAATTCTCCGGTCCCCGCAACCATATAGACCCGGAAAATCCGGCTCTTCGAGGCCTGCTCGGACAGGCCAAGACCAGCATCAGACTCCAATGCGCTGAGCAGTTCCGGCGCAACATTTACCATCATGGTGCCGCCAGTCGTCATGTCTTCAACCGGAGACTGGGAGGCAGTCAGTCCCTGCGAAAGGCTCAGACTCGGCACTCCGGCCGTGACAGTCATGCATGCGAACAGGATGTGCCAGAACGATTGACTGGGTCTAGGCATTGGCACTCCTCAATCAGTGGTGTTGGGAATATCATCCCAATCTTGGGGAGCCGATTATAGAATCCCGCCCCCGACCTGTCTAGCCCAAACTCCAGCGCACCCCAGAGTGTGAGGCCAACTGTCTCAGGAGGCAACGCTCGTTCTTTTACGAGAGATCATGAATAGGCCGGAACATGACTGATCAGTCTGCGGACGTGGGAGGACGGAAGGGATAGAGACTGGGCGAATATTAGTGAATGATCGGAATTGCGATGCGAGGTTGTTAGGCGGAAATGACGCGACTGCTTTGAGCTTGGGCGTCGGGAGGGGAAAACCGGCTGGTCGGATTACGGCGCGTTTCTACTGAGCACGGCACGGGATCTTACCGGCTTCCATTCTTTGACCAACCGCTTGGCCTGCGCCAGCTGATCCGGCTGTAACTGCTTGACCAATGTGGCACGCTGTTGATCGGCCTCCTGATCACCCTGGCCGGCGGACAGCGCCAGCCATACATAGGCTTGGGTCTTGTCCGGCAACACACCCTGGCCGCCAGTCAAAAGGGCTCTACCCAAACTCGATTGCGCTGGGGCAAAACCTTGCGCGGCCGCGCGCTGCCACCACCGCACGGCTTCTTGTTCACTTTTCGGCATTCCCGTGCCGTCCCAGGAATTGTTCCCGAGCAGATATTGGGAGAACGCATCACCTTGTTCCGCGGCTCGGGTATACCATCGGACGGCCTCGACCTTATCGATCGGAACATCGCGACCGCGATCATAGACCTGTGCTAAGGCAAACTGTGCTTCGACATTTCCCTTTTCAGCCTGCGCGCGCAACTGTTGAATCACCGCACTCCCTTTGACTGACACCTCGCTCACCTGCTTGCCCTGATTCACTGGAACGGTACGTCCCCCTCCGCACGCGCTTATCAGAAATATACTCACACAGACAATTATCGTATGACTCCACATAACATGCCTCCTTGAGAGCAGCTACTTCGGAACGGCCTGCCCGTAGTAGGTATCCACCATGACACCCATTTCTTTCAGCATCGGCGTCGGAAGTGTGCCGCCGGCGCAGATGATGACCGCGTCATTCTTCAATACGAGAGATTGCCCGTTATGATCGAGGGTGACCGTGTCTTTGCCGATCTCTTTGACATTTGCATTCACCAACACCGTCAGCTTCTTTTCTGCCACACACTGTTTTAACTGCTGGCGATTCTTGTCCTTGGGACGGGTAAAGATTTCATCGCCACGGCAGGAGATCGTGACGGTCGTCCCCTCCTCTGAAGCAATCGCCAACGCGGCTTCCGCGGCGCTATCGCCTCCCCCAACCACCAGCACATGCATGTTCCGATATTGTTCCGAATCAATGAGCCGATAGACCACTTTGGACTGCTCTTCCCCCGGCACACCCAGTTTTCTGGGAGACCCGCGCCGGCCGATCGCGAGCAGCACATTTCTGGTCTTGTAACTCTGCTTCGATGTTTTGACGAGAAATCCGTTCCCGGACTTACTGACTCCCTCCATCCGCTCCGAGAAGCTGATTTTCAGCCCGGTCTTGCGAATCGCTCCATTCCAAAACTCCAGCAGCTCTTCCTTGCTGATTTCGTACCGATCAAACCTTCCGATAATCGGCAGATTCATCGGGGCGGTCATCGCCAACTTCCTGCGAGGAAAATGATAAACCGACCCGCCGAGTCCGTCTTCCTGCTCAATCGTGACGCTTCGAAGACCATGCTCTTTTGCCGCCAGCGAGGCCGAGAGCCCGGCGGGTCCTGAGCCAACGATCACCACATCCAGCTGGTCGCCGGTGCCCTTGTTTTTTCGAATGGACGCGATGGCCCTCGCTCCCTGATCGACGCCCTTGCGGATAAGCCCCATTCCACCCAACTCGCCGGCAATGTAGATCCCCGACACGTTCGTTTCGAACGTCGGTTTCAACTGTGGGATATCGATCCCGCGCTTCTCGGTCCCGAATACCAACGAAATCGCTTCAACAGGGCAGGCTGCCTCGCAAGCCCCATGGCCGATACAGTGGTCGGGTTGAACGAGTACCGCCTTTCTCCCTACAAGCCCCAATGCATGCTCAGGACAGGCTTTGACGCAGGCCCCTGAGCCAATGCATTTATTGGTATCGATGACGGGATGCAAGGTGAGCGGCTCAGGGATTCCGGACTTCTTGGTTTCTTCAAGACGGCTGCGGTGGTGGATCTCTGTTTTCCGGTGGCGGCGCAGATAAAACAGCAGCGCCACGAGGAGCGGCAAGAGATAGAGCCATGCGGGTGACGAAAAGGACATCGGCAAACCTCCGCCCTAGGGAATCTCTCGATCGATCACAACCGTGACCTTGTTGGCTCCCGGTTTCATCGGCTCGCTGACGCCCTGAAGATCGCCGCTTTTCGGCATGGCTTCGCCGGACTTGGACAGACGCGCGACGATGACGACCGTTCCCACGTCGGACAGTTTTCGTGACGGCATGGGGCTGGTCGAATCATCGAGCTGAAACGTGAAGGGCAGATCTCTCTTGGTGGCACGTACGATCGATACAGGCATGGGCGGACCGTTCATCTCCCGGGCAAATACAAAGAGGGTATCCGTCGGCGATCCCTTTCCCGCAAGAGCCGGCGCAATCGTTACCTGACCATTGATCGCAACAGACGGTCCAGCCGGGCTGGACGGTTTCTTCGGTGCCGGAGGCGTTGCAACCTGCGCCGCCTGGCGACCACCCGCAAGTTCTCTCGCTTCGGCAATACCAGCCATGATTTCCTGGACTGCTTCTGGATCCGTCTCAGGGGGAAGATTGGTGCGCGCCTCTTCCCAGTATGAGGCGGCACGACCGAACTCTTTGTGATTGTAGGCGACCGTCCCGGCCAACATGAGGGCCTTCACGTTTCGTGGATCGGCCTTGAGAGCCTGCTGAATCAAGGCTTCCGGCCTTCCCTCTAACTTCCGGCCGTTCAGCACGCCTAACGCATCGGCATAGTCTGCCAGCATTTGCGCGTCGTCGGGAATCAGTTGCATGGCCTTTTCATAGATCGGCACTGCCTCTTGATGACGCCCCAATTCCACGTACGCCCGAGCAAGCAAGGCCCATCCCACACCGTCGGTGGGATTCTGTTCGAGTTTAGCCTTCAGTCGTTCCGTCAATGCATCCAACCCACTCACCGACAGATGGTCTCCATCCCCGCTCCCCGAAGCGGCCGTCGCTGATGCGCCGGGATGCGTGATGGCCAAGGGGCTGCCGAGCTTGACATACAACAAGACGCTGACTGTAGGGATAATCAGACCGAGCACCACAGCCACGGCCTTGCTATTCAGCTGATGCCCGGATCCGGTCACCGAAAGCTCTGCGCTCCCCGTTTCTTCGAGCACACGACGATCCAACTCACGACGGGCAATCTGATATTGCTCATCGGTCAACACGCCGTTCTTGTAATCCAGCGCCAACTCAACAAACTGTTGCCGATACACGGACAGCCGTTTCTCCTGTTCCCCCGCAGCGACAGCATGCGTGCGACGCAACAACGGCCAGAGCAGCAGGCCAAGAGTGACAATCACCAAACCGGAGGCCACAAGCCAGAATGTCACGATCATGGGTGTTTGGCTCCATCAGACAATAGCTGTTTCACTCGTTGATGGTCGGCTTCAGACACAATCACTTCAGGAAGCGTCTTCTGCCTCCGTCGGACTGCCAGAACCAGCGCCGTGCCTGCAACGGCAAGGAGAAGAAATGGTCCGATCCAGAGCAATGTCGTCGTGGCTCGTAACGGAGGCCGATACAAGACGAAATCGCCGTAGCGTTCGACAAGGAAGTCTATGATCTCCTGATCGCTCATGTTTTTCGCGATCATCTCACGCACTTCCCGACGCAGATCCTCAGCCAGCGGTGCATTGGAATCCGCCAGTGTTTGGTTTTGGCAGACCAGGCAACGCAATTCGACCGCAAGCGCCTTGAGCCGGGCCTCGGCCTGAGGATTCTCCGCCAACGGCCGCGCTTCCTGAGCAACCACCAGGCCGGGAATCGTCATCACAAACATCAACGTCCAGATCCGAATCATTGGTTCTGCAGCTCCCGCACAAGAGGAAGGATTTTCTTTTCCAGAACGTCCTGATCCACCGGCCCGATCTGCTTATACCGAATCTTCCCTGCCTTATCGATCACGTAGGTCTCCGGAACACCATAGACACCATAATTGATGCCGACCCGGCCGGCCTCGTCGACGGCGACCAATTGGTATGGATTACCCCACCGCCGCAGCCAGGTGAGCGCTTCCTCCCGGGTGTCCTTATAATCCGCCCCGTAGATCGGAACTTCACCGGATTTTGCGATCTGCATCAGCACCGGATGCTCTTCTTTACACCCGTTGCACCAGGAGGCCCAGAAGTTGAGCAACCAGACTTTCCCTGCCAGCTCTTTCGGCGAAAAGACCTTGTCGGATTCATGCAACTGAGGCAATGAAAAATCAGGAGCGGCTTTCCCCACAAGCGGGGACGGGACTTCGCGTGGATTCAAGGTCAACCCGACGGCAAGGAATCCCACCATCACCACAAAGATCGCCAGCGGGAGCAAGAAGCGCTTCATACAATCGGCGTCCCGACCGGTTGAGATACAGCAGGCGCCGCCTCTTGCTCACGACGCCACGCGAGGCGATAACGTCGATCGGTGATTGCCAATACTCCTCCTAAAGCCATGATCAAGCAGCCGCCCCAGATCCAGTCGATAAACGGTTTGTGATAGAGCCGTACACTCCAGGCACCCGCCTCAAGCGGTTCCCCCAACGAGACATACAAGTCTCGAAATAGTCCTGAATCGATCGCCGCCTCCGTCATGGTCTGGCTCTGGACCATATATCGACGCTTTTCCGGGTACATCACGGTCACATCTCGACCGTCCTTCGTCACGCGAAAAGTGCCGCGTGCCGCAATATAGTTCGGCCCCACAAAATCCTTCGCGCCATCGAACTGAAACGTATAGCCGCCGATCGTGGCGGATTCGCCCACATTCATCCGCAGATCTTGTTCAACCTCAAACCCTTTCACCATCGTCACTCCGACGATGAAGACGGCAATCCCGCAATGCGCCAAAATCATGCCCCAATAGGAGCGCGGAACCGATGCGAGACGGCTGAGCAGACCAGAGCCTTCAAGATGAGTGAGCCGTTCACGGATATTGATCACCGCCGTCGCCACAATCCACAGCGCCAATAACAGGCCGAGACTGAGGAGCGGCGTCCATTTACCCAGCACGAACGGCAACAGCAATGCCGTGACAACGCTGGCTCCAAACGCCCAACGCAATTGCATCGCCAGACTCGGCAGACTCGCTTTTTTCCACTGCGCCAGCGGACCGATTCCCATCAGAAAAATAGCGGGTGTCATGAGCGGCACGAAAACCGTATCGAAATAGGGCGGACCGACTGATATCTTTCCGAGCCCGAGCGCATCCAGAAAGAGCGGGTACAACGTTCCCAATAACACCGATCCCATCGCGACAACAAGCAACACATTGTTGGCCAGGAGCATCGACTCACGCGAAACAAGGTCGAATCCCCCACCCAACCCCACGCGCGGCGCACGCCAGGCATAGAGCAGGAGAGATCCGCCGATGACGATCGCCAGAAAAACCAGGATAAATAACCCGCGCTTCGGATCAGTCGCGAAGGCATGGACCGAGGTCAATACACCGGATCGTACTAAAAAGGTGCCGAGCAAGCTGAGCGAGAAGGCAAGAATCGCCAGCAGGACCGTCCAGACTTTGAACCCACCTCGTTTATCCGTAACCGCTAAGGAGTGGATCAGTGCTGTGCCCGCCAACCAGGGCATGAAGGATGCGTTTTCAACCGGATCCCAGAACCACCACCCGCCCCAACCCAACTCGTAGTAGGCCCATCCGCTGCCTAAGGCGATGCCGACCGTCAGAAAACACCAGGCGACGGTCGTCCAGGGACGAGACCAGCGGGCCCAGGCTGCATCGAGGTTGCCGCCCAGCAACGCGGCGATGGCAAAGGCAAACGCGACAGAAAAGCCTACATATCCCATATAGAGCATCGGTGGATGCATGACCATGCCGGGATCCTGGAGCAACGGATTGAGATCGCGACCATCAGGCGCGGCAGGGATCAACCGCTCGAAGGGGTTCGAGACGGTCAACATGAACAAGAGAAACCCCAGGCTCACCAAGCCCATCACGCCGAGAATTCTCGCCCGCATCACTTCCGGGAGATGTTTTGAGAAGAGCGTGACCGCCATCATCCAGAGCGTCAGGATGAAGGTCCACAAGAGAAGCGAGCCTTCATGGGCTCCCCAAATGGCAGCCAGACGATAATGGAGCGGTAACTTTGAATTGGCGTTTGCCGCAACATACAGCACCGAAAAGTCTTTCTGGGCAAATGCATAGCCCAGACAACAGAAGGCGATGAGCACCAGCAGAAACTGCCCGCGTGCAGCGGGTTTCGCGACCGCCATCAGAGACGCGTTGCCGGATGCCGCCCCGTAAATCGGGACGGTGCCCTGCACGGCTGCGACACAGAGCGCCAGGATCAATGCAAACTGGCCGATTTCAGGAATCATGCAGGTATATCCTCTATCTCTCCTACGGAGTGACTACAAGCGTCTTGCTGCTCTGCTTCCCGGCCGCCTTGGCCTTGGCCATCGCCTCAGCAGCTTCCGGCGGCATATAGTTCTCGTCGTGCTTGGCGAGCACTTCACTAGCCACGAAGGTTCCCTCCGACGAGAGCCGCCCCTGCGCGACCGCACCCTTCCCTTCCTTGAACAAATCCGGGAGAATGCCTTTATACGTGACCGGGACGCGTTTTACCGTGTCACTCATCACGAAATGGACGGTCAAGCCGTCGTTCTCACGTGTAAGGGTCCCGGCTTCGACCATTCCCCCGATACGAAAGCTTTGCCCTTTCGGCACTTCGCCGTTCGCCACCTGCGTGGGCGTAAAGAAAAACACGAGGTTGCTGTTGAACGCGTTCAGCACTAAGGCCGACGCAATCCCCAGAGCCACCAAGCCAAGTCCAATCATGGAGAATCGTTTTTGCCGCGGCGTCATGATGCCACTCCCGCAGAAGCGACCGATTGACTCAGGATATTGCGAGCTGCAGCATGCCGTCGACGAAGGCTCAGAACTTCCCAGATCATACAGAGCGCCGTCACCCCGAACGACGGCCAGACATAGACCCCATACCCGCCCATCGCAAGAAACTCATTGAGGCTGTTCCACTGCATCAGGAGACCCTCTCTATCTGCACCCAAGAAGCGTGCCGTTCACGTTCAAGGATGATACACCGGACACGCATCAGCGTGACCGCGGCGCTATACATCCAAAAGCCCAGCGCCATGATACCCATCGCCGCCAGCATCGTCGCCGCCATCTTCGGCGCAGCGGTCACGCTGATCGAGGCACCCTGGTGCAGGGTATTCCACCAGCGCACAGAAAAATAAATGATCGGCACATTGACGACACCGACCAACGCCAGCACGGCACTCGCACGGTCGGCACGACGAAGATCGTCGATCGAGGCATGGAGCAGCATGACACCGGCATACTGAAACAGCAAAATCAGTTCAGAAGTGAGGCGGGCGTCCCAGACCCACCAAGCGCCCCACGTCGGCTTTCCCCAGAACGCTCCGGTAAAAAGGGCGAGGAATGTGAATAGCGCCCCGGTCGGCGCGATGGCCTGAGCCATCATAAAGGACGGCCGCGCCTTCAAACCCAGCCCCACCGCCGCCCATCCGGCCATGACGACATAGAGAAACATGGACATCCACGCCGCCGGCACATGAACAAAAATAATGCGATACGAATCGCCTTGCTGAAAATCGGTCGGGGCAACCAGAAACCCCATATAGAGCCCTACCGCCAGACAGACCACTGATACACAGGCAAACCAGGGAATCAGCTTACCGGCGAGCGGATAGAACGCCTGCGGCGAGGACCATTGGAACCAGTTCATACGATCTGTCTTCATGCTCTCCGATCCTATTCGACCGCAATGCGCAAGGCGGCTGCGGTCGCCCAAGGGGCAAACGGAATGGCCAGGACGACACAGGCGCCAAGGAGCGAGAGGTGCCCCTCTGCTCCCATCCCAGACTCGCTGCTTGCCACAGCGCCCGCTCCGAAAATCAGCACGGGAACGAAGAGGGGAAGCACCAGCAACGCGCTCAACAGATTGCCTCCCCGAATACCTAACGTGAGTGCCGCCCCAATCGAACCCACCAGGCTCAAGGTGGGAGTGCCGAGCAAAAGGGAGAAGGTCAAGATCGCGATTGCGCCGCCGCTCAGGCCGAATTGGAGGCCGATCAACGGCGACAACAGGACCACTGGCAACCCCGACACCAGCCAATGGGCTGCGATTTTCCCCAACACAAGCGCAGCCAACGGATGAGGCGCCAGCAGCATCTGTTCCAATGTACCGTCCTGATAATCGGTCGCGAACAACCGGCCAAGCGACAAGAAACAGGAGAGCAGCGCCGCAATCCACAACACTCCCGGTGCAATCGTCCGTAACACGGCTGGCTCGGGTCCGATACCCAACGGGAAAAGGGTGGCCACAATCACGAAGAACAGAAGCGTTGTGACAATATCGGCTCGGCGGCGCCAGGTGAGCAGAAGATCGCGCTGGATAAGACCGAAGACCGCCGCGGCCACGCCCCCCTGCATCATTCGCCGAGCCTGAGCTGCTGAACAGCGGTTGGATCGAGACCCATGGCTTGATGCGTCGCCGCCACCACAGTGCCTCCCCGTTCGACCTGCCGTTGCAATCGCTCCCGAAGCAGTTGAGAGGATCGCGCATCGAGTGCCGTGAAGGGCTCATCCAGTACCCACAGAGGCTGCTCGCTACACCAGAGACGGGCTAGTGCCACTCGACGCTGCTGGCCTTCGGAAAGTACTCTGGTCGGCAGCCGGTGACAGGCAGGCTCGACGCCGATAGCCTCAAGAGCGGCACGCGCCAGTGCGGCGGTCACCGGATGGCCGCTCATCTGCATAGTCGCTTGAATATTCTCCATTGGGGTGAGGTCATCTTTCAGCCCTATGCGATGACCAATGTAGATTAAACCTGCGGTGAATGTCTCCCGCTGCTCTGTGATTGATCGCCCATGCCAGCATATCGTGCCCTGATCAGGAGGCGTCAGACCGCAGATCGCCCTCAGCAACGTCGTTTTCCCGGATCCATTCGATCCTTCGATCGACAGCAATCGCCCGGCCGGCACCGAGACACTGACCTGCCCGAAGAGCTTCCGGTCTCCACGATGGCAACTGAGGTCATAAATATCCAACATGGTTAAGAAAAATCCCAGCGCAGGCCAAGGAAGAAAAATTCCCGCGTCGTAGAGTCTTTTTGCGATGGACTATTGGTCAATGTCTTCTCGACTCCGCCTGATCCCTCAAGTGTCCAGCTGTTGAAAAACCGATAATCGAGTCGAATCGTCGGCGTCACCCGGTACAAATCGACGTTGAGATTGTCCTTTTGGTGGTACAAGAGCACGAATGTGTCGAACTGCCACTGTGGAGTCAGGCGTGCCAGCGTATTGAGCGAAAGAGACTGCCCGTTATAGGCAGGGCTCGTAATGTAGCTGGCATTCGCGACGAACGTCGTGTTCTCGAACGGGAAGTTCGTCCCAATCGCTTGCGCCGTATACGTATAGATATTGCCACTACCAGGCTGCGCTTGCAAGGAACAAGCGGCATCGCTTGTCGCGTTTGGGTTGAGAAACAGCGTGCTGGTTCCTGGGAGAATGACCAAGCAACTGGTCTGTCCCGTGCCTGAAATTCGATTCAGCCGAACGTCTCCACCGATTTGCCAATCTTTACTCACGGCATGGAGGACGCCGACCAGGAATAAATTACTGGTCGCGGTGACCGCCTTGGCTTGTTCGCGTAGGAGATCGGCATTGGTAGAATTAATATGATCAAGTTGGGCATTGGGGGTCCCGAAGAGTGCGTTGGTTGTCTGTAAATAGGGCGTGCGCCGATGATCGGCCAAAAACGTGAACGTCGTTCCCTCGGTGACCCACGTTCCATTGAGCATGGCTACATTGAGGACGTTGTACGAGATATCGTAATCGACCAGTCCAAAGGCGTTTTTTCCATTTTCAGCATACCGTAGCTCGGTCCCCACCGCCCGACGATCGACAACGCCATTTACCATTTGATTAATATAGTACGCATTCCCGCTCCAGGCCTTGGCTACTGGGCCGATATCGACATTGACCCCGTAAAAATATCGCTTGAGATCGGCCCTGAAATTCCTCGGATCGTCAGGGACATAATTCGACGCCAAGCTAAATTGCCGGGGCTGCCCCGCGAGGAGATTGACGTTTAGGAACTGCGGAACAGCCGTGTACCGGAACCACACCCCGTCGAACCTGAAGTCCAACACCCCTCCGGTGTTTCCAGGCTGACGCCCGACGCGAACGAAATAGGAATCCTGGCTGGAATGCTCCAGGTACAGCGCCCGAAGACGGCTGATGTTGCGCCGGATCTCGGTATCCGCCAAGAGATCGGTCGTCTGGGTACCACGGACCACAACCTTGGTGTCATACTCGTCTTTGCGATAGCGCCCGGTGATGTCGAACGCCGATTGGAGCAACGACTGATCCTGATTGTTGAACTTTGTCGTCGCATTCGAGATTTTGTCGGTAATTTTCGTTTGTGAGTAGCCGCCGTAATAGTACTCGTACACACTTCCATAGACCTTCATCTCATCGATTTTCTTCGCGGGCTTTTTCACCTTTCCCTGCGCAATGGCAATCTTCAAATCCGCAACCTTGGCCAAGCGCTGCCGCACGCGAGCGGCACCTTCCCCATCCGGATAAATCTTGAGGTAGTGCTCGTATTCCGCCTTGGCCTTGTCGATGTCGCCAGTACCCTCTCTGGCCACACCGATCATCTCTTGCGCCTCACGGGCCTGCTTGGTTGGAGGTAGATTGAGTGCTGCGTTAAAGATCAAGACAGCTTTTTCACCTTCCTCAGCCGTCAGTGCTGCGCGACCGAGCTCCATGAGATCAGCGGCATATCGTTCGATATCCATGCCGGGAGTGAACGGCGGAATATCAAAGGATTGTCCTGCCCCCTTTGCCACAGGCGGCTTCGGGAGAGCAGGTCCTTTCACTTCAGCCGGCGGAACCACTGAGATACCGGGTTTATCCAGCTTCACGGCAATTACAATGCGGCTGCTGCTCCGAATATCCCGCTGGCTCACTCGGAATCGGACGGGCCGTTCGAACTTGATTGAGAGTCCATTGGTGGCTTGGTCAGGAAAGGTCACTTGAAATTTCGGCACGAGATCGCTCGGAGGAGATGCCGCGAGCTCGCGTGCAAAACGACGGGATCGGTCCAGGTCAGGGAAGTCTAGGAAGATCCTGATGAGATCACCTTTTTCAGAAGGCGTATGCCTCAGATACAACGCTCTGGCGTTAAAGACGATATGAATCTCGGCCACACCCGGCGTCTCGACGATCTCAATGCGATCGAGCACCTGGGCAGATGCGGAGCCCGGCCCTGCGAGAGCCACAAGAAAGAAGAATCCCCCCAGAAGGGCAGTCCCCATCGCATGGCGCAACCCGATTACAACACTTGCTCGCAACGTGAGCTCCCATAGGATGTGAATAATGGAAACAGAAGACCTCACCCACAACAGGCAAGGACGTTCCGCTGACTTAGGCGCTGCCGGTAGGCCGGTGCAGATTGTAGTTAGTCACGTGACCTTCGAATGCCGACTCGTCATCGACGCTCCACACATCGCACAGATAATTCACCGCATGAATCCTTTGCGCTGCCATATTTCCCCAAGTATTCCGCTTGAACCGTAATGTGATGGCACCAAATTCAGGGCTCAGTCCCAACTGCCGCCGACCCTATGACAGCCTGAACTATCACAGGAGTTCGGCGCTGCTCGCTTCCCACTATGACCGGCCGGTCTGGTACCCTGCACTCCCAAATACTTCAAGCCACGCTCATGACAGGTGTTGCATTGCCCTGGCGTCGCCGTCACAGAAGTGTGGTATCTCGATCCGGAAAAGCCGGTCGTGTTCTTATGGCACACGTCGCACGACTGCGTGCTTGGGATGTGATTTGCCGGTTTCCCCGCTGCACCACCCGTACCGTTGTGGCAGGTGGCGCAAGTCCCTGGCGTCACGCCCGTGTGATTGAACGTCGCCGGGATCCAGCCAGTGGTGCTGTGGCACGTATTACAGGCGGCAGTAGGGTTGGTCCCGCCTTTGTGGCCGGCCGGAATGCCGCGCGCGATCGTGGTGTTGTGACAATTGGCGCACGGCGTCGCGGTCACTACCGTGTGGTTCATCGTCGCCGGGACCCAGCCAGTCGTCCGATGGCAACTATCGCAGGCAACAGCCCGGTTGGTCCCACCCTTGTGATTCGTTGGGATGCCCGTCGCCGTCACCCCATGACACGTCTGACAGGTGCCTGGGGTCACACCCGTATGGCTAAATGTCGCTGGAGTCCAGGCGGTCGTTCGGTGACAGGTGCCGCAAGCCCCCGGTGCCATCCCGCCTTTGTGCCCCGCCGGTATCCCGGTGGCAATTGAGTTGTTATGACAGGTCGAACACGGCGTCGCGGTCACTACCGTGTGGTTCATCGTGGCCGGCCGCCAGCCGGTCGTCCGATGGCAACTATCGCAGGCAACAGCCCGGTTGGTCCCGCCCTTATGGTTTGCCGGAATCCCCGTGGCCGTCACTCCGTGACACGTCTGACAAGTGCCTGGGGTCACACCCGTATGGCTAAACGTCGCTGGAGTCCAGGCGGTCGTTCGGTGACAGGTGCTACAGGCCCCGGGGGTTAGCCCGCCTTTGTGCCCCGCTGGGATGCCCGTCGAGATCGACCCGTTGTGACACGAAGCACAGGGCGTCGCCGTCACCACCGTGTGGTTCATCGTGGCCGGTCGCCAACCAGTGGTCCGGTGACAGCTATCGCAGGCCGCTGCGGCATTCGTCCCGCCTTTGTGGTTCGTGGGAATCCCCGTCGAGGTTTTGCCGTGACACGTTGTACAAGTTCCGGGCGTCACATTCGCGTGATTGAACGTCGCCGGTGTCCACGCGGTCGTCGCATGACAGTTATTACAGGCTCCGGGCGTCAGCCCGCCTTTATGCCCCGCTGGAATACCCGTCGAGATCGACCCGTTGTGGCAGGAGGCACAGGGCGTCGCCGTCACAATGGTGTGATTCATCGTGGCCGGCCGCCAGCCGGTCGTCCGGTGACAGCTGTCGCAAGCAATAGCCCGATTGGTCCCACCCTTGTGATTCGCTGGGATGCCGGTCGCATTGAGTCCGTGACAGCTCGTACAAGTCCCTGGCGTCACATTCGCGTGATTAAACGTCGCCGGCGTCCACGCGGTCGTTTTATGACAGGCGTTACAGGCCCCAGGCGTCGTGCCGCCTTTGTGGCCCGTTGGAATGCCTGTCGAGATCGACCCGTTGTGGCACGAGG
>WBZP01002804.1_pt2 | contig 16940 bp, 25 predicted proteins | sample 5204301 | NCBI WGS metagenome assembly WBZP01 (sample SAMN12412401, study PRJNA552823) | activated sludge metagenome | isolation source: activated sludge from nitrification reactor of wastewater treatment plant... | place: USA: Pennsylvania | collected 2017
CGCGCATGACGTGATCAGGCCCGGGTGACCGACACCGGCATGCGCTTCATGCCACCGATGAAGTTGCTGCGCAGCCGGTCGATGGGCCCGTTGATGCGCGCGCCGGCGATGCGCGGCAGCAGTTCCTCGAACAGCACCTTGATCTCCATCCGGGCCAGTTGCGCCCCGAGGCACAAATGCGGGCTCATCCGCCCGAACGCCACATGGTCGTTCGGGGTGCGGTGGATGTCGAAGCGGTACGGATCGGGGAACTGCTCGGCGTCGTAGTCGGCCGAGTGGAACCAGATCACGACCTTGTCCCCGGCCTTGATCTGCCGGCCGCGCAGCTCGGCGTCCTGCATGGCCGTGCGCCGGAAGTGCATCGTCACGGTCGTCCAGCGGAGCATCTCCTCCACGGCCGATTCCATCAACAGCCCGCCGTCGGCGCCGATCGAGTCACGCAGTTCCGCCATCTGCTCGGGATGCTCGATCAGAGCTCGCATCCCCCCGGCCATCGTGTAGCGCGACGTGTCGTTGCCGGCGCTGACCAGCAGGACGAAGAAGTTCTTGAACTCCCGGTCGGTCAGTTGCTCACCGTCGATGGTGGGCGCCAGCAGGCGGGAGATCACGTCGTCGGTGGGTGACTCGCGCCGCATCCTGGCCTGCTCGTCGGCATAGCGGTACAGATCAAGCGCCGCAGGCGAGCGGAACGGGATGTGCTTGAACTGGTCGGTGTCGCTCATTCCCACCGGATGGTCGGTCATCTCCGGGTCGAAGTTGCCGAGCAGCGCGTCGCCGCGCTCCACCAGCCACGGCCCGTCGGCGTCGGGCACCCCGAGCAGGCGGCCGAGCATGCGCATCGGCAGTTGCTTGGCGATGCGCTCGGTGAAGTCGAACTCGGTCCCTTCCGCCAGGGCCTCCTCCACCACGGCGCGGGCCAACAGGCGGATCGCGTTCTCGTAGGCGTAGACCTCCCGCCGGGCGAAGGGCTTGGAGACCAGCCGGCGGTATCGGGTGTGCTCCGGTGGGTCGTACTCCAGCATGTTGCGGCGGGCGTGGAAGTCGTCGCCCTCGATGTCTTCGAGGGTGACCCCGTGGGCGTTGGAGAACACCTCGGGCTGCTTGCTCACCGCCAGCAGATCGTCGTAGCGGGTCACCGCCCAGAAGCCGCGCTCACCGGTGGCGCACTCCCACCAACTGACCGGGTCGTCACGGCGGAGCCGGTCGAAGGTGGCGTACGGGAAGCCGTGTCGGTAGGTATCGGGGTCGGTGATGTCCGCATCGGCCGGACCGAGATCGCCCTTGACGACGTTGCTCATGACAGGTTCCTGCGTTCCAGCGTGGTGCCCTGACGCCATGAGGTCCCCACCTCACGCCAATAGCCACCGATCATCTCGCCAGGCGCCAGCCGGGTGAGTTCCTCGACCGGCGAGTCGTACACCGCCAGGGTGGCGTCGCCCGAGTAGCACGGTCCCACCTCGGCGTCCAAGCCGCGCATCGTCACGATCTCGTGCAGGCTGTCGGTGCCGTCGCTCTCGATCGCTGGCATCACCCGGTGATGCAACATCGGCAGGGCGTTGACGAACCCGGCGCCGTCCGACGTGCCCGTGATGGTGAACGTGGCGTCGATGAGCCGCCGTCCGTACGCCGCGCAGGTGGCGCCGAACCGCCCGCCGGGCGCCAACCGCGGGCCGGCCTTGCCCACCCGCACGGCGCGGGTCAGGTACAGCTCGCCCATCTTCTTCGGGTAGCCCTGGTGGTGGCCGCGAACCATGGCGAAGTCCTTGTCCACCCAGATGTAGACGCAGCGGCTGTAGTGCTGGCCGCGGTACTTGCAGCGGACCACGACGAAGGTCTCCATGTACTGGCTGCGCACGGGGTCCATCAACTCGTTGAAGTCGTCGCTGCAGCTCTGCCAGTCGGCCCAGATCACTGCGACCGCGCCGGGGTCGTCGTCGGCCGGTTCCAGCGGGGCGGGCAGGAGTTCGGCCACAGCCGCCGGATCCGTCCGGTACTCGATGGTCAGCATCTGCCCGCTGTAGTGCCACGGCGGCGCTGGCACCAGCGACGACGCGCCCGTCGCGGTGCGCGGGAACATGAACCCCTTGGTCATGAGTGGTCATCCTAATCATTTGGAACCAAACGACTTTTCGCTGCACTAGCGTGCGGTCTCATGGCACGGTTGGCGCGCATCTTGCTGGACGGTTCGATCACTCCCGTCACCCCGGACGGCGACGAGTTGGTGGCCGGTGACGGCCGCCGGATCCCCGAGGCCGACGCCACCTACCTCCCGCCCAGCGAGCCGTCGAAGATCCTGTGCGTGCACCTCAACCACATCAGCCGGGTGCACGAGTTCCAGATCACGCTCAGCGACACCCCCACCTACTTCCAGAAGCCGGTCTCGGCGCTCAACGGGCACCGAGGCCACGTGGTCCGGCCGGAGCGCTGCAAGTGGCTGAACTACGAGGGCGAGGTGGTCATCATCATCGGCCGCCCCTGCCGCAACGTGTCGCCCGCCGACGCCGGCGCCTACATCGCCGGTTACTCCATCGGCAACGACTACGGCCTGCACGACTTCCGTGACACCGACAGCGGCTCGATGCTGCGGGTCAAGGGCAGCGACACGCTGTGCCCGGTGGGCCCGGTGATGGTGACCGACTGGGACTTCCACGGCAAGTCGATCCGCACCCTGGTCAACGGCGAGCTCCGCCAGGACGGCAACACCGACGAGATGACGTGGGACATGCACTACCTCGTCGCCGACCTGGCCCGGAACATCACCCTGTTGCCCGGCGACATGATCTTCAGCGGCACCCCGGCGATGAGCCGCCCGGTCCAGCCCGGTGACGTGGTCACCGTGGAGGTCGAGGGCCTCGGGGCGCTCACCAACACCATCGTGACCGGTCCCACCCCCATTCGTGACGACGTCGGCGCCCAACCCACCGAGAGCGAAGAGGTGCTGAGCACCGCCCTCGGCGGCGACTGGGAGTTCCGCGGCATCCGCCCACCCCGCCGCTGACCCGCCCCCCGCCCCTCGCCCCCCGCCCCTCGCCCGACCGCATGGGCGCGCAAACTTCGGGAATCCGAAGTACTCGCGCCCATGCAACCCGGAGACCCGCCGGCGCCCGCCGCATGGGCGCGCAGACTTCGGGAATCCGAGGGTTCCGCGCCCATGCGGGCGGGCGGGCTGGGGCGGGGCGCGTACACTCGGGGGTGCGTTAAGCGGGTCCGGTGAGGCCCACACGCGAAGGAGTGCACGGTGTCCAGGACCGTACTGAGTGCCGACGACGTCGGCAGGGCGTTGACTCGCATCGCCCACGAGATCGTCGAACGCAACCACGGGCTCGACCATCTGGTCACGATCGGCTTGCAGCGAGGCGGGGTGTGGGTGGCCGAGGCGCTGGCCGACCGCCTCGGTGAGATCGGCCGGCGCCCGCTCGCCGGGTCGCTAGACGCCAGCTTCCACCGCGACGACGTCGGCCTGCGGCCGATCGTGCCCGGTCACGTCACCGACATCGGCTTCAGCCTCGACGGCGTCACCGTGGTCCTGTGCGACGACGTGCTCTACACGGGTCGCACGGTCCGCGCCGCCCTCGAGGCGTTGAACGAGTACGGCAGGCCGCGCGCCGTCCAACTCGCCGTCATCGTCGATCGCGGGCATCGCGAGCTGCCCATCCGCCCCGACTACGTGGGCAAGAACCTCCCCACGTCCAGCTCCGAGTCGGTCGCCGCCACCCGCGACGGGGTGGTGATCGAGTGAAGCACCTGCTCTCGATCGAGGACCTCTCCGCCGGCGACATCCACGGCCTGCTGGAGCTCACCGATCACATGGTGGAGATCGGCCAGCGCCCGATCCCCAAGGTTCCGGCGTTGCGCGGCAAGAACGTGGTCAGCCTGTTCTTCGAGGACTCCACCCGCACCCGCACCAGCTTCGACACGGCGGCCAAGCGGCTCAGCGCCGACACGATGAACTTCGCCGTGTCCTCCAGCAGCGTCAACAAGGGCGAGAGCCTGCGCGACACGGTGGAGACCATCGCGGCCATGGGTGTGGACGCCTTCGTCGTGCGCCATCGAAGCAGCGGGGCCCCGCAGCTGATCACCCAGTGGTGCGCGGCCAGCGTGATCAACGCCGGCGACGGTTGGCATCAGCACCCGACCCAGGCGCTGCTCGACGCCTACACGATCCGCACCAGGCTGCGTCGCCACGACGGCTTCGACGGGTTGACCATCGCCATCGTCGGCGACGTCCGCCACAGCAGGGTGGCCCGCAGCGACGTCCAGGCGTTCACCGCGCTGGGCGCCCGGGTGATCCTGGTGGCGCCACCCACGCTGCTCCCCCCGGCCGTGGACCGGTGGCCGGTGGAGATCAGCCACGACCTCGACGCCGTGGTGGCGGACGTCGATGTGCTGTACCTGCTGCGAGTCCAACGCGAGCGGATGGACGATGGCCTGCTGCCCACCATGCGCGAGTACTCCTCCCTGTACGGCCTCACCGCCCGGCGCGCCGCAGCGCTGCCGGCCCACGCCCTGGTGATGCACCCGGGGCCGATGAACCGGGGCATCGAGATGGTCGTCGACCCGGGCGAACTGCCCGGATCGGTGATCCTCCACCAGGTGGCCAACGGGGTCGCCGTCCGCATGGCCGTGCTGTTCAGCCTGCTGGGCGCCGGCAACGATCTGAAGGGAAGCGCGTGACTCGCATCGTGATCACCGGCGGCGAGACCGTCGACCAGACCGGGCGGAGGCGGGCCGACGTGGCCGTCGTCGGCGGGCGCATCACCGAGGTGGGCGACATCACCCCGGCCGGAGGCGACACGGTGCTGGACGCCACCGGCTGCGTCGTCAGCCCCGGCTTCGTCGACCTCCACGTCCACCTGCGCGAACCCGGCCGGGAGGAGGCCGAGACCATCGAGACCGGCAGCCGGGCCGCAGCGCTGGGCGGCTTCACCGCCGTGGTGGCGATGCCGAACACCGACCCGGCCCAGGACAGCGTGGCCGTGGTCGACTTCGTCCGCCGCCAGGGCCAGCGCGCCGGGCTGTGCGAGGTGATCCCGAGCGGGTGCATCACCGTCGGCAGGATGGGCCTGACGCTGGCGCCGTTCGCCGAACTCGCCGAGGCCGGCGTCCGCCTGTTCACCGATGACGGCAGCGGGGTGCAGGACCCGCAACTGATGCGCCGGGCGCTGGAGTACGCCGGCCCGCTGGGGATCACCCTGGCCCAGCACTGCGAGGTGGCGGCGATGACGAACGGCGCGGTGATGCACGAGGGCGCGTGCTGCTCCCGCCTTGGCGTCCCCGGCTGGCCGTCACTGGCCGAGGAGCTGATGGTGCATCGTGACATCGAGCTGAGCCGCCTGACCGGCAGCCCGATCCACCTGCTGCACCTGTCCACGGCGCGCAGCGTGGACCTGGTGCGCGCCGCCAAGGCCGACGGGCTGCCCGTCACGGCCGAGGCCACGCCGCATCACTTCACCCTCACCGACGAACGGTTGAGCGGCTACGACGCCGTGTTCAAGGTGAACCCGCCGCTGCGCACCGCCGCCGACATCGCCGCCATCCGCGCCGGCCTGGCCGATGGCGCCATCGACGCCATCGCCACCGACCATGCCCCGCACGCCCCGGAGACCAAGGAGGTCCCGCTGGACCAGGCGCCCCCCGGCATGCTGGGCCTGCAGACCGCGCTGGCGTTGAGCCTCACGTACCTGGACATGCCGCTGGAGGACATCGTCGCCGCGCTGACGTGGAAGCCGGCGGCCATCGCCCGCGTGGCGGATCGCCACGGCCGGCCGATCGCCCCGGGCGAGCCGGCCAATCTCACCGTCTTCGACCCCGCCGCCAGGTGGACGGTCGTCCCGGCGAAGCTGGCCAGCAAGAGCCGCAACACGCCCTATGCCGGGATGGAGCTGCGCGGCACGGTCCGCCACACCGTGCTGGGCGGCCACCCCGTCGTCGTCAACGGCACAGCCACACGTTGAGCGGGTCTACGCTCGGGCCATGAGCGAGCCCGTCACCAAGGTGCTGTTGTCCGACGACGAGATGCCTACCCAGTGGTACAACGTCATCCCCGATCTGCCCTCGCCGCCACCCCCGGCGCTGCACCCCGGCACCCTGGCCCCCGCCGGTCCGGAGGACTTCGCCCCGCTGTTCCCGATGGCGCTGATCGAGCAGGAGGTCACCGACCAGCGCTACGTGGACATCCCCGGCGGGGTGATCGACGTCTACCGGCTGTGGCGGCCGAGCCCGCTGTTCCGCGCCCGCCGCCTCGAGCAGTTGCTCGATACCCCGGCGCGCATCTACTACAAGTACGAAGGCGTCAGCCCGAGCGGCAGCCACAAGACGAACACCTCGGTGCCGCAGGCGTACTACAACCACCAGGCCGGCGTCACCAAGCTCACCACCGAGACCGGGGCCGGGCAGTGGGGCACGGCCCTGGCCTTCGCCACCGCCCAGTACGGGATGGAGTGCGAGGTGTGGCAGGTGGCCGCCTCGTACCGGGCCAAGCCGTACCGGCGCACGATGATGCAGATCTGGGGCGCCACCGTGCACCCCAGCCCCAGCGAGGTCACCGAGTACGGCCGGTCGCTGCTGGCCAAGGACCCGGACCACCCGGGCAGCCTGGGCATCGCCATCAGCGAGGCGGTGGCGATGGCCGTCGCCGATCCGAACACCCGCTACGCGCTCGGCAGCGTGCTGAACCATGTGCTGCTCCACCAGACCATCATCGGCGAGGAGGCTCTGCTGCAGCTGGCCAAGATCGGCGAGGTCCCCGACCTGCTGGTGGGCTGCACCGGAGGCGGCTCGAACTTCGGCGGCCTGGCGTTCCCGTTCCTGCGCGAGAAGCTGGCCGGGACGATGAACCCCACCATCCGCTGCGTCGAGCCGGCGGCCTGCCCCAGCCTCACCAAGGGCGAGTACCGCTACGACTTCGGCGACACCGCCGGCATGACGCCGCTGATGAAGATGCACACCCTCGGCCATGACTTCATCCCCGACCCGATCCATGCCGGCGGCCTGCGCTACCACGGCATGTCCCCGCTGGTGTCGCACATCTACGAGCTCGGCCTGTGCGAGGCGATCTCCATCCCGCAGCGGGAGTGCTTCGCCGCGGCTTTGCAGTTCGCCAAGACCCAGGGCATCGTCCCGGCCCCCGAGCCCACCCACGCCCTCGCCGCGGCCATCCGCGAGGCGCTGGCCTGCAAGGAGTCGGGTGAGGAGCGGGTCATCCTCACCGCGCTGTGCGGCCACGGTCACCTCGACCTGGCCGCCTACGACGCCTACCTCACCGGAGCGATGGTCGACCTCGACCTCTCCGAGGAAGCCGTCGCCGACGCGATGTCACGGGTGCCGGTCGTCGCCGGCTGACACCAGCCGGAGCTGACCGGCCGGCGCCCGCGGTCAGCGGCGGCGGGACATCACCGTGGTGGTGAGCCGCAGGAACACCTCGTCGGGGGCCGCCGTGCCATCGACCACGGCGAGCCGGCCGGTCTGCTCGTAGAACTCGATCAGTGGGCGGGTCTGGCGCTCGTACAGGTCGAGGCGCTTGTCGATGGCCTCGGGCGTGTCGTCGTCACGGTATTGCACGTCACCACCGCACACGTCACACAGCCACGGCGTGTGCTCCCGTCCGGTGGCCACGTAGTTGGTCCCGCAGTCGCGACACACCCGCCGGGCCGACAGGCGGCGCAACACCAGCTCTCGGGGCACATCGAGATCGATCACCACGTCCAGCGGATGCTCGGCGGTGATCTCGTCGAGGGCGATGGCCTGGGGGACCGTGCGCGGGAACCCGTCGAGGATGTAGCCGCGACCCCTGGCGTCGTCGTGCGACAGGCGCTCTCTGACGATCCCCACCATGATGTCGTCACCCACCAGGCCACCACCGTCCATCACCTGTTTGGCCATCCGGCCCAGCTCGCTGCCCTCACGCACCGCGGCCCGGAGCATGTCACCGGTGGAGATGTGCGGCACGACGAAGTGGCGCGACAGCCGCACGCACTGCGTTCCCTTACCGGCGCCCTGGCGGCCGAGCAAGATCAGTCGAGCACCTGGGAGCACGAAGCGACCCCTACGACCGGAGTGAGGTGAGCGGCCTCACTTCAAGAAGCCCTGGTAGTTGCGCTGCATCAGCTGGCTGTCGATCTGGCGCATCAACTCCATCGCCACACCGACGGCGATCAGCACGGTGGTGCCACCGAACTGGAAGTTCTTGACGTCGAAGATCCACAGCACGATGTACGGGGTGATGGCCAGCAAGGCGACGAACACGGCGCCCGGCAGGGTGATGCGGTTCACCGCCTTGGCCAGGTAGCGCTCGGTCTGGGGCCCCGGGCGGATGCCGGGGATGAACCCGCCCTGGCGGCGGATCTGGTCCGCCTGGCGGATCGGGTCGAAGGCGATCGAGTTGTAGAAGTAGGCGAAGGCGATGATCATCACCGTGAACAGGACGATGTAGGTCGCCTTGCGGTCGTTGACCAGGTTCTCGGTGATGAACTTCTGCACCGAGGCCCGCCAGCCGCTCCCGCTGTTGGAACCGAGCAGGTTGCTGAGCAACACCGGCAGCATCAGCACCGAGCTGGCGAAGATGATGGGGATCACGCCGGACTGGTTGACCTTCAGCGGGATGTAGGTGTTCTGCCCGCCGTACATCCGCCGGCCCACCACCCGCTTGGCGAACTGCACCGGAATGCGCCGCTGGGCCAGCTCCACCCGGACCACCGCGATGATGATCCCGATCGAGATCAGCACCAGCACCACGAACGGCACCCAGCTCTTCTCCTTGAGGATCGAATAGAAGCTGAACGGCAGGTGGCTGACCACTGACGCCATGATCAGCATGGACATGCCGTTGCCGATGCCGCGCTGGCTGATCAGCTCGCCGATCCACATCAGCAGGGCGGTGCCGGCCACCAGGGTGAGGATGACCAGGTAGCCACGCGGCCACATCCCCTCGGGCAGCAGGCGGATGTTCGGGACGTTTGCCGCCGCGCCGAAGAACGCGTTTCCACCACCACGCCCGAAGATGAACGTCAGCGCCGTTCCCTGGAGCACGGCGATGGCGATGCCGAGATAGCGGGTGTACTGGGTGATCTTGCGCTGGCCGACCGCGCCTTCCTTCTGCAGCTTCTCCAACTTGGGGATGACCACACCGAGGACCTGCATGATGATGCTGGCCGTGATGTACGGCATGATCCCAAGGGCGAAGATCGAGAAGCTGGCGAAGGCCCCGCCGCTGAACAGGTTCAGGAAGCCGAGCGCGCCGTTGTCGTTCTCCAGGGCGTCCTTGAACCGCTTGATCTGATCCTGGTCGAGACCAGGCACGCGGATGGCAACACCAAGGCGGTACAGGGCGACCATCGCCAGCAGGAACAGGATCTTGTTCCGCAGATCGTGGACCTTGAACACGTTCTTGATGTTCGACAGCACAGAGGCTCGCTTCCTGAGGGGTGCGTGAGACGCGGGAGGTCAGCGGTTGGTGAACTGGTTGCCCGTGACGGGAGGGCGCCCTTGCTTGTACGGCAGCGGCACGATCGTGACACTACCGCCCGACGCGGTGATGGCCTCCTCGGCCTTCTTCGACACGGCGTGAACCGTGACCGACACCGTGGACGTGATCTCGCCGCGGGCCAGCACCTTGACCAGGCTGCCCTTGCGCACCAGTCCACGCTCGACGAGCAGGTCGATGGTGACCTCATCGGCCTCCAGCGCAGCGATCTGGTCGAGGTTGACCGCGCTGTACTCGACGCGGAACGGGTTGTTGAAGCCCTTCAGCTTGGGGACGCGCTGCTTGAGTGGCATCTGGCCACCTTCGAAGCCGCGAGCGACCTTGCCACGACCGCGGGAGTGCTGGCCCTTGGTACCGGCGCCGGCGGTCTTGCCACCCTTGCCGCCGATGCCGCGGCCGACCCGCTTCTTGGCCTTGGTGGACCCCGGTGCGGGGCTCAGTTCGTCGACGCGCATGTCACTTCTCCGTGGATTCTTCCGACACCTCGACGAGGTGCGGGACGCGGGCGATCATCCCGCGGATCTCGGGGCGGTCCGGCAGCACGTTGGTGTCGCCGATCCGGCGCAACCCGAGGGCCCGCATGGTGCCGCGGGTCTTCGGCTTGGCGTGGATGGCACTGCGCACCTGGCGCACCGTGAGGGTAGGGCCGTCGTAGTTCTTGTCAGCGTTGTAGGTAGCCATCAGTGGGCATCTCCTGCGGCGGCCTTCTTGCGCTCGTTGTACGCGCGCAGCACACCCTTGGGTACGAACTCATCGGCGCTCAGGCCACGGCGAGCGGCGACTTCGTCGGGCCGCTGCAGGCCGCGCAGGCCGTTGATGGTGGCCCGAGCGACGTTGATCGCGTTGGACGAACCGAGCGACTTGCACAGCACGTCGTGCACGCCGGCCTCTTCCAGGATGACTCGGGCGGCGCCACCGGCGATGACGCCCGTGCCGGGGGCGGCGGGCTTCATCAGCACACGACCGGCGGAGTTGATGCCGATGGTCTCGTGCGTGATGGTGCTGCCGGCCAGCGGGACGTCGAACAGGTTCTTCTTGGCCTCCTCGGTGCCCTTCTGGATCGCCAGCGGCACTTCCTTGGCCTTGCCGTAGCCGAGGCCGACGCGACCGTTGCCGTCACCCACCACGACCAGCGCGGTGAACGAGAAGCGACGGCCACCCTTGACGACCTTGGCGACGCGGTTGATGTGGATCACGCGGGACTCGCGCAGACCGCTCGGGTCCGGAGCGCGCTCCTCGTTGCGGTTACCGCCGTAGTTGCTGGGACCGGCCATCAGAACTCCAAACCTGCTTCACGTGCCGCCGCGGCAACCGCGGCGACGCGGCCGTGGTAGTGGAACCCACCACGGTCGAACACGACCAGCGATACACCGGCGGCCTTGGCCCGCTCGGCGATCAGCTGGCCCACCTTGGCGGCGGCCGCCACCGTGGACCCGCTCTCGCCGCGCAGACCGGCCTCGGTGGTGGATGCCGCTGCCAGGGTGCGCCCGGCCTCGTCGTCGATCACCTGCACGGCGATGTGCTTGTTCGAACGGAACACGGCCAGGCGCGGACGCGCCGCCGTGCCCTCGATCTTCTTGCGGACGCGACGGTGGCGGACGATCCGGCCGGCACGGCGTTGTTGGGCAACCTTGCTCATCGACTACTTCTTTCCGGTCTTGCCGGCCTTGCGCAGGACGCGCTCGCCGAGATAGCGGACACCCTTGCCCTTGTACGGCTCGGGCTTGCGCACGGCGCGGATGTTGGCGGCCACCTGGCCGACCATCTCTTTGTCCGTGCCCCTGACAATGACGCGGGTCTGCGTCGGGACTTCGAAGGTGATGCCGTCGGGTGCGTCCATCATCACCGGATGGCTGTACCCCAACGCCAGGCGAAGCGTGGTGGGGCTCTGGGCCTCGGCGCGGTAGCCCACGCCGATGATCTCCAGTTCCTTGGCGAACCCTTCGGTCACACCGACCACCATGTTGCTGACGAGGGTGCGGGTGAGGCCGTGCAGGGCACGGTTCTCCCGCTCGTCGTCGGGGCGCTCGACCAGGAGCTGGCCTTCCTCGGCGCGCACCGTGATGGCGCCGGGAAGGGTACGGCTCAGCGTGCCCTTGGGACCCTTGACCGTGACCGAGCGATCGACCACGGACACGTCGACGCCGCTCGGGACGGTGATGGGGGCTTTACCGATTCGGGACATTGCGGGCTCCGATCACCACACGTAGCAGAGGACTTCGCCGCCCACCTTGCGCTTGCGCGCTTCGCGGTCGGTCATCAGCCCCTGGCTGGTGGACAGGACGGCCACACCCATGCCGCCGAGGACGCGCGGCACGGCGTCGCTCTTGCGGTAGACCCGCAGGCCGGGAGTGGAGACGCGCCGCAGGCCGGAGATGGTCCGGTGCCGGTCGGCGCTGTACTTCATGGAGATGGTCAGCACCTCACCGGGGCCCGTCGTCGCCGGGGCGACGGCGTACCCACCGATGTAGCCCTCCTTCTGGAGGATCTCGGCCAGGGCGACCTTTTGCTTGGAGGACGGCATGCGCACTTCGTCGTGCATCGCCGTGTTGGCGTTGCGGATGCGGGTGAGCATGTCGGCGATGGGATCAGTCAGCATGTGGATTCCTCACCAACTCGCCTTGGTCATACCGGGGATCTCGCCGGCGTGAGCCATCTCACGCAAGCAGACACGGCACAGACCGAATTTGCGGTACACGGAACGGGCACGGCCACAACGGCGGCAGCGGGTGTAGCCGCGCACCTTGTACTTGGGCTTGGCGTTCGACTTGTTGATCAACGACTTCTTTGCCATGTCCTGCCCTTACTTCTTCTTCTTCGCTGCCGGCTTGGCGGGGGCGGACTTGCCACCCCGCACCGGGCCACGGCGCTTCTTCTGCGGCGGCACGACCAGTGCGTCGGCGCCCTTCTTGAACGGGAACCCGAAGGCGTCGAGCAGCGCCTTGCCCTGCTCGTTGGTAGCCGCCGAGGTCACGATGGTGATGTCCATGCCGCGCTGGGCATCGATGCGGTCGTAGTCGATCTCCGGGAACACCGTCTGCTCGTGGAGCCCGAAGGTGTAGTTGCCACGCCCGTCCCAGCTGCGCGCCGGCATGCCGCGGAAGTCTCGGATGCGCGGGATCGCCACGGCGATCAGGCGATCGAGGAACTCCCACATCCGGTCACCGCGCAGGGTCACCTTGCAACCGATGGACTGGCCCTCACGCAGCTTGAAGCCGGCGATGCTGTCCTTGGCCTTGGTGATCACCGGCTTCTGACCCGTGATCTTGGTGAGGTCGGCAACCGCACCCTCCAGCAGCGAAGGCTGCTGGGTGGCCCGACCGACGCCCATGTTGACGACGATCTTCTCCAGGCGCGGCACCTGCATGACGTTGCCGAGGCCGAGCTGATCCTTCAGCGCGGCGCGGATGCCGTCGTGGTACTTGGCCTTCAACCGCGGCGCCGCGGCCAGTGTGGCGGTGTCGCTCATGAGATCACCTCACCGGTGCGCTTGGCGATGCGCACCTTGGCGCCGTCGCTGTTGATCTGGTAGCCGACGCGGGTGGGCTTGCCCTTGTGGACCAGCATCACGTTGCTGGCGTCCACCGGCAGGTCCCGGTCGATGATCCCACCGGTCTGGTTGCCCTTGCTGGGCTTGGCGTGCTTCTTCACGGTGTTGACCCCGTTGACGACCACCTTGTTGGCCTTCGGCAGCACCTGGACGATCTCGCCTTCGCGACCCTTGTCCTTGCCGGCGATGACCACGACGGTGTCACCCTTCTTCAGTTTCATCTCACAGCACCTCCGGGGCCAGGGAGACGATGCGCATGAAGCGCTTGTCACGCAGCTCACGACCCACCGGGCCGAAGATGCGGGTCCCGCGGGGCGTCAGATCATCCTTGATGATGACGGCCGCGTTCTCGTCGAAACGGATGTAGCTGCCGTCCGGGCGGCGCTTCTCTTTCTTGGTGCGCACGACGACGCACTTGACGACGTCGCCCTTCTTGACCGCGGCGCCGGGGATCGCGTCTTTCACCGTGGCCACGAAGATGTCGCCGATCGAGGCGTACCGGCGGCGAGTGCCACCGAGCACCTTGATGCACAGCACTTCCTTGGCGCCGCTGTTGTCGGCGACGCGGAGGCGGGATTCCTGCTGGATCACTTGGCACGCTCCAGGACTTCCACGACTCGCCAGCGCTTGTTCTTGCTGAGCGGGCGGGTCTCCATGACGCGGACCTTGTCGCCGATGTTGACGTCGTTGGTCTCGTCGTGGGCGTACAGTTTCTTGGTGCGCAGCACGAACTTGGCGTACTTCGGGTGACGGACACGCTCGATCACGGCGATCACCGCGGTCTTGTCCATCTTGTTGCTGACGACCAGGCCCTCACGGACCTTGCGCGGCTTGCGTGCCGCGGTCGCAGTTGTCTCGGTGGTCTCTTCGGCCATGACTACTTGCCTGCCTCTGCCGCAGCGATCTCACGCTGGCGGATGATGGTGTTGATGCGGGCGATCTGCCGGCGAGCCTTGCGGATGCCCGCACTGTTCTCCAGCTGACCGGTGGCGTTGCGGAAGCGAAGGTTCAGCGCTTCCTGCTTGGTGGCGCGCAGCTCGTCGACGAGGGCGCCGAGGCTGAGCTCCTTGAGCTCTGCGATGGTCTTGGCCACTTAGATCGCCTCCTCACGCGTGATGATGCGGGCCTTGATGGGCAGCTTCTGGATGGCCTTCGACATGGCCGAGCGGGCGACTTCCTCGTTGGGGAAGGTCAGCTCGAACAGGACACGGCCGGGCTTGACGACGGCGACCCAGAACTCCGGGTTGCCCTTGCCCGAGCCCATGCGGGTCTCGGCCGGCTTCTTGGTGACCGGCTTGTCCGGGAAGATGTTGATCCACACCTTGCCACCACGCTTGATGGCGCGGGTCATGGCGATACGAGCGGCTTCGATCTGGCGGGCGGTGAGCCAGCCGGGCTCGAGCGCCTGGATGCCGTACTCGCCGAACGCCAGGCTGGTGCCACCCTTGGCGTTGCCGAACATTCGACCACGGTGGTGCTTGCGGTGTGCGACCTTGCGGGGCATCAACATGGGTCAGTCCTCCCCTCGGAAGTGCGGGGCCTCGGAGCCGCCGTGCGTGCGCCGGGCGATCTCCTCCTCCTCGTCGAGCAGCTTCTCCAGTTCAGGATCGGCTTCCTTGATCAGTGGCGCAGCCTCGACGGCGTCGTCGGCGGGGCGCCGGCCGGCCGAGGAGACGACGCGGCGCGGTGCGCCCTGCCCGCTGGTCTCGCCAACGGCCATCGCCGCCTCACGGGCGATCTTGTCCTCGGTGGAGCTCTTGTAGGGGACGATGTCGCCCTTGTAGATCCACACCTTGACGCCGACGCGGCCCGAGGACGTGCGGGCCTCACGGACACCGAAGTCGATGTCGGCGCGCAGCGTGTGCAGCGGGACGCGGCCCTCGCGGTACCACTCGGTGCGGCTCATCTCGGCGCCGCCGAGGCGGCCGGAGCACTGGACGCGGATGCCGAGGGCGCCGGCCTTCTGGGCGTTCTGCACGGCCCGCTTCATCGCCCGGCGGAAGGCGATGCGGTTGACCAGCTGGTCGGCTACACCCTGGGCGATCAGCGCAGCGTCGAGTTCGGGGCTCTTGATCTCGACGATGTTCAGCTGGACGCGCGGGTTGCCGGTGATCTTGGTGAGCAGGGCCCGCAGCTCGTCGGCCTGGGCGCCGCGGCGGCCGATGACGATGCCCGGGCGGGCGGTGTGGATGTCCACCCGCACCTTGTCACGGGTGCGCTCGATCTCGATCCGGCTGACGGCGGCGGACTCCAGCTTCTGCATCAGGGCCCGGCGGATCTTCCAGTCCTCGGTGAGGTAGTTCTTGTAGTCGCGCTCGCTGAACCAGCGGCTCTTCCAGTCCGTGGTCACGCCGAGGCGGAAGCCGTACGGGTTGATCTTCTGACCCATTAGTTGTTCTCCTCGTCGGCGGCGTCCGCCTTCTTCTGCAGGCTCGGCGGCAGGGTGAAGCCGGCTGCCTCGGCATCCTCGGCGGACTTGAACCAGAACTCGGCGACGGTGCGGCCGTAGAACGGGCTGTCCTCGGTGTGGTAGTAGCCGGAGTCGGCGTTGCCCTTGACCGTGTAGCCCTCTGGCGCCGAACCGTCCTCGTTGGAGGCCGCGGCACCAGCCGGCAGGTCCTTCTCACCGGCCGGGGCGATGTCGCCCAGGTCGGCCAGGCCGTGCACCTGCGACTCGCCGGCGGCAGCGACGGCGGTGTCGGTCACAGTGTCCGTCACGGCGTCGGTCACGGCGTCGGTCACGGCGCTGGCATCGGCCGACGCATCCGCCGAGTCGGTGTCACCGGACTTCAGCCCGGCGGCACGCTGGCGGCTGCGCTCGACGCGGGCCCGGCGACCGGCGGCCCCACCGGCGGCGGTGCCGCGGCGGCGACCGGCGGCGGTGCGCTTGGCGTCACGGGCCTGCACCACTTCCAGCCGATCGTCGTCGAGACGGTCGACCACGATGGTGATGTGGCAGGTGCGCTTGAGGATGCGGGTCCCCCGGCCACGGGCACGGGCGGCGAAGCGCTTCAGCGTCGGACCCTCGTCGGCGAAGCAGGCCTTGACGTACAGCTCGGAGGCGTCCTGCTCGTCGTTGTGCATGGCGTTGGCCACGGCCGACGCGAGCACCTTGCGGATGTCGTCGGACACATGACGGTCGGTGAACTGCAGGGTCTCGTCGGCCAGGCGCACCGGCAGGCCACGGATCAGATCCAGCACGACACGGGCCTTGTAGGCCGACACGTGCAGGTACTTGGCGCTGGCCTTGGTGCCGCTACGGCTCCCGGCAACGCGGTTCTTCTCGTTGAGCTTCGGACCGGTCATGACTAGCGCTTCTTCGTGTTCTTCTCTTGGCCGGCGTGGTACTTGAAGGTCCGCGTCGGGCTGAACTCGCCCAACTTGTGACCGACCATCGACTCGGTGACGTACACCGGCACGTGCTTGCGCCCGTCGTGCACGGCGATGGTGTGACCCACCATGTCCGGGATGATGGTGCTGCGACGGCTCCAGGTCTTGATGACCTTGCGCTCGCCGGCCGAGTTCTGGGCGTCGACCTTCTTCAACAGATGGTCGTCGACGAACGGGCCCTTCTTCAGGCTGCGCGACATGGGTTACCTCCGACCCTTCGACGTGCGGCGACGGCGCACGATCATCTTCTGCGACGGCTTGTTGGTGTTGCGGGTGCGCACGCCCTCTGGCTTGCCCCACGGCGACACTGGCGGGCGACCACCAGACGTACGGCCCTCGCCACCACCCATCGGGTGGTCGACCGGGTTCATGGCCACACCGCGGGTCTGCGGGCGCACGCCGCGCCAGCGGTTGCGGCCGGCCTTGCCGATCGAGATCAGCTCGTGCTCGCTGTTGCCCACTTCGCCCACCGTTGCCCGGCAGTCGATCATCACCCGGCGCATCTCCGTGCTGGGCATG
>WBZP01003523.1_pt1 | contig 16918 bp, 28 predicted proteins | sample 5204301 | NCBI WGS metagenome assembly WBZP01 (sample SAMN12412401, study PRJNA552823) | activated sludge metagenome | isolation source: activated sludge from nitrification reactor of wastewater treatment plant... | place: USA: Pennsylvania | collected 2017
AACTGCCCTACAACCCGATCGTCGCGCTGAACGCGGGCAGCTCCGTGCTGCACTATCAGGTCCTCGAGCGCACACCGCCTCATGACCATCGCTCGTTGCTGATCGATGCGGGCGCGGCGTTTGCGGGCTATGGATCCGACATCACGCGTACCTACGCCTTCGACGATCCGGATTTCGCGCTGCTCGTCGGCAGGATGGACGAAGTCCAGCAGGCGCTCTGCGCCGGCGTGCGCGCCGGTGTCGACTGGCGCGACCTGCATCTCACGGCGCACCGCCTCACCGCCGAACTGCTGCACGACTCCGGGATCATCACGCTCGACGCCGAGGCGGCTGTCGACAGCGGGCTGTCGAGCGTCTTCCTGCCCCACGGCCTCGGGCACCTCCTCGGTCTGCAGGTGCACGATGTGGGGGGCACCCTCGCCTCGCCGGAAGGCGGCACGATACCGCGGCCCGATGGACACCCGAATCTGCGTCTCACGCGCGTGCTGGAGGAGGGCTACGTCGTGACGATGGAGCCGGGGCTCTATTTCATCGACACTTTGCTCGCCGCCGCAAGAGCGAACAGCCACGCACGCCATATCGACTGGGCGCGCGTGGCACAGTTCGCGCCTTTCGGCGGCATCCGCATCGAGGACAACCTCGCCGTCACCGCCTCGGGCTGCGAAAACCTGACTCGCGAGGCCTTCAGGACCCTTTCCTGAGCAGGTCCCGGATCTCCTCGAGCAATACTTCGTTGCGGGGCGGCGGCGGCGGCGGGGCAGCCGGATCCGGCTTCTTGAGCCTGTTGATGAGCTTGATCGCCATGAAGAGCGCGATGGCGATGATCAGGAAATCGAAGATCGTCTGCAGGAACGCACCGTATTTCAGCACGACGGGCGTGCCATCCGGTGCAGCGCCGAGCGCCACGGCGAGATCGGAGAAATTGACGCCACCGACCGCCATGCCGATGGGCGGCATGATGACGTCACCGACGAGTGACGAGACGATCTTGCCGAACGCCGCGCCGACCACGACACCGACCGCGAGGTCGATGACGCTGCCCTTCATGGCAAATTCCTTGAACTCCGAAGCCAGGCTCATGACGCACTCCCTTGTTGTTGGACCCTGCGGAGAATACAGGTGACCGGGCGCGAGCGTCACCGGGCCAAAGAAAAAGCCCGGCGGGGCCGGGCTCTTTCGCTGCTCGACGCGCAGGACGCCTGAATCAGGCGCTGGCCTTTTTCTTCGCCGTCTTGGCCTTCTTCTTCGGCGCCGCCCCGGCCTCCGCCTTCGCCTTCGCGGATTTCTTCGCGGCCTTCGCCTTCTTCGGCGCAGGCTCGTCCGCCGCCGCGGCGGGCGCGGCGTCCACCGGGCCATCGACGAGTTGCATCAGCGCCATCGGTGCCGAATCTCCCGGTCGCGGCATCATGTGCAGGATGCGCGTGTAACCACCCGGGCGCGCCTTGAAGCGCGGCCCGAGGTCCGCAAACAGCTTGTCGACCACGGCGGCATCGCGCAGGCGCGAGAACGCGAGGCGGCGATTCGCATCCGAATCGCTCTTCGCGAGCGTGATCAGCGGCTCGACGACACGCCGCAATTCCTTGGCTTTCGGCAGCGTGGTGCGGATCGTTTCGTGCCGGAGCAGCGACACGCTCATGTTGCGGAGCATCGCATGACGATGCGGACTGTTGCGCGACAGCTGACGCCCGGAAAGTTGGTGACGCATGGACTTCTCTTCCTTCGACTCTTACAGCGTGATGCCGCGCTCTTCGTCGTGCTTCAGGCCGTTTGGCGGCCAGCCGTCGATCCGCATGCCGAGCATGAGGCCGTGACTCTGCAGCACTTCCTTGATCTCGGTGAGCGATTTCTTGCCGAGATTGGGCGTGCGCAGCAGCTCGACTTCCGTGCGCTGCACGAGATCACCGATGTAGTGGATGTTCTCCGCCTTGAGGCAGTTTGCGCTGCGCACCGTGAGCTCGAGTTCGTCCACGGGGCGCATCAGGATCGGATCGAACTGCATCTCCGAGACCTTGGCCGAAGCTTCCTCCTCGCCCTGCAGATCGACGAACACCGACAGCTGGTCCTTCAGGATGCTGCCCGCGCGGCGAATCGCCTCCTCGGCGTCCATCGTGCCATTCGTCTCGATGTCGAGCACGAGCTTGTCGAGGTCCGTGCGCTGCTCGACGCGCGCAGCGTCGACCGAGTAGGTCACGCGCCGGATCGGGCTGAACGAGGCGTCGAGCTGCAGACGGCCGATGGGGCGCGACTGTTCCTCGAACGCCGCGCGCTGCACCGCCGGTCGGTAACCGCGGCCGCGCTCGACCTTGAGCGTCATCGTCAGTTCGCCCGCCTTGGTCAGGTTCGCGATCACGAGGTCGGGATTGACGACTTCGATGTCGTGATCAGTCTGGATGTCGCCGGCAACGACCGGGCCGGGGCCCTTCTTCGACAGGCGCAGCTCCGCGCTGTCGCGCGTATGCATGCGCAGCGCGATCTGCTTCAGGTTCAGGAGGATGTCCACCACATCCTCCTGCACGCCCTCGATACTGGTGTACTCGTGCAGGACACCGTCGATCTCCGCTTCCGTGATGGCGGCACCCGGCATCGACGACAGGAGGACACGGCGCAGGGCATTGCCCAGCGTGTGGCCGAAGCCGCGCTCGAACGGCTCGATCACGACGCGCGCCTGGCGCGGCGCGAGCGGCTGAACCTTGACGACGCGAGGCTTCAGAAATTCGTTGACCGATCCTTGCATGTGACTCACCTTTACTTGGAGTAGAGCTCGACAACGAGGTTCTCGTTGATGTCAGGGAGCACGTCTTCGCGGCCCGGGACGGCCTTGAAAACGCCCTTCATCTCCTTGTCGTTGACCTCGACCCATTCCGGCAGACCAACCTGCGAGGCGATCTGCATCGCATTCTGGATGCGCAGCTGCTTGCGCGCCTTTTCGCGCACCTGCACGACGTCACCCGCCTTCACCTGGTACGACGCCACGGTGACGGCGTCACCGTTGACGTCGATGCCCTTGTGCGCCACGAGCTGGCGCGCCTCCGAACGCGTGACCGCAAAACCCATGCGGTACACGACGTTGTCGAGGCGGCACTCGAGCAGCTTCAGCAGATTCTCGCCCGTGGCGCCCTTCCTGCTGGCGGCCTCGACGTAGTAATTCGAGAACTGGCGCTCGAGCACGCCGTACATGCGGCGCAGCTTCTGCTTCTCGCGCAGCTGCGTGCCGTAGTCGGACAGACGCTGACGACGCTCGCTCTTCACGCCGCCCGGGGGCACCGTGAACTTGCACTTGTTCTCGAGCGGCTTGACGCCACTCTTCAGGAAGAGATCGGTACCCTCGCGTCGCGAGAGCTTGCACTTGGGGCCTGTGTAACGTGCCATGTATCGTTAACCTCTGTGCGCGTCAGACGCGGCGCTTCTTCGGCGGGCGGCAGCCGTTGTGCGGGATCGGCGTCACGTCCGCGATGCTGGTGATCTTGAGACCGCAGGCGTTGAGCGCGCGCACCGCCGACTCGCGGCCGGGGCCGGGGCCGCCGACGCGCACTTCCACGTTCTTCAGGCCATGCTCCTGCGCAGCCACGCCCGCCTTCTCGGCGGCGACCTGCGCTGCGAACGGCGTGCTCTTGCGCGAGCCGCGAAAGCCGCAGCCGCCGGAAGTCGCCCACGAGAGCGTGTTGCCCTGGCGGTCGGTGATCGTGATGATCGTGTTGTTGAACGACGCGTGAATGTGCGCGATGCCGTCCAGCACGTTCTTGCGCGCCTTCTTCGGCTTCTTCGCAGCCGCTGCGGTCGCTGTCTGCTGTTTCGTTTCAGCCATGTCTTATGCCTTGCCCGGAGGCGCGTTGAGCTTGACTGCCTGCTTGCGCGGGCCCTTGCGCGTGCGCGCATTGGTGCGCGTGCGCTGACCGCGGACCGGCAGGCCCTTGCGATGCCGGATGCCCCGATGCGCACCGAGGTCCATCAGGCGCTTGATGTTCATCGAGACCTCGCGACGCAGGTCACCCTCGACCGGCGCCTTCGCAATCGCCGAGCGGATCGCGCTGATCTCCGCTTCGGTCAGGTCCTTGACCCGCGTGGCCGGATCGACGCCTGCGGCCTCGCAGACCGCCCGCGAACGCGAGCGACCCATGCCGTAGATGTGCGTGAGCCCGATCCACACGTGTTTGTTCATCGGGATGTTGATGCCCGCAATACGTGCCATGTGCTTACCCTTGCCGCTGCTTGTGACGGACGTCCGAGCAGATGATGTAGACGACGCCGCGACGCCGCACGACTTTGCAGTTCTTGCAAATCTTTCTGACCGAAGGCCTGACTTTCATGACTTAACCCTGTGGCGCGCCGCTGCGCCCGTATCCCAACAAATTCGCCTTCTTCAGAAGGCCCGGATAGTGGTGCGACATCATGTGCGCCTGCAGCTGCGCGATGAAATCCATCACCACGACCACGACGATCAGCAGCGACGTGCCACCGAACTGGAACGGCACGCCCTGCGAGGAGATCAGGATCTCCGGCAGCAGACACACGCTCGTGACGTAGATCGCACCCCACAGCGTGAGGCGGGTGAGTACCTTGTCGATGTAGTCGCCGGTCTGCTGCCCCGGGCGGATGCCCGGAATGAAGGCCCCCTGCTTCTTCAGGTTGTCCGCAGTATCGCGCGCGTTGAACACGAGCGCCGTGTAGAAGAAGCAGAAAAAGAGGATCAGGCCGGCGTACAGCACGAGGTGCAGGGGCTGGCCGTAACCGAGCGCTGCCGCCACCCGCTGCAGCACCGAAGCCACCGCGGAATCGCCGGTGCCACCGAAGCTCGCGACCGTGGCCGGGAAGAGCAGCAGGCTCGACGCGAAAATCGGCGGAATCACGCCCGACATGTTCAACTTGAAAGGCAGATGCGTGCTTTGCCCCGCGTACATGCGCCGTCCGACCTGGCGCTTGGCGTAGTTGACGGTGATGCGCCGCTGGGCACGCTCGAAATAGACGCAGAAGGCCGTGACGCCAACGATCAGGATGACGAGCAGCAACGCGAACGGTCCCGACATCTCGCCGGTGTTCACCGCCTCGACGGTGCGGCCGACTGCGCCCGGCAGCCCGGCCACGATGCCCGCGAGAATCAGCATCGAGATGCCGTTGCCGACACCGCGTTCGGTCATCTGCTCGCCGAGCCACATCAGGAACATGGTGCCCGTCGTCATCGTGACGGTCGCGGTGAAGAGGAACTGCCAGCCGCCGCCACCGAGCGCCATGCCGCCGTTCTGCAATGCCATCGCAGCTGCGAACGACTGCACGACACCGAGCGCGAGCGTGCCGTAGCGCGTGATCTGCGACAGACGCCGGCGCCCGGATTCCCCTTCCTTCCTGATTTCCACGAACGAGGGCAGCACCATCGACATCATCTGCACGATGATCGAGGCCGAGATGTACGGCATCACACCCATCGCGAAGATCGACAGGCGCTCGAGTGCGCCGCCCGAAAACATGTTGACGATGCCGAGGATCGTGCTCGACTTGTCATCGAAAAAGCGTGCGACCGCGCCCGGATCGATACCCGGAACGGGAATGAACGTCCCGATGCGGTAGACGATCAGTGCACCGATCAGGAACAGGACACGACTGCGGATCTCGCCCACGCGGGCCGCATCGCCGAGTCCTGCCACCGGATTGTTGGTCGTGGTCGCCACGTTCAGGTCTCGAGTTTGCCGCCCGCGGCTTCGATCGCCGCGCGGGCGCCCTTGGTCGCCGCGATGCCCTTCAGCGTCACCGCGCGCTTGATCGCGCCGGACAGCACGACCTTCGCCTGCTCCGCGAACACCGGCACGACGTTCGCCTTCTTGAGCGACTCGAGATCGATCACTGCGGCATCGATCTTCGCGAGTTCGGACAGACGCACCTCGGCGCGGCTCGCCTTGATCTTCGAGCGAAAGCCGACCTTTGGCATGCGACGCTGCAGCGGCATCTGACCGCCTTCGAAGCCGACCTTGTGGTAGCCGCCCTTGCGCGCGCGCTGGCCCTTGACGCCGCGGCCGCTGGTCTTGCCCTGACCGGCGGACGCACCACGACCGACGCGCAGGCGCGGGCGCCTGGATCCCGGAGCGGGCTGCAGGGTATTGAGGCGCATCAGGCGTTCTCCACTTTCACGAGGTGACGCGCCGCGCGGATCATGCCGCGGTTCTCCGCGGTGTCGGCGACCGTCACGGTATGGTGGCGCCGGCGCAGGCCGAGGCCACGCACCGAGGCGGTGATCGATTTCAACTGGCCGGCGACGCTCTTCTCGAGCGTCACGCGGATTTCGCCCTTCCTGTTCGCGGCCATGCTCAGGCTCCGAGGAGGTCTGCGACGCTCTTGCCGCGCTTGGCGGCAAAGTCGTCAGGCGAACGGATGGCGCCGAGCGCCTTGACGGTCGCGCGCACGACGTTGATCGGGTTGCGCGAACCATAGCTCTTGGCGAGCACGTTGCGGATTCCGGCACACTCGAGCACGGCGCGCATGCCGCCGCCGGCGATGACGCCGGTACCGTCGGCTGCGGGCTGCATGAGCACGGTGGTCGCACCGTGAGTGCCCTTCACCGTGTAGTGCAGCGTGTCGTTGCGCAGGCTCACGTTCACCATGTTGCGGCGCGCCTGGGCCATTGCCTTCGAGATCGCCACCGGCACTTCGCGCGCCTTGCCGAACCCGAAGCCGACGCGTCCCGCGCCGTCGCCCACCACGGTAAGCGCAGTGAAACCGAACTGGCGGCCGCCCTTGACGACCTTCGCCGTGCGATTGACCGCGACCAGTTTCTCGAGAAACTCGTCAGCCGGTTGCTGCTTGTCTCGTCCGCCCATGCGTGATCTTTCCACGTCAGAACTCCAGGCCGGCTTCGCGCGCGGCATCGGCCAGCGCCTTCACGCGGCCGTGATACTGAAAACCGGACCGGTCGAACGCGACTTTCGTCACGCCCGCAGCCTTTGCGCGCTCGGCGATTGCGCGACCCACGGCCTTCGCGGCCTCGACGTTGCCAGTGCCCTTGAGCTCCTTCGCAACGGCGTCCTGCACAGTCGACGCTGCAGCGAGCACCTTGCCACCCGAGGCATCGAGCAGCTGCGCGTACATGTGGCGCGGCGTGCGATGCACCGTGAGACGGGCCACACCCAACTCGCGGATCTTTGCCCGGGTTTTCACTGCGCGGCGCTGGCGCCGCTCCTTCTTGGTAATGTTCATCGCCGTACCTGCTACTTCTTCTTGCCTTCCTTCAGCACGATGCGCTCGTCCGCATAGCGCACGCCCTTGCCCTTGTAGGGCTCGGGGGGACGGATGTCGCGAATCTTCGCCGACACCTGCCCGACCTGCTGCCGGTCGGTACCCTTCACGAGGATCTCGGTCTGGCTCGGCGTCTCGATGGAAATGCCGTCCGGAATCTGGAAGTTCACCGCGTGCGAGAAGCCAAGCGTCAGGTTCAGGGACTTGCCCTGCACGGCAGCGCGGAAACCGACGCCGACGAGCTCGAGCTTCTTTTCGAAGCCCTTTGACACGCCGTGCACCATGTTCGCGAGGTGCGCACGCGTCGAGCCCGCGTGCACGCGCGCAGCCGCGTCGCCGAACTTCACGGCGAGTGCCTTGTCCTGCTGCTCCACCTTCACGCCGCGCGCGAGCGGCAGCGACAGCGATCCCTTCGTGCCCTTCACGGTGACGACATCGCCGCCGACCTGCGCGGTCACACCCTGCGGCAGCGGCACGGAACGATTGGCAACTCTCGACATGATTCCCTCTCCGTCAGGCGACGATGCAGAGCACTTCGCCGCCCTGGCCGGTCGCGCGGGCCTCGCGATCGGTCATCACGCCCCTGGGCGTCGAGACGATCACGGTGCCGAGACCGCCGAGCACTTTCGGCAGCTCGTTCTTGCCGCGATAGATCCGCAGACCCGGTCGGCTGACTCGCTCGAGGCGGTCGATCACGGGGCGGCCCTCGTAGTACTTCAGCTCTATCGTCAGCGTCGACTTGCCGGCGTCGTCCCCGACGCGGAAATCGCTGACGTAGCCCTCATCCTTCAACACCTTGACGATCGCGCGCTTGACGCGCGAGCTCGCCAGGGACACTTCGGTCTTGCGGGCGGACTGTGCATTCCTGATGCGCGTCAGCAGATCGGCGATCGGGTCGGTCATGCTCATGCCATGCGCTCCTTACCAGCTCGCCTTGCCGAGGCCCGGGATCTCGCCACGGTTCGCGACTTCACGCACCTTGACGCGCGCCAGCCCAAACTTGCGATACACGCCACGTGAGCGTCCCGTGATTGCGCAGCGCTTGCGCTGGCGCGACGCACTCGCGTCCCGCGGCTGCGCCTGCAGCTTCGCCTGCGCCTCCGCCTTCGCCTCCGGCGAGGACTTCGGGCTGCGGATGATCTCCTTCAGTGCCGCACGCTTCGCCGCGTACTTCTGCACGATCTCGGCGCGCCGCTTCTCGCGTTCCACCATGTTCGTCTTGGCCATGCCGGTCTCTCTCGTTTACTTGCGGAACGGGAAGTTGAAGGCGTCGAGCAGTGCCTTGCCTGCCTTGTCGTTCTTCGCCGTCGTCGTGATGGTGATGTCCATACCACGCAGCTGGTCGATCTGGTCGTACTGGATCTCGGGAAAAATGATCTGTTCCTTGACGCCGAGCGTGTAGTTGCCGCGGCCGTCGAACGAGCGCGCGGGCACGCCGCGGAAGTCGCGGATGCGTGGCATCGCAATGCTGATCAGGCGATCGAGGAACTCGTACATGCGCGCGCCGCGCAGCGTGACCTTGCAGCCGATGGCCAGGTTCTCGCGCACCTTGAACGACGCCACCGACTTCTTCGCGATGCAGGGTACGGGCTTCTGGCCCGTGATCTTCGTCAGGTCGCCGATTGCGGCGTCGAGGACCTTGCGGTCCGCGACGGCTTCGCCGACACCCATGTTGACCGTGATCTTCGTGATCTTCGGCACCTGCATTGTCGTGACGCCGAGTTCGCGCTGCAGCTGCGGCACGATCGACTTGCGGTAGATTTCCTGTAGCCTGGCCATATGCCCCTGCCGTTGCCGACGCCTCAGGCGTCGATCTGTTCGCCGTTCGACTTGAAGACGCGCACCTTGCGCCCGTCCGCGAGCCGCTTGTAGCCGACCCGGTCGCCCTTCTTCGAGGCGGGATTCCAGATCGCCACCTTCGACACCGGCAACGGCGCCTCGCGCTCCACGATGCCGCCCGGTTGCGGGCCGGCCGCGGAATTGCGGGGCTTCTGGTGCTTCTTCACCATGTTGACACCCTCGACGACGACCGTGTCGTCCTCGAGCACCTTGACGATCGCGCCGCGCCGGCCCTTGTCCTTGCCGGACAGCACAACCACGTGATCCTTCAGACGAATCCTGCTCACCGCGTCTCTCCTCAGATCACTTCGGGCGCGAGCGAGATGATCTTCATGAACTGCTGCGTGCGCAGCTCGCGCGTGACGGGCCCGAAGATGCGGGTACCGATCGGCTCGAGCTTGTTGGTCAGCAGTACGGCTGCGTTGCCGTCGAAGCGGATCAGCGAGCCGTCGCCGCGACGCACACCCTTTCTCGTCCGCACGACCACCGCGTCGTAGACCTCGCCCTTCTTGACCTTGCCGCGCGGAATCGCGTCCTTGACGCTCACCTTGATCACGTCGCCCACGGTCGCGTAGCGGCGACGCGTGCCGCCGAGCACCTTGATGCACATCAACGTGCGGGCGCCGCTGTTGTCGGCGGCATTCAGCATCGTCTGCAGCTGAATCATGGTTACCGGCCTCCCGTCCGCTCCAGCACCTCGACCAGGCGCCACGACTTGCGGCGCGACATCGGCCGGCATTGCGCGATCGACACGCGATCGCCCTCGCGCGACTCGCCGTTCTCGTCGTGCGCGAGCAGCTTCGTCGTGCGACGGATGTATTTGCCGTAAGTCGGGTGCTTCACCAGCCGCTCGATCTCGACAGCAATGGTCTTCTGCATCTTGTTGCTGACCACGCGCCCGGTCAGGGTCCGTGTCGGCTTGCCGGTCGTTGCTTCGCTCATTTCTTCTCTCCAGCGATCGCAGTCTCGCGCATCACCGTCTTGAGGCGCGCGATCGACTTGCGCACCTTGCCAAACTGGTCGGGCTTGACGCCCTGGCCGGTGGCGCGCTGCATGCGCAGCGCGAACTGCTCGCGGCGCAGCTTCAGCAGTTCGTCCTTCTGTTCGGTGGCAGACTTGCCCCGCCAATCTTTCGCACTCATCAGAGCACCTGCCGTTTCACGAAGGCGGTGGCGACGGAGAGCTTCGCGCCGGCGAGGCGAAACGCCTCGCGCGCAGTCTTCTCGTCGACACCTTCCATCTCGAAGAGCACCTTGCCGGGCAGCACCTTTGCCACCCAGTACTCGACATTGCCCTTGCCGCTGCCCATGCGGACCTCGAGTGGCTTCTTGCTGATCGGCACGTCGGGAAAGACGCGTACCCAGATCTGCCCGCCACGCTTGACGTGGCGCGCCATTGCACGACGTGCCGCTTCGATCTCGCGTGCGGTCATGCGCGCGCGCCCGGTCGCCTTCAGGCCGTACTCGCCGAAGGACACATTGGCACCGCGATGCGCCAGGCCCGTATTGCGGCCCTTGAACATCTTGCGGAATTTGGTTCGTTTTGGCTGAAGCATATCTCTTAACGGCTATGGGCTATGAGCTACGGGCTGCGGGCCAGAACCGGATCGCGAGCCAGCGCTTCTGGCCCGTTGCCCGTCGCCCTCTGCCCGTAGCGGCGTCAGCCGATTGCCGCCTCCCCTTGCGGTGGTGCCGGCGACTGCTGCGCCGCCGCCTCATCCGTCGGCGCAGCCTCCTGCCCGGTCTTGTCGAAAATCTCGCCCTTGAAGATCCACACCTTCACGCCGATCACGCCGTAGGTGGTGTGGGCCTCGCCCAGGCCGTAGTCGATGTCTGCGCGGAACGTGTGCAGCGGAATGCGTCCTTCGCGGCTCCACTCGGTACGGGCGATCTCGCCACCATTCAGGCGGCCGGATACACGCACCTTGACGCCGAGCGCCCCGCTCCGCATCGTGCTCATCACCGCGCGCTTCATGGCGCGGCGGAACATCACGCGTTTCTCGATCTGCTGCGCAATGCCGTCCGCAACGAGCTGCGCATCGAGTTCGGGCTTCCTGATCTCGGCGATGTTGAGGCGCACGTCGACCGTCGGCAGACCGAGCAGCTTCGCGGTCTCCTGGCGCAGCTTCTCGATGTCCTCGCCTTTCTTGCCGATCACGATGCCCGGACGCGCGGTCTGGATCGTGATGTTGACGCGCTTGGCCGCGCGCTCGATCTGGATGCGGCTGACCGACGCCTCGGCGAGCTTCCTGCGCAGGAATTCGCGCACGCGGAAGTCGGTGTGGATGTGCAGCGGGAACTGCTTCTTGCCCGCGTACCACTTCGACGACCAGTCGCGCGTGATGCCGAGGCGGATGCCGATCGGATTGACTTTCTGACCCATGCGTTCAGTCCTTCTTCCCGTCGCTGACCGCGATCGTGATGTGGCTGTTCCTCTTCACGATGCGCGTGCCGCGCCCCTTGGCACGGGCGGCAAAGCGCTTCAGCACCGGCGCGGTATCGATCTCGATGCGCGCCACCTTCAGCTCGTCGATGTCGGCGCCATGGTTGTGCTCCGCGTTGGCGATCGCCGACTCGAGCACCTTGCGCACGAGGCCCGCACCCTTCTTGGGCATGAACTTGAGCTGTGCAATCGCGCTGCCGACCGGCTGGCCGCGCACGACGTCGGCGACGAGACGGCACTTCTGCGGCGAGATGCGCGCGTGGCGCAGCGTGGCGGTGACCTGCATCGTTATGCTCCTGCCTCGGCCTTGCGCGATCCACCGTGCGCCTTGAAGGTACGCGTCGGTGCGAACTCGCCGAGCTTGTGCCCGACCATGTTTTCCGTGACGAGCACGGGGATGTGCTGCCGGCCGTTGTGCACGGCAATCGTGAGGCCGACCATGTCGGGGATCACCATCGAACGGCGCGACCAGGTCTTGATCGGCTTGCGGTCGTTCTTCGCAACTGCGGTCGCGACCTTCGCCGCCAGATGCAGATCGATGAACGGACCCTTTTTCAATGAGCGTGGCATTCTCTTCAGGCCTCTCAGCGAATCTTGTTCGTGCGACGCTGCACGATCATGCTGCTCGTGCGCTTGTTGGTACGGGTTTTCTTGCCCTTGGTCTGCCAGCCCCACGGGGACACCGGGTGCGGGTTGCCCTGTCCGGGCTTGCCCTCTCCGCCGCCGTGCGGGTGATCGACCGGATTCATCACGACGCCGCGCACCGTCGGGCGCACGCCGCGCCAGCGCTTTGCGCCCGCCTTGCCGTACTTGCGCAGGTTGTGCTCGTCGTTGCTGACCTCGCCGATCGTCGCGCGGCAGTCGATGTGGACCTTGCGCGTCTCGGTCGACTTCATGCGGATGTAGGCGTGCAGCCCCTCGCGCGCGGTGTACTGCACCGAACCGCCAGCACTGCGCGCCAGCTGGCCGCCCTTGCCGGGCTTCAGCTCGACGTTGTGCACGGTCGTGCCGACCGGAATGTGACGCAGCGGCAGCGCATTGCCCACCTTGATGGGCGAGTCGACACCCGAGCGCACCTCATCGCCGACGGCGAGGCCCTTTGGCGCGAGGATGTAGCGGCGATCGCCGTCGAGATACTTCACGAGCGCGATATGGCCGGTGCGGTTCGGATCGTACTCGACGCGCTCGACCACGCCCTGCACGCCGTCCTTGTCGCGCTTCCAGTCGATCAGGCGGTACTTCTGCCGCGACCCGCCGCCCTGATGGCGTGTCGTGATACGACCCTGGTTGTTGCGGCCGGCATTTTTCTTCTGCTTCGTGGTCAGCGGCTCGTACGGGCCGCCCTTCCACAGCTGGGACTTGTCGATCTTGACGACGAAACGCGTGCCAGGCGACGTCGGCTTCATCTTGATGAGCGCCATGATTCCTGTCCTTACGCTTTCGGCTTCGCTTCGAGATCGATCGTCTGGCCCGCAGCGAGACTCACGTAGGCCTTCTTCCAGTCCTGCGTGCGGCCGGGGGTCTTGCCGAACCGGCGCGCCTTGCCCGGCTCGTTGACGACCTGCACGCCCGCCACCTTCACCTCGAACATCAGTTCGACAGCGGCGCGGATCTGCGGCTTGGTCGCCGTGCGGCGCACGCGAAACGCGTACTGGTTGTGGTTCTGCATGGCGAGCGACGTCTTCTCGGTGACGTGCGGTGCCAGCAGGATGTTCATCAGTTGTTCCTTGCCAATCACTGCAGGCGCTCCTCGATCAACTTCACGGCGCCGATGGTCATCAGCACCTTGTCGTGGGTCGCGAGTGCGAGCGGGTTGAGCGCCGCGGCCGGCAGCACCTCGACGTTCGGCAGATTGCGCGCCGCGAGATGGAGCTTCTCGTCGATCGCCTCGACGACGATCAGCACGTTGGCAAGCGCAAGGTTCTTCAATTCGTTGACGAGCAGCTTCGTTTTCGGCGCCTCGAGCACGAGCGACTGCGTGACGACCAGGCGATCCTGACGCACGAGTTCGGAAAGCATGGCGCGCATCGCGCCGCGGTACATCTTGCGGTTGACCTTCTGCTCGAAGCTGCGGGGCTTCGCCGCGAAAGTCACGCCACCGCCGACCCAGATCGGGCTGCGGCTCGAGCCGGCGCGCGCCTGGCCGCTACCCTTCTGCGCGTGCGGTTTCTTGCCGCCGCCGCGCACTTCGGCGCGCGACTTCTGCGCCTTGGTTCCCGACCGGCCGGCGTTGCGATACGCCGTGATGACCTGGTGTACCAGCGCCAGGTTGAATTCATGGCCGAACGTGCCGGCGGAGAGCTCGAGCTCCGTCGCGTTCTGGCCGCTGCCTGCCACCTTGAGCTTCATGAGTGTCAGTCCTTACTTCTTCGCCGCGGCTTTCTTGTCGCCCGCCTTGTTCGGCGTGAGCGTCTTCCTGTTCGCGGCGCGCGCGGCCTTGACCGACGGGCGCACGATCACCTGGCCACCCTCGGAGCCCGGCACCGCACCCCGGACAAGGATCAGGTTGCGCTCGGCGTCAATCTCGACTACGCGCAGGTTCTCGGTCGTGCGCCGCTCGCCGCCCATCCGGCCGGACATGCGCTTGCCCGCGAACACGCGACCCGGCGTCTGGCGCTGGCCGATCGAACCCGGCGTGCGGTGTGAAACCGAGACGCCGTGGGTCTGGTTATGACCGCCGAAATTGTGCCGCTTCATGGTGCCCGCGTAGCCCTTGCCGATGGTCGTGCCGGTGACGTCCACCACCTGGCCTGCCTTGAAGTGGTCGGCCTTGAACTCGGCGCCGACGGCAATGTCCGCGACATCCTTGCCCTCAAGCCGGAACTCGACGAGCGCCCTGCCGGGAGCCGAGTTCGCCTTGGCATAGTGGCCGGCGACGGCCTTCGTCAGCAGCTGGGGGCGCTTCGAACCGTAAGCAACCTGCACGGCACGATAGCCATCCTTCTCGCTCGTCTTAACCTGGGTGACGCGGTTGGGCAGAACCTCGATCACGGTGACGGGCACGGTTTCGCCCGCTGTCGTGAACACCCGCGTCATGCCGACCTTGCGGCCGACCAGACCAATAGCCATGGGCCTATTCCTCGTTAAAATCACCGCCGGCCACTGCGATTGGTGGTCGGCACCGGGACCTCGGGAGGGGAAGACTCGTGCATCCGGCCGCGTTGGCGGCCCCGTGGATACTCGAGTGGTCTTGGCGTTCCCGCCAACCTCGCCCGAAGCCGCTTGTCGAGTTCGGCGGAGCTCACGCCCCACCGGCGGCGCCCTCACTGCATCCCCGAAGAGGAGAATGCGATGTGGGCCAAAAAAGGCCGCCCATTATAGCGGCGGCATGGCGGCGCGCAAGTGCTCGCGGCGCTATAGGCGCTCCGGGCCAAGGGCTGCGGGCAATGGGCAATGGGCAAGACGCGTTTCGCCGGGCGGGTCGGATGCCGACAAGACCACCCTGTTCCTGTGTGATCCGCAATGGAGCGATCGTGAAGATCGAGGCTGGAATGTGTATGGTGGCTGCGCTCCTGCGCGACGCCCCCCCCCCGCTGCTCCTCAGCGACTCCGTGACAGGCGCAAGCCGTCGCGCATGTTGAGCCCCAACAGCATGATATTGACCGCGCCGGCGATGAGTTCCACGACCTGCACTGCGTAAAACCCGGTGTCGAATGCCCCGGCCTGCGCGTTGGCGGCAAGGTAGAGCGCCGCCGGGATCAGGATCAGGATGCCGTTCGCGGCGATGAAGGGCATACGCCTCTTCTTGGTCACGATCAGCGGCGCGCGCGCCCTGGCGCCCAGCCGGAATCCCGTCCCGCCCACCGCCATCAGCGCCGGAATCAGGATGATGAAGCCCCAGGGAATCAGCGTCTTGACCATGGTGACGGTGGCCGGACCGGTGAACAGCTCTGAAATTGCGGTCGAGAGCCAGAACAGCAGGATCATCAACAGGGCAATGGCGCCAGCGATGGGGTGAATGGTCCTGATCATGATTCTGCTCCGTGACGAAACCACCAGATAGCTTGCTATGTATCATAACATAGCAAGCTATGCACAAGTGGAAGAATCAATCGGCGGGATATCTCGTCAATCATGTCGGTCGCATCTTTGCGCGTGGTCTTGCGACAGCGATCCGGCCGCTGGGGCTGACCATCGGCGCCTTCCCGGCACTGTTGGAGCTCTGGGAGACGGACGGCCTGACCCAGTCTCAGCTGGTCGAGCGCCTCGACATCGAGCAGGCGACCATGGCCAACACGGTAGCGCGCATGGAGCGCGACGGGCTGATCACCAGACGAAGCAGCGAAACCGACCGCCGCGTGCAGAATATCTTTCTGAGCCCGCCCGCCCGCAAGCTGCAGGCCCCGGCGATTGAAGCTGCAAGCGGCGTGAATGCCGCGCTGTTGGCCTGCCTCAGCAAGGACGAGCGCCGCCAGTTCCTCGCCCTGATGCAGAAGATCATCGCGGCGCAATCACGCGAGGCGGGCGACTGACCCGGGCCTTTCCGGCCGAGCACCGGCAGCGCGACCGGGTCGCCGTACGCACCGGGCAAATACGTTCCACGGCCCGCTCAAGCTCTCCTCAAGGCTCGAGGCACACTTCACAACCGAAGGCCGCTCGACGGGGCGTTGAAATTTCTGTTCGCCGACGGGGTCGCGGGCACCGTCCCGTTGCTCGTAGCGTTTAATTCTACTGTGTTAATAAAATCGCTTCCCTCGGGCCACGCTCATGCCGCAACAGGGACACATAGGCAGCGCTCTTGCGATGAGGCGAGCAAGACCGAAAGCCATGGTGGCGATCGAGTTGGGAACGTGACGCTGCATCGGTGCCAGCCCCGCGCGGGCGGAAGCCTTGGAGCTGCCCCGTTTCCGTGGACAGGTTGCTGTCTTAGTTCTGTGAGCTTCTCTTCATGCTGCTTTGCGCATCTTACCCGACAGTGAGTCTGCCGCCGCAGGTGGCAGAAGCTCTGCCATTCTGGCTCTGGCCTGATGATGAGCCCGCTCGTAGTTGACCGGCGATCGATAACCGAGCCCGGAGTGCCGACGATGTGGGTTGTACCAGCCCTCGATCCACTCGAAGATCGCCATGCGGGCTTCGGCCTGGCTTCTGAACCGTCGCCGGTTCAGTACCTCGCGTTCCAGAGTCGCAAAGAAGCTCTCGGCCATCGCGTTGTCGTAGGCATCACCGACCGAGCCCATCGAGGGCATGATGCCCGCTTCCTGGCAGCGCTTGCCGAAAGCGTAACTCGTATATTGCGACCCGCGATCCGAATGATGAATGACCCCGCGAGGCTGGCGCTGGGTAACGGCCATCTGCAGCGCATCCAGAATCAGCTCGGTGCGCATGTTCGTATCCATCGCCCAGCCGACGATCTTGCGCGAGTACACATCCAGCACCATCGCCAGATACAGCCAGCCCGACCAGGTCGGGATGTACG
>WBZP01003524.1_pt1 | contig 16910 bp, 12 predicted proteins | sample 5204301 | NCBI WGS metagenome assembly WBZP01 (sample SAMN12412401, study PRJNA552823) | activated sludge metagenome | isolation source: activated sludge from nitrification reactor of wastewater treatment plant... | place: USA: Pennsylvania | collected 2017
GTTCATTCTTGGCGCTATCTTTTTTACCCTCGTCATTACAACAGCATTCTTCCTTACTATAAGAACCTTGCTGCGCCAGAAAAAGCTGAGTGAAATCAAATCTGATTTCATCAATAACATGACGCACGAATTCAAAACGCCGCTTGCAACTATTTCGCTTGCCGTTGATGCTTTGAAAAATGAAAAAGTAATTGCCGATAAAGAAAAAGCCAACTACTTTACTGCAGTGATCAAAGAAGAGAACAGGCGTATGAATAAACAGGTGGAAACAATATTGCAGGCAGCTTTGCTTGATAAGCAGGAAGTTCAACTCAACCTGAAAAAACTTTCAGCACATACCATGATCAAAAGTGCTTTAAATAATATAGAACTTCCTGTGCTTGAAAAACAGGGAATACTGGAAGTTCACCTGGACGCCCAACAGGACATGATCATGGCCGATGAAGTACACTTTACCAACCTGGTGAACAATCTTCTGGATAATGCTGTGAAGTATTCAAAAGAATCTCTTGTAATAAAACTCCAGACAAGTAACAGCGGGGATTCATTAAAAATAAAAATTGACGACAACGGTATCGGGATGAATAAGGAAACCCTCAACCGTATTTTCGAGAAATTCTTCAGGGCTCATACGGGCAATATCCACAATGTTAAAGGGTTCGGACTGGGGTTAAGCTATGTAAAAACCATGGTAGAAGCCCACAAAGGATCTATCAAAGCCGAAAGCACCCTGGGAAAAGGAACCACATTTTATATAAGTCTCCCATTGGCAAAATGATGCTTATCCACAACAATCCACCACTATCCACACTCAGTCCACAGCCAATGGTCAATAACCAGCCATTTTGTCCGCCCAAACCCTCTCCCTAACTGCTTCATATATATGTGAAAAAAAAGATTTCCCTAAAAAAGTGTCTGAAAGTGGGAAAATGTGTTATTTTGTGTTAGTTAATTGCAAAATGGCATAAAAAATCCCCTCAATGATCGGATTTATAGGCGAATACGAATCAACAATCGATGCTAAAGGGCGCTTTTTACTTCCGGCAGGCTTCAAGAAGCAGCTTCCGGAACAGGAAAGCCATGTCTTTGTGCTCAACAGGGGTTTCGAAAAATGCCTCACGTTGTATCCGATTCAGAGTTGGGAACCTATCTACAAAAAGATCAGCGAACTCAATGATTTTGACCCTAAAGTGAGGGAATTCAGGCGTTATTTTTTGAACGGGGCGGTTCAGATTGACCTCGATTCAGCGGGCAGGATACTGTTGCCCAAAAATCTGCTCGAACATGCTTCACTGGAAAAGGATATCGTGCTTGTTTCTGCAATCAACAAAATAGAGATCTGGGATAAGAATAAATACCAGCAGTTCTTTGATTCTTTCTCATCCGAATCATTCAGCAATCTTGCCAATGAAGTGATGAATAAAAAGGATGACCGCCTGATGGGCTGATAAATTATGACCGACCTAAACGAAATAGGAAGTAGTCGGACTTCAGCCGGGGAAAACAACGGTTATCATGTTCCTGTGCTGCTGGCAGAAGTGATTGAAGGGTTGGAAATAAAACCGGCAGGTGTGTATGTCGATTGCACATTTGGCGGTGGCGGCCACAGCAGGGCAATACTGGAGAAACTGAACAGCGAAGGAAAGATGATCGTGTTCGACCAGGATGCAGAAGCAAAGCGGAATCTGCCGGATGATGAAAGGGTGATTTTTGTGCAACAGAATTTTCGTCACCTCCAGCGGTTCCTGAGGGTAAACAGGTGTTCGCAAGTGGATGGAATATTGGCTGACCTGGGCGTTTCAAGTCACCAGTTTGACGAAGCTGACCGGGGGTTTTCTACAAGATTTGATGCAGCGCTTGATATGAGGATGGATACACGCAACAGCACCACTGCTGCCACAATTATTGAAAAGTACAGCGAAGCACAACTGCATAAGCTGTTTGAAAGATACGGGGAGGTAACCAACGCCAAAACACTGGCAAGAACGATTGTTTCGCAAAGAACAGTAACGCCGATCAAAACGATCAGTCAGCTTAAACAGGCTTTGCAACCCATCGTAAAAGGAAACCCGAACAAATATTTTGCACAGGTATTCCAGGCATTGAGGATTGAAGTGAATGAGGAAATGGAAGTGCTGAAAGAGATGCTGCAGCAATCCACCGAAGTTTTAAAACCCGGGGGAAGAATTGCGATCATCACCTTTCATTCCCTGGAAGACAGGATTGTAAAGAATTTTTTTAAAAAAGGTTCTTTCGAGGAAACAGAAGAAGATGATGTATTTGGAAGAAAACAGGAGTCTCCTTTCAACATCATCACAAAGAAGCCGGTTGTGGCAGGAGAAAAGGAATTTAAACAAAATCCAAGGTCCAGGAGCGCCAAATTAAGGATCGCTTCAAAAAAGTAAAACGAACAATGAGTGAAGAAAAGGTAAATACAAACCAGGCGGCAAGCAGCAAATCCGACTGGAAAAAGTTTTTCAATTACCGTTTCCTCGTAAAAAATATTCCTTTCTTTCTTTTTTTATCGGCTTTGGCAGTTGCCTATATCTACAATGGCCACTATGCAGATAAACTGGTAAGAAAGATTGCAAACAGTGAACGGAATATCAAAGAACTCGAATTCGAATACAAGTCGATCAAAAGTGAAGTAATATTCAGAAGCAAGGCAAGTGAATTGGTAAGAGCAGTAGAACCTCTGGGATTACGGGAACTGAAAAAGCCGCCCGTACAGTTATCAGACAGTGCTAAGTAATTTTTATTAAGAAAAACCAAACAATACTACGGTTGGCGTGGAAGTAAAAAAAGACATATTGTGGAGAGTATACCTGTGCTTCCTGGGTATCATATTACTGGGCGTTTTGGTTTTGGGCAGAACTGTTTATATCCAGCAGGTTGAAGGGAAATACTGGGTGGGAATGGGTGATAGTCTTCATTTGAAATATCAGCCGATTGAAGCTGAAAGAGGAACGATTTACAGTGAAGACGGTAACATGTTGAGCACATCAGTCCCCATTTTCGACATCTATGTCGATTTTATGGCTGATGGGCTGAGAGAAAAAGGAGGTAAACGGTTTAAGGATAATATTGATTCGCTGAGCATTGCCATGGCGGATCTTTTTAAAGATAAAACGGCTGCTGAATACAAAAAACAATTACAACTGGCGTATAATAATAAAGAGCGCTATTATTTATTGAAAAGGAAAATTTCATTCGACGAATTTAAACAGTTCCGCAACTTCCCGCTGGTAAGACAAGGCAGGAATAAAAGCGGCATCATCGTCGACCCCAGGGATAAGCGCATCAATCCTTACGTGTTACTGGCAAACAGAACCATTGGATTGTCAAGAGATGATTCTTCCAAAAATGTGGGTCTCGAACGTACTTACGATAGCTTGTTGAGAGGTACAACCGGCCAGCGCCTCATGCGTTACGCTGCGGGGGCTTACATGCCTGTAGAAGGAGCTGAAGTAGATCCTGTGAATGGAAGTAATATCATCTCAACCATCGATACTTACATGCAGGATGTTGCTGAAAATGCCCTGATGAAAATGCTGGTTGACAACAACTCCATTCACGGTACCGCTATCGTAATGGAAACTGCAACCGGTAAAATCAAAGCTATTGCCAACCTGGGGCAGCAAAAAAATGCAGACGGATCGGTTAAGAAAGATAAAGACGGTAACAGTGTGTATGATGAAGATCTCAACTATGGGATCGGCAAACGTACTGAGCCGGGTTCTATATTCAAATTGGCAACACTTATCAGCCTGCTGGAAGACAAGTATGTTGATATGAATTCCATTGTTGATTGTGAAGGTGGGGCTAAATATTTTTATGGACTCCGGATCAAGGATTCTCATCTTGGTACAGGAGCAATAACTGTAAAAGATGCCTTCCTTCGAAGCAGCAATGTGGCTTTTGCAAAACTGGCAGATCAATACTACCATAATCAACCTGAGAAATTTACAGGACACCTTCATAAGTTCAGGCTTGATATGCCGACAGGGATTGACATTACAGCTTCTTCAGGTAATCCAATCATTTACAGGCCCAGCAGCAAATACTGGCACGCAACATCTATTCCTTACATGGCGCATGGTTATGGTGAACTTGTTACCCCCATGCACATGCTGATGCTGTACAATGCTGTTGCAAACAATGGCAGGATGATGAAGCCATACCTGGTAAGCGCAATAGAAGATTATGGTGTGGTGGTTAAGAATATTCAACCACAGGTAGTGGAAGAAAAGATATGCAGCCCGGAAACACTTGTTCAATTAAAGGAGTGCTTGAAAGCAGTGGTTGACAGTGCTCATGGAACCGGCCATAAAGTTTTATTTGACAGTGCTTATTCAATTTCCGGTAAAACCGGAACAGCTGTAACAGCATTGAACAACAAAGGCTATAACAAAGGAAATAAAATTTACCAGGCATCATTCATAGGTTATTTCCCTTCGGAAAATCCGAAATATACCATGGCAGTGGTAATTCAGAACAGTAACGAATCAAAACTGATTTATGGTGCCGATGTATCAGGACGAGTGTTCAAGGAAATCAGCGACCGCATTTACAACCATTACCTGAGTAAGGCATCACTTGATCTGCCTAAAACCCCGGATACACTTGCATATAGTTATTATGGAAATAAGAACGATATGCAATCCATATTCAAATACCTGAATATGACTTCCATTGATTCATCCAGTTCAGGATACTGGAGAACATTGAAGATGCAGTACAATGCCGCAACTATGAATATGCAGGTTACCGACAGTACAAAGATCACCTATGTAACCGCTGATAACATTACTCCCAATGTTTCAGGCATGGGATTGAAAGATGCGGTTTACCTGCTCGAGAATAAAGGGTTTGTAACATCGGTATCAGGCAGGGGAAGAGTGATCAATCAAAGTATTGCACCGGGCCAGGCATTCAAAAAAGGCCAGCGGATTGCTTTGGTTCTTAATTAAGAAAGTAATGTTGAACGACATACTATATAAAGTAAACATCAAATCTGTACATGGCAGCACTTCTGTTGCTGTAAAAGATCTGCAGACAGATTCCCGCAAAATAACAGCGGGCAGTTGCTTTATTGCGTTGGTCGGAACAACGGTTGATGGTCACCAGTTCATTGAAAAAGCTATTGAGGATGGCGCCATTGCTGTCATTTGCGAAACCATGCCTCAGCAAATGAAAGAAGGGGTTACTTATGTGCAGGTTGAAGATTCTGCTGCTGCTGCTGGCTACATGAGCCATAATTTTTATGGCGAACCAAGTAGCAAACTCAAGCTGGTTGGTGTAACAGGAACAAACGGCAAAACAACAGTAGCAACACTGCTCCGGAATCTTTTCACTTCGCTGGGCTATACCTGTGGATTGATCAGTACGGTTCAGAACCAGGTTGGTAACAGGGTAATAGAAGCTACACATACAACCCCGGATGCCATCAGCCTGAATAAACTCTTAAAAGAAATGCTGGATGAAGGTTGTGAATATGTTTTCATGGAGTGCAGCAGTCATGCCATTCAGCAGCACCGTATCACGGGTTTGGTATTTACAGGTGCCATATTCACCAATATCACCCACGATCACCTCGATTACCATAAAACTTTCGAGGAATACATCAGGGTTAAAAAATCATGGTTTGATTCATTGCCTAAATCAGCATTCGCCATCAGTAATGCCGATGATAAACGCGGAACAGTCATGTTGCAGAATACTGCAGCCAAAAAATATTTCTACAGCCTGAAAACTATGGCTGATTTCAAAGGAAAGATCCTTGACAACAGTCTGAGTGGATTGCATCTCGCCGTAAATGAAACAGATGTTCATTTTAAAATGATCGGTGAGTTCAACGCTTATAACCTGCTGGCAGTTTTTGGAACAGCTGTTTGCCTGGGCCAGGATAAGAATACGGTATTGCAGGTATTGAGTGGTTTGTCAGGCGCAGAAGGAAGATTTGATTACATACTCAGTACGAATAAACATATCGTTGGCATAGTTGACTATGCACATACACCTGATGCGCTGCTGAATGTACTTGCTACGATTAAAAACCTGCGTCATGGTAATGAACAGGTGATCACGGTGGTGGGTTGCGGTGGCAACAGGGATAAAACAAAACGCCCGGTGATGGCAGAAGTGGCCTGTGAATACAGCGACAGGGTAATATTCACTTCCGATAACCCGAGAAACGAAGACCCGATGGATATTCTTCGTGATATGGAAGCCGGGGTGAATATAGCAGCCAGGAAAAAATACATCACCATTGCCGACAGGAAAGAGGCGATCAAAACGGCGGTGAGTTTGAGTGACAAAGAAGATATCGTGCTGGTAGCAGGAAAAGGGCATGAAAAATACCAGGACATCAAAGGGGTGAAGCACGACTTTGACGACAAGCGGGTGTTGAAAGAAATGTTTGAATTGCTGGAAAAGTAAAATAATCATAAAGCCGGAACAGCCGGCAGCGTAACCAATATGTTGTATCACTTTTTTGATTGGCTCACAAAAGAAAACTCCCACTTTCCGGGAAGCGCTCTTTTCAGGTTCATCTCCTTCAGGGTGATCCTGGCGTTGATGCTGTCGCTGATCATTACAACAGTTTATGGAAAACGCCTGATCAGGCTGTTACAAAAAAAGCAATTGGGTGAAACTGTAAGGGATCTTGGGCTGGCAGGAGAGCAGCAGAAGAAAGGAACGCCAACGATGGGTGGTATCATATTGATCCTGGCCATCCTTATCCCAACCTTGTTGCTCGCTGATCTTAATAAAGTATACATCAGGCTGATGCTGTTGTGTACGGTTTGGCTGGGGGCGATCGGGTTTATAGATGATTATCTCAAGATAAAAGCAAAACGGATCGCTAAAGAAAAGGGAATTGATTATAAGAAAACGGATGCAGATGGTTTGGCGGGAAGGTTCAAGATTTTCGGGCAGGTGATGTTGGGGATCATCGTTGGGGCAACACTATACTTTACAAAAAGTGTGGTGGTTGAAAGAGAGGTTTATAATCCGGATTTACAAGTTGTAAAAAAAGATCTCAATCCCGGAGAAAAACTTATGAGTGATTCTTTCCACATCGTTAAGCTTGATGGAAAAGAGCACCTGTTTGTAAAAGTGAAAACACCGATCACAACGATACCATTTGTTAAGAATCATGAATTCAATTATGCAAGGCTGCTTCCCAAAGCAATGGAAGGATTCACATATATTCTTTACATCATCATTGTGATCCTCATTGTAACGGCTGTGAGCAACGGGGCGAACATAACCGATGGGCTGGATGGATTGGCAACGGGTGTAAGTGCGGTGATCGGGATATGCCTGGGCATATTCGCTTACCTGAGTGGAAATATCAAACTGGCGGAGTATCTCAACATCATGTACATCCCGAATATCGGCGAACTGTCCATATTCATCGCTGCATTTGTGGGTGCATGTATCGGGTTTCTCTGGTACAACGCTTATCCTGCACAGGTGTTTATGGGCGATACGGGCAGCCTGGCGCTGGGGGGAATCATCGCAGCACTGGCGATTATTGTAAGAAAGGAATTACTGATACCGATATTCTGTTTCATATTCCTCGTGGAAAACCTGAGCGTGGTGATACAGGTGAGTTATTTCAAGTACACCAAAAAGAAATATGGTGAGGGAAGAAGGGTATTCCTGATGAGCCCGCTTCACCATCACTATCAAAAGTTAGGTTATCATGAGAGTAAGATAGCAGTGAGGTTCTGGATCATAACAATATTGTGTGTGGCGTTGGCAATCGGCACACTCAAATTAAGGTAAGTAGTAGTGAAGAAGTTTGCCTGCTCATGCAGGTCTTGGTTCTTTCGTTCATATACAGCTTTACCTGTGAAATTGCCCGACCTGTTAAATTCTATGCTGTTGAAAAACCAATTTTATCCTGAATGCACAACAGTATTCTTGCCAGGAAAATTTGTCCTGTAAAAGTCAATACTATTGAAGAACCACTTTTTTAGAGTTAAGCGGATTTAATAATGATACCTGTTAAATTCTATGCTCTTGAAGAACCACTTTTAATAAAATCCTGCGGTATTGAAACCAGGAAGAAGTTGTCCTGTAAATATCAATACTATTGAAGAACCACTTTTTAGCTAACGGGAACACCAGCTATCCCTGTTAAATTCTATGCTGTTGAAAAACCAATTTTTATCTGAATGTGTGGTAGAACATGCAAAAAAGGATAGTCATATTAGGAGCAGGGGAAAGCGGCATCGGTGCTGCTGTACTCGCAAATAAAAAAGGCTGTGATGTTTTTGTAAGTGATGGCGGAATGATCGCGGAAAAATACCGGGCTGAATTATCGGAAGCAAAAATTCCTTTCGAAGAATCAGGTCATAGCGAGGCAAAAATTTTGAATGCCGATGAAGTGATCAAAAGCCCCGGCATCCCGGAAAAAGCCCCGATCATGAAAAAGATCCGGGCCCAGAAAATACCGGTGATCAGTGAAATTGAATTCGCATTCAGGTTTATCGGTAACAGTCAAGTGATAGCTATCACCGGGAGCAATGGAAAAACAACCACCACATCCCTGATCTATCACATCTGCAAACATGCAGGTAAAGATTGTGCTTTGGTCGGAAACATCGGTTACTCATTTGCAAAGCAAGTGGCAGAAGATCCGAAGCAATTGTATGTAGCCGAAATAAGTTCTTTTCAACTGGATGATATCATCACATTCAGGCCAGATGTTGCAGTGCTCACCAATATAACGGAAGATCATCTCGACCGTTACGATTACAAAATCGAAAATTATGCGCACAGCAAATTCAGGATAACAGAAAACCAGGTTGAAAATGATGTATTCATTTACAACCTCGATGATGAAATAACTATGAAATACCTGACTCATTATCCCATTAAATCAAGCCAAGCGCCCATTACCATGAACAAAGAACTGCCACAAGGAGCTTACCTCACCAATGCACAGATGCACCTTAAATGGAAAGCTGAAGAGATGCGTATGAGTGTAGAAGATTTTGCTATTAAAGGAAAACACAATCAATACAACAGTATGGCCGCAAGTATGGCTGCAACAGCCGTTGACATAAGAAAAGAAAAGATCAGGGAAGCGCTTCAGACATTTGAAAGCCTGGAACACCGCATGGAACATGTGGCTAATATCAAAGGGGTAGAATTTATCAATGACAGCAAAGCAACCAATATAAACAGCACCTGGTATGCATTGGAAAGCATGACCAAACCTGTGATCCTCATCCTGGGTGGTGTTGATAAAGGGAATGATTATAACCTGCTCACAGATCTCGTAAAAGAAAAAGTAAAGGCAATTGTATGCATGGGAACCGATAACAGAAAAATCCATGAAGCATTCGGAGGTATTGTTTCACTGATGCTGAATACAACCACAGCTGATGAAGCAGTTCAGGCAGCCTTTCATTTTGCCAATAAAGGAGATGTGGTATTACTGAGCCCTGCCTGTGCCAGTTTTGACCTCTTCAAAAATTATGAGGACAGGGGAAAACAATTCAAACAGGCCGTAAAAAATTTATAATAAGCGAAGAAAGACCTGATGGCAGATAATATAAACATAAGATCACTTCTTACACCATCATTCAGTAACATGGGTGATAACCTCGTGAGTAAAACACGGGGAGATAAGTTTATCTGGTCTATTGTTATCATATTAACGCTGGCCAGCCTGCTCCTGGTATATAGCAGCACTGGTTCACTGGCATATCGCATGAGTAAGAGTACAGAAAGCTATCTCTTCAAGCAATTCGCATTCATTATTCTTGGCCTGATCATCATCTACTTTGCACACCGTATTAATTATGCAGTGTATTCAAGGGTAGCATTGATCCTGTTCCTGGCATCCATACCGCTGCTTTTGTACACATTGTTGTTTGGTGTGCAGCTGAATGCAGGAAGCCGTTGGATCAAACTGCCGGTGATTAATATGACATTCCAGACTTCCGACCTGGCCAAACTTGCATTGTTCATGTATATGAGCCGCCAGCTTAGCCGTAAGCAGAATGTTATTAAAGATTTTAAAAAAGGATTTCTCCCGATCATTGTTCCGGTAGGTATCATCTGTTTACTGGTAGCACCTGCAAACCTGTCGACCTCGTTACTCATATTCGGTACAAGCCTTATCATCATGTTCATCGGAAGGGTAAGTACAAAACATATTTTATATACGCTGGGTATTGCTGCAATTCCTATTGTGTTGCTTTTAACACTGGCTGTTGCAACGTATGATTCCAAAACCGGGGAAACAAAAAAACTGCCTGCAGTGCTTGCAGCCGGGCGTATTCCAACATGGATCAGCCGTATTCAGACTTTTGTGTACAGCAAGAAGGAAGATGATAATGAAAAGTCTTACCAGATTAACCAGGCCAAAATTGCCATTGCGAATGGAGGCTGGCTTGGACGGGGACCGGGTAACAGTCTGCAAAGAAACTTTTTGCCGCACAGTTATAGTGATTTCATTTACGCGATCATCATTGAAGAATATGGCTTGCTCGGAGCAGCCGTGATATTGGGGATATACCTGCTCTTCCTGTTCCGATGCATCAGGTTATACCAGAAATGTCCGTATGCATTCGGGGCGTTCCTTGCATTGGCGTTGAGCTTTACACTGGTAATCCAGGCAATCGCCAATATGGGAGTGAACGTAAACCTGTTTCCAAACACCGGTGTAACACTTCCGTTGGTGAGTATGGGAGGCAGCAGTTTCCTGTTCACCTGCCTGGCCATCGGAATTATATTAAGTGTGGCAAGAAACGTAGAACAGCAGGAGGGTAAATTAAAGCCTGTTCCTGTTCAGGAAGAAAAAGAAGAAACAGAAGAAGAGGAGGCGGCAGAATAAATGAGTGCTATGAATAACAATGCTGCAAAGATCATTATCGCAGGCGGCGGAACCGGTGGACATATCTTCCCGGCTATTGCCATTGCCAATGCGATCAGGAAGCAGGCTCCGCACACAGAATTCTTATTTGTAGGCGCTGCAGGAAAGATGGAGATGGAAAAAGTGCCGCAGGCGGGATATAAAATAGTTGGACTAACGATAGCGGGTTTCAACAGAAGTTCTTTGATAAAAAACATAAGTCTTCCTTTCAAACTGGTAAAAAGTTTTTTCCAGGTGGCAGGGATTGTGAAAAATTTTAAACCTGATGCTGTAATCGGTGTAGGTGGTTATTCCAGCTTCCCGGTTCTGCGTTACGCTCAGTCGAAAGGAATACCAACTTTCATTCACGAGAGCAATTCGTTTGCCGGTAAAGCGAACATTATGCTCGGTAAAAAGGCTACAAAAATTTTCACCGCATCGGATGGCATGGAAAATTTTTTCCCTGCCACTAAGATCATGGTCAGCGGTAACCCGGTAAGGCAGTCGATCATCAGCCATTCAATCACCAAAGAGCAGGCCTTGCACTACTTCGGATTGAATACCACAAAGAAAACAGTGCTGAGTATCGGCGGAAGCCTTGGGGCAAAGAATATCAACGAAGCAGTTGATAAAGACATCAGCCTTTTTGCCGACAATGGATTGCAGTTGATCTGGCAAACCGGGAAGCCTTACCTGGCAAAAGCTATTGAGAGAAGTAAGGGAAAAGAAAATGTATATGCTAATGATTTCTTAAAAGAAATGGAATATGCATATACAGCTGCAGATGTAGTGATCAGCAGGAGCGGGGCCATGGCGGTTGCAGAACTTTGCCTGGTAAAAAAACCGGTGGTTTTTGTTCCGTTCCCTTTTGCGGCAGAAGATCATCAAACGGCCAACGCACAAAGTTTAGTTAATAAAAACGCGGCCATCATGATTAAAGACGGGGAAGCGTTGAATAAGTTGGTGCCGGCAGTTATTGAATTGTCTGGAAATAAAAGCCGGCAGCAGGAGATGATTGCAAACATCGGGAAGCTTGGAATTGCCAATGCCGACATGATTATTGCCAATGAAATTTTAAAAACGATCGGGAAATAAATTGAAAGATCTGAAAGACATACAGGCTGTTTATTTCCTGGGAATCGGCGGAATAGGAATGAGTGCACTGGCCCGGTACTTTAACAGCAACGGTGTACGGGTGAGCGGTTATGATAAAACAGCAACACCCTTAACCGATAAATTGAAGCAGGAAGGTATCAGTATTCATTTTGAAGATAATATTGAGCTCATTGACAAAGATGCGGAACTGGTTGTTTATACACCCGCTGTTCCTAAAGATCATAAAGAGTATAATTACCTGCTCAGCAATAATTATGCTGTGTTAAAGCGGAGTGATGTACTGGGTATGATCACAAAAGGGACTTACAGTATTTGTATCGCCGGAACCCATGGTAAGACGACAACAAGTTCGATGGTGGCGCACATACTGCGTGATAGCGGATTTGGCTGCAACGCTTTCCTGGGCGGTATTGCCAGTAATTATTCAACAAATTTCTGGCACAGCGAAAGAAATGTGTCTGTAGCAGAAGCTGATGAATATGACAGAAGCTTTTTGAAATTGTTTCCTGATGTAGCCGTGATCACAGCAATGGATCCGGATCACCTGGATATTTACGGAACAGCGGAAAACCTGCAGGATGCATTCATTGAGTTTGCCAACCAGGTAAAGCCTGGCGGGTTGCTGATTTACAAATCAGGATTGAAACGAAGTGATGACTTTAAAGCTGCGAAGATCAGTTACAGTGTGGATGATACAACAGCAGATGCCTGCCCGGTTGATATCAGGATCAATAAAGGTTCTTATGTTTTTGATCTTGTTCTGAACGGCGAAACGATGAAGGATATTGAATTGAATATGGGGGGCATGCACAAAATCGAAAATGCAGTGGCTGCGATCACTGTTGCAAAGCATGTAGGAATAGAGGAAAGTAAAATAAAGCTGGCAGTGGCATCTTTCAGGGGGGTAAAGCGGAGGTTTGAGTATATCATTAAAAATGATAACCAGGTTATGATCGATGACTATGCACATCACCCGGAGGAGTTGAGGGTTTTGATCAATGGCGCAAGAGGATTGTTTTCCGGGCAAAAATGCACTGTTGTTTTTCAACCGCATTTGTTCAGCAGGACGAATGATTTTGCAGACGGTTTTGCAGAAGTGCTGAGCATGGCAGATGAACTGATACTCTTACCGATTTATCCTGCAAGGGAAAAACCAATGGAAGGGGTGAATAGTGAAATGATTTTGAATCGTATGAATCACAGCAATGCCAGGGTGCTGAGCAAAGTGGCACTGCTGGAGGAAATAAAAAATAAAAAACCGGGTTTCCTGATAACCGCAGGGGCAGGTGATATAGATATGCTGGTAGAACCGATAAAGCAAATTCTTGAGTAAATAACTGTTCTGATAACTGCATAAATGGAAAACAAAAAACGATACAACATTAAAAACATCCTGCTCACTACTCTTTGGGTAATCCTGGGAGCAGGAAGTGTTGTATTGCTGGTTGCTGCAGTTAATAAAAAAGATACAAAGCAATGCCGGGGAATCGAAGTAAATATTTCTGGTGTCAGTAATAATTTCTTTATCGACAAACAGGATGTGCTGAGGATCATCAACCATTTTGCCGGAACAGGAGCAGTAGGAAGGTCAATTGCCGATTTTGACCTGGTAAAAATGGAGGCAGCTTTAAAAAAAGATGTTTGGATCAGGGAAGCTGAAATGTTCTTTGATAACAATGAAGTACTGCAGGTAGCAGTTGCGGAAAGAGAACCGATAGCACGTGTATTTACACCGGGGGGTAGTACATTTTATATTGACAACACAACGAAAATGCTTCCCCTCAGTGAAAAATTTTCGGCACGTGTTCCGGTATTCACAGGTTTTCCTTCGGAGGCAAGAATATTGACCAAAACAGATAGTGCATTACTGAATGATATCAAAAATATCAGCATACAAATTCAGGCAGATTCTTTCCTGATGGCAATGATCGACCAGGTAGATATAACCCCGCAACGAACCTTTGAAATGGTTCCAAAGATCGGCAACCAGGTAATTGTTTTTGGAGATGCTTCAGATGCAGCTGCCAAATTCAAAAAACTGCAGTTGTTTTATAAAAAAGTAATGCTGCAGATGGGATGGAATAAGTACAGTATCATAAACCTGCAGTACAGGAACCAGGTGGTTGCGAAGCTTCGTGGTAAAGATGATGTGAGTGCAGATTCTCTGAGAACCCTGCAGATGATGGATATTATTGCTGCAAATGCAGCTAAATGGACTGAAGATTCAATTCACGCAGTAATGCAGGAAGAGCGAAAGGAAAATGACAGCAGTATGATCCAGCAATCTGTTGAGCGTGATGATGCAGGATATTCTCCCTATACAGATGAAGAACCTAAACCACAAGAAAAAGCTGTGGCTGCACCGGTAATAGCGAAACCGGTTGTAGCTCCACCGGTAAAGCCCGCTGCAAAACCTGTGGTAAAACCAGTCGTGAAAGCTGCAGGAAAACCAATAATTAAACCTGCAGTGCAGAAAAAAGCAGCCATGCCCAAAAGCAAACCTGCAGCAACAAAACCAAAAGCAGTAATGCAGAAAAAGAATGACTATTGATTAAATAAACATACAAACAAAACATACAACACAAAACATACAAACTATGAATCAGGAACAACCCATTATCGTAGGCCTTGACATCGGCACCACAAAAATTGCAGCCATAGCAGGTCGCAAAAATGAATTTGGTAAGCTGGAGATACTTGGTTTTGGCCGTGCAAACAGCAACGGTGTACAACATGGTATGGTACTGAATATCGACCAAACCATCAAAGCCATTCAACAGGCATTGGAAAACTGTTATGCTTCCAATCCAAACCTGGAGATCGGGGAAGTATATGTTGGTATTGCTGGCCATCATATCAAGAGTCTGCAGACAAGAGGTGATATCGTTCGCCAGAACACGGAAGAAGAAGTTCGCCAGGAAGAAATCGATCGCCTCGTGGCAGATCAATACCGTACTTATATTCCTGCCGGAGACCAGATCATCGACGTAATACCGCAGGAATTTACCGTTGATAATTTTCAGAATATACCCAATCCTATTGGATACAGTGGTGTGAAAGTAGGAGCCAATTTCCACATCATCACGGGCGATAAAAATGCTATACGCAATATCAACCGCAGTGTAGAAAAAGCAGGCCTTCGCACAAAAGACCTGGTGTTACAGCCATTGGCTTCAGCAGCAGCAGTAATGTGCGACCAGGACCTGGAAGCAGGTGTTGCCATTGTTGATATCGGTGGCGGTACAACTGACCTTGCTGTTTTCTATGAAGGTATCCTGAAACATACAGCTGTTATACCATTCGGAGGAGAGAACATCACCAACGATATCAAAACAGGGCTCGGGGTTTTAAAAACACAGGCTGAACAGATGAAGATCCAGTTCGGCAGTGCACTGAGCGATGAAGCCAAGTCTAATGCTTACATCACAATACCTGGGCTACGGGGCATGGCACCAAAAGAAATTTCGGTGAAGAACCTTGCCAACATCATCCAGGCACGCATGAGTGAAATCATGGATTTCGTTGCTTACCATCTGAAACAGGTAGGACTCGACAACCGCATGCTTAACGGCGGTATCATTTTAACAGGTGGTGGATCTCAGTTAAAACACCTGATACAGTTAACAGAATATGTAACCGGTTTGAATGCAAGAATCGGTTTCCCCAACGAACATTTGTCTGGAGGGCATATCGAAGAACTGGCAAAACCTATGTACAGCACCTGTATAGGTCTGATACTGAAAGGTTACAACGACTACGAAAACAAGAACAAGCAACTCGATCAGAATTTCATCAAAGCTACAGCAGCAGGTATTATGCAACAGGAAGCCCCGGTTGAAGAAGCTGTTGAAGAATTCGCAGCCGGTGATCAGCAGGTAAAAGTAAAATCCAGGAAAACACTCAAAGGTTTCATGGATACTTTCAAAAACAACCTGATTGAAATGTTCAAAGAGGAAGAAGACACACAACTTTAAACATTTTGAATTCTAAATTTTAAATCTAGAACGGGAAGTTCATTTATAGTTTATAATTCATCATTCAAAATAACAGGACAATACTTACTAACCAACAAACTTACAAACATGATCCATTTTGATTTGCCTAAAGAACAATCCTCCATCATCAAGGTTATTGGTGTTGGCGGTGGCGGAAGCAATGCGGTTAACCACATGTATTCGCAGGATATTGAAGGCGTGAACTTTATTATATGTAATACAGATGCACAGGCTATTGCATTAAGCCGTGTTCCAAATAAGATACAACTCGGGCCACACCTTACACAGGGGCTTGGGGCAGGTGCCAATCCATCTATCGGGAGGCAGGCTACTGAAGAAAGCCTGGAAGAGATCAGGCGCATACTGGAAGTGAATACCAAAATGGCATTCATTACTGCAGGTATGGGTGGTGGAACCGGAACAGGTGGAGCTCCTATTATTGCAAAAATGTGTAAAGACCTCGGCATCCTTACCGTTGGTATCGTTACCACACCTTTTGCTTATGAAGGAAAGAAAAGAATTGCACAGGCCGAAGATGGTATCATGCATTTAAAAAATCATGTAGATACCCTGCTTGTGATCAGCAATGATAAACTGCGTCACCAGTTCGGTAACCTGAAAATGAAAGAGGCTTTCGGAAGGGCGGATAATGTTCTGGCAACAGCAGCTAAATGTATAACCGATGTGATCAACAGCACAGGCCAGATCAATGTTGACTTTGCTGATGTGTGTACTGTAATGAGTAACGGTGGTGTAGCTATATTGGGCAGTGCTACTGCACAGGGCGAAGACAGGGCGCAGCAGGCAATTGAAAGTGCACTCACTTCTCCATTGCTGAATGATAATGATATCCGTGGTGCAAAATGGATCTTGATCAATATCAATTCTGCTGAAGGTGAACATGAATTCACTATGGATGAAGTGGA
>WBZP01003529.1_pt1 | contig 16900 bp, 12 predicted proteins | sample 5204301 | NCBI WGS metagenome assembly WBZP01 (sample SAMN12412401, study PRJNA552823) | activated sludge metagenome | isolation source: activated sludge from nitrification reactor of wastewater treatment plant... | place: USA: Pennsylvania | collected 2017
CCTGCGCGGTGATCAAGCACGCCAACCCGTGTGGCATTGCGGTCGGTGAGGACATCGCCCAGGCCCACCTCAAGGCGCACGCCTGCGATCCAGTGTCGGCCTTCGGCGGCATCATCGCGGTGAACCGTCCGGTGACCGCGCAGATGGCGGACACGGTCAAGGACATCTTCACCGAGGTCGTCATTGCCCCGGCTTTTGAGCCTGAGGCGCTGGCCATCCTGACTCAGAAGAAGAACATTCGGCTGCTCGAATGCCCGCCGCCCAGCCCCGGCGGGGTCGAGGTGCGGGTGATCTCCGGCGGCCTGCTGATGCAGCAGCGCGACGCCATCGACGCCGTCGTCACCGACCCCGAGACCGGCGAGACCACCGGCGGCGACGACCCGGCCAACTGGCGTCTGGTCGCGGGTGCTGCCGCCGATGCGGCGACTCTGGCGGACCTGGCTTTCGCGTGGCGGGCCGTGCGGGCCGTGAAGTCCAACGCCATCCTCCTCGCGCGCGACGGTGGCTCGGTCGGGATCGGGATGGGCCAGGTCAACCGGGTCGACTCCTGCCGTCTGGCCGTCTCTCGCGCCGGCGAAGATCGGGCCCGAGGTGCGGTCGCGGCCTCCGATGCCTTCTTCCCGTTCGCCGACGGCCTGCAGATCCTGCTTGATGCGGGCGTGCGCGCCGTGGTCGCTCCGGGCGGGTCCATGCGCGACGCCGAGGTGATCGCGGCGGCTGAGGCGGCCGGGGTGAGTCTGTACTTCACGGGGACGCGTCACTTCGCGCATTAGGCTCGAGGGCGTGAACGAGAGCCCCGCGGACTACCTGCTGTCTGTGCCAGATCCTGGCCGGGCATGGCTCATCGAGTTCTGGGAGTACGTCGAAGGCAGGTACCCGAGCGTGCCTCCGAGCATGTTTCGCCAGGTGCCGATGTACAAGTTCGCCGAGTCCTACCTCAAGGGTTATGTCATGTTCACGGCGGCGGCCAAGCACTTCACCGCGCATGCCATCGACTTCGACCTGGTGCAGGAGGCGAAGGAGTCCATCGCCGGTTCGTTCGGCGGCAAGGGTTCGGTGAGCGTGAAATATGCCGCCGTCGAGGCTAAGCCTGCGATCCGCGATTTCGTGGACGCCGTGATGGCGCGCCACGGCATACCTAAGGTGAAGTGACGCCGATCCGCGACCCCTGGGCGCGCAGGCGCACCGCGCCCACAAAGCCGATGACCAGGCAAAACGCCGTGACCCCGAAGCCGATCGTCGGCTCCAGCGGAAGCACGATCGCCAGTGCGCCACCAGCCACCCAGGTCAGTTGCAGGGTCGTCTCGATCCACGCGAAGACGCGGCTATGCCGTGACTCCGGCACCTCTGCCTGAATGATCGAGTCCAGGCACAGCTTGCCGAGCTGGGTGTAGACGCCGCCGACGAAGCTGACCAGCAGCAGGCTCCACAGCGCGTAGAAGAATGCGGCGAGTACGGCGCTGACCACGCCGGCAATACCGAGCAGGACCAGCGTCGGGGTCGGCGGGGGAGCGACCTTGGTATTGCCGAGGAGCGAGCCGAGGATGTTGCCCAGCCCGGCCGCGACCACTGCGGCGCCGATCAATACCGGGGTCGACCAGCCGGGGATGGGGTTCTCCCGGGTCAAGAAGATCAGGTAGAGCGTCAGGAATCCGACCAGGAATCTGGCTCCGCCCATGATGATCAGCGCGTGCAGCACGCGGTGGGGGAGATGACGTAGCCGCTCCTCGGGAAGGCTGCGCAGCGGCGGGCGGATTCGCGGCGTTTCCGCAGTCACTGCGGTGTCCACCTGGGCCGGCAGTCGGATTGAGAGCACGGTGGCCACGACGTAGATCGCGAACGCGAGCCGCAAGGACCACTCGGCGCCACCGCGGCTGAGGAGGCCAGCCAGGCCGCCGCCGAGGCCCATGCCGATCAGGCCGGCGATCATGATGCGCGAGTTGGCGGTGACCAGGTCCATGCCATCGGGCAGCAGCCTCGGGATGGCGCTCGCGCGTGCCACGGCATACGCCCGGCTCGCGACCAAGCACGCCAGGGCGAGCGGGAAGACCCAGGCGGACTCGGTCGATACTGCCCCCGCGAGGACCCAGCACAGGAAGCCCCGGAGCGCGAGAGTTGCCCCGATGGCCCAGCGGCGGCCATGGCGGAAACGGTCCAGGACCGGGCCGACGAAGGGCGCAAGCAGGACGAAGGGTGCCATCGTGAGCAGCAAGAAGAGCGCCACGGCGCCGCGCGCCTGACCGGTGGGCATGGCGAAGACCGTGCCGGCCAGGCTCACGGTTAGCGCAGAGTCGGCAGCGACCTCCACCGTGTGCATCTCGATGAACCGGGTCAGGCCGGAGGCGTCGGCCCCATCGCGGCGGGCGAAGGCCTGGAATGCCGCATTGGACCGTCGGCCCCCGGTGGCCGTCGCCCGGCCGATTGTTCGCACGCCGCGGCCGACGGCACGCGTCACTCGTCGCGCACCTACCGGCAGCCGTGACGGCCGACCGGAAGCGTGCGCGCTGCCGTCGTGTGCCATCGGCTCGACCGGGTCCACGGCGCCATTCTTACCCAGCCTGGCGACATTGGCAGCCCTGCGACACTGCCCGGGGAGTGTCGCAACTCAGAGGGCAGGTGGGCGGTATCCCGTGGGCTCGCCTTCGCCCAGGTCGACAATGGCCGCGACCGGGCCGCCGCCGTCGGGTCCCTGGTGGGCCGCCGAGACCGACACGAAACAGGCCGGGTCACCGGTGACCGCTGCCGTGACGCCACCCACGCAGGACTTGATCTGGCGGTGCCAGTGCACGTCCGAGTCATCCAGCATGGCGTTGCGGCGGCCATTGACCTGGCCGTCGAGCGAGGCCTCGCACTTGAGGAAGACGTTGACCAGCCGACCCTGGATGTCGGAGACGTGCGGCCGCTCGGGCAAGTCCATCCCGGCGTCCCGCATCGCCGACCAAATGCCGTCCGCGTCCAGTGCATTGCGCATCACCGAGTGACCGATCCGGTACCGGCCGCCGACGCCACGCGCATTGCCCACGACCACGACCTGCGCCTGGTCGAGCTCGACCCCGGAGGAGCAGGACGACACCGACGAGTACAGCGACCGGTTGTGCATGACGTCGGCATCGCTGGGCATCTCGATCTCACCGAGCGCGACCGCGATCCCCAGCGCGGTGCAGCCATTGGAAAGGTCCATCGACTCATGCGTGTGCTCGGTCCACACGCTCTTGCCACGCGACTTCGCATCCCGGATGGTGTGAATGGTCAGCAGCGGGGTCTTGGTTTGCACGTAATGCACATCCGCCGGGTCGGTGATGCCCGCACGCTCCATGGCGACCTTGACTGCGGCAGCGACCTTCTCGATCATCGGCCGGTACCCGATCTCCTCGGGCAGCAAGTGATCGGACATCGCGAACCCGACGGTGAGACGCGGCTCGTCCGTGTGCTCGACCTTCTCCGGCGGGAGGGTGGCAAACACCGTGGCGTGCGGGCTGATCACCCCGTCCGTGCCACCGGACCACACGATCGGGATCTCCTTGACCTTGGCCGGGTCCGCGCCCTTCTCGATGAGGATCTCGCGGAACGCCCGGTCGGCGATGATCCGGGTGTAGTCATTGACCCCACCATTGCCCTCGGTCTTGCCGATGACGGCGATGACCCGGTCGGCCTCCATGACTCCGTCGTCGATGAGTTTGCCGAGTTCGCTGGCATCGGAGACGGTGTGCAGAGGGACCTTGCGGACCTCGATGGCGTCAGGCATGGGGATTCCTTTCAGTGCTCGATGCAGGTGCCGAAGTTGCCCTCGACCGCGTCGGTGATATGGGTGAGAGAGGTGATGACACTGCGCGGCCCGCCCTGCTCGACGAAGCGCAAGGCGGCATCCACCTTGGGCCCCATGGATCCCGATGCGAACTGGCCTTGGGCGGCATACGCGCGCAACTGCGCCACCGTGACCGAGGTGAGTTCGCGCTGCTCAGGGGTGCCGAAATCGATCGCCGCGTGGTCGACATCGGTGGCGATGACCAGGACGTCGGCGTGGATGGCGCGGCCGAGGAGCGCGGCCGTGAGGTCCTTATCGATAACCGCCTCGACCCCGCGCAGGCGCCCGTCCGGATCGCGCACGACCGGTATGCCGCCGCCCCCAGCCGCGCAGACGGCATACCCGGCGTCCACCAAGGCTCGGATTGCGGCGACGTCCAGGATCTCCAGAGGCTCCGGGGAGGCAACCACGCGCCGCCAGCCGCGCTCGCCGCGGTCCTGCCACGTCTGACCATGGTCGATGAGCGTTTGCACCGTGTCGTGCGGGAGGTATCGGCCGATGGGTTTGGTCGGGTGGGTGAACCCGGGATCGTCGCCATTGACCAGGACTCGGGTCACCAGGGCGGCAACCGGCCGGGCCACGCCAGCGGCCAAAAGGGCGGCATCGAGTTGGTTGAGGATGGTGAAGCCGAGCGTCCCCTGGGTCTGCGCACCGCACCAGTCCAGCGGCACCGGCGGGACCACATGAGCGGCCAACTCGTTCTTGACCAGGAGATTGCCAACCTGGGGGCCATTGCCGTGGGTGATGACGAGGTCGTGGCCGGCCGCGATGAGCCGGGCCGCGGCCTGCATGGCAACGCCGACGGCTTCGATCTGGGCTGCGGGCGTCGCGCTGCCATCCGGGGCAGTCATGGCGTTGCCGCCCAGCGCGAGCAGAACCCTCATGCAGCGAGACTAGGTGGGCCGATGCGGCACCGGCGTTGTCAGGACTTGCCCAATGCGGGGTGCCCGGTTGTCAGGGTTCGACCGGGCGCCTCAGAGTGCGCGGAAACGCGCACGGCGGGCCTCGAGCCGGTCCGAGGTGGTCATCGCCGAGAGCTCGACGAGCTCGTGGGCGATCGCCTGCCCCATCCGCCGACAGAATGCCGCGGGCTCCTCTGCCGCATCGGGATACTCAGGCACGATCCGGTCGATGATCCCGTCGGCCAACAGGTCCAGGGCGCGCACCCGCTGCAGCTCGGCCATCTCGGGCGCGCGCTCGCTGGTGCGGTAGAGGATCGCCGAGGCGCCTTCGGGTGGCAGCGGGGAGAGCCACGAATGCTGCGCCGAGATCACCCGGTCGGCCGGCATCAGCGCGATCGCGCCGCCACCTGTGCCCTGTCCGAGCAGCACACACACCGTGGGCACCGGCAGGGCCACCATCTCAAAGAGGGACCGGGCGATCTCGCCGGGTAGTCCGCCCTCCTCAGCCTCCTTGGACAGGGCCGCGCCACCGGTGTCGATGAGCGAGACCAGGGGGAGGTCCAGGTCCAGGGCCAGGCGCATGCCGCGCCGCGCCACGCGCAAGCCCGAGGGAGACAGGGGCGCCTCGATCCGCTCCGAGCGCCGGTCCTGACCGAGCACGACGCAGCGGGTCTCGCCGAATCGGGCCAGTGCGAGCAGCAGCGATCGGTCGGTCTCGCCAGCCCCCGTCCCATGCAGCGAGAGCACCTCGTCGGCCCCTAACTTCAGCAGCGCGCGCACACCGGGCCGGTCTTGGCGCCGCGAGCGGGTGATCGACTCCCACGCGGGCACGTCGGGCAATGGCACTCGCGGCACCGAGGGCACATGGTCCAGGTCCCGCGGCACCATGGTCAGGTGCAGCAGCCGGGATGCGGCCTCCTTGAGCGCCTCCAGCGGGAGGATCGCGTCGACCAGTCCGTGCTCGTGATAGTTCTCGGCGGTCTGCACCTCCTCAGGGAATGGCTGGCCATAGAGCGCCTCATAGACGCGCGCCCCCAGGAAGCCGATGGTGGCCTGCGGCTCAGCGACGGTGACATGGCCGAGCGATCCCCAGGAGGCCAACACCCCACCGGTGGTGGGATGCCGCAGGTAGGTGATGTAGGGCAAATGCCGCTTCTTGTATGCCGCGACCGCCGCGGTGATCTTGACCATCGTCGCGAACGCAGGTGTGCCCTCTTGCATGCGCGTCCCGCCGGAGGATGGCGCTGCGAAGAGCGGCAAGCGCTCGCGGGTGGCTCGTTCAAAGGCCAAGGTCACCCGCTCGGCGGCGGCGCGACCGATCGACCCGGCCATGAACCGGAACTCACCGGCGATGAAGGCGCATCGCTGGCCATCGATCCGGCCCTCCCCGGTGATGATCGCCTCGTCCACCCCACTGGACTCGGCTGCTGCGGCCAGCTCGGCGGCATACGTGCTGCCCGGCTCGGCCACCTGGATCGGGGGCCCGTCCCAGGAGACATAGGTGCCCGCGTCGAAGACCGCCTCGATGAGATCGGCGGTGGTGGGCCGCCGAGGCCGCGTCATTGCGGGGCCACCTCGTCCAGCCAGTCGCGCACGGACTGGTCATGCTCGCCGAGCATGGGCGGGTGCAGGTTGCTGGTCCGGCTGCCCGCGTGGGCGTTGTCGTCCAGGCGGATCACCGGTCCGGGGATCTCGATGGTGCCGAGCACCGGGTGGTCGACCTCCACGACCAGGCCTTGGCTACGAGTCTGATCCCAGTCGTAGACGCGATCCAGCGTGCGGACTTCACCGGCGGGCACGCCCAGGGCATCGAGCCGCGGGAGCAGGTCGGCCAGCGGGATGTCCGCGAACGCGCTCTCCAGGGCCGCCGTGACCGCTGGGCGGTTCTCGACGCGCTCGCGGTTGGTGGCGAAGCCAGGGGCCAGCGGGTCGATCCCGATGCCCGTGGCGAGCCGCTGCCAGATGCCTTCGCTGCCGCAGGTGAGTTGGACGATGCCGTCTTGGCAGCGGAAGAGGCCATAGGGGGAGATCGAGGGGTGATGGTTGCCTTGGGGAGTCGGGATCTCGTGGGCAACGGTGTATCGCGTGCCCTGGAAGGCGTGGACGCCGACCATGCTGGCGAGCAGGCTGGTGCGCACATGGCGGCCGACGCCGGTGCGATGGCGTTCGTGCAGTGCGGACACCACGCCATACGCGCCATAGATCCCGGCCAGGAGATCGGCGATCGGGACGCCGACGCGCATCGGCTCATCGACCGAGGTGCCAGTGAGGGACATGATCCCGGATTCGCCTTGGGCGATCTGGTCGTATCCCGGTCGTCCGCCTTGGGGGCCGTCGTGGCCGAATCCGCTGATCGAGAGGATGACCAGGCGCGGGTTGAGCTCGTGCAGGCGCTCCACCGAGAAGCCGAGGCGGTCAAGGACGCCGGGGCGGAAGTTCTCGAGGAGGACATCTGCCTGGGTGACGAGGCGCTCGAGGAAGCGCTTGCCCTCGGGGGACTTGAAGTCCGCGGTCACCGACTCCTTGTTGCGATTGCAGGACAGGTAGTAGGTCGAGATGGGGGAGTCTTCTGGCCCGACGAAGGGCGGGCCCCACCCGCGGGACTCATCACCGCCTCCCGGCGCCTCGACCTTGATGACCCGCGCCCCGAGGTCGCCCAGCATCATCCCGCAGTGGGGACCCGCCAGGGCGCGGGTCAGATCGATGACGACGATGTCGGCCAGTGGCCCCGCAACACTCACACCGCGAGGGTATGCCGTCCGCTCGCCGCGTGCGTTGGCAGGTGCTGACCTTCGGGGGTTTCTGTGTTGGCAGGTCTCACCAACGTGCGCTGCCTTCACCATTGAGAGCCCAAAGGGCAATTTTGCGCAATGCGCAATAATGCCTCACACTGAGGGGAGTTCAAAGGAGACCTCATGCGCTCATCCCTGGCCCGCCTGGGCCGGTTCGCTTACCGACACCCCCTGCGCGTGCTCGCCATCTGGGCCTTGGTGCTTGCGGCCGTTGCTGCCCTGCTCGCTACCCAGCCCAAGGTCATCGCCACGGGCCTGTCGATCGCCGACACGCCCTCGCAGGTTGCCCTGGACGACCTACGGGCAGCGCTTCCCGACCTTGCCGGAACCCAGGGGATGCTCGTCGTGACTGCCGCAGATGGTGGTCGCGTGGACAGTGGGGAGCGGGGTGCGGCCCTGGCCGGGGTGAATGCCGCGCTCGTGCAGACGGGTGTCGTCGTGGATCGTGAAGCCCGGCTCGTCGCCCAGCGCGCGGAGTTGTCGGCCAGCGTGGAGCAGGAGTTGCGTCGCCGGGTGCCGGTCGGCACGGACGAGGCGACCATCCAGCGCCTGATCAGCACCAAGGGCGCCGAGATGGTGTCCGAGACGACCGGTCGGCTCGATGCGCTGCGTGCGGGCGCCCATCCGGCCGGGAGTGCCCTCAAGGTCGGCGGTCGAGAGGTCCCCGGTGTCCTCGTCAGCGCCGATGGTCGGGTGGCCCTGGTGCCGGTGGCCCTGACCGGTCAGGTCGCGGAACTGCCCAGCGGCACCCTCGAGAAGGTCATCGACGCCGCCACTGCCACGCTGGACCCCGTTGGGCTGCGCGCGGATGCCTCCGCGTCCTTGCGCGTTCAGGAAGCGCCGATTGGTGGCAAGGAAGCCATCGGGGTCGGGATTGCCCTTCTCGTTCTGCTGGTGACCTTGGGGAGTGTGGTGGCTGCTGGTCTGCCCGTGTTGACCGCCCTCATGGGCGTGTTCATCGGGGTGGGGACCGCCTTCGCCCTGTCCAGCCACTACACGATGACCACCTCGACCCCTGCCCTGGGGCTGATGATCGGCTTGGCCGTCGGCATCGACTACGCACTCTTCATCCTGTATCGCCAACGCGTGCTGATCCTTCGGGAAGGCCGCAGTGCGCAGGACGCGGTCGCCGAAGCCATGGCCTCCGCGGGCTCGGCGGTGCTCTTTGCGGGGAGCACGGTGGTGATCGCTCTCTTGGGCCTGCTGCTGGTCCGGATACCGTTCGTGTCCACCATGGCGCTCACGGCCGCTGGGACGGTAGCCGTCGCCGTGGCCATCTCCCTCACTGCGCTTCCGGCATTGCTCGGCATCGCCGGTGATCGCGTGGTCTCCCGGCGAGCGCGGGCCCGAGCTGAGCAGCCCCAACGCACGCGAGTGGCAAGTGCTTGGGCGAGGGTGACCACCCGGCACCCGTGGCTGGTGACCCTCGTGGTGGTCGGCCTTTTGGCCCTTGCGGCGGTCCCCGCCGCGAGTATGCGCCTGGGTATGCCGTCTGGTGCCACCTCGCCGATCGGGAGTTCGGCGCGCACGGCATACGACGCCACGGCGACCGGCTTCGGCGAAGGCACCAATGGCGCCCTCCTGGTCACCGTTCGCTCGCCAGGTGGGTGGGGTCGGGATCTGGGGGTTCTCGAGGCGTGGTCCACGGAGCTGAGTAGCCGCCCCCATGTGGTCAATGTGCAACTCGCGGGCGTCGACGCGGCACACATGTTCGCGGTCTTTGCCGTGACACCGGAGAGCGGGCCGACAGCTGCCTCGACCGAGGTTGTGGTCAACGATCTGCGAGAGATGCGCTGGCTCAGCGGTTCGGGACGGCTCAGCGTCACCGGGCCGACCGCGATGAATATCGATCTCTCAGCCCGCATCGCGTCGGTGGTGCCGCGGTACGTGCTCGTGGTCGTCGGCCTCTCCTTGCTCATCCTGTTGGTGGCTTTCCGCTCGGTACTGATCCCGGTCCTGGCGACCGGCGGCTTCCTGTTGACCATTGCGGCCACCATGGGGCTGACCTCGCTGATCTTCGGTGACACCCGATTCACTGGATTGGTGGGGCTCGACCGAGCTGGGCCGGTGCTGAGCTTCCTCCCATTGATGGCGACCGGCATCCTGTATGGCTTGGCGATGGACTACCAGGTCTTCCTGGTCGCCTCCGTCCGCGAGGAGCGCGCCGAGGGCCGGGATGCCCGGCTGTCCGTGGTGACGGGGTTCAAGCACGCAAGCCGAGTCGTGGTCGCAGCGGCGACCATCATGGTCTCGGTCTTCGGCGGCTTCGTGCTCTCGTCCGATCCCACGATCGTGCAACTGGGGGTGGCCCTCTCGTTGGGCATCCTGCTGGACGCCTTCGTGATCCGGATGACCCTGATGCCGGCGCTGCTGCATCGCCTTGGTGAGCATGCATGGTGGCTGCCGCGATGGTTGGCTTCGCGGCTGCCTGAACTCGAGGTCTGAGCCTGCGATGCTGTGTCCATGACCGGGCTGCGGGAGAGCAAGCGGGCGCAGACGCGCGCGGCGCTGGCCCAGGCCGCCTTCGAGCTGGTCCGTGAACGCGGGCTGACTGCCGTGACGGTTGACGACATCGTGGCGACTCTCCCGGTGTCCCGCAGGACCTTCTCCAACTACTTCACCTCGAAGGAAGAAGCGGTCGTTGCGGTGATCACCGAGCGGGCGCGCATGGGCCTGGAGACCTGGGTGCCACCATCGGTCGGGGACAACGTGGTTGAGCTCGTGCCAAGCCTGGTGGCTCATCAGGTCGCCTCGGGCGTCCTCGGGGTGGTCCGCGAGGTGGCGGCATTGGCGCGGAAGCACCCGGCGCTCCTGCCGCACTGGCAGGCCGCGCAATGGAGTGCGTGGTTGCTCGTGGGCGATCGTCTCCGCGCGGTCGAAGGGGCGGAGGCGGCCTCGGGGATCGAGGTCGCGGCGCTGCTCGGTGCGTTGCACGGGATAGCTAGCCAGCTCGTGTTGGCACCGGCGCCGGACGTGGATGTCCTTGGCCTGGTCAGGCGTCTGGTCGAGGTTGTCCATCAATGGGCACAGGAAGGCTGATCGGCAGTGCATGATGGTCCGATGCCGCAGACCATTGTGTTCGTTCATGCCCACCCTGACGATGAGGCTTCGCAGACCTCTGGCGCGATGGCGCGGGCCGCCGCCGAGGGTTCTCGGGTCGTGCTCGTGATTGCCACCGGCGGCGAGCATGGTGAGTCTCCCGAGGACTTGGCACCCGGCGAGACGCTCAAGGATCGGCGGCGCAGCGAGGCCGAGCAGTCCGCAGCAGTCCTCGGCGTCGCTCGCCTGGAGTGGCTGGGTTATGTCGACTCGGGGATGACCGGCTGGGAGCAGAACGAGCACGACGGGGCCTTCACGGCAGCGCCCGTCGAGGAGGCCGGCGCGCGCCTGGCGGCGATCCTCGACGAGGAAGACGCGGACATCGTTGTCGGCTACGACTGGCATGGTGGCTACGGGCACCCCGACCACATTGCGGTGCATCGCACTGTCCGCCAGGCGGCCGAGCTCGCTGCGCGTCGTCCGCGACTGCTGGAGTCCACGATGAATCGCGATGTCATGCGCGGATTCCGGGACGCGATGAAGGCGGCGGGCATGGGCGAGGATGAACTCTTCGACCCCGATGGGCCAATGGACGATGGGAATCCCCTGGGCACGCCGCAGGCCGAGATCTCCTGGCAGGTCGATGTGTCGGCGTATGTGGCGCAGCGTCGGGCATCCCTGGAAGCCCACCGAAGCCAGGTCACCGACGTGGGGATGATGCTCTCGATGCCCCCGGAGGCATTCACGGCCTTCTTTGCGACCGAGCACTACATCGAGCCGGGCTCATCGGAGCCGATGCGCCCGGGATGGCCCTTCGGTCAGGACGCCAGCGTTACCGTCGGCTAGAGCCAATCGCACTCCGCGGCGGCCGCGCCACCGGAGAGGGCGGCATACCCTGGCCCCCGGTCAAAGAAGGGCTCCCGGTCGGAGCGCGCCGCCCGCAGTTCGGCGCGCAGCTCATCGCTGGCCCGCTCATCGATGCTGGGTTCGTCCCGGGTGCCGCTGGCGATCACGCCGTATGCCGTCCGCGCCCCGTCGAAGGAGACCTTGCCCCAGCGCAGATCGCGCTCGACCTCGGCATACGGTCGCTCCAGGGGATCGCCCCAGCCGCCGCCGCCGGTGGTCCGGATCCGGATGACCTGCCCGGCCCGGACCGGCTCTGCATCGGCCAGGGCGTCGACATCGCGCTCGTCGGGACCGCCGACGTCGATGGTCACCTGGAAAGGCATCCCGGCCTTGCCGCCTTTGACCCCCCAGCAGGCCAGGATGGATCGGTCCGCGATGGACATGAAATGCGCGTCCTTGAGCATCCGAATGTGCTTCTCGTATCCCAGGCCGCCGCGAAACCGGCCAGCGCCGCCGGAGTCGACGGCGAGCCCCAGGCGCTCGACGATGAACGGGAAGCGCGACTCGGTGAACTCGGTGGGCAGATTCCGGCTGTCGGGGACGACATGGATGGTGTCCTCGCCGTCGGCGTAATAGCGCCCGCCCGAGCCGCCACCGAGGACCTCGCGCATGAGGTAGTCATTGCCCTCACGGTCGTGCCCGTAGACACCGGTGTACCGAATGGTCTCCTGGTCGGCCGGCATACGGCCCTCGACCGCCTTGGCCACCACTCCGGCTAGGACGCCGAGGAGCCGCAGGATGACGAAGGTCCGAGCGTTGGTCGGCGCGGGATAGATCGGGGTGAGCAACGTGCCCTTCTCGGGGAAGCGCATCTCGATCAGCGGCACGATGCCCTCGTTGACATCGAGTTCGGCCATGCGCTCGGGGGTGTCCGCCAGATTGCGCAGGATCGGGGCAAGCCACTTCTTGAGGAAGTTGCCACCCACGTAGTCGCCACAGTGGTTGATCGGCCCCTTGGCCTGCGGCGCGGTCCCCGTGAAGTCGATGATCAGCCGACCGCCGTCCTCGGAGACCTTGGTCAGGGTGATCCGCTGGGTGTGCAACATCGGCTCGTCCACGCCGTCGTGCTCCGCGTAGTCCTCCCAGACGTAGGTGCCGTCGGGGATCTTGGAGAGAATCTCGCGGCGGTAGGTCTGCGTGGTGGCGTCCAGGATCGCGTCGAAGGCCGCTTCGACCTGGTCGCGTCCATAGCGGGCAAAGAGTTCGGCGAGCCGGCGCGCGCCCATCAGGCACGCGGAGCATTCGGCGTCGAGATCGGCGGCCAGGGATTCGGGCATCCGCGAGTTTCGAGTCATGATGCGCAGGGCAGCCTTGTTCGGAACGCCCTTGTCCCACAACTTAATTGGCGGGACGGAGAGGCCCTCCTCAAATACGGAGGTGGCGCCGGACGGCATACTTCCTGGGCAGCCGCCGCCGATGTCGTCATGATGGCCGAATGCCTGGACGAAGGCGACGACCTCGCCCTCGTGGAACACCGGGACGGTCACACACAGGTCGGGGAGATGGCCGATGCCGCCTTCGGACTCGTAGACGTCGTTATGGAAGAAGACGTCACCCTCACTCATCTCGCTGATCGGGAAGTCCCGCGCCACGGGGTGGACGAGCGCGGAATACGACCGGCCAGTGAGCTTGCGGAGCTGGCGGTCGTGGATCCCGGCGCGGAAGTCGTGGGCATCGCGGATCATCGGGCTGCGGCTGGTCCGCCCGATGGCCGTCTCGACCTCCATCTCGACGCTGGCCAGGGTGCCCTGCACGATCTCGATGAGGATCGGGTCGATCGTGGTGCCCTCGGGGGTCAGCCGACCGCCGTGCTCGTATGCCGTGGGCAGGCCGGCCGGGTTGACTGGTTCGGCGTTGACGTATGCCGGCTCGATCGTGGTGGTCATCGGCCCTGCTCCTGGTCCTCTTTGGTGATCACGAGATTGCCGAAGTCGTCCACGACGACGGTGAAGCCGGGGTGCACGGGCACGGTCGATCCGAACTCCTCGATGATGACCGGGCCGTTCAGTCTCACTCCGGCGCCGAGCTCGGAGCGCTGCACGATGGGTGTCGGCCGGTAGCCCGCATCGGCGTCGAAGCAGACCGCACGGTGGGGTGGATCGGCCAACGCCCACCAGCCCACCGGCGTCAACCGCGGAATCTCCGGCCGGGTGATGGGACCGATGCCGGTCACCCGCAGGTTGACCCACTCGACCTGCTGGGTGGGGTCGGCGCGGAAGTCGTAGCCATAGAGCTGCCGGTGTTCGGCGTGGAAGCGGTCCGCCACGGTGGCGGCGAAGTCCGCATCCACGACGCCCTCAGGCGCCGGCACCCGTACCTCGAAAGCCTGCCCCGCATAGCGCACATCGATCGTCCGGACGAAGCGGTGTGCGTGCGACGGGAAGCCCTCCTTGTCCAAGGCCGCCCGCGCCTTGACCGTGAGCCCGTCCAAGATCGCCTGAATCTCGCTGTACTGCAACGCCTTCTGCTTGACCACATGGGTCTGCACATAGTCATTCTTGACATCCACAGTCAGCAGTCCGAATGCGCTGACATTGCCTGGGTTCGGCGGGACCACGACCCCCGCGAGGTCAAGGATGTCCACGAGTCGGCACGCCAGCAAGGACCCGGAGCCGCCGAAGGTGGTCAGCATGAAGTCCCGGACATCCAGGCCCCGCTTAACCGACACCTGACGCAAGGCATTGGCCTGATTCCACGCCGAAATCTCGAGAATCCCTGTGGCACAACGCTCGAAGTCCATCCCCAGCGTGTCCGCCAGCGACTGTATGCCGCGGCGTGCCGCACCGACGTCCAACGGGATCTCCCCGCCCAGCAGGTGCGGTGGGATGCGCCCGAGGACCACATGGGCATCGGTGATTGTGGGCTGCGTGCCGCCCTTGGCGTAACACAGCGGTCCGGGATCGGCGCCCGCCGACTGCGGCCCGACCTTCAAGGTGCCCTCGGGTGTGAGCCAGGCGATCGACCCACCGCCGGCCCCCACGGTGACGACATCGATCATCGGGATCTTGCTGGGATACGCCCCCACCGTGCCCTCGGTGGTCAGCGTCGGCTCCCCGTCGAGCACCACCGAGACGTCGGTGGAGGTGCCGCCACCGTCACACGTGAGCACCTTGGGGAAGCCCGCAACCCGGGCGATCAGCGCGGCGCCCAGGGCCCCGGCCGCCGGCCCCGACAGCACGGTCGTGATCGGCTGATGGACCACTTCGTCCGCCGAGAGCACCCCGCCATTGGACTTCATGACATAGAACGGAATCGGCCGACCACCGGTGAACCCGTCGAGGCGCTCGTGGATATTGGCGACATAACGCGACACATTGGGCTTGACCGCCGCGTCTACCAGCGTGGTCATCGAGCGCTCGTACTCGCGGTACTCCCGCAGCACCTCGGAACTGATCGACACTACGGCCTCGGGGTGCTCGCGCCGCAGCACCTCACGCATGGCCAACTCGTGCGCGTCATTGGCGTACGCGTGCAGGAAGCAGACCGCCAGCGTGGTGATTCCCTGATCCCGGAACCAGCGCGCCACCGCAGCTGCGCCCTCGTCGTCAAAGGGACGGATCTCGTGGCCCTCAAAGTCCATTCGACCGGCCACCGTCCGCACCCGATCAGCCGGCACGATCCGATCCGGCTTGACCCAGAAGTACGAGTTGCCATAGCCGTCCGGCACCGATTGGCGGGCGATCTCGAGCATGAATTCATAGCCCTCGGTGGTGATGAAGCCCAGCCGTTCGACCTTGCCCTCGAGCAACTTGTTGGTGGCGACCGTCGTGCCGTGCGAGACCGCAGTGATGTCCTCGCCGCTCGCGCCGATGATGGCCAGGATCTTCTCGATCCCGGCGATGAACCCGTCGGCCGGATTCCCCGGCGTCGAGGGGGTCTTCGTGGTGCTCAGAACACCCGAGTCCTCGTCGAAAGCGACGACATCGGTAAACGTGCCGCCGGTGTCGATGCCCACGCGGATCCGTCGCTGCGCCATGGCCTCGATTCAACCGACAACGGTGGCCCGCACGCCTTGTCAATCCTTGCCAGAGGATCAGCCGTATGCCGTCACACCTCGCTGCACGTGCGAGACTGCGGCGGTGTCCACACTCACTGATGCCTCGCCCGCCGAGCGCCACGCCATCGTGGCCGCCCGATTCCTCGAGCTCTCGAATGGGGTGAACGACTGGAACGCTCCCACTCCCGTCAAGGAATGGGTCGCCAAGGATGTTGTTGAGCACCTCGGCTGGCTGCCCGGGATGCTCGGTGGCATGGGCGTCCACCTGGACGTGCCAGCGCTCACGCAGGACCCGGTGGCGCGCCTGCGAGCACAAACCGCGGCCGTTCAGGCGCTCTTGGAGAGCCCCGAAGCGGACCGCGTGCTCGAGACCTCCTGGTTCGGTTCGCGCCCCTTGTCGTGGGTGATCAACAATTTCTACACCTTCGACGTCTTCGCGCACGGCTGGGATCTGGCGCGCTCCAGCGGCCAGGATGCCGCCCTGGACGAGGACTATGCCGAGCAGGCCCGGGCCGGGATGGCAGCCATGGGGCCCTCGCTCCACGAATCCGGGCAGTTCGGCACGCCACAGCCGGTTGCCGATGACGCACCCGCGGGTGAGCGGTTGATGGCGTTGATGGGGCGCGACCCGAACTGGGCGCCTCCGGGCGCGAGCGCCTAAGCGTCTCCCTCGGCTGAGGTCTCTGCGGCCTGGGTCACCGCAGCCGCGGGAGTCGCCGGCGTCGCCACGGTTGGCTCCTCCGGGTGGTGACACGCGGCCTGGTGCCCCGGCGCGAACTCCGTCAACGCCGGAACTTGCGTCCGACAGATGTCCGTCGCCTTCCAGCACCGGGTGTTGAACCGGCAGCCCGGCGGCGGATCGATGGGGGAGGGGACATCGCCCTCGAGCCGGATCCGCTCGCGGTTCTGCCGACGCGAGGTGTCGGGGATGGGCACCGCCGAGAGCAGCGCCTTGGTGTACGGATGCCGGGGCGTCGTGTACAGCGACATCCGGTCGGCAATCTCCACCAAGTTGCCCAGGTACATCACCGCCACCCGGTCGGACATATGCCGCACCACCGACAAGTCATGCGCGATGACGACATAGGTCAGACCCAGCTCGTCCTGCAGGTCCTCGAGCAGGTTGATCACCTGCGCCTGGATCGACACATCCAGCGCTGACACCGGCTCGTCGGCCACGATCAGCTTGGGCTTGAGGGCGAGCGAGCGAGCGATGCCAATGCGCTGGCGCTGGCCGCCGGAGAACTCGTGCGGGTATCGGTTGTAGTGCTCGGGGTTAAGCCCCACCAACTCCAGGGTGTCCTGGACGGCCCGCTTGATCCCGTGCTCGGTCTCGATGCCCTGAATGCGGTAGGGCGCGCCCACGATGGTGCCGACCGTATGCCGTGGGTTCAGCGAGTTGTACGGGTCCTGAAAGATCATCTGGATGTCGCGGCGCAGCGGACGCATCTCTGAGACC
>WBZP01003533.1_pt1 | contig 16885 bp, 15 predicted proteins | sample 5204301 | NCBI WGS metagenome assembly WBZP01 (sample SAMN12412401, study PRJNA552823) | activated sludge metagenome | isolation source: activated sludge from nitrification reactor of wastewater treatment plant... | place: USA: Pennsylvania | collected 2017
GTGATTGGTGGCGTTGCAGCATATTTCCTGTTGACTGAACACCTCGCGCACGTCGTCGGGGCGCTGCCATTTCTCCTGCTCCTCGCCTGCCCGTTGATGCATATCTTCATGCACGGCGGACATGGCGGACATGGCGGACATGGCGGACATGGCCAGAGTAAGCCTGATGCCAAGAAAACTACCGAATCACGCAATGAAGGGGATTCACGATGAACCATACCGAATCCGCTTATGGTCTGTGGTCGCTGGTCATCATAAATTCAGCGATCTTCATCATGTTCGCGTTTAGCTTTTTCAAGCCTGCGACGGCCCGTGACTGGAGGACGTTTGGCGCATTTGCAGCCTTCATCGTTGCCTTGTTCGTGGAGATGTATGGATTCCCGTTGACGATTTATCTGATGTCAGGATGGCTGCAAACCATGTTCCCTAACCTGGATATCCTCTCCCACAACTCAGGTCACCTGTGGTCTACCCTCTTGGGCGAGAAGGGCGACCCGCATTTTGGTGTGCTGCACATCGCTAGCTACGTTTTTCTCGGCTATGGTTTCTACCTGTTGTCCACCGCGTGGAATGTTCTGTACCACGCTCAGCGTCGCCAGTCGCTCGCTACGGCAGGCCCCTATGCACGCATTCGCCATCCGCAGTACGTGGCTTTCGTGATGATTCTGCTGGGCTTCCTGCTGCAGTGGCCCACGTTGCTGACCTTGGTCATGTTCCCCGTCTTGCTCCTGATGTACGGGCGTCTGGCCATCACCGAAGAGAACGAAATGCGCAGGCAATTCGGTGCTGCGTACGACACCTACGCCCAGCGAACACCCCGGTTTATTCCTCGCATTGGCAAGGCCCAGTCGACGACTGATTCGGTGTCAAAAAGATGATCTGGATTTTCCCGCCGACGGTACACGTTTCATTTTTTGGAGTTTGAAATATGAACATGATTGATCTGCAAGTTGAGGGCATGAGCTGTGGCTCATGCGTCAAGCACGTCACGCAGGCATTGCAGCCGCTGCCGGGGGTTCGCGGGGTCGAGGTGGATCTCCCGTCTGGCCGAGTCCGGGTGAGCGGGGATCTGGCGCAAGGCAGCTCTCCTTTGCTGACGGCCTTAACGGATGCGGGCTACCCCGCAAAGCTGGCCACAGAAGCGCCTATTCTCGCAGCAACCTCGGAGCCTAAAGCCTCGGGCTGCCACGGCGGCGGCACGAGAGGCTGTGGTTGCCGATAACGGCCACGGCATTTGATTTCGGATTGTCTGGCCGGGTGAATCTGCACACATGCTTACTCTGACAACTCTGAAGGAGCAACGCCATGGATCAGCCTGATTACGACTCTCATTCGCCTTCGTTCTGGCGTCGCCCAGCCGGCATGGCGCTGGCAACGGCTGCCTTGATCGCCGGTTTTTACCTGCTGCGAGAGCACTGGGGCCATGTTCTGGGTTATTGGCCCTACCTGTTGCTCCTCGCCTGTCCGCTGATGCACCTGCTGCACGGACACGGTGGGCATGGTGGACATAGCGGCCATGCGCGGACACCCCGGCGCACCAATAACGACAAGGAATAAGCAATGGACAGGCATGCACACCACCATCATGGTAGTCACCCTCCAGCCGCGCCAGCCCCGGGATCGGGGCTGAAGGATCCGGTGTGCGGCATGACCGTTACGGAGCAGTCTGAACACAAATTGACGCACGAAGCTCGGCCCTACTATTTCTGTGGCGCCAAGTGTCAAGGCAAGTTCGCGGCGAACCCACTGCAGTACCTTGCATCCAACGCGCCGGAAGACACTGCGCCAGAGTCGGTCGGCACCATCTACACCTGCCCCATGCACCCAGAGGTGCGCCAGGACTTTCCTGGCACCTGTCCCAAGTGCGGCATGACATTGGAGCCCGTCATTCCCCTGGATGAGGAAGACAACCATGAATTGACCGATTTTCAGCTTCGCTTCTGGTGGACACTGCCCTTCACGGTCATCGTCACCGTTCTTGCCATGTTCGGCCATCGCCTCGGATGGTTTGACATGAAAGTGCAGACCTGGGTTGAACTGGCGCTGTCGCTGCCTGTTGTTTTGTGGACTGGCTGGCCCTTCTTCGTACGCGGATGGCAGTCGCTCATCCTTCGCAGCCCCAATATGTGGACATTGATTGGCCTAGGTACGGGCGCGGCCTTTCTTTACAGCCTCGTGGCCACCGTAGCGCCGGGTGTGTTCCCGGATTCGTTCATTTCCATGGGGCGTGTCGCTGTTTACTATGAAGCGACCGTGGTCATTATCTCGCTGACTATGTTAGGCCAGATCATCGAGTTGAAAGCCCGTTCACAAACTTCTGCGGCGATCAAGGCGCTGCTCGGTTTGGCCCCCAAAACCGCACGGCGCATCAATGCGGACGGCAGCGAAGAAGACGTACCGCTGAACCATGTTCACGTCGGTGACCTGTTGCGCATCCGCCCCGGAGAGAAAGTGCCCGTCGATGGCGTTGTGACCGAAGGCAGCAGTGCGGTCGATGAATCCATGCTGACCGGTGAGCCTGTGCCGGTGACAAAACGCCTTGGTGATAAGGTGATTGGTGCCACGATGAACACCAGTGGGGCCTTGGTGATGCGTTCCGAGAAAGTCGGTGCGGCGACCATGCTGTCGCAGATTGTTCAGATGGTGGCGAATGCCCAGCGCTCGAAGGCGCCCATGCAGCGCATGGCGGACGTGGTCGCCGGCAAATTCGTGGTGGTGGTGGTGCTCATCGCTATTGCCGCCTTCTTTGTATGGGGTTTTTTCGGTCCGGAACCCAGCTGGGTGTTTGGCTTGATCAACGCGGTGGCCGTGCTGATCATCGCGTGCCCCTGTGCGCTGGGACTGGCCACGCCCATGTCGGTCATGGTGGCCACAGGTCGTGCCGCGACACAGGGTGTGCTGTTCCGCGATGCTGGCGCCATCGAAAAAATGCGCGAGGTGGACACGCTGATTGTGGACAAGACAGGAACGCTGACCGAAGGGAAACCCGCTTTCGACACCGCAGTCGCTGCCCCCGGCTATACAGCGGATGAAGTTCTGCGTCTTGCGGCAAGTTTGGACCAAGGCAGCGAACATCCTTTGGCAGAGGCCATCGTTAGCGCAGCACGCGCCAAAGGCCTGGAACTGATCAAACCGTTTGATTTCGAGTCCGGCAGCGGCATAGGCGTGCGCGGCATGATCGATGGCAAGCATCTGGTGTTAGGCAACACCGCATTGATGCAGCAGGAGGGCGTGGCCACTGATGCGCTCAAGATCGATGGCGAGCGTCTGCGCAGCGAAGGCGCCAGCGTGATGCATCTGGCCGTGGACAGGCGACTGGCTGGAATCTTGGCCGTGACCGATCCCATCAAAGCCACCACGCGGGAAGCTATTCAAAATTTGCACGCCAGCGGCTTGCGCATCGTGATGGCGACTGGCGATGGCCTGACCACGGCCAAGGCAGTGGGCGCCAAACTGGGAATCGACGAGGTGCATGGCGAAGTCAAGCCCGCCGACAAGCTGGCGCTTGTGGAGCGGCTCCAGAAAGAGGGCCGCATTGTCGCGATGGCCGGCGATGGCATCAACGATGCGCCTGCGTTGGCAAAGGCCGATGTCGGCGTGGCCATGGGCACGGGAACCGATGTGGCCATGAACAGTGGGCAGGTCACGCTAGTCAAAGGCGACTTGCGTGGAATCACTGCGGCGCGTGAAATCTCCACTGACACTGTCCGAAACATGCGCCAGAACCTCCTGTTTGCATTCGTTTACAACGGCATTGGAGTGCCGATTGCGGCAGGCGTGCTGTACCCGTTCACTGGGTGGTTGTTGTCCCCGCTGATTGCGGCGCTGGCCATGAGCTTGAGCTCGGTGTCGGTGATTGGGAATGCGCTGCGTTTGAGAGGCGGCAAAAAATGACGCCGTCGTTCGGAGGAGTGATTAACACATCCACATCCATATCCATATCCACATCACCACACGAACCTCGGACCTCCCAAAACACCATGGCGGGGGGCAGGAGAGCAGTGGTGCAAGGGACGCAACGGTCAGGCAGAGGGTCTACCGCCGACCGCCTTGGCGAGGCCCAAAAGGCATCGGCTCACGCATTGACGTTGGCGCGAATGTCCGCCGCCTGTGCCTCTTGGGTAGGCTTGGCGCTGCGCACACCTTGGAGTGAAACATGAGGGGGCATCGATGCCATATTTTTATAGCCCCCTTGCTAATGGCTCTTTTTGCCACAGCCAATGCTCAGGAGCTGGGGTCTTCACTGGATGAGTTATTAGGTGTGGCTCGGCAGCAGAACCCGGCGCTGGTCAGCATGAGACTGGAGTCCGCCGCCGCAGCTGAACGCGTGGAGTCTGCGGGAGCCCTGCCCGACCCGAGGCTGCGCACTGAGTGGCGCGACATCACTCGGATGGGTGAGCAAAACCCCACCTTGTCACCTAGCGGAGTCGGTAGCACCCGCTATCTGTTGATGCAGGATCTTCCCTGGGCGGGCAAGCGTGATCTCAAACGGCAGGCAGCGCAGTCGCTTGCAGAGGCCGCCAGCGGCCGGGTGTCCAATGCAGGGAGCGAACTCGTAGCCAAGATCAAGACCACGTATGCGCAGCTCTACTATCTGGACCAGAACGAGCGGCTGACCCGGGAAATCCTGGATTTGATGGTGCGCCTGGAAAAAGTGGCTCAGGTGCGATACGCGGGTGGTATGGCCGCGCAGCAGGATGTGATTCGCGCCCAGTTAGAGCAGACAGGCATGCGCAATGAATTGATTGCAATGCAGGCTGAGCGCCGCCAGCTGCAGTCGCGCATGAACGCCTTGCTGGGCCGGCCTCCTCAGGAACCGCTGGCCACGCCCGCGCAGATTCGGTCGTTACCTGCACCCGCCAGCGTGAGCTTCGCGGCGCTGGAACCGCGCGTGCGGGCGGGCAACGCGCTGCTGCGTGCAGAGGGGGCTATGGTCCAAGCCGCTGAGAAGGGACGCGACCTGGCCTACCGCAACCGCTACCCGGACTTCACTGTTGGTGTCTCACCCATCCAATACGGTCGGTCTGTGCGCGAGTGGGAAGTAATGGTGGAGCTGAACATTCCACTGCAGCAGGCTAGCCGGCGCGCTCAGGAACGCGAATCGGAGGCCATGCTGGCGGCCGCCCGCTCCCGGCGCGAAGACGTCGTGAATCAGATACTTGCCGATCTCTACGAGAACATCACCGGTCTGGAGTCTGCCCGGCAGGTTTTGGAACTGACCACCAACAACCTACTGCCCCAGTCTCAGCTTACGTTCCAGTCTGCTCTTGTGGGCTACGAGTCGGGCAAGGTGGATTTCGCTACCTTGCTGGACGCCCAGAAGCAGATCCGCCAGGGCCGGTTGAACCAGGCCAAGGCTGGCGTTGATGCACAGATGCGTATTGCGGAGATCGAGCGCATCGTCGGAGAAGAACAATGACTGGAAATCTCAAGGCCGGCGCGCTCGCGCTGGTGGCCACCGCGGTGGCGGCCGGAGGCGGCTACTGGATGGGTCAGCGCCAGACCGGAACGCCGTCGGCCCAAGCACCTGCCGTGCCGGGGGCAGCGGCAGCCAAGGCCGAACGCAAGATCCTGTACTACCGCAACCCCATGGGCTTGCCCGACTCCTCGCCCACGCCCAAGAAGGATCCGATGGGGATGGATTACCTCCCGGTCTACGAGGGCGAGCAGGAGTTGGACTCCGGCAGCGCCAACCAAATTCGCATCAGCACCGAGAAGGTTCAAAAACTTGGCGTGCGTGTCGAGGCTGCCAGCCGGCAGACCCTGAACCGGGTCGTGCGCGCGGCGGGGCGCATCGAACCAGACGAGCGCCAGACCTTCACCATCGCGCCCAAGTTCGAGGGCTATGTCGAGCGGCTGCATGTCAACGCAACCGGGCAGGCGGTCGGCAAGGGCCAGGCTTTGTTCGAGGTTTACAGCCCGGAGCTGGTGTCCGCCCAGCGCGAGTACGCTATCGCTTCCCAAGGGATGGACGCGCTTCATGGGTCCAGCGAGGAGGCGCGGCGCGGTATGCGGGAGCTGGCCGAATCCAGCCTGGCCCGCCTGCGCAATTGGGATATCTCGGAAGAGCAGGTCAAGGCGCTGGCGCAATCGGGCTCGTCGCGCCGCACGTTGACGCTGCGCTCGCCAGTGGCAGGCATCGTGACCGAGAAGAAGGCGGTGCAAGGCATGCGCTTCATGCCCGGGGAGATGCTGTACCAGGTCACCGATCTGTCGTCGGTGTGGGTGATTGCCGATGTATTCGAGCAGGACATCGGCGCGGTGCGTACCGGGGCCAAGGCGACGGTGCGCATCAACGCCTACCCGGACAAGCAATTCTCGGGTGCCATCGCGTATGTGTACCCCACGCTCAAGGCCGAGACTCGGACCGTGCCCGTCCGGGTGGAACTGGCCAATCCGCAAGGACTTCTCAAGCCGGGCATGTTCGCCCAGGTCGAATTACCCGTCGGTGCCAAGGGCGCGGTGCTAACGGTGCCCGCGTCGGCCGTGATCGACAGCGGCACCCGACAGGTTGTCCTGGTGCAAACGCAAGAGGGGCAGTTCGAGTCGCGGGACGTCAAGCTTGGAGCCCGCAGTGACGACCGGGTGGAGGTGCTGGACGGGGTGCGCGAAGGCGAGATGGTGGTGGTGGCGGCCAACTTCCTCATCGACGCCGAGAGCAACCTCAAGGCGGCCATTGGCGGCCTGAGTCATTCGGGCCATGGCGCAGCGCCGGCCGCCCAGGGCGCATCAGCGAGCACCGGTCCTCCTGCCGGTGTCAAGCCGGTCCCTACCAAGCCTGCGTCCAGCGTGGGCCACCGCGCCGAGGGCAAGGTGGAGGCTATCGATGCCCAGGCTGCCTCGCTGACCATTGCCCATGGTCCGGTGCAAACCCTCAAGTGGCCGGCCATGTCCATGGAGTTCAAGGTTGCCAACAGCGGTTTGCTGGCCGGCCTCAAGCCGGGTACGTCGGTGGCCTTCGAGTTCGTCGTGCGCGGGCAGGGCGAATGGGTGATCACCTCGATCAAGCCGACGGGGGCAGCTGCGGCCAATCCACACGCGGGTCACAACTGATCTTCGGGAGACACCATGCTTGCGAAGATCATCGACTGGTCGGGGCGTAACCGCTTCCTGGTGCTGCTGGCCACCCTGTTCGTCATCGTCGGTGGCGTGTTCGCGGTCCTGCGCACGCCGCTGGATGCCTTGCCGGACCTGTCGGACGTTCAGGTCATCGTCTACACCGAATACCCCGGCCAGGCGCCGCAGGTGGTCGAGGACCAGGTCACCTACCCCCTGACCACCGCGATGCTTTCCGTGCCCAAATCCAAGGTGGTGCGGGGCTTCTCCTTCTTCGGGGCGTCTTTCGTCTACATCATCTTCGAAGATGGCACCGACATCTACTGGGCGCGCTCGCGGGTGCTGGAGTACCTCAACTTCGCCGCCGGCCGCATGCCCAAGGGCGTGACACCCCAGATCGGGCCGGACGCCACGGGCGTGGGCTGGGTCTACCAGTACGCGGTGCTGGCCAAGGACAAGACGCTGGCGGAACTGCGTACCCTGCAGGACTGGTACTTGCGCTACCAACTGACCAAGGCGCATGGCGTCGCTGAGGTGGCATCCATCGGCGGATTCGTCCAGACGTACCAGGTCACGGTCGATCCGGTGAAGCTGCGCGCCTATGGCATCCCCTTGGCCAAGGTTTCGCAGGTCGTGCGCGAGTCCAACCGCGACGTGGGTGGTCGCGTGGTCGAGATGGCCGAGACCGAATACATGGTACGCGGCCGCGGCTACCTGCGCGGCATCGCCGACCTCGAGAACCTGGTGGTCAAGTCCGACAAGGGTACGCCGGTGCTGGTGCGCGACATCGCCCGGGTCGAGATGGCCCCCGACGAGCGCCGGGGCCTGACCGAGCTCAACGGTGAAGGGGAGGTCGTCTCGGGTATTGCCATGTCCCGCTATGGCCAGAATGCGTTGGAGGTGATCCACAACCTCAAGGAAAAGATAGCAGAGGTGTCGTCCGGCCTGCCTCCCGGTGTCAGCATCGAAGCGGTGTATGACCGCTCGGATCTGATCCACCGTGCCATCGACAACCTCAAGCGTACCTTGCTGGAGGAAAGCCTGATCGTGGCGCTGGTCTGCGTCGTTTTCCTGATGCACGTACGCTCGGCCCTGGTCGCCATCCTGATGCTACCGGTGGGGGTGCTGATCGCCTTCATTGCCATGCGCCTGTTGGGGATGAACTCCAACTTGATGAGCTTGGGAGGTATCGCCATCGCCATCGGAGCCATGGTCGACGCCGCGATCGTCATGATCGAGAACGCTCACAAGCACTTGGAGCGTCTGCCGGCCGGACACGACAAAAACCAGCGGGTCGAGGCAATGATCACCGCCTGCAAGGAGGTGGGGCCGGCCCTGTTCTTCTCGCTGCTGATCATCACCGTGTCGTTCCTGCCCGTGTTCACGCTGGAATCGCAGGAAGGGCGCCTGTTCTCGCCACTGGCTTATACGAAGACCTTTGCCATGGCCGGCGCAGCGCTCCTTTCGGTCACCCTGGTGCCGGTGCTGATGATGCTGTTCATCCGTGGGCGCATCCTGCCGGAGGCGCGAAACCCCGTTAACCGACTCCTGATCTGGGCCTACCGCCCTGTCATTGCGGGGGTCATGCGCTGGAAGAAATTGACTGTTGCCGCGGCGCTGCTGGTGCTGGCCGTCTCCTTCGTCCCCGCCAGCCGGCTCGGGTCGGAGTTCATGCCCACGCTCAATGAGGGCACCTTGCTGTACATGCCGGCCTCGCTGCCGGGCATGTCGATCACCAAGGCGGCCGAACTGCTGCAGACGCAAAACAAGATCATCAAGAGTTTTCCGGAGGTGACCTCGGTCTACGGTAAGGCCGGGCGTGCCAATACCGCCACCGACCCGGCGCCCACTGAGATGTTCGAGACAGTCATCAACCTCAAGCCCGAATCCGAGTGGCGCACGGGCATGACCACCGACAAGCTGATCGCCGAGATGGACAAGGCGCTGCAGTTTCCAGGCGTCTCCAATGCCTGGACCATGCCGATCAAAGCGCGCATCGACATGCTGTCGACCGGCATCCGCACGCCCATTGGCATCAAGGTGTTCGGCAAGGACTTGGGCGAGATGGAGCGCCTGGCGCGCGAGATCGAGACCGTAGTCAAGCAGGTACCGGGCACCACCTCAGCGTTTGCCGAGCGCCTGACAGGCGGGTTCTACCTCAACATCGAGCCAGACCGGGCCCAGTTGGCTCGCTATGGCCTGGCGGTGGGGGACCTGCAGGAGGTCATTGGCACCGCGCTGGGGGGCGACATGGTCACCACCACGGTGGAAGGCCGCGAGCGATTTGGCGTGACGGTGCGCTACCCGCGCGAGTTGCGCGCCGATCCGCAGCAGATCGCGCGGGAGGTGCTGGTCCCAACGATGGACGGGGCGATGGTACCCCTGGGCCAGGTGGCCCGGGTCGACGTGGCCAAGGGCGCGCCGGGCATCCGCACCGAGAACGCGCTGCTGTCCGCGTACATCTTCGTCGACATCCGCGACCGCGACATTGGCAGCTACGTGGCGGATGCACGAAAAGCGGTTAGCGAGAAGGTCAAGTTTCCGCCAGGTTACTACGCCACCTGGAGTGGGCAGTTCGAGTCTATGGAGCGAGCAGTACAGAAGATGAAGGTCGTCGTCCCGGTAACTCTAGTCATCATCTTCCTGCTCTTGTACCTGAACTTTAAGCGCTTGACCGAAACCTTGATCGTCATGTTGTCCGTCCCCTTCGCTTTGGTGGGTGGGGTCTGGCTGATGTGGCTGCTGGGGTACAACCTTTCGGTTGCCGTCGCAGTGGGCTTCATTGCCTTGGCGGGGGTGGCGGCGGAGACGGGAGTGGTGATGCTGATCTACCTCGAACATGCCTGGGAGCAGGCGAATGTCAGATGCCGTGCAGAAGGAAGGGAATCCACGGTGGCTGACCTTTACGAAGCCATCATGGAAGGTGCTGTCGAGCGGGTACGCCCCAAGATGATGACAGTGGTCGCCATCATGGCTGGCCTGCTCCCGATCATGTGGGGCAGCGGAACAGGTGCCGAGGTGATGAGCCGTATCGCGGCGCCGATGGTGGGCGGAATGATCTCGTCCACGGTACTCACGCTGGCCGTGATTCCAGCGCTCTATGGACTGGTCAAGGAGTGGCAGTTGGAGCATTCACTCAAGACCTAGTGTCCAAGTGTCGGCAGCCAAGCCCAGTAAAGCCAGCAGCACCCTGAGGGTACCAGAGGTTGTTCGCAGTTTCGGCCCAGGTCTGGATTGGATGGCATTGACTAACGTGTTGGCCTACTTTCCGGTGTGCTGATGTCGGAAAAGGGAGATAAAGAATGGCGAAGCCTGTCGACATCGGTTCCCAGAGCTTCCGGACCCAGAAGAGCGCATTGGATCACTACAAGGCCCTGCTGCATCGATACCAGGACGGTCAGCGCATCTCCGATCCGGGCGACCACGCCGACCTCGTGGCGCTCATCGACAGGTATGACCCGATCCTCGACCAGGTAGGGGAGCCGGCGAAGGGTTGCGGGCAGATCGGCCACTTTGAGCGGCGCCTGAACACCGGGACGGGCTGGAGCAACTCCGGCTTCTGGGTGGTGCGCCAGGACGGGTCCGAGACGGACTTTTCCTACATCTGGGCCGTCAAGGGCCTGCCAGGGGACCGCTCGAAGGACTTCTATGGCGCTTGCCGGGACGCAGTCGCACTCGACCTTGTCCTGGCCAAGAAGCGAGCCTTCGCCGAGCACGGGGACGCCCAGGGGCTGGTCCCATGCGAACTGACGGACGTGATGGTCAGCATCGACGACGCCCACCTGGACCACGCCTGGCCGAACTTCTCGCACATGGTGAGCGGCTTCCGGGCCGCCAGGGGCTGGGCAGGTGGCATCCCGGACGGAGTCGTGTCCGCCCCGGCTGACGGACAGACGACGCCTACATTCGTCGACAAGGCGGTCGCGGATGCCTTCAGGGACTTCCACCACAGCCAGGCGATCTTGCGAATCCTCTCCAAGACGGCCAACCTCCAGACCGCAGCTCAGGCTCGAAGACCGAAGGTCGCGCGGCCCGTCGAGATCGGTTAGCAACGCCGATGGAGAAGCATGGTGCACGTTGTTCACATCATTTCAATAATGCTTGTATAATAAAAATATGGAAAAAAAGATCGCTGTCGCCGTCTTTGAGTCCCTATCGTCCGGGGTCCGACTCGACGTGTTCCGCCTTCTGGTGAAGAAGGGTACGGAGGGGATGGTGGCTGGCGAGATATCGGCGGCACTGGATCTGCCCCCGACCAACCTGTCGTTTCACCTCAAGGCAATGGCGCATGCCGGTCTCGTGACCGCGACACAGGAGGGGCGCTTCCAGCGCTACCGCGCGAACCTCTCACTGATGGTGGACTTGGTCGCTTACCTGACCGAGGAATGCTGCGGCGGCAAGCCGGGTTTGTGTGGTGACTTCAGCGCGGAAGCGTTGTGTCCGCAATGCCTGACCTCCGAGGCCGACACATGAAATCGCTCCCCATCGTTTGGCAGCGACTCGTGAATACCCACGGGCGCACCTGTCCGCGTTGCCACAGTACCGGCGAAGAGGTCCTGCGGGCCGTCGAGCGGCTCAAGGCGACTTTGGCCCCTCTCGGAGTTGATCCGTTCCTGCAGACCGTTGAACTGGACGAAGGGTCCTTCCTGGCTGAACCGTCGGAGTCCAATCGGATCTGGATCGGCGGTAAGCCCTTGGAGGAGTGGTTGGAAGGGCAGACCGGGAGCAGTCGCTGCTGCAATGAGTGCGGCGACAACGATTGCCGCACTGTGGAGGTCGGTGGCAAATCCTACGAGGTGATTCCTGAAGACCTGCTGGTGCGCGCCGGGATGATCGCCGGTACCCGGATGCTCGACCCGACGTTGGCTGATTGAACCGACTTCGTTCTGTCATCCACTGCGATCAACATTTTGACTGGTCTAGGAGTATTAAATGAAAGCCATCCAAGTCTTCGATCCCGCCCTGTGTTGCAGCACGGGTGTGTGTGGCGTTGACGTTGACCAGGCGCTGGTCAGCTTCGCGGCGGACGTCGACTGGGCCAAGCAGCAAGGCGCCGAAATCGAACGCTTCAACTTGGCCCAGCAGCCCATGTCGTTTGCCGAGAACGCGATCGTGAAGGGCTTCCTTGAGCGCGCCGGGCAGGAGGCGCTCCCGCTGACCCTGATCGACGGTGAACTGGCTTTGGCGGGTCGCTACCCGAGCCGTGCTGACCTCGCCCGTTGGGCTGGCATCGAGTTGCAAGCGGCCGACCCGAAGCAGTCCTCAGGCTGTTGTGCTCCGGCAAAGCAGGCACCAGTGGCTGAATCAAGCTGCTGCTCCGGCAGCAAGTGCTGCTGAGAGCAGGAGGTTGCCGTGCAGTTCCTAGACACGCCACCACGGTTTCTCTTCTTTACCGGTAAAGGGGGTGTAGGCAAGACCTCCATCGCCTGCGCCACGGCAGTTCGACTGGCCGAAACCGGCAAGCGTGTCCTGTTGGTCAGTACCGACCCAGCGTCCAACGTCGGGCAGGTCTTCGGAATCACGATCGGCGACCACATCACGCCGATAGCGGCTGTACCGATGCTGTCGGCGCTGGAAATCGATCCGCAGGCTGCCGCACAGGCCTACCGGGATCGCATCGTCGGACCGGTTCGGGGCGTGTTGCCCGAGCCCGTCGTGCGCGGGATCGAAGAGCAACTGTCTGGAGCATGCACCACGGAGATCGCTGCGTTCGATGAGTTCACAGCCCTGCTGGTCGGCTCCGCACTCACGGCCGAATTCGATCACGTCATCTTCGACACCGCGCCCACCGGGCACACCATTCGCCTGCTGCAGTTGCCCGGTGCATGGAGTGGCTTCCTCGAGGCAGGCAAAGGCGACGCGTCCTGCCTGGGGCCTCTCGCCGGTCTTGAAAAGCAGCGCTCGCAGTACCGTGCCGCGGTCGATGCCTTGTCGGATGCGTGCCGCACGCGTCTGGTGCTGGTCTCGCGTGCCCAAAACGCGTCGCTGCGAGAGGCTGCGCGCACGCACGAAGAACTTGCTGCCATCGGACTCTCGCAGCAGTACCTGGTCATCAACGGCGTCCTGGATGCCGGCGACGCCGCAGACGACCCGCTGGCACTGGCCATCGTAAAGCGGGAGCAGACCGCCCTTGCCGCGATGCCTGCCGCGCTGAAACTGCTTCCTCGCGACGACATCGTCCTCAAGCCCTTCAATCTCGTGGGCATCGAGGCATTGCGGCGACTCTTCGAAGGCGCAGGCAAGACCGTCGGGGCGGCGGACATTGAGCCTACTGCCATCGCATCCACCGGTCTGTCGGACCTCGTGGACGAGATCGCCCACGATGGCCATGGGTTGGTGATGCTCATGGGCAAGGGAGGGGTCGGCAAGACCACGCTGGCCGCCGCTGTCGCAGTGGAACTGGCATCGCGGGGCCTGCCGGTCCACCTGACCACCTCGGACCCGGCCGCGCACTTGACTGAAACGCTGGCCGGGTCGATGGCCAATCTCACGGTGAGCCGGATCGATCCCCACGAGGTCACGGAGCGCTATCGCCAGCACGTTCTGGAAACGAAGGGTGCGCAACTGGACGCCCAGGGGCGAGCGCTGCTGGAAGAGGACCTGCGCTCGCCCTGCACCGAGGAGATCGCTGTGTTCCAGGCCTTCTCTCGAATCATTCGTGAGGCAGGCAAGAAGTTCGTCGTGATGGACACAGCGCCCACGGGGCACACGCTCCTGCTGCTCGATGCCACAGGCGCCTATCACCGTGATGTCGTTCGCCAGATGGGTCAATCGGGCACCCACTTCACGACGCCCATGATGCAGCTGCAGGACCCTCGGCAGACAAAGGTGCTGCTTGTGACTTTGGCCGAGACGACCCCCGTACTCGAAGCCGCCAACCTGCAAGAGGATCTCCGGCGCGCAGGCATCGAACCTTGGGCGTGGGTCATCAACAACAGTGTTGCAGCAGCGGCCCCGCGCTCAGCACTGCTGCGTCAGCGCGCCCGCAACGAGATCCGCGAAATCGAAGCCGTGCCGACACGGCATGCACAGCGCTATGCCGTCGTCCCCCTGATGAGAGACGAGCCGATCGGCGTGCAGCGCCTACTCGACCTGTCGAAAAAGTAACCGGAGCGAATCTGAAATGGAACAAAAAATCTACAACGTCTTGTTCATCTGCACGGGGAACAGCGCGCGATCAATCATCGCTGAGAGTGCGATGAACGCGATCGGACGCGGTCGCTTCCAAGCCTATTCAGCCGGCAGCTTCCCCAAGAGGGAGGTCAATCCATATGCGATCGAAGTGCTGCGCAACGTGAACTATCCGACCGAGGGTCTGCGCAGCAAGAGTTGGGACGAGTTCTCACAGCCCAGCGCGCCTGCGCTGGACTTCGTGTTCACGGTCTGCGACAAGGCGGCCGGTGAAGTCTGTCCGATCTGGCCGGGTCATCCGATGAGCGCTCACTGGGGCGTCGAGGATCCAGGCGCAGCAGGCGGGAGCGAAGAACAGATCCTTGGTGAGTTCAGGGATGCATTGCTCGTCCTCAAGCGACGCATCGAACTGTTCACGTCATTGCCGCTGACGTCTATCGACCGGATGTCGCTTCAGCGGGAACTTCAGCAGATCGGCCAGAAGTGAGCCATCGATGACGACGAACGTACTCATCCTTTGCACCCACAACTCCGCACGCAGCGTGCTGAGTGAGGGCATGCTCAACTACTGGGCACAACGACTGGGCAAGGACGTCCGTGCCTATAGCGCCGGCAGCGCACCCAGCGGCCGCCTGAATCCGTTTGCCCTGGAGGCACTGAACCAGGCTGGCGTCGACACCAGCAGCTACCGCAGCAAATCGTGGGACGAATTCACAGGCCCTGGCGCGCCGGAGATGCGCATCGTGATCACGGTATGCGACAGCGCGGCGGCTGAGACCTGCCCTTACTGGCCGGGCAGCCCGGTGAAGGTGCATTGGGGGTACCCGGACCCGTCGAATGCGCTGGGCGGCGACGAGGGGAAGCGGCAAGCCTTCGAGCTGACGCGCCAAGCCATCGGCTACCGGATGTTGCAGTTGCTCCAGCTCCCGCTGGACCAGATGAACAACGCCGACCTGCAGAAGGCCCTGAACGAGATCTATAGCCATTGACCGTGGCTGGGAAGAAGCAAGAACTATGAGTGCGCAGTGTGAAGTGACCGCCAAGGTGGCGGCGAAGGCCCCTATGAGCACCTTTGAGCGGTATCTGACCGTCTGGGTGTTTCTCTGCATCATCGCCGGCATTGGTCTTGGGCAGATGTTTCCCGACGTCTTTCAGTCGATCGGTCGTATGGAGATCGCCAAGGTCAACCTGCCGGTGGGCCTGCTGATCTGGGTGATGATCATTCCCATGCTCGTGAAAGTCGACTTCGGTGCCCTGCACGAGGTTCGGCAGCACGTGCGTGGCATCGGCGTGACCCTGTTCGTGAACTGGCTGGTCAAACCGTTCTCGATGGCCTTCCTGGGCTGGCTGTTCATCCGGCAGGTGTTTGTCGGCTGGCTGCCGGCCGACCAGATCGACAGCTACATCGCCGGCCTGATCCTCCTGGCGGCCGCGCCGTGCACGGCGATGGTGTTCGTCTGGAGCAAGCTCACCAAGGGCGATCCGCTTTTCACGCTCTCCCAGGTGGCGCTGAACGACACGATCATGGTGTTTGCCTTCGCGCCGCTGGTGGGCTTCCTGCTCGGGATTTCAGCCATCACCGTGCCCTGGGACACCTTGCTCACGTCGGTGGTGATCTACATCGTGATCCCGGTCGTCCTGGCCCAGATCTGGCGCAAGATCCTCCTCCGAAAGGGTCAGGCTGCGTTCGACCTGGCGATGGAGAAGATCGGTCCGTGGTCGATCTCGGCGCTGCTGGCGACGCTGGTATTGCTGTTCGCGTTTCAGGGCAAGGCGATCCTCCAGCAGCCTCTGGTGATCGCTATCCTGGCCGTTCCCATCCTGATCCAGGTGTTCTTCAACTCAGCGCTGGCCTACGGGCTGAACCGGGCGCTAGGCGAAAAGCACAACGTAGCCTGTCCTTCGGCGCTGATCGGGGCATCCAACTTCTTCGAGTTGGCAGTTGCTGCGGCAATCAGTATCTTTGGCTTCGAGTCGGGCGCCGCGCTGGCCACGGTCGTCGGTGTCCTGATCGAAGTACCTGTGATGCTGGTTGTAGTTCGCGTCGTCAATGCGTCGAAGTCTTGGTACGAGGCGCGCCCGGCGTAGGAGCGGGAAGTGGTGGGAGATGAGCGAGGATCGCGTTCTTTCCGCGCATCTCCCAACTGATCGGACTCAATCCGGTGGTTGGCGCAGAAATGCGGGAGGGCTGTCCGCCCGAGTGCTAGACTCCACCACCATATTCTAAAGGCCCGGACTCGCTCCGGGCTTTTTCCTATCCGCCCGCAATGCCAGTCTTGGCGGGGCTTCGCGGATTTGCCTCGCGAGCGCCACTCCTCCCATCCCCGCGTTTCTGGCCCTTCACGGCCTCTCTGTTCTCCGTTTCTATCTGGTGGTCTCGCGAGCGTGCGCGAGACCACTCCCTGTATTGGCGCGGCTTTGGAGGCGGTCGGTTGTGGTTGAAGAGTGGTTACCTCCGGCGACCGAAACATGAGCCTCTTGCATAACTCGCACTCAAGGGAGCCTCTTGCATAACTCGCACTCAAGGGCTAATTCTTTGCGCGCGGAGGCGAAAGCCAGCAGTTCTCAATTAAATTCCATGGCAGCGTGTGGCGAGGGTCACTACTGTTGGAAGGGGTAAATCAGCCGGTATCTGGGGCTTTGGGAGCGAGGCGCTGCTGCATGAAGCGCATGAGGTGATCCCAGTCATCGAACGGCA
>WBZP01003534.1_pt1 | contig 16881 bp, 15 predicted proteins | sample 5204301 | NCBI WGS metagenome assembly WBZP01 (sample SAMN12412401, study PRJNA552823) | activated sludge metagenome | isolation source: activated sludge from nitrification reactor of wastewater treatment plant... | place: USA: Pennsylvania | collected 2017
CGCCGCCGTCCGCGGCATCTCGCGAAAGGCGCTCTGGGAGAAGAGGCGCCGCCACGGCCTCGGATGAGAGGGAAGGACGACCGCCACATGGACCAGAGGAAGACGAAGGCGTTCCGGGACCGCCTCCTGCTGAAGAAGCAGCAGATCCTGGAGGCCTACAACAAGAACAAGAGCTACGGGAAGGAGGCCGACGGCGAGGCGACCCAGGACGTCGCCGACAAGGCCGCCAACTCCTACACCAAGGAGTTCCTGTTCAGCCTCTCGAACACCGAGCGCGACACGCTGCAGATGGTCGACGAGGCGCTCGGTCGCATCGAGAGCCGCCGCTACGGGGTCTGCGCCGCGTGCGAGGACGAGATGAACCTCAAGCGGCTCGAGGCGGTGCCGTGGGCGAGGCTGTGCCTCTCGTGCCAGGAGAAGCAGGAGCAGGGGCTGCTCTAGTGGACCCGGCCCTCGCCGCGCGGCGCCTCGTCGAGCCGGTGCTGGCGGTCGTGTTCCCGTCGGCATGCCCGGCCTGCGGCCGCGCCCTGTCGGCGCCGGGGCGGGGTCCGCTGTGCGAGCCGTGCTGGGGGAGCCTCGCGCGCCATGCCGGGACGACGTGCGCCTGCGGCCTGCCGCTCGCGACCGAGGCCGCCGCGTGCGGCCGCTGCCGCCGGGGGCGGCAGCCCTTCGCGGCGGGGGCGAGCCTCGGCCCCTACGAGGGCCCGCTGCGCGTCGCGGTTCAGCAGCTGAAATACCACGGACGGCGGCGGGCGGCGGCACGGATCGCGGCGCTCCTCCTCGAGGACGAGTCGGTCCGCCGGCTGGTGGCGACGAGCGACGTGCTGGTTCCGGTACCTCTGCACCCGCGGCGGCTCCGCGAGCGCGGCTACAACCAGTCGGCGCTGCTCGCCGCCGAGCTCGCGCGGCTCACGGGCCGGCCGGTGCACGACGCCGCCCTCGTGCGCCGCCGCGACACACCGCCGCAGGCGGGCCGCAGCGCAGCCGAGCGGCGGCGCAACGTGGCCGGCGCCTTCGTCGTTCGACGGCGGGGCGCGGTCGACGGCCGGGTCGTGACGGTGATCGACGACGTCCTCACGACCGGGGCCACGGCCCGCGACTGCGCGCGGGCTCTCTCGGGAGCGGGGGCCTTCGAAGTCAGGCTGGTGACGGCGGCGCGGGCGTGAGCGCGGGCCGGGGGCGATCGGAAGGAGAGCGCGGAGTGATGACAGCGGCGAGACGGATGCGGGTGGCGGCGATGGCGGGCGCGCTGGCGCTCGCGGTGACGGCGAGCGCGCAGCAGCCGGGGCCGCCCGGGGGCGACGAGCGGGCGCGGCCGCCGGTGATGGACCTCGCGCAGCAGGTGGTCGTCGAGGCGGCGATCGAGACCCTGCCGAAGCAGCTGAAGCCCTTCTACAAAGCCCACCGGGCGGAGATGGGGTCGCTCGCGCTCGAGCCCGAGTTTCCGCCGCGCACCCCCGAACGGCGCTTCCTCGTCGACCGGCTCCTCGCGTTCCCCTTCACCGATCTGCCCCGCACCGAGGCGGCGCTCAAGGCGAAGTACGGCGCGAAGGCCGAGGGCATCGGCCGGCTGCCCTGGCTCGTCCAGGAGACCTACGCGCGGCTCCTCGCCGCGATGAAGGCGCAGGACAAACAGAAGATCCTCGCGGAGTCGGACCTCCTCGGGGCCTACGTCGTCGACATCCACACCGCGCTCAACCTCACCGACAACTACGACGGGCAGAGGACCGGCCAGCACGGCCTCTTCGCCCGCATCGTCGACAAGCTGCCGCAGAAGCTGAACCGCGACCTCAAGGTCTCGCCCGACGCCGCGAACTACCTCGACAACCCGAACGAGTTCGTGTTCTCGATGTTGGCCCAGACCTACGTCTGGCTCGACAACACGCTCTACCTCGAGGAGGTGGCGCGACGCGGCAAGCCCGGCTACGGGGACATCTACCTCGACGACCTCGCGCGGCGGGTCGGGCCGATCCTGCGGGAGCGGCTCTCGAGCGCGGCCGAGGACGTCGGCAGCTACTGGTACACCGCGTGGACCGCGGCCGGGAGGCCGGAGCTCAAGTAAGCGGGGCCGCCCGCGCCGGACAGACCGGCATTGCCTGCGCGCGGGCGTTCCACCTATGATCGTGGGTCTGGCGGCCGCCCTTGAGACGGCACGGGCCGCAGGAAGCGGGTCTTTGGACGAGGGGAAGCTCGCGCCTTCGCAGGACGCGGAGCTCATCGCGCGTTGCCTGCAGGGGGACAACGCGGCGTGGGAGCAGGCCGTCGCCCGCTTCCGGCGCCGCGTGTTCCACATCGCCTACAAGTTCACGGGCAAGCACGACGAGGCCGAGGACCTCACCCAGGAGATCTTCCTGAAGGTCTTCCGGAGCCTCGACAAGTTCAACCGGGACGCCGATTTCGGGACGTGGCTCTCGAGCGTCGCCCGCAACTACTGCATCGACCGCTATCGCGCGAGCAAGCGCGAGCGGGAGGTGCTCGTGGAGGACGCGCTCGCGTACGACCTCGCCCCGGCGTCCTCGGGGAACCCCTACCGAGCGCTCGAGGATCGCGACCGCAGCAGCCTCGTTCGCCGCGGCCTCGATCAGCTCCCGGCGAAGCTGCGCGAGGCGGTGATCCTCCGCGACCTGCAGGGGCTCTCGTACCAGGAGATGGCGGACCGGCTCGCGCTGCCCGAGGGCACCGTGAAGAGCCGGATCAACCGGGGGCGGGAGGAGCTGGCGCGCCTCCTCCTCCGCGCCCAGCAGCCGTCGCGCCGCAGCGCGCCCGGGCGCGTCGTCCGGCGCGGGAGGTGAGGTGATGCAGCTCGCGTTCGAGGAGTGCTCCGACGTGACCGTCGTCCGGGTTATGGAGGCGAAGCTCACCTACCCGGTGCTGTCCTCGTTCTTCTCCGAGGTGCGGCAGCGGGTGGACGCCGGGGCCCGCAAGGTCGTGATCGACCTCGGCGCCGTCACTTACCTCGACTCCGCCTCGATCGGCTGCCTGATGGACGTGCACCGCCTTCTCCAGGAGAAGGGCGGCGCGCTGCGCCTCTCGGGCCTGCAGCCGCGGGTCGAGACGATGATCTCGATGACCGGCGTCCACAAGATCGTGCCCCTCCACCGCGAGGAGGACGACGCGCTCGCGGAGTTCGGGGTCCGCCGGGGCGCGCGATGAGCCGCCTCCGCCTCTCGACCGGCCAGGAGATCGAGCTCGACGGCGACCTCCTCGCGGTCCTCGAGGCCCTCTACGAGACGACGCTCCGGCGTCAGTTCAAGGGGTCCTTCGAGGACGTGATGCGGGAGATCGAGGGCCTCGTCGCGCAGATGAGCGGCGAGGACCGGCGGCGCTACCTCGTCGAGAGCCTCTTCCTGAACTACAACACCTACGAGAGCGAGATGCTCGACGCCTACGCCCGCAGGCTGACGGCGGCCAAGAAGAAGGGGCGCAGCCGCCCGGCGGGAGGGGCGCGTTGAGCCGCGCCGTCCGGGCGCTCGCGGCTCTCCTGGCGCTCGCCCTGACTGCCTCGCCGGCGACCGCCCGCGCCCTCGAGGGGGGAGAAGGGCCGAGGCTGCGGGTGGAGCCCGTCTCGTTCGACTTCGGCCGGGCCCAGCGGGAGCGCTCGCTGCGCAAGGAGTTCACGCTGCGCAACCTCGGCGACCGCGAGCTCGTGATCGAGAGCGTCTCGACGACCTGCGGGTGCACCGCGGCGGTGGCTGGCGAACGGCGCGTCGCCCCGGGCCGCTCGACGCCGCTCGTGGTGACGCTCGAGACTCGACGCTACAGCGGGCGGGTCGAGCGGCGGGTTCTCGTGCGGTCGAACGACCCGAAGACGCCGCTCCTCGAGATCGTGGTGGCGGTCACCGTGGAGGCGCCGGCCGGGAGGCGCTGATCGGGCCCGGACGGCGCGGTCAGGCCTCGGCCGGCCGGAGGGCGGGGGCGAGCGCCGCGTCGGCGATCCCGGCCGGGGCCTCGGCGGGAACGAGCGTCCACGCGTCGGGCGTCGCCATGAGCTTGCGGGCGACCGCGGCGTGGAGCGCGTGGCCGGCCTTCGTGGCGTCGAGGCGGCCGAGCAGCGGATGCCCGAGGAGGGCGAGGTCGCCCACCGCGTCGAGCACCTTGTGCCGCGCGAACTCGTCGTCGAAGCGGAGCTTGTTGTTGAGGACCCCGGTCTCGCCGATGACGACGGCGTTCTCGAGGCTGCCGCCGAGAGCGAGGCCGTTCTTGCGCAGCATCTCGACCTCGCGCAGGAAGCCGAACGTGCGCGCGGGAGCGACCTGCTCGGTGAAGCTGCGCGGGGTGAGCCGCACCGTGAAGGACTGGTGGCGCAGGAGCGGGTGGTCGAAGCCGATCGTGTAGCGGATCTCGAAGTGCTCGGCGGGAATGAGCCGCGCCGTCTTCGTGCCGTGCACGACCTCGACCGGCCGCAGCACCCTGAGGTGCAGGCGCGGCGTCGCGAGCGGCCGCAGTCCGGCCTCGTGCAGGAGGATCACGAACGGGGCGGCGCTCCCGTCGAGGACGGGGACCTCCGGCCCGTCGACCTCGACGAGCACGTCGTCGACGCCGAGCCCGGCGAGGGCGGCGAGGAGGTGCTCGACCGTTCCGATCGAGACGCCGTCCTTCTGCAGGGTGGTCGCGTGGTCCTGGGCGCCGATGTGCGCGAGGTTCGCGGGGATCTCGACGCCGATGTCCGTGCGAAGGAAGCGGATACCGTGCTCGGCGTGCGCCGGCCGCAGGCGCAGCCGGACGGGCCTCCCGGAGTGCAGCCCGATGCCGGTGCACGCGACCTCGCGCCTCAGTGTTCGTCGGTAACCCATTTGCTGTCCCGGCCCTCTCCCCGGAGGCAGACGCAAGACGCCGCCGGTACATTGGCAAGGTCGATGCCCGAGAGCGCCCGGTCCGACGGCGTTTGCTGTCAGGTACTTAGCCGTCGCGGCCTCGCTCGGCGTGGCTCTCCAGCCACATCGCCGTGGCCCGAGCGTGGCCGCCGAGCCACAAGACGGTCAGGCCGGCCGCCGAGCCGCCAGGAGCGGCCGGAGGTAGCGTGCGGTGTGGCTGCGGCGCGACCGCGCCACCGCCTCGGGGGTCCCCGCGGCGACGACCCGCCCGCCGCGGTCGCCGGCGTCCGGGCCGAGGTCGATCACCCAGTCGGCGCTCTTCACGACGTCGAGGTTGTGCTCGATCACGATCACGGTGTTGCCGGAGTCGACGAGGCGGGAGAGAACCTCCAGCAGGCGGCGGACGTCGTCGAAGTGCAGCCCCGTCGTGGGCTCGTCGAGGAGGTACAGCGTGCGACCCGTCTCGCGGCGGCCGAGCTCGCGGGCGAGCCGCACGCGCTGGGCCTCGCCCCCGGACAGCGTCGTCGCGCTCTGGCCGAGCCGCAGGTACCCGAGGCCGACCTCGGAGAGCGTGCCGAGGAGGCGGGCGAGGCGCGGGTGCGTGGAGAGCCGCTCGCGCGCGGCGTCGACGCTGAGGTCGAGGACGTCGGCGATCGAGAGCCCCTGGTAGGCGACCTCGAGCGTCTCGCGATTGTAGCGGCGCGCCCCGCACGCCTCGCACGGGACGAACACGTCGGGCAGGAAGTGCATCTCGACCCGGCGGACGCCGTCGCCCTGGCAGGCCTCGCAGCGGCCGCCCTTCACGTTGAAGGAGAAGCGCCCGGGCCGGAAGCCGCGCGCGCGCGCCTCGGGCAGCAGGCTGAACAGCTCGCGCACGAGAGCGAAGGCCCCGGTGTAGGTCGCGGGGTTCGAGCGCGGGGTGCGCCCGATCGGGCTCTGGTCGATCGCGATGACCTTGTCGATGGCCTCCGCGCCCTCGAGCGCGGCGTGGCGGCCCGGCTCGGCGCTCGCCCGGTAGAGCCGCCGCGCGAGGGCGCGGTGGAGGACGTCCTCGACGAGCGTCGACTTGCCGGACCCGGACACCCCGGTCACCGCGGTCAGCGTCCCGAGCGGCACCGAGACGTCGATGTCGTGGAGGTTGTGGGCGCGGGCGCCGCGCACGTGCAGCCAGGCCTTCGGCTCGCGCCGCCGCCGCGGCACCGGCACCCGCAGCTCGCCGCGCAGGTAGCGCCCGGTGAGGCTGCCGTCGATCGACGCGGGCGGTCCCGCGTACATGAGCCGTCCGCCGGAGGCCCCAGCGCCCTCGCCGAGGTCGAGGACCCAGTCCGCGGCGCGGATCGTCTCCTCGTCGTGCTCGACGACGACGACCGTGTTGCCCGCGTCGCGGATGCTGCGCAGCGTCTGGATGAGCCGCGCGTTGTCCTTCTGGTGGAGGCCGACGGAGGGCTCGTCGAGCACGTAGAGCAGCCCCTGCATCCTCGCGCCGATCTGCGTCGCGAGCCGGAGGCGGTGCGCCTCGCCGCCGGAGAGCGTCGTCGTGGCGCGGTCGAGGGCGAGGTACCCGAGGCCCAGCGAGGCGAGGACGTCGAGGCGGGAGAGGATCTCGCCCACGACCCGCTCCGCCACCGGCTGCTCGCGCTCGGGGAAGCGCAGCTCGGCCATCGTCTCCCGCGCCCGCGAGAGCGGCAGGCGCACGACGTCGGCCACCGACAGCCCGGCGACGCGGACGGCGAGGCTCTCGGGCCGCAGGCGGGTGCCGCGGCAGGCGCGGCAGGGCTCCTCCGTCAGGTAGGGCCGGAGGTCGTCGAACGCCTCGCCGCCGTCGGCGCCCTCCTCCTCGGCCGGACGCGGGTCGAGTCGCAGGAGGCTCTCGACCCGCTTCTCGAGGTACGGCACGACCCCGGGAAAGCCCGCGTCGTCGCCGTGGAGGAGCACCTCCTTCGCCTCGTCGGACAGCTGCGCGACCGGCACGTCGAGGGCGAAGCCGTGGCGCTCCGCCACCTCGAAGAGCGCCTCGCGGAGGAGGCGCGGCCCGTGGCGGTGCCAGGGCCGGATCGCGCCCTCCAGGAGCGACTTCGTCGGGTCCGGCATGACGCGGTCGGCCTCGACGGCCCAGCGGCGGCCGAGGCCGTCGCAGGCCGGGCACGCCCCCTGCGCGCTGTTGAACGAGAACGCGCGCGGCGACAGCTCGGGCACGGAGACGTCGCACTTGGCGCAGGCGAGCTTCTGCGAGAGGAGGCGCTCCCCCTTGCCCTCGACCGAGACGAGGACGATCCCCGACGCGAGGTCGAGCGCCTTCTGCAGGCTCGCCCGCAGGCGGTCGAGGGTGCCCTCGCGGACCGCGAGGCGGTCGACGAGCACGTCGATGCGGTGGGTGCGGCGGGGGTCGAGCCGGACGGGCTCGAGAAGGCTCGCGGCGCGACCGTCGATGCGCGCGCGCTGCAGCCCCGCCGCGCGCGCCTCGGCGAGCTCCTTGCGGTACCCGCCCTTGCGCCCCCGGGCGACCGGCGCGGCCACCACCGCCACGAGACCGCTCGCCTGCTCGACGAGGCGGCGGGCCATCTCGTCGGCGCTCTGCGGGGCGATCGCCTCGCCGCAGCGCGGGCAGTGCGGCTTGCCGAGGCTCGCGAAGAGGACGCGGAGGTGGTCGTAGACCTCGCTCACCGTGCCCACGGTCGAGCGGGGATGCGCGACGGTCGTGCGCTGCTCGATCGCGATGGCGGGCGAGAGCCCGCTCACCGACTCGACGGCCGGGCGCTCCATCTGCTCGAGGAACTGGCGGGCCCACGCCGAGAGGCTCTCGACGTAGCGCCGCTGGCCCTCGGCGTAGAGGGTGTCGAAGGCGAGGCTGCTCTTCCCCGAGCCCGACGGCCCGGTGATCACGACGAGCTGCTGGCGCGGGATGTCGCAGTCGAGGTCCTTCAGGTTGTGGACCCGGGCCCCCCGGATGCGAATCGGCTCGTCCCTGCTCTCGTCCATCGCGCTCCGGCCAAAACCCCATCTTAGCGCGAGCGGGCCCCGCGCGTTTGCCGCTCTCCGGGCCTCATGCTATGGTGCCCGTCTCGGGCCACCCTTCCCCGACAAGACTGGTATGAAGACGACGAGAACGGTGTCGAAGCCGCCGAAGCCGCCCGTGGTCGACCGTCGCTACCAGCAGGCCCTCGACCTGTTCGAGAAGGCCGTCAAGGCGCTGGGACGAAAGGACTTCGACCGGGCCCGCGACCTCCTGGACGAGCTGCTCGACGGCTTCCAGGATCAGAGCGAGCTCGTCGAGCGCGCCCGCACCTACCGCGCGATGTGCGACCGCGGCCGTCGTCCCGCCCGGCCGAAGACTTTCGAGGAGATGGTCAACTACGGCGTCCTCCTCCACAACAAGGGCGAGTTCGCGCAGGCCGTGAAGTACCTGCAGCAGGCGGTGGAGCTGCACCCGCGGAACGAGGGCGCCCTCTACTGCCTCGCCGCGGCCCAGGCCCGCGCCGGCGACCCGCAGGCGGCCTTGAAGGCGCTCCGCTCGGCGATCCACGCCAACCCGGCCACCCGGGCCCAGGCGCGCCGGGACGACGACTTCGAGCCGCTGCGGGGGGCTTCCGAGTTCCAGGCGCTCGTCGCGCCGACGCTGTCCTGAGCGGAGGACCCTTGACCCCCGACCGCTCGCGCAACGAATCACTTCTCGCGCAGGGTGTTCTCGTCGAGGACCCCGCGTCGACCCTCGTCGGTCCCGACGTCGTGGTGGAGCCGGGCGCGGTGCTGCGCCCGTTCACGATCCTCGAGGGGCGAACGATCGTCCGCTCCGGGGCGGCGGTGGGTCCGTTCTCGCGCCTCCTCGACGTGGAAGTCGGAGAGAAGGCCCACGTCCTCGACCACTGCGTCCTCGAGCAGAGCGTCGTCGAGGAGGGCGCCTCGATCGGCCCCTTCGCCCGCCTGCGGCCGGGGAGCCGCGTGGCGCGCGAGGCGAAGGTGGGCAACTTCGTCGAGCTCAAGAAGACGACGCTCGGCGAGGGCTCGAAGGCCCAGCACCTGAGCTACCTCGGCGACGCGACGATCGGCCCCGGCGTCAACATCGGCGCGGGCACGATCACGTGCAACTACGACGGGACGACGAAGAGCCCGACCCGTATCGAGGCGGGCGCCTTCGTCGGGAGTCACGCGACCCTCGTCGCGCCGGTCACGATCGGCGAGGGGACGTACGTCGGCGCGGGCAGCACGATCACCGAGGACGTCCCCCGGGATGCCCTCGCGCTCGGCCGCGCGCGCCAGGTGGTGAAGGCGGGCTGGGCCGCGGAGCGGCGCTCGCGCCTCCTCGCCACCCGCAAGCCGGGCTAGAGACGGCCGCGCCCCGCGCGGCCGACGTCCGCGAAGGCCCGTTCCCTCGACGGGCCTCGAAGGGCCGGCGTCGCCACGCCGGTTTCTTCGGTCTTCGTCGTCGGGCCTGATTCAGGGGAGGGGAAGCCGAACATGTGCGGCATCGTGGGCTACGTCGGTGGGCAGAACGCCGTCCCGGTGATCCTCGAGGGCCTGCGGCGGCTCGAGTACCGCGGGTACGACTCGGCGGGGATCGCGGTCGTGAAGGACGGCGCCGTCGTGCGCCGACGCTCCGCGGGGAAGCTCCAGAACCTCGCGGCGAGCCTCGCCGCCGACCCGCTCGCCGGGGAGTGGGGCCTCGGCCACACGCGCTGGGCGACTCACGGCCGGCCGACCGAGGAGAACGCCCACCCGCACCAGGACTGCTCCGGCCGGATCGTCGTCGTCCACAACGGCATCATCGAGAACCACCTCGAGCTGAAGACGCGGCTCGCCGCCGAGGGCCACCGCTTCGTGACCCAGACGGACACCGAGGTCGTGGCTCACCTCGTCGAGTCGCTCTACCGCGGCTCGCTCGAGGAGGCCGCGCGCGCGGCGCTGCGCGAGGTCCAGGGGGTCTACGCCCTCGTGCTCATGCACCGCGACGAGCCACACCGGCTCGTGGCCGCGCGCATGGGGCCGCCGCTGGTCGTCGGCCTCGGCCAGGGTGAGCGCTTCGTGGCGTCGGACATCCCGGCCCTCCTCGCCCACACCCGCGACTTCCTCTTCCTCGAGGACGGCGATGTCGCGACGGTGACCGCGGACGACGTCAAGCTCACGAACCTCGCCGGCGACGCCGTCGCGCGGCCCGCGCAGCGGATCGCGTGGGACCCGGTGCAGGCCGAGAAGGGCGGCTTCCGCCACTTCATGCTGAAGGAGATCCACGAGCAGCCCCGCGCGATGCGCGACACGCTCCTCGGCCGGATCAGCCTCGAGGAAGGCGAGGTCCACCTCGAGGAGCTCGGAAAGGCGGCGGACGCCCTGCGCGAGGCGCGCCGCGTGGTGCTCCTCGCCTGCGGCACGAGCTGGCACGCCGCCCTCGTCGGGAAGTTCCTGATCGAGCAGATCGCGGGCATCCCGGCCGAGGTCGACTACGGCAGCGAGTTCCGCTACCGCACGCCGATCGTCGGGCCCGGCACGATCGCGATCGCGATCAGCCAGAGCGGCGAGACGGCCGACACCCTCGCCGCCTTCCGTGAGGCGAAGTCGAAGGGTGCCCTCGGCCTCGCGATCTGCAACGTCCAGGGCTCGATGCTCACGCGGGAGGCCGCGGGCTCGCTCCTCACCCACGCCGGCCCGGAGATCGGGGTCGCCTCGACGAAGGCGTTCACCGGCCAGCTCGTCGCGCTCTCCCTCCTCGCTCTCCACCTCGGACGGCTGCGCGGCACGCTCGCCGCCGACGCCTGCCGCGAACACCTCGCCCACCTCACGCGGGTGCCGCACCTGATGGAGCAGGCGCTCGAGCAGGAACATCGCGTCGAGGAGCTCGCGCGGACGCTCTCCCACGCCCGCGACTTCCTCTACCTCGGGCGCGGCGTGAACTACCCGATCGCCCTCGAGGGCGCCCTCAAGCTGAAGGAGATCTCCTACCTCCACGCCGAGGGCTACCCGGCCGGCGAGATGAAGCACGGACCGATCGCCCTCGTCGACGACGACCTTCCCGTCGTCGCCCTCTGCCCGCAGGGCCACGTCTACGAGAAGATGCTGTCGAACGTCCAGGAGGTGAAGGCGCGCGGAGGAAGGGTCATCGCCGTCGCCTCGGCCGGCGACGACGCTCTGCGCTCGCTCCTCGACGGCCCGGGCGACACGCTCCTCGAGATCCCCCGCGGACCGGAGACGTGGTCGCCGTTCCTCACCGTGATCCCTCTGCAGCTCCTCGCGTACCACGTGGCGGTCCGGGCCGGCCGGGACGTCGACCAGCCGCGGAACCTCGCGAAGTCCGTGACGGTGGAGTAGCCGGCGGCGCGTGACCTCGACATCCCTCCTCGACGCCCTCAACGAGAGCCAGCGCGGCGCGGTCGCGGCGGTCGAGGGCCCGGTCCTCATCCTGGCCGGGGCGGGCAGCGGGAAGACCCGCGTCATCACGCACCGCATCGCCCACCTCGTGATCGACCGCGGGGTGGACTCCGAGCGCGTCCTCGCCGTGACCTTCACGAACAAGGCGGCCGAGGAGATGCGCTCTCGCGCAGCCCGGCTCCTCGAGGGCCGGCCGATGCGGGCGACGATCGCCACGTTCCACTCGCTGTGCGTGCGGCTCCTGCGGCGGGAGGCCCTCGCCGCGGGCCTGCCGCCGGGCTTCCTCATCTACGACGAGGACGACCAGCTCGCCGCGGTCAAGGAGGCGATGCGGGCCCTCGACCTCTCGGAGAAGCTCCACCCTCCGCGGCGGCTGCTCTCCCGCATCTCGGCGATCAAGAACGCCGGCCGGCGGCGGGAGGAGGACGATGACGGGATCGGGTCCACGCTGACCCAGCGCGTCAAGGAGCGCTACGACGCGACCCTCGCCGCAGCCGGGGCCCTCGACTTCGACGACCTCCTCCTGCGCGCGCAGGCGCTGCTCGCGCGGGACGAGGCGGTGCGTGACGCGTGGCGGCGGCGCTTCCCCTATGTCCTCGTGGACGAGTACCAGGACACGAACCGCGCCCAGTACGAGCTCGTGCGCCTCCTCGCCGGCCCGGGCGGGAACCTGACCGTCGTCGGCGACGAGGACCAGTCGATCTACTCCTGGCGGGGCGCCGACATCCAGAACATCCTCGACTTCGAGCGCGACTTCCCGGGGGCGCGGGTCTTCCGCCTGGAGGAGAACTACCGCTCGAGCCAGGCGATCCTCGACGCGGCCTCCGCGCTCGTCGCGCGCAACGTGCGGCGCAAGGGCAAGACGCTGCGCGCGGTGCGGCCGGGGGGCGAGCCGGTGCGGCTCCACGAGGCGATGGACGAGTTCGAGGAGGCAGCCTGGGTCGTCGAGCGCACGGCCCGGCTCCGCGGACGGGGCCGGGTGGCCGTCCTCATGCGCATGAACGCGCAGAGCCGCCTCGTGGAAGAGGGCCTCCTCAGGAACCGCATCCCGTACCTCGTCGTCGGGGGCGTGGGGTTCTACGAGCGCCGGGAGGTGAAGGACGTCCTCGCGTACCTGCGCCTCGTTCTCGCCCCCCGGGACACGATCGCGCTCCGCCGCGTGATCAACGTTCCGCCGCGGGGCATCGGGGCGAAGACGGTCGAGGAGATCGAGCGGGTGGCCCGCGACGAGGGCCTCTCCGCGTGGGACGCCCTCGTCCGGCTCACCGACGACGCGACCCTGCCCGGGCGGGCGCTGCTGCCGTTGCGCCACTTCCGCGAGGCGATGGAGTCGCTGCGGGAGGAGGCGCCGCGGCTCGGCGTGCGGCGCCTCGTGGAGCGGGTGCTGGAGGCGACCGGCTACAGCGCGGCTCTGGCCCGCGAGGACACCCGCGAGAACCAGGAGCGCCTCGAGAACCTCGCCGAGCTCCTCGGCGCGGCCGCCGAGTTCGACTCGCGCGAGGAGGCGCCCTCCCTCGCGGGGTTCCTCGACCGAGCCGCCCTCGTGTCGGAGACCGACCGGCTGCGGGAGGACGTGCCCGTCCTGCTCATGACGCTCCACGCCGCCAAGGGCCTCGAGTTCGAGGCCGTCTTCCTCGTCGGGATGGAGGAGGGGCTTCTCCCGCACTCGCGGAGCCTCGGCAGCGAGGAGGGCCTCGAGGAGGAGCGGCGGCTGTGCTACGTGGGGATGACGCGGGCGATGGAGCGGCTGCACCTGTCCTGGGCCCGCAGCCGCGCGGTGTTCGGGCAGCGGCGCCTGACGCAGCCGAGCCGCTTCCTCGAGGAGGTGCCCGCGGCCTCGTTCGAGCGGTCGGGCGGCCTCTTCACGGGCGCCCCGCGTGCGGCGGCCCCCGCGCCTCGTGCCCGGGCGACCGACGGCGCCGACGTACCCGCGTGGGTGCGCGACGCGGGGCGGGCGGCGGCTGCCGCCGGTCCGGCGGCCAGACCGGGCGACGAGGACCTGCGGCCCGGGGCCCGGGTGCGTCACCCGCTGTTCGGGGTCGGCACGGTGCTGCGGCGGGAGGGCGACGGCGACGAGCTCAAGGTGACCGTATCCTTCCCCGGAGTCGGCGCGAAGAAGCTCGTGGCGCGCTACGCCGGCCTCGAGCTCGTCTAGCAGGTCCTCCGCGGGCGGCGCGCCCGGACACACGAACGCCCGCCCGCGAGCCCCTCCGGGCGCTGGCGGGCGGGCGTTCTCGTCCGAAGGCGGACCAGGCGGCCCGTCGGGCCGGAAGCTCTAGGCCTTCGGCGTCAGGCCGAACACGACCCAGCGGGAGACGAGCCGGCCGCCCGTGCCGCCGCTGACGTCGTACTTGCGGAGCGTCATGACGTAAGGCTTCGCCTGCCCGGCGACCGTGATGCTCAGCTCGACGTCCTTCGTGATCACGTCGCCCTTCAGCGTGTCGAGGTCCTCGAGCTGGCCGAGGGAGAGGGTGGCGATGCGCTTCTCGCGCTCGACCGCGGCCTTGGCCTCGGCGACGGCCTTCTTGAGCTCGCGGTCCTTCTCGTTGAAGCCGGTCCACTTCTGGTGGATGGGCTCGAGCGCGGCCGGGATCTTCGCGCCCTTCTGCTCGAGGCTGCGGACCTCGTCGAGCTTGGGGTAGACGTTGAGGTCGTTGCCCCAGGCCTTGGCGTCGCGGTTGTTCTTGGCGAGGTCGGCTTCGAGCTGCTTCTGCTTCGCCACGAGGTCCGGAAGGGTCGCCGGCGTCTTCGCCTCGGGCCCCACGGACACGATCTTGTAGTTGTCCACCTTCTGATCGAACTGGACGGTGGCGAAGCTCGTCAGGGTGTTGGTGTCGTTCGCCCGCAGGGCGGTGAAGTACTGGTTGATGACGTTCGCCTCGGGGCCGCCCCCGCAGGCCGCGACGCCCAGCGCCAGGGCCAGGGCCGTCGCCAGTGCCGTTGCTCGCTCCCTCATGACTCCTCCTTGGACGGGTCCGGATCCCCGCCGGCCGGCGGCGCGGATCCGGCCAGGGTCTCGTCGTCTTCCTCGCGCTCCGCGAGACGCGCCACCGAGACCAGGTGGTCGCCTTCCTCGAGCTGTATCAGTCGGACGCCCTGTGTGTTCCTGCCGATCACCGATATGTCGGCCGTGTTCAGGCGGATGATCATACCCTTTTCGGTGATCAGCATCACCTGCGACTCGCCCCGCAGGAAGTTCACCCCGACGACCGGGCCGTTGCGGTCCGACGCCTTGATGTCGATGATGCCCTTGCCGCCCCGGGTCTGGAGGCGGTACTCCTCGATCGCGGTGCGCTTGCCGTAACCGTTGCGGGTGAAGGAGAGCACGGTCCCTTCGGGCCGCACGACCTCGAGGCTCACCACCGCGTCGCCCGGCTCGAGCTCGATGCCCTTGACCCCGTAGGCGGTGCGGCCCATCGGGCGCACGTCCTCCTCGGAGAAGTGGATGGCGATGCCCGCCGCCGTGCCGAGAAGGATCTCGTCCGTCCCTGACGTGAGGACGGCGCCGATCAGCATGTCGCCCTCGTCGATCGAGAGGGCGATGAGGCCGGACGGGCGCGGGTTCGAGAAGGCGGCGAGCTCGGTCTTCTTGACGATGCCCTGGCGGGTGGCGAAGAGGATGTGGCCGCCGGCCGCGAAGTCGCGGACCGCGCAGAAGGCGGCGATCTTCTCGCCCGGCTGGAACTGGACGAGGTTGACGATCGCCTTGCCCTTGCCCTGCGGACCCACGTCGGGGATCTCGTGGACCTTGAGCCAGTAGATCCGGCCGCGGTTCGTGAAGATGAGGATGTAGGTGTGGGTGGAGGCCACGAAGAGGTCGGAGACGAAGTCCTCTTCCTTCGTCTTCATCCCCACCTTGCCGCGGCCCCCGCGACGCTGCGCCCGGTAGCTCGAGATCGAGGTGCGCTTGACGTAGCCCGAGTGGGTGATCGAGATCGCCACGTCCTCGTCGGCGATCAGGTCCTCGATCGCGATGTCGTTGGCCGCGGCCACGATCTCGGTGCGACGGGGGTCGGCGTGGGCCTTGCGGAGGTCCTCGAGCTCGCCCCGGATGATGAGGTCGATGCGCTTCGGGGAGGCGAGGATGTCCTTGAGGTCGGCGATCCTCACCCGCAGCTCGGCCAGCTCCTCGACGATCTTCTGCCGCTCGAGGCCGGTCAGCCGCTGGAGCTGCAGCCTCAGGATCTCGTCGGCCTGGATGTCGGAGAGGCCGAAGCGGGCGACGAGGCCGGCGTGGGCCTCGTCGACGCTCGCCGAGCCGCGGATGAGCGCGATCACCTCGTCGAGGTTGTCGAGGGCGATCACGTAGCCCTCGAGGACGTGGGCCCGGGCCTCGGCCTTGCGCAGCTCGTACGCCGTCCGCCGGCGCACGACGTCGCGGCGGAAGTCGAGGAAGAGCTCGCACGTGTCGAGGAGGGTCAGCACCCGCGGGCGCTGGTCGACGATCGCGAGCATGATGACGCCGAAGGTGTCCTGCAGCGGCGTGTGCTTGTAGAGGTTGTTGAGGACGACCTGGGCCGGCTCGCCCTTCTTCACGTCCACGACGATCCGCATGCCCTGGCGGTCGGACTCGTCGCGCACGTCCTGGATGCCGCGGATCCGCTCGTCGCGGGCGAGCTCGGCGATCTTCTCGATGAGCCGCGCCTTGTTGACCTGGTAGGGGATCTCGGTGATGACGATCGACTCGCGGTCGCCCTTGCGCGTCTCGATCTCCGAGCGGGCCCGCATGACGATCGAGCCGCGGCCGGTGCGGTAGGCCTGCTGGATGCCCTGGCGGCCCATGATGAAGCCTGCGGTCGGGAAGTCCGGGCCGGGGATGCGCGCGATGACGCCCTCGAGCCGCTCGTCGGGCGTCAGGTCCTGGTTCTCGAGGAGGAACGCGAGCCCGTCGACGACCTCGCCGAGGTTGTGGGGCGGGATGTTCGTCGCCATGCCGACGGCGATGCCGGCCGCCCCGTTCACGAGCAGGTTCGGCAGGATCGTCGGGAGGACCGTCGGCTCGACCGAGCTGTCGTCGTAGGTCGGCGCGAAGTCGACCGTCTCCTTCTCGATGTCCTCCATCATGGAGGCGCCGAGCCGGGTGAGGCGGGCCTCGGTGTAGCGCTGGGCGGCCGGCGGGTCGCCGTCGACGGAGCCGAAGTTGCCCTGGCCGTCGACGAGGGTCGCCCGCATGTTGAACGGCTGGGCCATGCGGACGAGGGTGTCGTAGATGGCCTGGTCGCCGTGGGGATGGAAGTTGCCCATCACCTCGCCGACGATCTTGGCGCTCTTTCGGTAGGGCCGCCCCGGCTGGAGGCCCATCTGGTGCATGCCGTAGAGGACGCGCCGGTTCGCGGGCTTCAGCCCGTCGCGCACGTCGGGGAGCGCGCGCCCGATGATGACGGACATGGCGTAGTCCATGTAGGACTGACGCATCTCGTCCGCGATGTTCGTCGGGATGCGGTTCGCCGGGTTGTCCTTCGTGCCGTCGGTCTCGGTGGCCATGGGCGGCTAGATGTCCAGGTTCCGCACGTTGAGCGCGTTCTCCTCGATGAACTGCCGCCGGGGCTCGACGGCGTCGCCCATCAGGGTGGTGAAGATGTTCTCCGCGACCTCGTCGTCCTCGAGGCGGACCTGCAGCATCGTGCGGGTCGCGGGGTCCATCGTGGTCTCCCACAGCTCGTCGGCGTCCATCTCGCCGAGGCCCTTGTAGCGGGAGATCGTGATGCCC
>WBZP01003536.1_pt1 | contig 16878 bp, 15 predicted proteins | sample 5204301 | NCBI WGS metagenome assembly WBZP01 (sample SAMN12412401, study PRJNA552823) | activated sludge metagenome | isolation source: activated sludge from nitrification reactor of wastewater treatment plant... | place: USA: Pennsylvania | collected 2017
CGCGTCACGGACCGCGGCGATCACCCCTGGCCAGGGGCCGGCCAGGGTGCCCAACGGGACCCAGGCGTCGGTGATCGCGGCGACCGACCAGCCCGGCGCGCCGGGGGCGGTCAGGGCTTGACCGAGCAGCCAGCCGACACCCGGCTGCAGCACGGTGCCCACGACCCAGCCGCGCCCGGCGAGGCTGACCTTCGACAGGCCGCGGACCACGCCGTAGAAGCGCTCGTAGGGATCGTCGCCGCCGGCCACGACGACGAGGCAGCACGGGTATTGCAGGACGTGTTGCTCCCAGGCTTGGCCGTCGGGGATCTCCCAGACCGGCACCCAGTAGTGCCGCACCAAGTGCGCCGCGGCGGGGCTCGGGGCGTACCGCAGCACCGGCGGGGAGGGTCGCTCCGGCACCCGCAGGTGGGCCCGCTCGATCGGGTGCGCGCCCCCGGCGTGCGCGCCGGGCGCGTCGGGGGCTGCTGAGCCGGTATGCCGCGCCACCCCCCGAGCTTGCCTGTTCGCCGGCCGCTGCGCCAGCCGGGCGCACTTCCGAGCTACTCGTTCGGGGCGCCACCGCCCACTGTGTGACTCTGCGAAGAAGGTGCTAGAGACTATGTCCTGCAATGACATTCATCGACCAGTGCTCTTCCGAAAGGGGCGTTCGAGGCGTATGATCGAACGTATGAACGCATCCACCGTCACCGCTTCGGCCGGCACTTCTGCCGGCCGGTCAGCGGCGGTGACCAGTGGTGACATCGAGGCATTCGGGCAGCGATTGACGCAGCTGGACTCCGACGTGGACGACGCGGGGCTGATCGCGCAGTTGGCTGCCTTGGAGGGGTTGAAGGCGGCTGCCGCGGCGGCTCAGGCGCGGGTGACGGTGGCCTTCGCGGCTCGCAGCGAGCGGCCTTGCTTGCCGCCGGGGCCCGTCCGGAGCGGGTCGCCGGCGGGGTGAACGCGCAGGTGGCGCTGGCCCGGCGGGAGTCCCCGCATCGGGGCGACCGGCTGGTCGGGTTGGCGCAGGCGTTGCACCACGAATTGCCGCACACGTTGGCGGCGATGACCGCCGGGCAGCTGTCCGAATGGCGCGCCACCATCGTGGCGCGGGCGACCGCGGTGCTGTCCGCAGCGCAGCGCCGCGAGGCCGATGCCCGGCTGGCCGGGCGCATCGCGGGCCTGTCGGATCGGCAGCTCGATGCCGCGGCCCGGGCCATCGCCTACGAGCTGGATCCGGCTGCGTTCGTGGCCCGGGCCAGCCGGGCCCATGAGCAGCGGCACGTGACGATCCGGCCCGCCTCGGACACGATGGCCTACCTCACCGCGTTGCTGCCGGTGCACGAAGCGGTCGCGGTGTATGCCGCGTTGACCCGCACCTCCGACACCGCTCGCACGGGCGGCGACCCTCGCGGCCGGGGTCAGCTGATGGCCGACACGCTGGTGCAGCGGGTCACCGGCCAGGCCGACGCCGCGGCGGTGCCCATCGAGGTGCAGCTCGTGATGACCGACCGGGCCTTCTTCGGGCCTACCGACGAAGACATCGCCGAAGCGACCGCCGAAGACACCGCCGAAGCGACCGCCGAAGACGCGTCGGACGGCGCGCCCGGCGCCGCTCCTGCTCCTGGCGGCGACGCTGGCCTGCCCAGCGGCCGCCCACCGGGGGTCGATGACGTTGCCTTCCAACGGTTCTGGCGACGTGACCCCGAGACCGGGCAGGACCGGCGCAGACCCCGGCAGCCGCCCCCGCGGCATACCGACCCGACGGGCGCGCGGATCCTCGACCTTGGGCGGGCCCTGATGCGCCGACACCTGCACGAGCGCGACACCCGCCGGCAGGTGCACACCCCTGCCCTCATCCCCGGGGTCGGGCCGATCCCGGCGGCGCTGGCCCGGCGACTGCTGAGCGACTCGGCCACCGGCGCGGCCCAGGTCTGGGTGCGCCGGCTCTACGCCGACCCCGACACCGGGGCCCTCGTCGCCATCGGTCCGCGCCGCCGCACCCTGCCGCCGGCACTGCGAGCGCTGCTCGTCGCCCGTGACCAGTGGTGCCGCACGCCCTGGTGCGGTGCCCCGATCCGGCACGTCGACCACGTCACCGACCGCGCGGCCGGCGGCCCCACCAGCCTGGCCAACAGCCAAGGCCTGTGCGAACGCTGCAACCACATCAAGCAGACCCCGGGCTGGACCGCCCGCAGCGGTCCGACCCAGGTCACCACCACGACGCCGACCGGCCACCCCTACCAGAGTCCGACACCTCCGCCGCTGCCCACCTGGCCACAGCCCCGCGGCGCCTGATCTGTCGCGGATCTTCAAGCCTGCCAGGCCAGCCCGAGGGCAGGCTCGGCACATGACGACCTTCGATGACCCGACAGCACTCGGCTCCGCGACGCAGGGTTCCGCGGCACACGACTACGACACGGCCGGCGCGCCGCTGACTGCGGTGGTCGACTCGGTCGCGGACTGGTCGGCGCCCTCACCGTGCGACGGGTGGAGCGCGCTCGACGTCCTCGCCCACCTCGTCAGCACCCAGCGCGGCCTGCTCGCCGAGCGCGGCATCGACCTCGACGCCCTGCCGGAGCTCGCGCTCGACCCGGCCGGCGGGTGGTCGGCTCACTACGCCCAGATGCGCCGCCGGCTGGCCGACCCGGCCCTCAGCGGCCTGGCCTACGAGGGCTTCTTCGGGCCCACGACGCTCGGGGAGACGATGACCCGCTTCTACGTCTTCGACATGGTCGTGCACCGCTGGGATCTCGCCCGGGCCGCGGGGGGCACGACCCGCTTCACCGACGCCGAACTCGACCGGATCGAAGCCGCCGCCGAGTCCTTCGGGCCGATGCTGTATGCCGATGGCGTCTGCCGCCCGGGCGTCACCGTCCCCGTCGGCGCAGACCGGCAGGCCCGGGCGCTGGCCGCCCTCGGCCGGCAGGAGTAGGCCCGGGAGCCGCGCCGACCAGCGGGCGACGATGCGAAAACCGCGCAACTTGCGCCGATTCGCGGTCTCTCCCGTTGCTCGGGAGCGGGTGCGACACTGTGGTTTCCACCCACCTGAGGTATGGTAGATATACCAAGCGAAGGTGATTGGAATGATGACCACAGCCACAGCGCTCGACCCGCCGGATTCGCGCCCGGTGCGTGCCGTCGCGATCCGCCCCGTCAGTGCGGACGATCGGCCCGCCATCCAGGCGATGCACCGGCGCTGCTCCGTCGACACGCTGCGCCGGCGGTGCCTGCAGCCCCCGACCCGCACGCCGGACGGAGCGGTCGTCGACGCGCTCGTCGACTGGATGTTCGACGCCTCGCTCGGCGTGACGCTCGCCGCGTGGGTGCCTTGCGGCGTGGTCGGCCTCGGTCACCTCGTGCGGGTGCCGCGCGATCCGGGGGTCGGCGAAGTGGGCTTCCTCGTCGAGGACCGTTGGCAGGGTCGGGGCATCGGCACGACCCTCACCGACCTGGTGACTCGACTCGCCGTGCACGACGGCCTGGCGCAGTTGCGGGCCGAGGTCGCGCTCGACAACACCCGGATGTTGCGGGTGCTGCGGGGGCGCAGTTGGCAGTCCCAGATCGCCGACGGGGTCTACCGGCTCGACCTCGACCTCGTCCACGGCCCGGTGCACGGTGCCGACCACTGGCGCGGGCCGGGTGCCTTGAGCTGGCCCGTCGTGCATGCGTTGCGCTGAGTGCGACCCGGCGCGCGGCGGCAGGTGTGTCGCGGGTCATGGTGCGGATCGGTCGTTCGGGGGAACACGCGACGCGCGGTCCGAGTTATGTTACTGACGAGTAGTGTAAGCGTTTCCGGGGGAGGGAGACGACGATGAACACGAATCTGCGGCAGCTACGCAACCCGGGGGAGACCGCCGACCCGACCGCGGGAGGCGGGCCCGCGGCATACCCGGATCCGGCCGAGCTGCCCGATGCGGGGGGACTGCCCGGACTGCAGACCCGGGCCGGGCTGGTGCCGACCTGGCTGCTGTGCGCCACGGACCTCGTGCACGTGCGCGAACTGCGAGCGCAGGACCGGCCCGTGGTGCTGGCCCTGCATCAGCGGTGCAGCACCGAGACCCTACGGCTTCGCTACCTGCTGCCCAGCGGCCACCTCGACGTGCTCGTCGAGTGGATGTTCGGCGGTCGTTCCGGTCGCACCCTGGTGGCCGTTGTCGGCACCCGAGGCCACGAGCGGATCGTCGGGCTGGCCCACCTCGTGCCGACCCCCACCGCGGGCGAGGCCGAAGTCGCCTTCCTCATCGAGGACGACTGGCAGGGCGTCGGGCTCGGCTCGGGACTGCTGTCACTCATCGTCGAGGTGGCCCGCGCCGACGGCTGGGCCGCGTTGCACGCCGACGTCGCCCTCGACAACGACCGGATGGTGCACATGTTCCGGGACCGCGGTTGGTCCCTGCAGGTCGCCGACGGCACCTACGCGCTGCGCTGCGCACTCGACGCCGACCCACCGGCGGCCCCCGCCTGCGCGCCGACCACCCAGCCCTGACGTAGATTGAGCCGCGTGGATCCCGTCTATTGGCCGGTCGTCGGGCTCATTCGCACCGTCTTCCGGGCCCAGGGCCTGCGATTCACCCTCACCGGCACCGAGTTCGTGCCCCGCCGCGGTGGCGCGGTCATGGCGATCAACCACACGGCATACCCCGATTTCACGTATGCCGGGTACGCCACCCTCCCGGCGCGCCGGCTGGTGCGCTTCATGGCCAAGGAAGCCGTGTTCAAGCACAAGGTGAGCGGCCCGCTGATGCGCGGGATGAAACACATCCCGGTCGACCGGGCCGCGGGCGCCACGGCATACCGGCATGCCGTGTCGGCGCTTCGCGCCGGCGAGATCGTCGGGGTCTACCCCGAGGCGACCATCTCGCGCTCCTTCGAGCTGATGGACTTCAAGCCCGGCGCCGCCCGGATGGCGCAGGAGGCCGGCGTGCCGATCCTGCCGACCATCGTCTGGGGCGGGCAGCGGGTCTGGACCAAAGAACACCCTAAACGCCTGGGCCGCACGAAGATCCCCATCCATGTCGCGATCGGCCGCCCGATGCGGGTCGCCCCCGACGACGACGTCATCGAGGCCACCGCTCGGCTGCGGGCCGCGATGGGCGAGCTGCTCGAGCAGGTCTGGGCCGTCTACCCGCAGGTGCCGGCCGACGAGCAGGTCTTCGTCCCGCGCCGGATGGGCGGCCAGGCCCCGACGATCGACGAGGCCGCGCAGCTGCGCCGCGCCGAGCTGGCCCGCAAGGCGGCCAAGCGGGCCGGCTAGCACCGGGCATCACTCTTCCCCTGCGGCGAGCACGCTAGATTTCCGGGTATGCCGCGTCGTAGGCCGGGTATGTGGACATCAGCCCTGCTCGGGTGTCTGGTGGCGCTCACCGGGTGCTCTGCCGTTGCCGGCCCGAGCGTTCCGTCGGCATCGACCGGCACCCCAGCCGGGGATCTCGTGGACGGCAACCGGCTGCGTCCCGAGCGGGTGCAGGCGTTGCGCGCCGAGATCGACGCTCTCGACCCGGTCGGCCAGCAACGCCGGGTTGCCGACCTGGATCTGGCGATCGAGCGTGAGCTGTGGACGCTGTCCGGTTTGGAGCAGAAGCTCGGTGGGCCGGCGGCCGCGGACGCGGCATACGCGAAGGCCAATGCGGCCGGTCGGGCGGCCCTGTTGGCCCGACTCGGGCCGATGCGGGCACCGGTGAGCTTCGGCAAGAGCGCGGTTGCCGCTCCCGTGGACGACCTCGCGGACGCCGACGGGGCCAGTGTCTTCGGGGGTCTCATGTTCGCCTCGGTCGCCGCCGGCGTGGCGGCCGGGCTCGTCGACGGCAGCTCCACTGGCAGCCAGACCCAAGGCGGGGTGACCCGCTCGGCGACCAAGGAAGGCGGCGGCGTCTACACCTCCACCAGAGTCGAGCAGGACGGCATCCGGGTGGAGATCGAGTTGGGCGCGGGCGTGCAAGCGTGCCCGTACGCCACCGGCCGAGTCGAAGCGGGGGCCCATGTTTGGGCCAGCGCGAGCCAGGACGGCACCGGCTTCTTTTCCACCTTCGAGGTCACCACAGTGCTCCAGGTCGGCGACGACGCGGAGGTGACCGGATCCACCGACGAGGTCGTGGTGCGGCAGAGCGAGTACCGAACGACCGGGCAGCGATTCGTCGACATCTCGGTCTCCTCCGACGGCTCCTCGTACGTCAAACAGACCTCCGGGCTGGTCACCCGTGCCTTCACCGAGAGCTCGGCCAGAGCGGGCGTGCTGATGGGCCGGGTGCTGGTCAACGCACTGCGCCGCGCCGCCGAGACGAAGTGGAAGAGTGGGGCCTGTGTCGTGCTGAACCCGACGGTGTCCGCCGGTCCGAGTGGCCTGGCCCCGTCGAGCACGGTGCAGATCCTCGCCCCCCCGCGGGCCAAGATCGACGGCGCCCCGACCGGCGGCACGGTGACGGCCACCCTCTCGGGGGCGGGGGCGCTCGAGCCGGCCAGCACCCGCGTGCCAGCCGACGCGACGTACACCTATCGGGCCCCCAACGAAGCTCAACAGGTCGGCACGGTCACCGTCGAGGCGCGCTCCAAGCGGGGCATCGGCAAGGCAACCCTGCGCTTCGACACCATCCGTTGTCCTTCTCCGCCGACGGAGGTGGGGAGTTCCACGGCACCGGCACGATCTGCGACCTGCGCCAGCCCTTCACCATCAGCGGCATCGGGCACACCCTGACCTTCACCCCAACAAGCGCGACGGCCGGCAGCTACCTCCTGGGCGGCGATGCCCGCGGCACGGTCTGGTCAACGCGACATTCCCATTGCGTGCGGTGCACGGCTTGCGGCTGAGCCCACCACCGGCCCGGCCGTCCGAACGCTACGCATCGTCGGGGTAGCCTCACCGTCCGTGGGGATGCGTCAACGCGAGCCGCAGGGGCCGCCGCCGGCACCGGTCGTGCAGCGGGTCCGGCTGCGCTATGCCAAACGCGGGCGGCTGCGGTTCAGCTCCACCCGTGATTTCCAGCGGGCCTTGGAGCGGGCGCTACGTCGAGCCCAGGTGCCGATGGCCTTCTCGGCCGGTTTCCACCCGCACCCGCGCATCTCCTACGCCAATGCCGCCTCGACCGGCACCGCGAGCGAGGCCGAATACGTCGAGCTGGCCCTGGCCCAGCGGGTCGATCCGGCCGCCCTGCGCGCCGCCCTCGACGCCGCCCTGCCCGTCGGGCTGGACATCGTCGAGGCCGTGGAAGCCGGCCGCGGCGCCCTCGCCGACCGGCTGGAAGCCAGCGATTGGGCGATCGTCTTCCCCGGTATGCCGCTCGCGCAGCTGACCGCGGCCGTCGCCACCTTCGCGGCGGCGGACCGGGTGGAGGTCACCCGCGTGCTCAAGGCCGGCCCGCGCACCTTCGACACCCGGGGCGCCGTCAGCTGGTATGCCGCGGGGGAGTCCGGTTCCGACACGGACCCGCTCGTGGACGCTGCACTCGCCGTGCCGGGAGGGTGTGCGATACTCCGAGTGGTCGTGCGGCATACCACACCCGCCGTGCGCCCCGACGACATCCTGACCGCGCTTCGTACAGTCGCTGCGCTGCAGCCGCCGGTGCCACCCCTGGTGACCCGGCTGGCCCAAGGCCCGCTACGAGCCGATGGTGTGCGGGTGGCCGATCCACTGGCCGCCGACGAGGACGTCGCCGGCGCCGAGCCGGTGCCGCGCATCCCGCGCGAGCCGACCGAGGCGTAGCGAGACGACTTCCGTCCCGCCGCATCCGCGACGTGGACGACGCCAACCACGCGCTGCGTGGTGACGTGGGCTGGCCAGGCCATGGTGTGGGCGTCGCCCGCAGGTGACGAGAGGCGCCCCCATGGCATCCACCGAAGACCAGACCGACATCCAGCCCGACACCGACCCGGGCGACGCAGCGGGAGACCCAGAGCAGGCTCTCTTCCCCGTCGCGGCTGCACCGGCTCGCACCCGAGCCCGCAAGAGCACGGCGCGACGCGCGTCGAGCGCCCCGACGGCTCCGCCCGCCGAGCCGCCGCTGGCTGAGGGCGTTGAGATTGCCCTGGCCGAGGCAGAGCCGGCCGAGGCAGCACCGGCCGAGACAGCACCGGCCGAGACAGCACCGGCCGAGACAGCCGCGCCGCGTCCGGCCCGCAAGCGGGCTACCCGCAAGAAGGCGACGCCTGCGCCGGCCCTCGTCGCCGAGCCTGCCGACCCGGAGCCGCCGGTCGCGCAGCCCGAGGCCGAGATCGAGACGCAGTCCGAGATAGAAGCTGAGGTAGAGGTCCAGACTGCTGCCGACGCGGAGACAAGCGGCTCGCCGGGCCTGCTCGTGCCGAGCTTCTCCTTGCTTTTCCAGGCTCCCGTGGTCCCGGCGGCGCCGGTGCCGCCCACCCGCCCGGCCGCTGAGGAGAGCGACGGAGCCGACGAGTGGGCCCCCGGTTGGGCCGACGATGCCACCGGTGCCCTCGACGGCGACGTCGAGTCGCCGGACGGGGTCGAGGCGCTGGAGGGCGGCTCGGCTGAATCCGATGCCGACGAATCGGGCGAGGGGGCCGCGGCGCGGCGGCGGCGCCGCCGTGGCGGCCGAGGCCGGCGCAATCGCGGCGAGGTCGGCGACGCACCGGACTCCGGGGCCGACCAGGAGGCCGACCAGCCGGACCAGGACGCGGCCGATGGCGAGCCGCTGCCCGTCGACGCAGGAACCGGCGAGGCACGCGCCGAGCTCGGCTCGCGGCGACGCACCCGGCGCCGCCGCCGAGGCGGCAGCGCCGGTGAGGTCGAGGAGGCCCCCGGCGTCGTGACGAAGGTCCGCGAGCGCCGCGACGAGGTCGTCGGGGTGCGCGGGTCGACCCGCCTGGAGGCCAAGAAGCAGCGTCGCCGCGAGGGTCGGGAGGCCGGCCGGCGCCGTCAGGTGATCACCGAGGCCGAGTTCCTGGCCCGGCGCGAGAGCGTCGAGCGGGTCATGGTGGTGCGCACCAAGTCCGGGCGCACCCAGATCGGCGTCCTCGAGGACGGCGTGCTCGTCGAGCACTACGTCTCCCGCGAGACCAACACCTCGATGGCCGGGAACATCTACCTGGGCAAGGTGCAGAACGTCCTGCCGTCGATGGAGGCCGCCTTCGTCGACATCGGCCGCGGCCGAAACGCCGTCCTGTATGCCGGTGAGGTCAACTGGGACGCCGCGGGCATGCAGGCCGGTGCTCCCAAGCGGATCGAGAACGCGTTGGAGTCCGGTCAGTCGGTGCTCGTGCAGGTCACCAAGGACCCGATCGGTCACAAGGGCGCCCGGCTCACCTCGCAGATCTCGCTGCCGGGGCGCTTCCTCGTTTATGTGCCGGACAGCTCGATGACCGGGATCTCGCGCAAGCTGCCCGACACCGAGCGCTCCCGGCTCAAGCGGATCCTGCGAGACGTGGTGCCGGAGACGGCCGGGGTGATCGTGCGCACCGCTGCCGAGGGCGCCTCGGAGACCGAGTTGCGGGCCGACGTCGAGCGGCTCACCTCCACCTGGGAGCAGATCAAGGCCAAGGCGGAGTCGGTCGGCAAGAAGAAGGGTGGGGCGCCGCTGCTGCTGCACGGCGAGCCCGACCTCACCGTCCGGGTCATCCGCGACGTGTTCAACGAGGACTTCGCCAAGCTCGTCGTCGCCGGCGACAGCGCCTGGGCCCAGGTCAGCGACTATGTCACGGCGGTGGCCCCCGATCTGGCGGGCCGGCTGGTGCGCTGGACGTCGGAGCAGGACGTCTTCGCCCAGCATCGCATCGACGAACAGATCGCCAAGGCCATGGACCGCAAGGTGTGGCTGCCCTCCGGCGGGTCGCTCGTCATCGACCGCACCGAGGCGATGACCGTCGTCGACGTCAACACGGGCAAGTTCATCGGCTCCGGCGGCAACCTCGAAGAGACGGTCACCCGCAACAACATCGAGGCCGCCGAGGAGATCGTCCGCCAGCTGCGGCTGCGCGACATCGGCGGGATCATCGTCATCGACTTCATCGACATGGTCCTCGAGTCCAACCGCGACCTCGTGGTGCGGCGCCTGCTGGAGTGCCTCGGCCGCGACCGCACCAAACACCAGGTCGCCGAGGTCACCTCGCTGGGCCTGGTGCAGATGACCCGCAAGCGGGTCGGCACCGGCCTGCTCGAAGCCTTCTCGGAGCCCTGCCAGCAGTGCACCGGTCGCGGCTATCTCGTGCACTCCGAACCGGTCGATCGGGTCGGCGCGAGCGAGGATCCCACCTCCGGTGGTTCCAGCGGCAGCGGAGGCGGGTCCGGCGGCACCGGGGCCGGCGGCAATGGCCGCCGCTCCCGCCGAGGTCGATCCAGTGGCGCGGCGGCCACCGAGGTGGGCTCGGTCGCCGTGGCGGCTCCCGCACCTGGTGGTCCGACGCCCGCTCAGATCGCCGCCGCGGCGCACGCCGCGGCGCTCAAGAGCGTCGCCGCCGCAGCCCAGCAGCCCGACGACGACGACCCGGCCTGGCCGGCGACCGAGTCGGGCAGCGCCGCGGACCCCGACCAGGGCATCGACGAGGCAGACCTGCCCGAGACCGACGTCGCCGACACGCCGCAGGACGAGAACCCCGACGACGGGCCCGACGACGCCGACCCCGACCTCCCGGCGTCGACCTCGGCCGGCCGGACCGCCGGTCGCCGTCGCCGCCGCGGCCGGGTGGTCGCTCCCGCCGGCCCCCCGCGTGGCGCGGGGAGCTGATCGCGGCCGCGCGGCATACCGGCGTGGTTTGGTCTGCGCCTGACCTCCCGGTAGGCTGGACCGTTGGTGCGCCCACCGATCTGTGCTCCTGCGTCCCCGCAGATTGCTACGTGACGGTTCCCGAGAGCGCGTGCCCCCGTGAGATGGAAGAGAGAACGACGTGTACGCGATTGTGCGTGCTGGCGGTCGCCAGGAGAAGGTCGCGGTCGGCGACGTGCTGCTCATCGACAAGGTCGAGGCCGCACCCGGCGACACCATCACCCTGCCGGCCCTGTTGCTCGTCGACGGTGCGACCGTCACCACGGATGCGGCCAAGTTGGCCGGGGTGAGTGTCTCGGCCGAGGTGGTCAAGCCGGCCAAGGGCCCCAAGATCACCATCCTCAAGCACCGGAACAAGACCGGTTACCGCAAGCGTCAGGGCCACCGTCAGCCGCTGACCCAGGTCAAGATCACCGACATCACGGCCTGAAGGAGGCACTGAGATGGCACACAAGAAGGGCGCGTCCTCGACCCGCAACGGCCGCGACTCCAACGCCCAACGCCTGGGCGTGAAGCGCTTCGGCGGCCAGGTCGTCAACGCCGGCGAGATCATCGTCCGCCAGCGCGGCACCCACTTCCACCCCGGCGACGGCGTCGGCCGCGGCAGCGACGACACCCTCTTCGCGCTCGTCGCCGGTGCCGTGAAGTTCGGCACCAAGCGCGGGCGCAAGACCGTCAACATCGAGCCGGCCGAGAGCCACTGAGCCGCCGGCTGATCGAGCGCAACCGTGACGGGGCGGGCCGGCTTCGGCCCGCCCCGTTGCCGCGTCCTCGCCCCCACCCTCGCCACTCCAGCATCCGGTTTATCGGGTTACCCGATAAACCCCCGCTTCACCCGAGAAACCTTCTCGGGTGAAGCCGGCCCTTATCGGGTCACCCGATAAACCCTCCAGGAGGCACACCCCGTGAGCGCGAATTTCGTCGACCGGGTCGTCGTGCACGTCGCCGCCGGAGATGGTGGGCATGGGGTGGCGTCGGTGCGGCGGGAGAAGTTCAAACCCCTGGGTGGGCCGGACGGGGGCAACGGCGGGCGTGGGGGCTCGGTCATCCTGCGGGTCGACCCGCAGATCACCACCCTGCTGGACTTCCACCACCACCCGCATCGCCGGGCCGGCAACGGCAAGCCCGGGGCCGGCGACGAACGCAACGGGGCCGACGGGGCCGACCTCGTGCTCGCCGTGCCGGCGGGCACCGTCGTCAAGGACGCGGCCGGTGAGGTGCTGGCCGACCTGGTCAGCCTGGGCACCGAACACCTCATCGCCCGCGGCGGGCGGGGCGGGCTGGGCAACAAGGCACTGGCCTCGCCGCGGCGCAAGGCCCCGGGCTTCGCGCTGCTCGGCGAGCCGGGGGAGGCCTTCGACGTCGTCCTGGAGCTCAAGACCCTCGCCGACGTCGGTCTCATCGGCTTCCCTTCGGCGGGCAAGTCCTCGCTCGTCGCGGCGATGTCCGCGGCCCGCCCGAAGATCGCCGACTACCCCTTCACCACCCTCGTCCCCCAACTGGGGGTGGTGACCGCCGGCGCCGCGCGGTACACGATCGCCGACGTGCCCGGCCTCATCCCCGGCGCGCACGAGGGCCGCGGGCTGGGTCTGGAGTTCCTCCGTCACATCGAGCGCTGCTCGGTGCTCGTGCACGTCATCGACTGCGCCACCCTCGAGCCCGGCCGTGACCCGCTCACCGACCTGGAGGTCATCGAACGCGAGTTGTCGCTCTATGTGCCCGACGCCGACCTCGGTGGCCGGCCGCTGGCCGAACGCACCCGGGTCATCGTGCTCAACAAGGCCGACGTGCCCGAGGCCCGTGACCTCGCCGAGATGGTCGCCCCCGACCTGCAAGCCCAGGGTCTGGAGGTGCACATCGTCAGTGCCGTGGCCCGCACCGGGCTGCGCGAGCTGGCGTTCGCCCTTGCCGGGCACGTGCGCGCCGCCCGCGAGCTCGTCGACGAAGTGGTCCGCCCCCGGATCGTGTTGCGACCCAAGGCCATCGACGACTCCGGCTTCGAGGTATGCCGCGAGGAGACCCCCGAGGGCCCGGCCTTCCGGGTGCTCGGCGACAAACCGACCCGCTGGGTGCGCCAGACCGACTTCACCAACGACGAGGCGGTCGGCTATCTCGCCGACCGGTTGGCCCGCCTGGGCGTCGAGGAGGCCCTCGTGAAGGCCGGGGCCCTGGCCGGCGACATGGTGCTCATCGGTCCCGGCGACGCCGCGGTCGTCTTCGACTGGGAGCCGACCCTGAGCACCGGCGCCGAGCTGCTCGGGCGGCGGGGCACCGACCTGCGCCTGCAGGACCACTCCCGCCCGAGCCGCGACGAGAAGCGCGAGCGGATGCGCGACCGATATGCCGCCCGGGCCGCCACCCAGGCCGAGCTGGAGGCCGAGCGCCGCGCCGGCCACTGGGCCACTGCTCGCGACGAGGACTGAGCCCCGAGCTCGCCCGACTCACCACGACCAGGCGCGCAGTTCCCCCACCCCGGGCCCGTCGAGGGCTTCCACGCCGGGCTGGCGGCGGGTGAGCGCCAGGGCGATCGCGTATGCCGGGCCGGTCACCAGCGCCTGTGGGCTGGCCGCCGCCCCGTGATGCCAGTCGACGTCGGTCGCGATGAACTCCAGAGCCGGCAACCGGGCCGGCACGAAACCACGGCGGGCCTTCGGGCCGACGAGGAAGTCGAGCACCGGCACCCAGCGCTGCGGGTCGCGGGTGTCGTTGATGCCCAACGGGATCCGCAGGTCCTGCCCATGCAGGAGCACCTCGGCCAACGGGGTTACCGGCGGTAGACCCGGCGGCACGAACCGGCTCTGCGCATGCGCGCGGTAGTCGGCGACGAGGTCGGCCACCGGGCGCCGGGCCTGCGCCGCCGTGAAGGCCCGGTTGGCTCGGTCGAAACTGCCCCGGGATCGCACCATCGCCACCCCGAACTGGCGCAACGACACGTGGAACGGCACGACGAGGTGCGCGGTGAGCTCCCGCACCGTCCAGCGCGAACACAGGCTCGGCGTCTCCCACTGCTCGGGGGTGAGGCCCTCGAGCAGGTCGGCGATGTCCCGGCGTTCCTGCGCGATCTCGGTCCAGTAGGCCATCGCACCAGCGTAGGCGACCGTGGCCGCCCGTACACTCGATGCCGTGCCCCGTTCCGCCGTCGCCCGGGCCCGTCGCCTGGTCGTCAAGGTGGGGTCCAGTTCGCTCACCAGCCCCGCCGGGGGCTTGGATGCCGCGCGCCTGGGCACGCTCGTCGACGCCGTCGCCGCCCGCCGGCTCGGCGCTGGGCAGCACGGCGCGACCCAGGTGGTGCTCGTCTCCTCCGGCGCCATCGCCGCCGGCATGGGTCCGCTCGGGCTGCGGGTGCGCCCCCGTGACCTGGCCACCCAGCAGGCGGCGGCGAGCGTCGGGCAGGGGGCGCTGGTCGCGGCATACCAGCAGGCCTTCGGCGCGCACGAGGTGACCGTCGGGCAGGTGCTGCTCACCATCGACGACGTCACCCGGCGCACCCACTACCTCAATGCCCGGCGCACCCTCGAGCGGCTGCTGGAGCTGGGCATCCTGCCGGTGGTCAACGAGAACGACACGGTCGCCACCCACGAGATCCGCTTCGGCGACAACGACCGGCTCGCGGCCCTCGTCGCCCATCTCGTGCAGGCCGAGGCCCTCGTGCTGCTCTCCGATGTCGACGCCCTCTACGACGGCCCGCCGAGCCGGCCTGGGGCGCAACGGATCCCGCTGGTCCGCGACGCAAAGGACTTGCAGGGCATCGAGATCGCCGGGGCCGGCACCCAGGTCGGCACCGGCGGCATGGCCACCAAGGTCGAGGCCGCCGCGATCGCCAACGCGGCCGGCATCACCACCCTGCTCACCTCGACCGAGCTTGTCGCCCAGGCACTTTCGGGTGCCGATGTCGGCACGGTCTTCACCCCGGGCAAGCGCCGGGCCCGCTCCCGGCTGCTCTGGCTGGCACATGCCACGACCCCGCTGGGTCGGCTGATCCTCGATGACGGGGCCGTGCAGGCGGTCGTGCACCGGCGCAGCTCCCTGTTGCCGGCCGGAGTGACGGCCGTGCACGGCACCTTCGCCGGTGGCGACCCCGTCGACGTATGCCGCGCCGACGGCACCGCGGTGGCCCGGGGCCTGGTCAACTACGGCTCCGAGGAGTTGCCGCCGTTGCTGGGCCGCTCGACCCGCGAGCTGGCCCGGGAGCTCGGCCCGGAGTATCAGCGCGAGGTCATCCACCGCGACGCCCTGGTGCTGCTGGGCCGCTGAGCCGCTGACCCGAGGTGAGGCCGGCCTTATTGCCCGAAGGTCTCATCGCGGCTGCGACCGCCCCGTCCCTAGCGTCGAGGTCGTTCGAACGCCGCTAAGGAGCCACGATGTCCCCTCTCCCGACCTTGCGCCACCGCCTCTCCGCAGCGGGCGCGCTCACCGTCACGCTCGGCCTGGCCCTCGGTGCGGCCGGCGCCGGCCCCGCCGCGGCCGCCACCCCGCCGGCCCCGCAGTATGCGGTGCGGTTGCTCCCGGTGCCCTTCGCCACCGACACCGACATGTCCAGCGCCGGGCACGTCGCCGGCGTGGGTTATGCCAAGCCCGGCAACGCCGCCACCAGCCAACCGTTCGTGTGGAGCCCGGCCGGCGGCATGGTGGGGCTCACCCTGCCCGCGGGCAGTTCCGCACCGACGGTTGCCGGGGTGAACTCCGACGGGTGGGTCGTGGGCACCGTGCAGGCCGGCACGACGGGCTGGCAGGCGCTGGTCTGGCGTCCTTCCGGCAGCGGGTATGCCGCGCAGACCATCCCGGCGCCGGCCGGGCTCACCGGCTTCGACCCGGTCGGCATCGACGACACTGGTCGGGTGCTCGGCTCCGCGGGGGTGACCGGCACGCCCTTCCGCCGGGCTGCGCTATGGAGCGCCGCCGGCGGCTCGGTCGACCTGGCCACGCTCGGCTACCCGGCCGACCAGCCGGTGGCGGTGAGCCGCTCCGGCTGGGTGACCACCGCGACCACCGCCTACCGGCTCGGCGACCCGGCGAGCGTCAGCCCACTGCCGCCGCTGCCCGCCCCGTGGGTGGCCCCCCGCGCCCAGGGCATCGCCGACGACGGTGACCGGTTCGTGCTCGGGCTCTATCCCTCGTCGCAGTACCTGGCCATGCTGTTCCGGCTCGACGCGCAGACCAGCACCCGGACCCCGCTGTGGAACGCGGCCGTGGCCACCCCGTTCAACGGGATCGCCGACGTCAACGCCCTCGGCGACGCGGTCGGCTTCATCGCCCAGGGCGCGACGGTCAGCTGGGCTCCTGGCGATCTCGCCACCGGCCTCACTCCCTACCTCGCCGGCGGGTATGCCGCGCGGCCTGGCGACGCCTTCCCCGGCCTGGGTTTCACTGCGGCCACCGGCATCTCCGACAGCCGCGACCTGCTCGCCACCGCGATCACCGGCAACAACGCCGGCCGGCTCGTGCGACTCACCCCCACCGCCCCGTGCACCAGCGGGCAGTGCCTGCGCGTCGTCGCGCTGACGGTGACCGGCGCCACCCCCTCCCGGTGCGTGCCGGGGGCCACCTCCACGGCCACCGGGACCGCGACGGTGACCGACCAGACGGGCGCGCCGGTGCGCGGCGCGAGCGTGTCGGTCGGTCTGCTCACCGGTGCCTCGACCGTCTACACGACGGTGCTGACCGACCGCCAGGGGGTCGCGAAGTTCTCCGGCAAGCTCGGCACCTGCGAAGGGACCGTCACCGCGCTCGTCGACGACGTGACCCGCACCGGGGCGAGCTTCGACCGCACCGTGGGCACCCTCGTGCGCAGCGTCCTGCCGACGGTGCGGTGAGCGCGCGGCATACCCTAGGCGCATGTCAGACAGCTCTCGGATCGACCCAGCCGCCGTCGCGCAGGTGAGCACCTCCGCGACGGCGGCACGGGTCGCCTCGCACCGCCTCGCGCTGCTCACCCGGGCCGACAAGGATGCCGCCCTGCTGGCCATGGCCGACGCCCTCGACGTCGCGACCGACCGGCTCGTCGCGGCCAACGGCGTCGACCTGGCCCGCGGGCGGGCGGCGGGGATGGCCGAGGGGCTGCTGGATCGGCTCATGCTCGACGCGGGCCGCATCCACGCCATCGCCGAGGCGGTGCGCGAGGTGGCCGCGCTGCCCGACCCGGTCGGTGAGGTGGTGCGCGGCTCGACCCTGGCCAACGGCCTGC
>WBZP01003537.1_pt1 | contig 16873 bp, 11 predicted proteins | sample 5204301 | NCBI WGS metagenome assembly WBZP01 (sample SAMN12412401, study PRJNA552823) | activated sludge metagenome | isolation source: activated sludge from nitrification reactor of wastewater treatment plant... | place: USA: Pennsylvania | collected 2017
ATCTTGCTGGCCTTGAACATCAAAATATCCGCCGCCATCAGGATCGGGTAACAAAACAACCCCATGGTCACGCCCTTGTCGGGATCCTTGTCGGGATCGGCCATATTCTCGGCGACTGCCGCCTTGTAGGCGTGGGCGCGATTCATCAACCCCTTGGCGGTGACGCAGGTGATGATCCAGGTCAGTTCCAGGATTTCCGGGATGTCGGTCTGGGCGTAGAAAATGACGTTATCGACATCCAGGCCCAGCGCCAGCCAGGTGGCGGCGACCTCCAGCCGGGAACGATGCACCAGCGCCGGGTCCTGACACTTGACCAGAGCGTGATAGTCGGCCAGGAAGTAGAACGATTGCACGTCCCGCCGGCGGCTGGCCTCGATAGCGGGCAGGATCGCGCCGACGTAGTTGCCCAAGTGCGGGGCGCCGGTGGTGGTGATGCCGGTGAGGGTGATTTCCATAATGACAGCAATCAGCTCGAATTTGGAATCAGAAGAAGAACAGGGTCAGGATAAAATGGCGGATCCCGGCAACGATGGGCATCAGGTTCAACACACCGCTGACCAGCAGCAGCACCAGGATGACCAGCCCATAAGGTTCCATCCTCGCCATAGCCTCGCCGTAACGATTGGGCAGCACCCCCGCCAACACCCGCGAACCATCCAGCGGTGGAATCGGCACCAGATTGAGTACGCCCAGCATGACGTTGACATCGATGCCGGCTATTCCCATCAGCATCAGCGGCTCACCTAGCCACGGCAACGCAGTCTGCAAACCGTGGCCGGTCACCGCTACCAGCGCCCAACCCAGGGCCATCAGCAGGTTCGACGCCGGCCCGGCCAGCGCCACCAGCGCCATGTCGCGCTTGGGTTGGCGCAGCCGGTGATAATTGACCGGTACCGGCTTGGCCCAGCCGAAGAGGAAACCGCCAGGGAGTGATAGCAGCTTCGGAAGCAACCATAGCAGCGCCGGGACCAGCACGGTGCCGACCGGGTCCACATGCCGCAGCGGGTTGAAGCTGAGCCGGCCCTGGGCCTTGGCGGTGGTGTCGCCGCAGCGCAGCGCCACCCAGCCGTGCGCCACTTCGTGCAGGGTAATCGCCAGCAGCAGCGGCGGCGCCATTACGATGAGCAGTTGAATCGTGTTAAGTTCGATCATTGAGCGATTATACGCAGCCCACGACGGCACGGACTAGAGAAACGGACTGGCGTCGCCCAAACCCTGGCGAATCAGTTGCGGCGCGTCGCCGGTCAGGTCGAGCACGGTGGTCGGCTCGCGCTGGCCGGGGCCACCGTCAACGATCAGATCCACGCCGTGGCGCAAACGCTCCTCGATCTCCTCGGGATCGTGCAGCGGCCAGTCGTCGCCGGGCAATATCAGCGTGCAACTCATGATCGGCTCGCCCAGTTCCGCCAGCAGGGCGCGGGCGATCACGTTGTCCGGCACCCGGATGCCGATGGTCTTGCGGCGAGGATGCTGCAAGCGGCGCGGCACCTCGTGGGTCGCTTGCAGGATAAAGGTAAACGGTCCCGGCGTGGCGACCTTGAGCAAGCGGTAGCAACGGTTATCCACTTTGGCGTAGGTGGCAATTTCCGACAGGTCGCGGCAGACCAGCGTGAAGTTGTGATGGCGATCAGTCTGGCGGATGTGGCGGATGCGTTCCGCCGCCGCCTTGTCGCCGAGCTGGCACCCCAAGGCATAGCTGGAATCGGTGGGATAGACGACGACATCGCCCTCGCGCAGCCGTTCCACCGCTTGCGCGATCAGGCGTGGCTGTGGGTTGGCGGGATGGATTTGTAAAAAGCGGCTCATGGCCTGTACTATTCTCAAGTTTGCGGACAATTTCGGACCGGCAAGTTGCCAGTCCAGCGCGGTCCGGTCAAGACGGCAGCCGTGGCGCCAGCCCGGTTTTCATCCACCCGCCCCGCCTCCCCTCTCTCAAAGGAATTTTGATTGCCGGCATGAAACTGCTGTTCGACTTCCTGCCCATCCTGCTGTTCTTCATCGCCTACAAGCTGGCGGATATCTATGTCGCCACCGGGGTGCTCATCGTGGCGACCCTGGCCCAGGTCGGCTGGATCTGGCTGCGCCAGCGCCAGATTGAAAAGATGCCGCTATTCACCGCCGCGCTGGTGCTGGTGCTGGGCGGAGCGACGCTGATTCTGCACGATCCGGTCTTCGTCAAATGGAAACCGACAGTGGTGAACTGGCTGTTCGCCGTGGTGTTCCTGGGCAGCCGCTTCATCGGCCGGAAGACCTTGCCGGAACGGATGATGGGCGGACAATTGGAACTTCCCCCCGCGGTCTGGGTCAAGCTGACACTCGCCTGGGCGATTTTCTTCCTGGTCATGGGCGCGGCCAATCTCTATGTCGCGTTCACGTTCAGCGAGAATACCTGGGTTAACTTCAAGCTGTTCGGCCTGCTGGGACTGACTCTGGTTTTCGTGCTGGCGCAGGCTTTCTACATGAGCCGCCACCTCAAGACCGACGACGCCGACCCATCATAAGGAGTCCTGATCATGCTCTACGCCATCCTGAGCCGCGATGCGCCCGACAGTCTGGAGCGGCGCCTGGCGGTCCGCCCCGCCCATCTGGAACGAGTGAACACGCTGTTGAACCAAGGCCGGCTAATCCTGGCTGGACCGCTGCCGGCCATCGACAGTCCCGATCCCGGCCCCGCCGGTTTCCTGGGCAGCCTGCTGGTCGCCGAGTTCGCCACGCTGGATGAGGCTCGCGCCTGGGCCGAGGCCGACCCCTATGTCGCCGCCGGCGTGTGGGCGACGGTCGAGACTTATCCGTTCCGCAAGGTGTTACCGGCATGAACGACCGGGTAACCCTGATCGAGCAGCGGCTGCGGGCCGCGCTGGCGCCCGAACGCCTGGAAATCATGGATGACAGCGCCAGCCATGCCGGCCACGCTGGCGCGCGCGAGGGTGGTCATTTCACCGTCCATCTTGTATCCAGCGCTTTCGCTGGCAAAACCCCGATTCAGCGTCATCGCCTCGTCAATGCGGCGGTGGCGGACCTGATGCGCCGGGAAATCCATGCCCTAAGCATTCGGGCGCGGACCCCGGATGAAGCACGAATCCCAACCCCGTAACCTAAACCAACCCCTCTGGAATCCCCAATCATGATCAAAACCCACAAATTGACCCTCCCGCTCCTGGCGTTGTCCTCGACCCTGTTGCTGTCCGGCATGGTTTTGGCGGCCGAAGACAAGAAAGCCGAACCGGCGCAGGCGACGCCAGCCGCCAAGGCTCCAGTCGCCGCGCAGCCAGCGCCGTTCACCGTTCCCGATCCGGTTGCAGTGGTCAACGGTAAGCTGATCTCCAAGGCGGCGTTTGATCAATACGCCCAGCAACTGCGCGGCAAGGCCAAGGTGGACTCGGCGGAAGCCAGCAAATCGCTGGTGGATCAACTGGTGATGGAAGAGCTGCTGGTGCAGGAAGCCGGCAAGCAGAAGCTGGCCGATGATCCGCAGTTCAAGCAGCAGATGGAAATGGTCCAGCGCAACCTGCTGGCCAGCACCGTAGTGCGCCAGATGTTGAGCGCGAACGCGCCCAGCGAGGAGGCGATCAAGAAGGAATACGATACCGCCGTCGCGGCGATGAAGGGCAAGGAGTACAAGGCCAGCCATATTCTGGTGGATTCCGAGGACAAGGCCAAGGCAGTCATCGCCGAACTGAAGAAGGGTGGCAATTTCGCCGAGTTGGCCAAGACCAAGTCCAGCGACAGTTCCGCTGCCAACGGTGGCGATCTGGGCTGGTTCGCGCCGAGCATGATGGTGCCCCCATTCGCGGAAGCGGTCGCCAAAATGGAGAAGGGCAAGACCAGCGAGCAGCCGGTGCAAACGCCGTTCGGCTGGCACGTCATCCTGCTGGAGGATATTCGCGACGCCACCCCGCCGTCCATGGATGAGCTGAAGCCGCAAATCGCGCAGATGCTGCAAAGCCGGATGGTGAACGACTATCTGGAAAAACTGAAATCCGGCGCCAAGATCGAGGTGAAGGAAATCCAGGTCGGCGAGGCCAAGCCCGCTCCGGAAGCCGCCGTAAAGGCAGAAAAGAAATAATACCGGAGCAAGCGCTTACCCTCTCCCCCCTTGCGAGGGGTTGGGGAGGGGATTCGAACAGCTATCGATCCAACAGCGCCAGTAACCCCGCCTCGTCCAGCACCGTTACGCCCAGTTCCCGCGCCTTGTCCAGCTTGGACCCGGCATCGCGGCCCGCCACCACGTAATCGGTCTTCTTCGACACGCTGCCGCTCACCTTGGCGCCCAGCGCCCGCAGCCGATCCGATGCCTGGTCGCGGCTCAGCAACTCCAGCGTTCCCGTCAGCACGAAGGTTTTACCGGCCAGTGCTTGCTCGGCGACCAGCTTCGCCGCCATTTCCGGCCAGCGCACGCCAGCGGCGCGCAACCGGTCAATCACTTGCTGATTATGCGGTTCCTGGAAGAATGCGCGAATCGCGGCGGCGACGACCGGTCCAATGTCCGGTGCCTGCCGCAGGCTTTCCTCATCGGCCGCCATCAACGCTTCCAGCGCACCGAAATGCCCGGCCAGGGTCAGCGCCGTGGCTTCGCCCACTTCGCGAATCCCCAGCGCATAAAGGAACCGTGCCAGCGTCGTGTTCTTGCCGCGTTCGAGCGCTTCGACCAGATTGGCGGCGGACTTGGCGCCCATCCGTTCCAGCCCAGTCAGCGTCGCCGCATCCAGGCCGTACAGATCGGCGGGATTGCGCACCAGATCCCGTTCCACCAGTTGCTCCACCAGTTTGTCGCCCAGACCCTCGATATCCAGCGCCCGGCGCGAGGCGAAATGGCGGATCGCTTCCTGGCGCTGGGCGCGGCAGTACAAACCGCCGATGCAACGGGCCACCGACTCCCCTTCCGGGCGAATGACCCGCGACCCACACACCGGACAATTTTCCGGCATCGCGAATGGCTGGGACTCGGCGGGACGACGCTCCAGCACCGCGCCGACCACTTCGGGAATCACATCGCCAGCGCGGCGCACGATCACGGTATCGCCCACCCGCACGTCCTTGCGCGCCACCTCGTCAGCGTTGTGCAGAGTGGCGTTGGTGACGGTGACGCCGCCGACAAACACCGGACGGAGCCGCGCCACTGGCGTGATCGCCCCGGTGCGCCCGACTTGCACTTCAATGGCCTCGACCACGGTCAGTTCTTCCTGGGCCGGGAATTTGTGCGCCACCGCCCAGCGCGGCTCGCGGGTGCGAAAGCCCAGTTGCCGCTGCCAATCGAGACGGTTGACCTTGTAGACCACGCCGTCGATATCGAAGGGCAGTGCATCGCGCTTCCCGGCGATGGCGCGGTAAAACTCGATCAGGCCCGCCGCACCCCGCGCTACCGCACGCTCACCGTTCACCGGCAGGCCCAAAGCGCCCAGCGCATCGAGAACCGCGCCATGGGTGGCAGGTAATTCCCAGCCCCGCACCTCGCCCAGCCCGTAAGCAAAAAAGGACAGCGGCCGCTGCGCGGTCAGGTTCGGGTCGAGTTGCCGGATGCTACCCGCCGCGCCGTTACGGGGATTGACCAGGGTGGGCAACCCCTCGGCGCTCCGCCGGGCATTGTAGCGCGCGAAATCCGGGCGACTCATGTAGGCCTCGCCACGCACCTCCAGCACATCGGGCGCGGCGCCTTGCAGCCGGAGCGGCACGGCCTTGATGGTGCGGACGTTTCGCGTGACGTCCTCGCCGGTCTCGCCATCGCCGCGCGTGGCGGCCTGTACAAGTACGCCGCTCTCATAACGCAGACTGATGGCCAGGCCATCGAACTTCAGTTCGCAGGCGTACTCGACCGGCGCCGCATCTTCGCTCAAGCCCAGTTCGCGCCGTACTTGGGCGTCAAAAGCCAGCGCGCCGCCCGGACCGGTGTCGGTTTCGGTGTGGATGGACAGCATCGGGTGCCGATGCCGCACCGGCGCAAACGCCGCCAGCGGCTGACCACCTACCCGCTGGGTTGGGGAATCGGGCGCGATCAATTCCGGACAGGCGTCTTCCAGTGCCCGCAGTTCCCGAAACAGCCGGTCGTACTCGGCGTCGGGAATCTCCGGGTCGTCCAGCACATAATAGCGATAGCCATGCCAGTTCAGTTGCTCGCGCAGCGACGCGGCGCGAGCCCAAACGTCAGTGGTAATCGCCATGGCGCCCTCGCGATCAGTCCAGTTGCCCGAGCCAGCGCCGCTCCAGGTCGGCGGCTTGGCCGCGCAGCCGCAGCAACATTGAGTTGGTCAGCCGGTTGTGGCGCTCGTCGCAAATGGTTCCGCCGAGATTGCGCGCCAGATGATCGGCGCTGACCACCAGCAAATCCAGCGCCTCCGTTCCCTCCAGCGGACCGGGCAGGCTCATGAACAGCAACAGTCCCGGGGTGGATAAATCCCGCAAGGTCCGCAACTCGAACGCACCCGGTTTGCGCAGGTGCGCCATGCCGAAAACCGGTGCGTCGCCGGCGGTTTCCCGGTCAGGGAACCGCTCGAACACACCGTCGGCATTAAGCCGAAGGTCCAGTTCCTCGGCCGCCGCCTGGATGCGCGGCCCCTCGAACGGCCGCCCGGGTGGCGCCATCACGGTCAAGATCACCGTCATGGACAACGCCGCCGTCGTATCGGCCTCTTGGTGCGTCTCCGCCGGCGGTTCCGACCAAAGGGGCGAGGATTCGGTGTCCGCCTTGGCCAACCGATCAGCGTTCCTCGACTCAACTGGATGGATCTCCACATCGACCAGGACTTTGCTCGCCAAATGATGATCGGGGGTAATCCGACCCAGATCGCCAAAGTCATATTCATTCAACAGCGGATCCGGCTGAGGCGACAGATCGCCGAACACCACCGGATCTCTTTCCGGCCGGCGCCGGCGTTTGCCGATTTCCTCTTTGATGCGGGACCGGATGCCCCAGAGATAGATCAGAGCCACGACGACGGCTCCGATGCCCGCCAGCAGCCACTGCAACTGCGTTTTGTCCATTTCCATGCCACGAAAGTCCCGGATTGCGCGAACAGCAACCCCATTGCGCCAAGGAATGTCAAACTCCCATCGCCGCCACGGGCGGGACGGGGGCCAAATTCCGCCGTTTATACTCAAATCCCCACGCTTTCACAAACACCACACTCGGTTCGCACGCGGACGCCGATCAACCACTGCCGGGCGGCTAGGCGACCGCCGCCAACCGCACCGCCTCCTCGACATCCACCGCCACCAGCCGCGACACGCCCGGTTCCTGCATGGTCACCCCCGCCAGATGCCGGGCGATTTCCATCGTGGCCTTGTTGTGGGTGATGAAGATGAACTGTACCCGCTCCGCCATCTCGCGGACCAGCGCGCCGAACCGGACGACATTGGCCTCGTCCAGCGGGGCGTCCACTTCGTCCAGCAGGCAGAACGGCGCCGGATTGAGCTGGAAAATGGCGAATACCAAGGCGACGGCGGTCAACGCCTTTTCCCCACCGGACAGCAGACTGATCGCGCCGATCCGCTTGCCGGGCGGCTTGGCCATGATCGTCACCCCGGCATCCAACGCATCCTCGCTGGCCAGTTCCAGATGCGCTTGGCCGCCGCCGAACAGGCGCGGAAACAACTCCCCCAGACCGGCATTCACCCGCTCGAAGGTTTCGCGAAAGCGGGTCCGGGTTTCGCGATCCATCTTGCGCATGGCGGTTTCGAGGGTAGCCAGCGCCTCCAGCAGATCAGCGTTCTGCGCGTCGAGATACTGTTTGCGTTCAGACACTTGGGCAAACTCCTCGATGGCCGCCAGATTGATCGCGCCCAGCCGCTGGATGCGCCGCTCTACCTGCTCCAGTTGCGCCAGCCAGTCGCTTTCGACCGCCGCCGCCGGCAGGGTGGATAATACCGCTTCCGGTTCGCTGGCCAGCCCATGCAGTTGTTCGGCGAGATTTTGCTGGCGAATCCGCGCCTCGCTCGTGGCCAGCCGCTGTTCCTCAAGCTGCCGGCGCAGTGTTTCGGCCTGACGTTCGCAGCGCTCGCGCGCCTGTTCGCCGGCATGCAATTCGGCATCCTGGGCTTCCTGATTCTGGCGCGCCTCCCGCAGTTCCGCTTCGAGCGCCAAGCGCCGTTCCAGGCTCGCCGCCAGATCCTCCTCGGCGGCGGCCAAGGTTGCATCGGCATCGGCGGCGCGTTCCGCCGTCAGCCGCTCCCTCCGCGCCAGAAGCTGACCGCGTTGCGCCGCCAGCCGCTCCAGCGCCTGGTCGGCGGCGACCGACCGCGCCCGCGCGGTCTCCAGCACCACCGCTCGCCTGGATGCATTTTGGCGGGCGACCTCCGCCCGATCCCGGCAGTCCCGCAGTTCCGCACGCAGGCGCTCCCGGCGCGCGGCCAATTCCTCCTGTTCCGCGCCCAGACTCTCCAGGATCAGCAGCGCCTCTTCCAGCCGCGCCCGGGCCTGTTCGATCTGGTCACGATCCTGCTCACCCTGCTCCTCCTGTTCCGCGATCTCACCGACCAGCGCCGCGCGACGGACGCGGGTCTGTTCCACCCGGACCAGCGCTGCGTTCAGCCGTCCCTGCGCGGCGGCATGATCGCGATGCCCCTGGTTGACCGCCTGCTGCGACTCGCGCCGCTGTTGTTCCAGTTCGCGCTGCCGCCCACGCAGGCGCTCCAATTCGGCTTCCCCCTGCTCCAGCGCCGTCGCGTCCTCGGCCAGCGTCACATCCAAGCGGCGGATTTCCCGCTCGCGCGCCAGTACACCGTCATCGCCGCCGCGCGCCAGTCGCAGCCAGTGGCGCCCACAGCGCACGCCCTCCGGCGTCACCATGGTCTCGCCCTCCCGCAAGTCAGCACGGCGCGCCAACGCTTCCGCCAGACTGGTGGCAACACGCACGCCGCTCAGCAAACCGGCAAGCGGCCAAGGTGTACGCACCCTGGCCGCCAGCGCGGAAACTTCGAGCGGCGCTGGCGGCAAGTCTGGCGGCGGTTCCAATAGCGTCAGCCGACCTTGGCCGAATTCGGCGACCGCGGACGCCGGCCCGCCGAGTTCCGGCACGCAGACCGCATCCAGCCAGCCCGCCAGAGCCGCTTCCACCGCACTCTCCCAGCCTGGCTCCACCTCCAGCCGCTCCGCCAGCCGTGGCGCCTCGGCTAAACCCTGGGTGTGCAGCCATTGCTTCAGACCGCCATCGTGGCGCCCCAGCGCCGCTTCCTGCAAGGTGTGCAGCGAAGTCAGCCGGCCACGGCCAGTCTGCAACCGGTCGCGCGTCTCCCTCGCAAGCTGGCTGGCCTGCCGCTGCGCGTCCCCAGTCGCGGCCATCCCGGCCTCGGCGCTCGCCAGAGCCTCCTGCGCGCGGCGCAGGGTTTCGGCGGCGTCCCGTTCGGCCGAATTCAAGTCGGCGATTTCGCTCTCGAATTCGCCATCGGCGAGTTGCTCCACCTCGAATTGCAGCCGCTCCAGGCGCCGCTCGCCTTGCAACACATGCCGCTCCCCATGCTCGATCCGGGTGCGCTCCACCTCGGCCTGGCGCTGCGCCTCGGCGCGCCGCCGACCGAACGCTTCCCAAGTCGCCTGCCCCTCGTGCAGGGCGGTTTCAGCGGCGGCCAGCGCCGCGCTGGCGTCCACCTCAATGGTCAGCGCTCGCGTCTGTTCCGGCTCGGCGGCGGTTAATGCCGCCGTCAGTTCATCCCGCTGCCGCCGGTCCTCGTCCCACTGCGCCTCGACCTGCGCCAGCGCCGCCTCGATCTGGCGGCTGTCGTCCTCGCGCCGCCGCCGTAGGTCGCGCTGGTGCTGCAGAAACTGTTCGAGCCGGCTGATGTCCGCGCCGGCCCGGTAGTAACAACCCTGGACGTCGTTTAAAACCGCGTTCAGTTCCGCCCGCCGCGTCCGCCCAGCTTCCAATCCGGCTTCCAGCCGGCGCTGTTCAGCCAATACCGCATCCAGGGCGGTTTCCCGCTGGCGCAGTTCACCGTCGCGGTCATGAAGCTCGACATGCAGGCTCCGCCAGCGCAGGGTCAGCAACTCCGCCCGCAGCCGGCGTTCCGTGGCGCGCAGTTCGCGATATTGCTCGGCGGCGCGGGCCTGCCGCTGCAAGTGCTGGAGTTGCCGGCCCAGTTCCTCGCGCACGTCGTTGAGCCGGTCGAGGTTGTCGCGGGTATGCCGGATGCGGGTTTCGGTCTCGCGGCGACGGTCCTTATACTTGGAAATGCCGGCCGCCTCCTCCAAAAACACCCGCAGATCCTCCGGCCGGGCTTCGATCACCCGGGAAATCATGCCCTGTTCGATGATGGCATAGCTGCGCGGCCCCAGGCCGGTGCCGAGAAAAACATCGGCGATGTCGCGGCGGCGGCAGCGCGCGCCGTTGAGAAAGTAGCTGGACTGGCCGTCGCGGCTCACCAGTCGCCGGATGGCGATCTCGCCGTAACTGGCCCAGGGACCGCCCAGCCGACCCTGACGATTATCGAACACCAGTTCGATGGACGCCTGTCCGACCGGCTTGCGGCTGGCCGAGCCGTTGAAAATCACGTCGCTCATGGTCTCGCCGCGCAAGCTGCGGGCCGAGCTTTCGCCCATCACCCAACGCACGGCGTCGATGATATTGGACTTGCCGCAGCCGTTGGGGCCGACGATGCCGACCAGATCGCTGGGCAAATGCAGCACCGTGGGGTCCACGAACGATTTGAACCCCGCCAGCTTGATCGTGCTCAACCGCATGAGGGGGGAACGCGCGCTCCGCGCCGGTCAGGCCCGGCGGACCAGGGGTTGTAACACCGCCTCAATGGCGTCCAAATCCGGGATAACGACCGGATGATCCTGATAATGCGCCCAGCTTAGAACGCCCGGCCGGTTCGACTCGGCCGCTGGATCCAAGTTGATTTCTTGGCGTTGCAGACTCAGCGGCCGCGGCACCGAGGTACTCAGAAAGCCAAAGTGCGGCAGCCGGGAATCCGAACCCAGAGCGTTGATGAAGATAATCCGGGAGTTGAGATCGGCTTCGGGCGCCACCCGAAAGATCAGCCGTCCCAAACTAACCAGTGGCGTGGTCAGATTGCGCCATAACATGGCGCCGACCACCCAATGCGGCGCCGCTTCAATCCGCAGTGGCGTGGCGAAAGGCAACACTTCGACGACGAGGCTGTTGGGCAGGATCACCTGCCCGCCTTGCACCGTAATCAACAGACAGCGTAGATTCAAGGATGCGTCCATTTACAAGCAGCTAGTGGTAAGCGGGGAATAGGGAATAGAGATCGATCAACTGATCAAATCCAGAGCGCGCTCGCCGAGCATCTGGCGAATCGACCGCATCAACTGCTCTTCCTGATAAGGCTTGGTCAAATAGTCGCTGACGCCCAATTTCATGGCCCGCTCGCGGTGTTTATCGCCGCCGCGCGACGTCACCATGATAACCGGCAGGTGCGACAGCGTGGCCTGGTTGCGAATGTGGGCCAACACCTCGAAACCATCCATGCGCGGCATCTCGATGTCGAGAATCGCCAGATCGGGCACTTGAGTCTGCAACATCGCCACGGCGTCCAAACCATCCTTAGCCGTGACCACCTGGATATTGTGACGTTCCAGGATCCGAGCCGTCACCTTGCGCATGGTAATGGAATCGTCGATGACCATGACGCTGAGCTTCTCCGGTCGGACCTCCTGACGCGCCGCGCGCAGCGCGCGGCTTTCCGCCTGCTTCTGCGCTTGGGAGCCGATATGGCGCACCAGCGCCGCCAGTTCCAGCACCACCACCACCCGGCCGTCGCCCAGCACGGTGGCCCCGGAGATGCCGGGTACCCCGTTGAACTGGGGTCCGACCGGCTTGACGATGATTTCCTGGTTGCCCAGCACCGCCTCGACTTGCAGGGCGGCGCTGGCCTCCGCGCTGCGGAACAGCAGAGCGGGCGGCCGGCGATCCGCAACTTCCTCGAAAGGCAGAATCTGCTCGCTGCCGACCAGAATGCCCAGGTTGTGAATCGGATAACTGTGTCGGTCGTGCTGGTACTGAACCTGCTCGCCCGCCAGATAGGCATGAAACTCCTTTTCGTTAAGCCGCGTGACCAGTTCGATGCTGAGCAATGGGATGGCGAACAGATTATCGCCGGCCCGCGCCAGCAGGGCCTGAGTGACCGACAGCGAGAACGGCAGGCGGACGATGAAGCGGGTGCCATGGCCGGACTCGGTCTGGATCAGCAACGCGCCGCGCATGGCGCGGATGGCCTCGTTGACCACATCCATGCCAACCCCGCGTCCGGAAATCTGGGTCACCATGGTAGCGGTGGAAAAACCGGGGCGCAGCAGCAAGGCGATCAACTCGTCCTGAGTTGCCGGCTGGCCGGGCAGCAGCAGACCCTTCTCCTCGCCCTTGGTCCGGATCGCGTCGAAGTTGAGGCCGCAGCCATCGTCGCCCAGTTCCAACACCAGTTCCGCGCCTTCCCGGCGCAGGCTGAGGGTAATGGTACCGATCTCGGATTTGCCAACCGCCCGGCGCTGTTCCGGCGTTTCAATGCCGTGGGCCAGCGAATTGCGCAGCATGTGCTCCAGCGGCGCCACCATGTTTTCCAGCACGGTGCGGTCCATTTCCGACTCTTCGCCGCCGACCAGCAGTTCCGCCCGCTTGCCCAGTTCCTGGGCCACCTGCCGCACCACCCGCCGCAACCGCGGGATGATGCTGCCAAACCGCACCATGCCGGTGCGCATTAACCCCTGCTGGATTTCCTTGTTGACCTTGCCCTGGTGGTCGAGCAGCGTGGTAATTTCCCGGGCATGATCGCCCAGGGTATTGCCGACGTTACCCAGGTCGTCGGCGATTTCCATCAGCGACCGGGCGACCTGTTGCAGTTCAGTGAAACGATCCAGCTCCAGGGGATCGAATTCCAGTTGATGCGCCTTGGCGCCCTGATCCTGCCGCGACTGGATACGGGCCTCGGCTTGGGTGGAGAGCTGGGTAACCTGCCGGCGCAGGCGGGAAATGGTCTGCTCCAGTTCGTTGAGGTTGAAACTCATGGCGCCGACGCCCTGATCAATGCGGGCGCGGAAGATGCTGCTTTCGCCCATCTGGTTGGCCAGGGTATTGAGCAGCGCGGCGCTGACCCGGATGCTGTCGGCGGGCGCGGCCACCGGTGCGGCGGCGGGCCTTTCCACCCGCGCCGGCGCGGCCACCGGCGCAACGGTCAGCATGGCGGGTTCAGACACCGCCGCCGGCTGGCCGCTAAACACGTCACTCAGTTCGTCAATCAGAGCTTGTGGCACCACCGGCCGCGCGCCATTGACCACCTCCGCCAACATCTGATGGAGACCATCCAAGGCATGCTGAAGGGTATCCAACACCGACGACGACACCCGTTCCTCGCCCTTGCCGAGCATGTCCAGCACCGATTCGGCGGCATGGGCCAGATCGCCGACCGTCATGATGCCCGCCATGCGCGAACCACCCTTGAGCGTATGCATCTCACGGCGCAGATTGTTAAGCAACTCGATGTTGTCCGGTTCGCCGCGCAACCGCCGTAGAATAAGGTCGCTGGAATCGAGAACCTCGGCGGCCTCGATTTGAAAGACCTGGGCCAGCTCCTGGTCCAGTTCGGTCATGGGCCGCAAGGCCTGTGGTTCAGGAACAACCGCGGCCTCGGGGGCGGCGACCAACGCGGCGGGTAGTTCCTCGGCCTGTCCACCCGCAGCGACCACATCGGTCAGCCGGTGCAAATCGGCGATCAAATCGGTCGCGGTCGGCGGACTCGTCCCACTGGCGGCTTCCACCAGCATCCGGTTGAGCCGATCCAGGGCATGCTGCAAGGTCTCCACCATGACCGGCATCACGGGCCGGCCGCTCTTACTCAAGGCATCCAGCACCGATTCAGCGGCGTGGGCCAGATCGCCAACCGTTATGATGCCCGCCATGCGCGAACTGCCCTTGAGCGTGTGCAGGCCCCGGCGCAGATCGTTCAGCAAGCCGGGCTGGTCGGGCTCGACGCTCAACTGTTGCAGAATGGCATCGCTGGCGTCGAGAATTTCGGCGGCTTCGTACTGGAAAACCTGCGCCAACTCCAATTCCGCGGCGGGCGATGCGAGCGGCTCCGGCACGGCGCTCACGACCGGCGGCGCCAGCGGCTGCGGGACCAGCGCCGGTCCAACCGGGGGAACCGCCTCGACGGGCGGCGGCGCAACCGGTCGGACCGAAATTGGGGCCGCTTCGGCCGGTGGTTCCCGCAACAACGCCTCGGCGCGCGCGGCCAGCCGGCTCAACACCGCCATGGTCTCCCCGCTCACCGTCGTCGCCTCGCTGACCAGCGGTTCCAGCGGATCCAGCGCGTCCGCCGCTTCGCCGATCAGGTCGACGACCGCAGGCGTGGCCGCCAACGCACCATTCAGGATATGGTTCAGCAGATTTTCGAAACAGCCGGCGAAATCGCCAAGTACGGTCGCGCCCACCACGCGACCGCTGCCCTTGAGAGTGTGGAAGGACCGCCGCAGGGTCGGCAGCCCTTGACGATCAGCCGGATTCCGCCGCCAGCCGGCCAGATGTTCCTGAATAGTGGCCAGTTCGCCACGCGCTTCCTCCAGAAATACTTCGATGAATTCCGTATCGATCTCCGGGGCGGTCGCCAAACTGGGCAACGACGGCAGCAGCTCCGGCACCACGGGTTCCGGCTTGGCGTGCTGCAACGCCCGCGCCTGCTCAACCAGCGCCGGCAGGGCCGCCAGTTCCCCGCCGCTAAGCGGAACCTCGCCGACCAGCGGCGCCAAGGCCTCGACCGCCGCCGCGACAACGGTGGCGATGGCTGGATCAGGATATTGGGCGCCACTGAGTACCTGATTCAACAGGTTTTCGAATTCCCAGGCGAAGTCGCCAATCATGGTCGCGCCGACCATGCGGCCGCTTCCCTTGAGGGTGTGAAAGGACCGCCGTAGGGCCGACAGCGCCTGTTGGTCGTCCGGATGCGCCTGCCAAATAGTCAGTTGTTCCCGAATGGAAGCCAGTTCGCCGCACGCTTCCTCCAAAAACACATCGATGAATTCCGGATCACTGTCCGTCAGCCCAATCAACGCCACCAGATTGTCCGAAGCCGACGCGGCGACCACCACGGGGGATGGCGCCAGTTTTAGCTCCAGCGGTTCTTCAATAGCGATATCTTCGTCCGCCAGGGCCAGAACCGGCTCGGCGGGCGCCAGCGTCTTGGACGCCGACCATTCGGCCAACTCCACAGTGAGTGAGGAAATCGCATCCGACTGGTCGGGCGCGGGGCGATCCGCCCCACCCGCCGGGGTGGATTGCGAAACCGTTGGAGAAACCGCCGGAACGGGCGTGGCAACCAGCCTAGCCTCGAAAGGCGGCAACTCGAGCAAGGTTTCCATCTGCGCCAAGCGTTCTTCGACCGAGTTCAGGACCACCGTCGTCGGTTCATCGCTATCCGGCGACTCCAATTTCAGGTCGTAGCCCAATCCGGCCAGAATCTCGGCGCAAACACTGCTCACCAACAACCCGTAATACTCGGCGGCGCCAGCGGCCAAGACCTCCACGACCCGATCCAAACGACCGAGCGCCAAGGCCACGCGCGACCAGTTCCGCGCGGCCAGCAACCCCTGGAAAGTTTGCAGATCACCACGCAACGCTTGCCAGGATTCGGGCCGTTCGGGCGATCCATCCACCTTGACGGTGAGGGTATGCTGGAGCTGCTTCAGGATATCCGGCAGCGCGCGCGCGGTCGCGTCGGCGGCTGGAACGATGGTGTCCGTAGTGGACACGGCGCACTGCTGGCGCACCCGGCGCAAGGTCTCTCTCATCTTTGACAGGTCGGTATCCGACCGCCGGTTTCCTGGGGACAAACTGGCCTTCAGATAGTCCGCCAGATGTTCGGTCGCCTGCCGCAGCAGATCCGGGTCCAAGGACTGGATCTGTCCCGCCGCCCGATCCTGGATGGTCGCACGCATTTCTTCCAGAAACGCGACAGCCTCCCGGTGGTCCAGCACTATTAGTGGGCCGCGAATCTGGCTGATGGCTTCGCTGATCGCCTCCAGGGGCGCTGGGTCTCGCGGATCTTCGCGATAGGTCTCCAAATCGAGCTGAATCCGCCGCAAAGCCAGCAGAAGGTCATCCTTGACGGGGTCCAATTGGTTATCGGCGACACGATGCGAAATCATCACGCTACCTCCGCGCGGAGAACCTGCCTAGTAGGCGAACACCGTTTGAAACAGGTCTATCGAGGCCACGGCGCGCCTTCCGTATCCGGCCCCTGACAAGTTCATTCAGGTAGGCGGAAACCGGCCACCGATTGACGCAATTCCTGAGCCAGCCGGTTCAGTTTGCCGATGGCGGAAGCGGTCGTCACGCTGCTCTCAGCGGTCTGACCGGTGATTTCGTTGATGGAAATCATGGCGGTCGACACCCGCGAGGCCATTTCCGAGACCTGGCCAGCCGACTTGGAGATTTCGTCGATCAGTTCAGCCAGTTTGGCGGACACCTTTTCGATTTCTTCCAGCGCCTCGCCGGCCTTTTCGGCCAGCCCCGCGCCGCTGACCACCTCGGAGGTACTCTTCTCCATGGAAATGACCGCTTCGTTGGTGTCGGCCTGAATGGTCTTGACCAGGGTCTCGATGCGCTTGGTGGCGTTACTGGAACGCTCGGCCAGTCGTTGCACCTCGTCGGCGACCACCGCAAAACCACGGCCGGCGTCACCCGCCGCCGAGGCCTGGATCGCGGCGTTCAGCGCCAGGATGTTGGTCTGGTCGGCGATGTCATTGATCAGCGCCACGATGTCGCCGATTTCCTGCGAGGACTCGCCCAACCGCTTGATACGCTTGGAGGTATCCTGGATATGCTCGCGGATGGTGTTCATGCCGTGGATGGTGCGCCGCACCCGGTCGCCGCCCTCGTGGGCGATGCCCACCGATTTTTCGGCCACCTCGGCGGAGGAGGCGGTCTTGGCC
>WBZP01003538.1_pt1 | contig 16868 bp, 14 predicted proteins | sample 5204301 | NCBI WGS metagenome assembly WBZP01 (sample SAMN12412401, study PRJNA552823) | activated sludge metagenome | isolation source: activated sludge from nitrification reactor of wastewater treatment plant... | place: USA: Pennsylvania | collected 2017
AAGGTACGGCAAAATCCTCGCCACCTTGAGTCCGCTGTAAAACTGGCCGCTCGCTACATCGAACAAGGCCGATCAGAAGGCGATCCTCGGTTCATTGGACAAGCTCAAGCCGTTCTCAGTCCCTGGTGGAATGAGGCGACTCCACCACCGGAGACACTCCTGTTACGGGCCACGATCAGGCAGAATGCCCATGAATTCGATCAAGCTTTGGCAGATCTCGATCAGGTGCTGGCCGTAGAACCGACCAATGCCCAGGCCTGGCTGAGCAAAGCGGCCATCCTTCAAGTCCAGGCTCGCTACGACGACGCACGCCAAGCCTGCCAGCGCCTCACACGGGTAGCTGCGGCTCATGTGCTACTTGGATGTTTGAGTGATATTGCAGCTGTCACAGGCCACTCAATGAAAGTCCGTGAGCTGCTTCAACCGATGCTTGCGGATCAAAAACTCATCGGCCGCGAGCGGATCTGGATTACGACAATCCTGGCAGAGACAAGCACACGCATTGGAGCAATACGAGACGCTGAACGGTATTTCGCAGAGGCCTTCAAGTCAGGCATCAAGGATCAGTATTTATTGAGCGCCTATGCGGATTTTCTGCTGGATCAAGGCCGTCATCGAGATGTCGTCTCACTCCTCCGCTTGGAGACAAGAGCCGATGGACTCCTGCTCCGCCTCACGCTCGCAGAACAGACACTGGATATATCCTCATCCAAGAGCCATGTCTCTGAACTTGCCGCCCGCTTTGCCGCCAGTCGGGAGCGGGGTACTTCGGTCCATGTCCGAGAAGAAGCACGCTTCACGTTAGCGTTGCTCAAGGATGCTAAGAAGGCGCTGCCCCTGGCCCAGGCTAATTGGAATGTGCAACGCGAACCAGCCGACGCCAGGATCCTCCTCGAATGTGCATTAGCCGACAGAAGGCGATCAGCGGCCCAGCCTGTAATTGATTGGTTAAAGACCAACCACGTGGAAGACTTTCGGTTGCAACAACTCGCAAAACAAATTCAGGAGGCACCCTTCTAATGCGCATCCTTCTTGTTTTGGCATGGCTTCTCCTGACGGTCCCCGTTTGGGCCCATAAGCCCAGTGACAGCTACCTCTCACTGTCTGTTCAGCATGAGCAGATTGTCGGCCAGTGGGACATCGCGCTACGTGATCTCGATAATGCGATTGGATTAGATAGTGATGGAGATGGACAGATTACGTGGAGAGAAGTCCGAAGCAAGCATGATGAAATCAGCGCCTACGCCACCTCTCGCCTTACGCTGTCCACTGATATTGGAACATGCTCGGCTGAGGTACGAGATCAGCTGATTGATGATCACACAGACGGCGCCTATTCCGTCCTGCGGTTTCGTGCCGATTGCGGCCAGGCAATCCAACGGCTCCATGCGGATTACCGACTGCTCTTTGATATCGATGCACAACACAAGGGGCTCCTACGCCTGACACAGGGTGGAGAAACCAGTACCGCCATCTTCAGCCGAGAAACTCCGCTCCAAACATTTTCGATCCCCGAACGATCACGCTGGGATGAAAGCCGCCAATTCATTCACGAAGGCATCTGGCATATCTGGCTGGGATTCGACCATGTGCTGTTCTTACTCGCCCTGTTATTGCCAGCAGTATTGGTTCGTTCGGAAGGTCGCTGGCAAGCGGCCGGCGAGTTTCAAGGAGTCTGCTGGAATGTCGTCAGCATCGTCACGGCCTTTACTCTGGCCCATTCGATGACATTGAGCCTGGCCGCTCTGAATGTCGTTCGCCTTCCGTCGCGATTAGTGGAATCGACCATCGCCGCGTCAGTGGTTCTGGCAGGGCTAGGCAACCTATACCCGATGATGACGAGTCGTCGCTGGCTGGTGGCCTTCGGATTCGGCCTGATTCACGGATTCGGATTCGCAGCAGTGCTCACTGATCTCGGTCTTCCACAAGATTCCCTGTTAGTAAGCCTGATCAGTTTTAACGTCGGCGTGGAAATCGGCCAGCTCGCCATCGTCGCCGCCTTCTTACCCCTCGCCTATGTAATCCGCCGCTCATGGTCATACCCGCGATTAGTCCTCACCGGCGGATCCATGGCCGTGATCGCGATCGCCCTCATCTGGTTCACCGAACGGGCGTTCGAGCTTCAGCTGTTCCCGATATGACAGACGCTCACAGGAGAAACCCTGTGAGGCTGAATGCACCCTCCATTGATCCGGTCCGGCCTGAACAGTCACAACCAAAACGGCCTACACAAAAAAGGCCTCTCCTGGGGGTCGCAATTCCAACTCGAAGGTCCAGGCGCCGGGCTTTTGTCTGGTCAACGCCCAATAGGTCTCGGCCATGTCCTCCGGATTCAGCAACGGTTCGCTGCTTCCAACAGCCAACTCGGCTCTCACGGCAGCCGTATCGATCACCCCATCCACAAGGATGTGTGCGACATGGATACCCTGCGGCCACAACTCCCGCGCAAGGGAATCGGCTAGCCCGCGGACGGCGAACTTAGCACTACTAAAGGCAGGCGCACCGTTCCGCCCCCGGATGGACGACGTGGCCCCTGTAAATAAGATGCTTCCGCCACGGCGAGCAAGCATATCCGGCACAACCTGTTTACAACAGAGGAAGGCTGCCAGGGCGCATCGTTCCCAGGTCGACCTGAACCCCTCCGCTGTCAACTCGTTGAACCCACCCCACACTCCACTGCCCACATGATTGATCAGGATGGAGACCGGCCCAAGCTTGGTACGCACCAGGGCAAACGCCTTGGCCACGGCTTCGGCATCGGTCAGATCTGTCGGTACCGCCAGCGCGCGTGCTCCCGACTGACGCAGTTCGTTGGTCAGATCGTTCAAAAAGTCCGCTGAGCGGGCCAGCAAAGCAACAGCACACCCTTCTCGCGCGAACTTACGGGCCAGCGCCGCGCCCAATCCAGGCCCCACACCGGCAATAACGGCAACCTCTTGTGTCGATACGCTCATACGAATCAACCCTCCCGCATGACAACTTCAGACATAATTTCTGTGCACGATCCCTACTATTGCAACACAAAATGACCGATCATGACTCGCCATGTTGGTGTTCATCGCTATCCGCCTCGTCTGATTCACCGACCGGGCCTACGATCTGCAGCTATTTTCCCTCGAGCAGGCGGCTCAATCAAAGCGGTAGATGCGGTGAGTGTGCAATCGTGGTCTGATCTGACTCCTTGAGAACTAGCTGACGCTTCCCTTTTGTGTCGCCTTGTGAGCCAATGCTCTTTCTGCTAGCTCCAGCATGACACGTCCATCGGAACGATTCCGAAGACTTTGAGCAAGGACAATTAAAGACTTATCTTCCTGGAAGTAAATATCCCTCAGAAAGGTAGGAGTTGGTCTTTTGTCAACTTTGATATAAACGATAAATCCAGGTAGGTAGAACCGGCAGTAGTTTATTCCATCGGATTTTTCTGGGTGAGGATCAAGCATTGCTCTGATCTCCACATCCTCGAACCGTGCCAGAACAATGGAAAAATCCTGCGAATCACCAAGGTCTTCGTTCAGAATCATACCTCTTAGCCGGTCTTCAAATGGGCCCAGAGAAATCCGCTTGTAAAAGGTTTGCTGCGATATAGAAGCTCGCCAGAGCACCGACATAAAAAACAGCTTTAGTCTTCTATACTCGGCATTCTCTATTCTCCAAGCGATAGTTTTGCCTCCATAGGTGGTTTTGACCGCCTCTGAAAAGCCGTGAATTAAGACTTGCTGACCGTAATCATCCCAGGGAGCCATCTTTTGATCGCACTCCGAACAGAGGATAGTTGGATCATAGGTACCTACAGGTATTCGCTTTGAAAAACTCCCAGGAGTATTGCTGTGCATTTCTGGCGCACTGTTCCCGTCCCTAAGCAGTCGGTAGAAACCCTCTGGGATGATGTGAGCCTTTATCAGCTTTTTGTCCTGCAAACACATTTTGCAGAGGTTCATTGTCTGATTAATCAGGAAATGCGTACTAGAAGAGAGTGCAGTTCAAGTCTGGCAGAAATATCGCGCCCAAGGAACAATTTCGGAGACCCCACATTGCGAGTGGCCGTTTACTTATCTACTCCCCCTGAATCGGAACATACATGACATTCCCCTGGCGATTCACGAGCAAGAGAGCAAGATCGGTTGGCTTGATGGGTTCGGCAAGACGTTGGAGAATCGCAAAACTGTTGATGTGCTGTCGGTTGAGTTCCAGGACGACATCACCCGGTTGCAAACCGGAGGCTTCGGCAAGACTGCCTTCTTCAATATCTGTCACAACCACGCCGCTGCTCACCGGCAAATCCATCTGCCGGGCCAAGGGAGGCGTCACGTCGTCGAAGACCACGCCCGCCAACGGATGCACGGTCGAGGCTGTCGAGGAGGCCGCCTGACTTTTCTTCGGTCGCTCACGCGGCGCTTCCTGAATAACCAGATCGGCCTGGTATTGCTTGCCGTCTCGAATGAGATCCACACGATGTTTACTCCCGATCGGCGCTTGCGCCACAAGGTTCCGTAACTGGCCGCTGTCCATAATCTCCCGCCCATCGAAACGCACCACGACATCGCCGCGTTTCAAGCCGGCCCGTTCAGCTGATCCCTTGGCATGCACGTCCGTCACGATTGCGCCTTTGACGTCCGGGAGGCGAAAGATCTTTCCTAAAGGGGAGCTGACATCCTGCGTCGACGCGCCCAGAAAGCCACGCACCACACGACCCGTCTTGATGAGACTCTGCATGGCGGCACGGGCCATATTGCTGGGAATGGCAAACCCGACGCCCACACTGCCACCGGTGGGGCTGGCGATCGCCGTATTGATACCGACTAACTCACCATTTGTATTGACCAGGGCTCCCCCGGAATTGCCCGGGTTGATCGGCGCATCCGTCTGGATGAAGTCTTCGAAATCCGCCACGCCGACATCCGCCCGCCCGACCGCACTCACAATGCCGAACGTGACGGTACGGCTCAATCCCAAGGGGTTCCCAATCGCAAGCACAAAGTCGCCGACAGCCAGTTGGCTCGAATCCCCCCAGGCCGCGGTCGGGAGATTCGACGCATGGATCTTGACCACCGCCACATCGGTCTTGGGGTCCGTCGCCACCACCTTCCCCTTGTATTGGCGACGATCCGCTAAAATCACTTCAACATCGACGGCATCGGCCACGACATGATTGTTGGTCACAATATAGCCATCCGGCGTCACGATCACACCGGACCCTTGCCCGTACTGTCGGCGGGCGGGTGGCTCCTTAAACAGACCGAACGGTAACGCTTCGTCGCTGAACGACTGATCACGCACCATGACCGTGGACGCAATGCTGACCACCGCCGGAATCACTTTATTGGCGGTCGCCTTGACCTGCCCCTGCAAATCGTGACCGGTTGCTGGAGGGATCTGTTGCGTCCCGGCCAGTCCTAAACCAGGAACCACCAGACCGACAAAGATTCCGCAGGCCACACCCTGCACGACACTTCCTAGGCTTCTTTGCACTGATACGCCTTCTATCTAACCCACTATTCTGAAATCATCGCAATATCGTGCGCCAGCTTATCACGCACAATGAGCACACGCATTCACAATTCACTATGACGTCATTGAATTCCTGCGATGAGACCTTCTGCTGACCCATTGCGCGACTCATGACTACGATAGTACCCACCGTCACAAGGCCTGTAAATACCATGTGAGCCTGAGCGCCGCCAACATAGCGTACTGTAAGGCAGTCGCACCCCTGTGTTACCATGATCAATCGAGGCTTCATCTTCTGTGATTCAGCTGATGAATGTGGCTATCGTCAAGGGGAGGCACGATGACACGTCTCGCAAACGTTCTGGCACTTATTCTGCTTATGACTGGTGCAGAAATTCTTACCGCTTCAGGACAAGCCGAAGAGGGCAAGTTTGGAACCCCCAAGGGAGATGAAGGCACCAGGACTTTTAAAGCCACTGAACATCCTTACTATTCAGGCGAGTTTCGCCTCAAGGGGGATCGGGCAACTCTCATCGGCAGCATGAGCGATGGCCCCCCCTGGGACCACCTCGACTACCGAGGTAAACATCTGACGTCTGTAAAAGGGGCCATTGACATCGAGGTGAATGAACTAACCAACACTGGGCGAGTGGTAGCCGAATTCATTGAAGGTTCTACTCGATATCGAATCGTATTTGATCGATTTGCTGCGAAAGCTCCGTTCCAGGACGGCGGCATTGCCACCAGAATCTATGAGCATGGGGATTCCAACAACGGCGACCCCCTCTATCCGAAAACCTGGTTGTACTTGGGCGGCTGGGGTACCGCCACGATGTATCGGGATGACCAAGTGCTCTACAAAGACTACGACGCACACTTCATGGTGATGGAGCGCTCACGCGATCCCAAGACCCATGAGGTCCGCTACCCAACTAAACGCATCCTGCCAGGCGGCGAAACCGACCCGGCCGGTATGGAAATCGATCTGTGGGTGCGGTCGAAAGAACAAAACGTCGACAACTTTCCCCCCTTTGAGACCTTTGTCCACCTCTGTTGGGAAGAAGTCACCTGGCGCTGAGCTATGAGCTTCTCTCTCCAACAACTTCTCCTGTTTAGCCTGCTGGTGATAGCCATGCCGGCGAGCGGGGCCTCCGGAGAGAATACAACCCACGTGTGGACCTTCGACAATGATCCCCCGGGTACACTTCCCGCTGAGTTCCAGGTGGGCACCCTGTTTGATGGGCGGCCTGCCGGAGAATGGAAAGTGATTCAGACCGATCAGGCCAAGAGCTCTCCGCACGTGCTGGCTCAGCTCCTGGGAAAGGGGGCCGAACATGCGTATAAAACGGTGCTCATGAATGGGACCACGGCATCCGACCTCGAGCTTCACGTCTCACTCTTGCCGATCGACGGGAAAGCCGATATGGGAGGCGGCCTCATCTGGCGGGCCACTGACGACCGCAACTACTACCTGACGAGAGCCAATCCGCTGGAGCAGAATATTCGCATCTATCGGGTCGTGAAGGGCGTCCGGCATATGCTGAAGAACTTCGATCAGATCATTGATGTCCGCCAGTGGCATCGTCTTCGCGTGATCACGAATGGATGTCAGATTCGAGTCTTTTTTGACGGGAAGCAGGTATTTGACCTCTGCGATCAGACCTTCACGACCGGCCAGATCGGACTCTGGACCAAATCAGATGCCGTGACCTATTTTGATGATTTGAAGCTCCAGATTGAACGCTGAGCAAGGGTTCTTACGGTCTTTCGTTTATGCCAATTGCGTTGCCGTTCGACTAGAGATCCCGGGCTCGCTCATCCGTTCCACCCGCTGTCCCTTCCGTCATGTCCGAGGAGCGTACATCATGACGATCATGCCGCCCAAACAGAGCAGAGCCCCTACCGCATCATAACGATCCGGCCGAACTCCGTCGATGCCCCATCCCCAGAGTAAGGACAGCACGATAAACATGCCGCCATATGCCGCATAAACACGGCTGAAGTGAGCCGGCTGCAGGGTGGGAATAATTCCATACAGACTCAGTACCAACGCGCCCGCTGCAGCATACAACCAATGTTGGTTTTCCCTGATCGCAAGCCACATCAAATACCCGCCACCGATTTCACACAAACCGGCCAGGATAAAAAGCCCGATTGAGCTAGGAAGCGACATCGCTACCTCCTTCGCCGACAATATTCGTGTCCCACAAGCGAACCCTATCGGAGATCATGAAAGCGCGACGCCTCGGGTTTTCTTCTCGACACGTTCCTCAATCCACCGATACAACACCGGCAACACGATCAACGTCAACACGGTCGATGAAATTAAGCCGCCGATCACCACGGTTGCCAGCGGCCGCTGAATTTCCGAGCCAGGCCCACTTGCCAACAACAGCGGTGTCAGCCCCAAAGCCGCGACCAGTGCCGTCATCAAGATCGGACGAAGCCGTAGGACCATGCCGGTCACAACCGCCTCATCGAGGGACAGCCCCTGTTGTCGCAATTGGTTGATGTAAGCGATCTTCACCACTCCGTTGAGCACCGCGACGCCGAACAGCGCGATGAAACCGACGGAGGCTGGAACCGACAGATAGAGTCCCCCGATGAGCAGCGCGACCAGACCACCGACCATCGAAAAGGGGATCGCCAGGAGAATAAGCGCTGCCTGTCTGAGATTTCCGAATGTGAGAAACAAGAGCAAACCAATCAGACCGATGACCACCGGAACCACAATTGCCAGACGAGCCATCGCCCGTTGCTGATTTTCAAATTGTCCTCCCCAAGTCACATAGTAACCAGGCGGCAATTGCACCCGACCGGCCACGGCTCCCTGAGCTTCCTCCACAGCCCCGACCAGGTCTCTCCCGACCACGTTTGCCTCGATCACCACTCGTCGGCTGGCCTGTTCACGGCTGATTTGAGCCGGACCCTCCACGATTTGGATATCCGCCAGCTCCCGCAAAGGGATCCGAGCGCCGTCCTGTGCCGTCACCCAGAGGGCCTTAATTGAGTCAATGTCGCCCCGTCGGTCATCTGGAAATCGCACCAGGATTGGAAATCGCCGTTGCCCTTCATAGACGTCTCCGGCACGGATCCCGGCACCGACGGCTTCGATCACTTCCGTGATGTTGGCCACATTGATTCCATGACGCGCCACCTTGGATCGATCGACGTCGAGCTTCAAATAGTAAAGTCCGGAGACTTGTTCGACGCGAAGATCGGAGATGCCCTTCACTTGTCGCAGCACACGAGCGATCTCATCCGCTTTCGCCCGCAAGATATCGAGGTCATCTCCGAAGAGCTTGACTGCCACCTGCGAACGAACACCGGACACCAGTTCATCCACACGCATCGCGATCGGCTGTGACAACCCGAAGGCAATGCCTGGCACCTGTCCCAGTCGCTGACGTATCAGTTGTTCAATTTCATGTTTACTGCGGGCCTTCCACTCGGATTCCGGCCTGAGCAAGACATACATGTCGCTGAGCTCCATTCCCATCGGATCCGTCCCTAATTCATTTGCGCCGGTGCGGGTCACCACTGACCGTACATCCTGAAGCTCCAGCAACAACCGCTCGACCTGCCCAGAAATCTTCAGTGATTCGGTGAGACCGATGCTCGGCAGCCGCACCAAATTCACCACAATCGATCCTTCGTCCATGATCGGCACGAACTCGCGTCCGATATAGGGTATGAGCGCGACACCTCCCACCAGCACCATGGCGGCTCCCGTCACAATCACGGACGTTCGACGAATGGCTATCTCCAACAGTTGCCGGTACAGTTTCCGACCTGCTGCCAAGACCGCCCCCGCCTCTCCCACGGATCGCGGCCGCATGAATACAACCGCCAGCACCGGTACGACCGTCATCGACAGCGCGAGGGAGCTCAGAAGAACGATGACCACCGTCATAGCCAGCGGAATAAACATCTTGCCTTCAATCCCTTGGAGCGTGAGCAATGGAACGAAGGTGAGCGCGATGATCAATTCTCCAAACAGGCTCGGCCGTCGCACCTCCAGCACGGCCCGAAGCACCAGGGGAAGCCGTTCCGATACGGTGGCGAACGAGGTGTGTTCGTTGGAACGTTCGCTCAAATGCCGTTCGATATTTTCCACCTGCACAATCGCGGCGTCGACGATCATCCCCAGTGAAATGGCCAATCCGCCCAAGGACATCAGATTGGCGGAGAGTCCGATCCGTTGCATAATCAAGAACGTGGTCAGCGTGGCAAGCGGTAAGGTCAGGGCGACGACCAGCGCACCTCGCAGATTTCGCAGAAACAGATAGAGCACGAGAACCACAACAACGGCACCCTCCAGCAAAGCCCGCTCGACCGTTTCAAGCGCCCGGGTCACAAGTTCAATACGGTCATAGAACGACGTGATGGTGACACCATCCGGCAACAGCCGATTGATCACTCCCACCTTCTCCTTTACGGCGGAAACAACTTGTCGACTATTTCCCCCGCGCAGCATGACGGCGATACCTTGCATCACTTCGCCAGTTCCGTCTCGTGTGACACCTCCCAAGCGAACCGCATGTCCCTGACGAATTTCCGCCACGTCCCGTAGGTAAATCGGCGTTCCCTGCCGGGCCGTCACGACAATGCGTTCCAGATCTTCAGCCGAACGTGCCAGCCCCTGGCCATAGACCACCAACTTATCGCCGCCTCGCTCGATGTAACTACCGCCTGCATTTTGGTTATTCTCGGTCACCGCTGCCTGAACCTGTCGCAATGTCAGACCCAAGCTGGTCAAGCGGTTAGGATCCACGAGCACGTGGTACTGCTTCGATAGTCCACCCAGGGTATCGACATCCGCCAGCCCTGGCACAGCCCGCAGCATCGGACGAATCACCCAGTCATGAAGCGTCCGTAATTCCTGAAGGCTCTGTGATGGCCCCTCCACGAGGTACATGAAGACTTCGCTGAGCCCGGTACTCACAGGCCCGAGGACGGGGTCAGCCCCAGGCGGCAACTGTGTACGGATCTGAACCAGCCGTTCCAAAACCAACTGCCTGGCAAAATAGCTATCGACCGACTCCTCAAACACCACCGTGATCACAGAAATCCCGAACCGTGAAACCGATCGGAGGTCTGTTTTCCCTGGTAAGTTAATCAATTCGATCTCAAGTGGAAACGTCACGAGGCGCTCGATTTCTGGTGGCGCCAGAGACGGGACGCGGGTAATGACTTGGACTTGGACCGGTGTCACATCAGGAAACGCATCGATCGGCAGATGACGGAACGCAACCACTCCACCGATACTCACGACGACCGCCGCCAACAGCACGATGACCCGCTGTTCCAGCGAGGTACGGATCAGCCGCTCGATCACAGCGGACCTCCCATGGACATCTGCCCGCGAAGCGCTTCGGACTTCAGCGCGTAACTGCCTTCCGTCACGACCTCATCGCCTTCCTTCAGTCCGGCCTTGACCTCGACGTATTCCTCCGACGACTCACCGAGTGTTACTTCGAACCATTCAAACCGGCGTGGGCCTCTTGTGACAAATACCATGGTCCGGGTCCCGACTTGCTGCAACGCGACACGCGGTATGGCAAGGACCGATTGTTCCTGCGTGTGCACTGTTACCTCGGCGAACATTTCCGGACGTAACCGCCGGTCTGAGTTAGGAATCTGCAAACGTGCCGTCACCGTCCTCGTGGCCGGATCGATCATGGCGCCGATATAGGTAATGTCGCCCTGAAATATCGTCTCTGGGTAGGCCGCGACCCGAATTTCCACAGCAAGGCCGGCTTTCAGTTTCCCGATCTGCTGTTCCGGGAAGTCCGCTCGAACCCATACAGTGGAAAGATCCGCTACGGTGAAGAGGGTTTTACTCGAATCGACCACCTCTCCGACCGTGGCATTCCGTTCGATGATTTCACCGGAGAAGGGAGCCCGCAGAAACACCTGGGCCACCTCGGCATGGGGCAATTGTTCGGCAGACAGGCGCTGGATTTCCCTTTCTGCCATCCCCAGCAAGTGAAGTTTCTCTTCTGCTTCGTAGAGCTCGGCCCTGGAGTTTTCATGCTCAGCCTCACGCCGCTGATATTCGCTGATTCCGATCGCGCCTTCGCCCGAGAGCGCTTTGGCCCGCTCAAAGGCCTTTTCAGCCACCCTCATTGCCGTCCGCCGCTTGCGATATTCCAACTGAGCCTCGCCAAACGCCGGACTATCGAGCAATAGCAGCCGCTGACCGGATTCCACCCGATCTCCAAGATTAGAATAGACGGCCACGATGCGCCCCGGCACTCGCGGGCCCAGATGGGCCAGCCGGTTTTCATTGGGCAAAATCTTGCCCCCCTGCGCCTTCAGCGACATTCGCATGGAACGGTGCCCCACCCGCTCAGTATGAATCTGTGAGAGCATTGAAGTCCCTTCCGGCAGTTCAATCACACCGGCTTGAGTCTCGGGCGCAGTCGCTTGAGCCGGCCGTTTCTGTCCCTCGTCCTGAGGCGGTTGGCACGACACAGACGAGAGGAAGACCACAAGAAGGACGATAAGCCGTACTGCACATCCTGGCACGAGAGACTTCCAGGAATAGATCATGACCATTCTCCAGTCGCCCGGGGGGCTTGTCGCCCAAGGTGCGTGTTGAGGCTGTCTTAGATAGTATAAACGGACAAGAGCGCTACGCGAGAAAAGTGGGTGGACCACGGAAGGGCAAACCGTGAATCAATCGTGCAAGGGAAAACAGCGCGATGGCTTGTGGTTCTTGCGAAATACTGGCTTCCAGATTCCATGCCGCGACAGACACGAGAGCATGGGCCTGGCTCAACAAGGGATTGAACAACTTACGATCTGAATCAGTCAGAAGTGAGAAGCCGATCTCGATATGCCGATGTCCCCCTCCGGCGACCGTGGCCCCGTTGTCATGCGAATTGGGGGCAAACGACGGATGGCTCTCCCCCTCGCACTCAAGGTCAGGCGACATGACCGTATGAATAGTCCCACCATGGAAATGACCTGCTTGTCCATGAAGATGGTCCGCGTCTGGATGCACATGAAATAAGGGAACGGCCAGCATCCACAGGGAGGCCCACACCAGGACAGCCATCCGGAAATAACCGAGCGATGTACATGTCAAATTCATTACATCTTAAGATTAACACAGTAGCCGAAGGCCATCAATTGAGGGGCTTTTACTTGTCCGTCACATTCGCGGTAAGGTCTCAGCAAGACGTTCATGAGAAATCGTATGGCTCCTCCTTTGCCGTCAGACCGACCCAACCAACAGCTCCCGGGCGGTATCTGGGTCCTCGGATTCGTCAGCCTCTTGATGGACGTTTCATCGGAGATGATCCATAGCCTCCTTCCGTTGTTCATGGTGACAGTGCTTGGGACTAGTGCCACCGCCGTAGGCTTCGTTGAAGGCTTGGCCGAGTCCCTGGCGTTGATGGTGAAGGTCTTTTCCGGCACGCTCAGCGATTATCTTGGGAGAAGAAAGGAACTCGCTGTTTTTGGCTATACCTTGGGAACAGTGACCAAACCACTGTTTGCGCTGGCCTCCAGCCTCGGAGTCGTCCTAACCGCTCGCCTCCTGGACCGAATCGGTAAGGGGATCCGCGGTGCACCACGAGACGCGTTAGTCGCCGATATTGCGCCCCTTCACCTTCGCGGTGCGGCCTTCGGTCTGAGGCAGGCTCTGGATACGGTCGGAGCCTTCCTCGGCCCCCTACTGGCAACCGTGTTGATGGTACTGTGGGCCAATGACTTCCGCGCGGTCTTTTGGGTCGCCGTCATTCCCGGCATCCTGTCGGTGGCGCTATTAGTTGTTGGAGTTCACGAGCCGTCAACTCGACAAGATCGCAGCCGCGTGAACCCGATCCGATGGGAGAATCTCTCCCGCTTGGGACCTGCCTATTGGTGGGTGGTTGGGATTGGGGCCATCTTCACGCTTGCCCGATTCAGTGAAGCCTTTCTCGTACTTCGTGCCAACCAGGTTGGGGTTCCCCTCGCGCTGACCCCGCTCGTGATGGTTGCGATGAATCTCGTCTATGCCGGTTCAGCCTACCCTTTCGGCAAACTCTCGGACCGCATAAGCCACACAAAATTGCTCGTCCTTGGGCTGATGATCCTGATCGGGGCTGACCTGGTGTTGGCCATGCACGGTCATTGGGAAGTCGTGCTCCTGGGTGTGAGCCTGTGGGGACTGCACATGGGCATCACACAAGGTCTGCTGGCCACGATGGTGGCCGACACGGCTCCGGTTGATCTACGCGGAACTGCCTATGGATTATTCAACCTAGCAAGTGGGCTCGCCATGCTCGTCGCCAGTGTTCTCGCAGGCCTACTGTGGGATGGGTTGGGCGCGTCAGTCACATTCTACGCCGGTGCGATTCTCTCCGGGCTCGCGATATTCGGAGTGGTCCTGCGTTCGGCAGCCATTCGCACCGTCAACAGTCCCTGATCAACGCTCCCGAACAATTGTGGTGCTCTTTCCGTTCAGAACCACATCCTCACACCGACGACGAATCGGATCTGGCTCGGATCGCCGCCCTGCCGACGCACCAATGTCGCCGTTTCGCCGAAGCTACGGTCCAACGACAGACCGATGTACGGAGCAAACTCCCGGCGAATCTCATAGCGCAGGCGACCGCCGAATTCCAGATTGTTGAGGCCCGAGCCAGTCGTAAACTCCTCCACTCGCTGGATTGCCAGGTTGGTTTCGAATCGCCCTTGAAGGATGAGCCGTTGCGTCAGCAGGAAATCTTTCGTATAAGCCAGTCGCGCCGAAACAGCACCACGCTGATCAATGAACAGCGCCGATTCGAACTCGTAGTTGTATGGGACAATTCCCTGTAGCCCGATCACCCCCATACCACGTGCCACATTCCCGCCACGAAACGACTGCGTTTCCGTTCGAGCACCGACTTGAATGTCGTAATATTTCCAGAGAAATCGACCATAGAGCAATTGGAAGTCCACATCATAGTCGGCCTTGAACGCGGTATCCCGCTGCCCTTCGCTTTTAAACCAGAGTCGGTGGTGATCGCCGCCGTACCAGCCTTCGAGGTCCCACCGGTAATCACTATTGCTTCCCCCTCCCCCAGTGCGGGGTCGATATTCCAGCACATCCAGCAATGTGAACAGACGGCGTTCCTGGTCGTTCACAGGACTAGGCCAATCCGGTTGTGAAACTCCATACACCTGAGACTTATCCTGTATCTGGCTCGGCTTGACCATCATTGTGCTCTCGGAGACAGAAGACCCATGCTCATGCCTGTGCTCAGATTCCGCGGCAACAGTTCCCACGCCCACGCTGATACTCAGAGCACAGACGACGAACCTCCCCCAACATTGTTGGATCGTTCTACCCACTGATCCCATCTCCGGCTGGTTATGGATCCACTTGAACAACGCGGAACATCCCCGCTTCCATATGCAGAAGGAGATGACAGTGGAAGGCCCAAGGCCCTGGGGCATCGGCGCTGACAACGACGGACAACCGTTCAGCTGGCTTGACGATGACCGTATGTTTTCGAGGAAGATAGGCGCCTGCACCGTTTTCGAGATGCATCCACATTCCGTGCAAGTGAAGCGGATGTTCCATCATCGTGTCGTTGACAAAGGTCACTCGCACTCGCTCGCCGTAACGAAAACGTATCGGCTGCGACGCATCAGAGTATGTCTTTCCATCGAATGACCACATGTACCGCTGCATATGGCCGGTGAGATGCAACTCGATCTCTCGCTCCGGTGCTCGTTGGTCCGAATATGGCACCAGACTCTTCAAGTCGGTGTAGACCAGGACAGACCTGACCGCCTGCTCAAGCCCTCTGCCCGGTTCATGCATCCGGCTTTTGGAGTACTCCGCCACCGTCTGGTTACCAGTCCCGTGGTGATCGGCCCCGTGTTTTACTGGCGTGACCCCTGGGATTGCTGAATGGTGCTGTCCGTCATGCTGTTCACCCCTCACCCTAGCCGGCGCTTTCCCATGCATCATGCCATGATCAGCTGAGGTGCTTTGAATCGAAGCTGACTCCGACGATTCCAGAGCAGGATCGTGATGTCCCTTACCATGATCCACCATTCCCATATCTTCCATGGTCCGAAGTGGACGGGCACGACGCTCGGGGATTTCTCCTCGCATTCCAGGACGAGTGGCAAGGGTTCCACAAGCGTACCCGCTCCGATCCATGGTTTCGGCAAAGATCGTATAGGCACGATCCTCGGTTGGCTGAATCAGTACGTCGTAGGTTTCCGCAGGACCGAAGCGAAACTCTTCGACGGTGATGGGTTGTACATTTTGGCCGTCCGCCTGGACCACCGTCATACGTAACCCTGGGATGCGAACGTCATAAAACGTCATGGCGGCAGCATTAATGAAGCGAAGCCGCACCCGTTCTCCCGGTTGAAAGAGACCAGTCCAATTGGCCGTAGCAGGCAGCCCATTCATCAAGAACGTGAAGGTTGCACCGGTCACATCGGCGAAGTCGGTTGGATCCATCCGCATCTCGTCCCACATCACATAATTCCGCATCGTCGGCCACAATCCCCAACGTTTCGCGTCGGCGAGAAACTCCTGAGCATCGCGCTTCTGAAAGTTGTAATAGCCGGAGGACTTCTTGAGGTGGTCCATCATGACTTCCGTAGACTCCAGGCTCCACTCCGATAGGAGGACGACATACTCCCGGTCATACTGAAAGGGGTCTGGTTCGACAGGATCGAGAATCATCGCCCCATACATCCCTTGTAGTTCCTGACCGCCGGAATGGCTGTGATACCAGTAGGTCCCGCTCTGCTTGACGACGAAACGGTAGTGATAGGTCTCTCCCGGCTGAATGCCCCTGAAGCTCACCCCAGGAACTCCATCCATATGCGAGGGCAAGAGGACTCCGTGCCAGTGAATCGACGAGTCCTCCATCAACTGATTCGTCACACGGATCGTGATGTCCTGACCTTCCTTTAAACGGATCAACGGGCCAGGGATGGTCCCATTGATCGTTGCGGCAATGCCGGTCTTCCCATCCACCGTAAAGGCTGTTTCACCAATGAGGAGGTCAATGACCTCGCCGCGAAGCGTCGAAGCGCGCAGGCCGGTCTGAGTGGTCGGAAGCGGAGACGTTGTCGTGCAAGCAGGAAGAAACCGCTGTGTTGTGGCGAGCAATCCCAACGCCGCTGCTCGCTTGAGCAAGAGACGTCTGGATATCACCGGGGCATTCATCTTGGTTGAGCGGTATGCCCAAGAGTGATTAGAGCGCCAGTCTACGTAAACGAAGTGCGTTGGAGATCACGGAGACGGAGCTGAACGTCATCGCGGCACTGGCGATCATTGGGCTCAGAAGCAGTCCAAAGAACGGATACAACACCCCTGCCGCGACCGGCACACCTACGAGGTTATAGACGAATGCAAAGAAGAGATTCTGCCGAATATTCCGCATCGTCGCTTTGCTCAACCGTCTGGCTCGAAC
>WBZP01003541.1_pt1 | contig 16856 bp, 18 predicted proteins | sample 5204301 | NCBI WGS metagenome assembly WBZP01 (sample SAMN12412401, study PRJNA552823) | activated sludge metagenome | isolation source: activated sludge from nitrification reactor of wastewater treatment plant... | place: USA: Pennsylvania | collected 2017
GATGTTATAACTGGTCTAATTAAAGCTAATGTGCCAGCTAGGATAGCCTTTACTGTAAATAGCCAGGTAGATTCTAGGACAATCATAGATATGGTTGGCGCCGACAAATTACTTGGTATGGGTGATATGTTGTTCCTAGACAATGGAATGATGAAGCCTATAAGGGTACAGGGTTCATTTATCGATGACTCCGAAACCATACGAGTAAACGATTTTCTGAGAGATCAGCAAGAGCCAAAATACGATGACGAGGTGGTAAGTATGCCGGTCCAGCTTAATGGTAAGGGCGGCATAGTAGTTGGCCACGATAGTGGTCCTAGCAACTCGGATGACGACATGTTCAAGGATGCTGTTAGGGTTGTTTTAGAGAACAGAAAAGCCAGTACTAGTTTATTGCAAAGAAGACTTAGAATTGGCTACGGCAGGGCGAGTAGAATCATTGACGAAATGGAAGAAAGAGGGGTTATAGGTCCGGCCGATGGAGCAAGGCCTAGAGAAGTACTCATTAGAAGTTTGGATGATGTGTTCCGGGAAGACGGTGATGAATCTGTAACACATATAGAAGTCAGCGACGACCCGCGCGACGAATATCTCACAAACTAGATATTGGACGGTAGACCTTGGACCTTAGAAGATAATAAATTGTAGATATTAAAATAAATATCTTTTTTATTATTAAAATTCCATAATCCATAATCTAAAATCCAACTTCTAAATTCCAACATCTAAATTCTAATCTGCTTGTGTTTTTAACAACGCGGGTATATTATTAGGCTTATAAATACAAAATAAAAAAACGGAGGGTGCTAATGAGGCCAAAGGTCAAGCCTATAAGAGATTATAGGCTATCATGCTGTAGTAAAATATTAACCACAAAGTGCTCGCAACCTGCGGGCACTTTTTAATTTATAATTTATGGAAAAAATATCAGGCATAGAACAACAGTTTCGAACTAGTATTGAACAACAAATTTCTAATTGTGCGGAAAATCAATATATACCAAGCATAGACTATGAAACCAGATTGCCATATCCTATTGCTCCTACATGGGGCAGAAGACAGCTAGAAAACAACTGGGAAGATAGGCATCATGCTGCTTATCAAAGAATGGCGCCAGAGCTACAAGGTGACGCTGGTAGGGCAGTTCGACACTCCAGAGTGCAATTAGTTCCCAGATGGTTACATAATAGATATCACGGCTTTTACCCAGATGGGATAGAACTACCCCAGACCGAATTAGACAAGTTTTGTTTTTCTGTATTGGCTTGCGCAGGGGTAATTCCTGATAAGGCTATTGATGTAAGTGGAAAAAAACCTCAACTTGTAAATATTGATCCAAAAGGCTACCGATATTTCAGACGGCCTGGTCGTTTGCATCCAGAGTATAAAATAAATAAGTACACCAAAGACGACGATTATGCAAAGCATAGAGGAATCTTTTTCATGAAATATATTCTTGAAAACAACCTAGAAGAAATTAGTCCTGAATTACTAGAAAGATTTTTATTAATTGACAAACAAAAACACTCAAAGCGGAGGCTGCAGATGGGTTGGCTGATTGTCGGCAAGGCTATAGAAGTAGCCACGGAGCCAATTAAGCCTCTTTACAGAAAAGCTCAAGAGCGTGGTCTATTAGATAATAGTTGTCCTGCTGATCCTAGGCAGGTAATAAAGAAGGCTGTTTTGACCCATCCACCCAATTATTTCGATGAACTGGAAAGGCGAGCTGGAATTGTACTCGAAGTGGCATAATTTGCAATGCTTTTATCTGTGTCACAAACAGATACAATTTAATAACTAAAATTAAGGATTTTTTGGTTACTTAAAAATGTCTTAAAATGTTGCTTTTTTGTCTATAATAAGGTATATAGTAAGTAAACTAAAAAAATAAAAAAAGGAATAAAATGACATATATTAATTCTGGCGGTCGCACAACCTGGGTGCCAAGTCCAAAAGCTCAGATAACTAAAAAATATCATGTTAAAGATACTCAATACGCTGCTGGCTATCATACTGGTCTTGATATTGCTGTAGAAGGTAGCAGTGGACAAAAAATTGTATGGGCCCCTAAAGTCAAGGGTAAAGTTGTTAAAAGCGGGATGGATCCAAATGGTTACGGCCACTATGTAATAATAGAATCAGACAATAATAGACAGTGGTTATTAGCACATATGAAAGATGCTGGACCTAAAGTGGGTACTATACTAATGCAAGGGGATAAAATTGGAAATATTGGTGCATCGGGTCATGTCAGCGGACCACACCTACACATAGAAGAGGGCAAAAAAGGCTCTGACTGGCAGTATGCAGTAGGCAAAAATCCAAAAATAGGTTTTACACCCAATAATCCGAACATGCATTCACCAAATGGACATACAATTGCTGCTTTATCTTTTGGCGGAGGTATGCAGCAAACTTCGGCCAGTGAGCTAAATATGCTTGCTGGAGCAACTGGCGGGGCTGAAGAAAACTTATCAACTAAGGTTGGCGGGGTAGGCAAACAGCATAATAGCGATAACCCAGCCCAAACAGTAAAAGGCAGTTATAAGCAAAATAATCCAAAAAAAGGAGTAGACGAATTGAAAATTTCAGGTAATGGTAACGGAGATAATTTAACTAGATTATTCCAAAAAGCTTACGGTGATCGGGCAAATTCGGTGATGAATACAACATTAGGAATTATGCGTAGTCATGGTGGTGGAGAAATAAAAGAAATAGGTAAGCCGGGCCAATATGGCTACACTATTGCTGTTAAAACAAAAGACGGATGGTCAACTGACATAAATGCAGTTAAGAATAAATTAGTTACTTATGTACCAGATTCATTTGAGGGTCAAAATCTACCTTCCGATAAACTGACACTAGCAGCCACTGGCGGGCTAGAAACAAGTTTATCTAACCGCTTCGCCAGAGCATTTCATGGTGGTGATACTCAAAAAGGCAATCAGTCATTAATGGCAGCCTATAATGCATTGAAGGCAAAAAATCCTGGTAAGGTTCGTTTTGTGGGTACGCCAGGACAGGTTGGCTCCTACATACAAGTAAAGGTTAACGGGGAATGGACTAGCAATAGCGATGAAGTGGCAAAGCAACTATCTGCTTATGCAAAACCTGAACAATCTAAAGGATCGGCTAATTTAAGTAAACAACAAAAAGATTTACTAGCCGGTGCCAATGGAAACGCCGTATTAAATTCTTTTATTAATAAGTACGGCTCTGTGGAACTAGCTCAAAAGAATTTAAAAATTGCTATGAATTCGTTTGAAAAAGCCAACCCGGGTAATGATATTCGATATTTTGGGAATATTGGTCAACCCGGTTTTTATATAGAGGTAAAAACTAAAGACGGTTGGGTTAATGGAACTAATAGAATCTTAAATAAGCTAGAAGATCATATGCCAAAAGTGGCGGCTACGCCTCCTGTTAATAGCCCGTCCAATGCTTCTACCCCGGAATCTGCTTTTGCTCCGGGTGCTACCGGTCCTAACCAATCTGCCTCTCCTGCTCAGCCCGCTACTTCTTCGACTTCTTCACCAGAAGAATCAGCTGAAACAGCTTCACCCTCTCAGCCGGTTGCATCTTCTAACGTTGAACCTTCCGAAGAACAAGGCTTGCAAATAGGCTTTGAAGCTGGAAGCCCAGAGTTCCAGCAATCTGAAAATAGTTTGAATGAGTGGGCAGCAAATCGCACCCAAGAAACAGAATCCTTTAAGCCCTCTAAGGAAAAACCGGCCTCAGTAGATTTAGGACAAGCAGCTCGTAAATCCGAAGCAATGATGGCCTTCGATTTAGACGGTAGTGGTGATATTAGCGCAGCAGAGAAAGCTTTAATGGCCAATGGAGACCAAAATAACAATGGTATTGTTGGTGAGTATGGTCTGAAAAAATTTGTTGCTCAGGCCGATACTAACAATTCTGGTTTGGTTAGCCAGGCTGAAGTAAAGGCTTACAATGTTGTCGATACTAACAACAATAATAAACTTAGTGCCAGAGAAATAAAGGCCTACGGTAATGTAGATGCCAATAATGACGGTGACATAACCAAAAAAGAGGCTAAGGCCATGGTTAAAGACCTTAGGGCCCAGGTTGACCTATCTAAACAAGAAAAGAAAGACTTAGATCTAGCTAAGCAGTATCTTGCAAAATCTAATGGTAAATCTGGTGGTGCAGATAATGTAGATGCTCAGGTAGCAGCGTTGGTGAATTCACAGCCAAAGCATGATAAAAAAGGTGATACCGGACCAAAGGGGGCAACTAAAAAGAATAAATAATTTAACAGATATTTTTATCACAAAATGCGGCCTTTGGTGTGGGGCCGCTTTTTGTTAATGCTTAATAATTAATGAGCCATCATCATCTTCGTTGTTCATTGGTGTTGGGTTATCCTGAACTATAGAAACTAGCGGCTCGTTGTTAATAATTTGAGACGAACTTTTTGTGTCGTTGTTAGTGGACTCATCAATTATTGTTTCGTGAACACTTTCCAAAGCTCCAAGGCCTGGAGCATCAACGTCTTTATTTTCGGCTATCTCTAGTTCTAGTCCTTCTAGTTTTGCTAGATAGGCATCTAGTCCACCTAATTCATTTACATCGGTTAATTGACTATTTTCTAGCACTAATATTCTATCCATTAAGGCTAGGAGTGCTTTTCTGTGAGTTACCATTAAAACAGTTTTTTGTTGAATAATTTGGGTCAGGGAATCTTTTATGTAATTTTCGCTTTTTGCGTCTAGGGCTGCGGTTGGTTCGTCTAGGCATATAATGGGCGCGTCTCTTAGTAAAGAGCGGGCAATGGCTACTCTTTGTCTTTGTCCGCCGCTAAGGCTTCCGCCGTTTTCTCCGGTTGGCGTTTCAAGACCTAAAGGTAATCTTTCTGCAAATTCTTTAACATTAGCTACCTCAATTGCGTTCATTACTTCGTCGGTACTTATTTCTCGTTCTATGTCGGCGTCGTATAGGTTTTCTAGTATTGTACCGTCAAAAAGTTGAGGAGTTTGGCTTACCCAGGCAATTTTTTGCCGAAGCTCGCTCAAAGATACGCTCTGAGTATCAAAGTTATCTATTAGTATTCTGCCGGCATTTGGTTCAATAAATAGCGGAACGAGCTTTAGTATCGTGCTTTTACCTCCACCGCTTGGCCCAATAATGCCAATTTTTTCTCCCGGATTAATTCTTAAATTAACCCGATCTAGTACCAAGTTATCTCCATAGGCATAGCTGATATTTTCAAATTGAATCTGTCCATTTATTTGCCTAGGTAGGTGAGCATCTTTTCTTAGATTTTCAATATCTTCATGGTCGCTAAGCACTTCATAAACACGGTGTACATCTATAAGTTTCTTGTTTCTGCTAGTAATTTGACCTACTAGTTCTTGAACTGGCGAAAGCAAATATCCCATATATGTCATAAATATAAGCAGATCACCAAAACTAATGTCTCCTCTAAGTGCCGCCGAACCACCAAAATACATTACTGCAGATGTTGCCACAATAATAAGCAGCCCATTGCCGTCTTCTAAAACTTTACCCCAAATCATACTTTTTTTGGTGAATAAGTAGCCAACTTCCCATAACTTATTTATATTTTTAAGCTGTTTTTTTTCGAGCGTAAAGGCTTGAACTGTTTCTGCATTATCTACAGATTCTGTAACTTTTGCAGCGGTGTCAGAAGCAATTTCGTTCAAGGCCTGATTGTATTTGCCTAAATGTGGGCCTACTAACTTCATTGTTAAAAATAAGAACGGAATAAGTATAACCGCAAAAATAGTGAGTGTTGGCAATATTTTGAACATAATGACTAAAATGGCAACAATCATTATTACTGAACCAATTATTGAAGATGTAGAACCTAGCACCAGGTCGGATAGGCTATTGGTTACGATATTCTGTCTGTAGACATAGTCGCCTTTAGCTAGTCTTTCTTGATGGAAGAGCGGTAAGTGTAGTATGTGGTTAAGTGACTCTGCTTTTATCCCGCGGTTTAGCCAAAATCCTATTTTAAGTAGTAAGAAATCTTGAAAGTATCCAAATAATGCACCCAGAATAAATAAACCTATGCTAATTAAAGATAAGTACAAAATAAGAGTTGGTGTGTTTGTATATGGCTCTAACATCCCTGGTGCCGGTATGGTGCCAAAAGCAGAGTCGGCTAATATTTTAAGAGGCCACGGCTTTAAAAGAGCAATGCCATCGGCAATTAAGTTAATTATTACCACCACAATAACTGCGGGTATAGCAAGACGATAATATTTTTTTAACCAGGATTTAAATTCGGTTCTATGCATGGCTCTACCATGGCTAGTTAGCCAAGCGTCAACCGCTTGGTTCACTAGGGCTGGTGGCCAGCCAGAGCTAATTAAAATGTAAGGTATGTACTGAGTCGGTGTACCCTGAGCAACAAGACTTTCTATTGAATTGTATATTTTTGGCATCATAAATTATATTTCTCTCTTTGCTCTTTATTACTATTCTAGCAAAACATAAGCAATATTATTATTTGACAATTGTTTTTTTCAGGAGTAGTTTAAAAATATGATCAAAAACATAATGATTATTAGCATGATTATCCCAGCAAAGGGGCAGATGCTTTAATTGTTATAAATAAACTAGAACAAATAAGCCGCCCCACATAAAAAGAAGGGCGGTTTTTTAAATCCAAGGAGCTAGAAAATGACAGTCAGCCAAGAAAAATACTTAACCAAACAAAATAGTGCTTATGAAATAGTTAGGCAAGTATCACCTGAGCCAACTCCACTTACAGAAGTAAAAAAAGACAACAGTGGTAATGTCTATTACCAAAAAAACGAAACTAATAATCCTACTGGCGCATATAAATGGCGTGGTGCTGCTGTTAAGCTTTCTAAATTGTTTGAAAACGGAGCTCATTCTGTTGTAACCGCTAGCGCTGGCAACCACGGCCAAGGGGTTGCTTGGGTTTCCGGATTTCTTGGGGCAAAAGCAGAAGTTTTTGTTCCTGTTGGAACTCCAAAAAGTAAGGTAGACGGTCTAATTAGGCTAGGTGCATCGGTGCATTTAGAGGGCAGTAATTTTGACGAAGCAACAGATTTAGCCAGAAACTTTGCTAACCAAAATTCTGAACCTTTTGTACATCCTTTTGACGATTTCGATGTCATAGACGGACAAGGAACTATAGGCCGCGAAATTTATGAACAAACTGTACATGAGGGTATACACGATGATGATTTGAGGGTGTTTGTTGCTGTCGGCGGTGGCGGTCAAATTGCTGGCATTTCAAGAGAGTTAAAGCTGCTTAGTAATAATAGAGTGAAGGTTATTGGTGTTCAGGTTGCTGGCTCCGATAGTGCGGCTCTGAGCTTTGGGTATAACTCAAATGCTCGGCAATATCACCAAAAAAACGGACATTTTTCTAGAATTTATGATCCAGAGCTAAGGTTAGGTAGTTCATATTGCCGAATTAAAGCAACCAATCCTAATGAATTGGTCGATGGCACAAGGGTCAACATGGTGGGCAATTATTGTATTCGCAATATCTTAGATTTTGTAGATGAATTTATAGTTGTTGAACCTGAATTAATTGGAAAATACTATCATGAAAACCCAAACTCTGAGCTTGAGCCCGCTGGAGCTTTGTCAATGGTTGGGGCCGAAGCCTATGCGACTCTTCCTGGCTCGCAAATGCTTAATTTGGTAACAATTGCTAGCGGACGAAATCAAGATCCAGTGCGCATCGAAAAGCTTAAGCAACTAGCTCGCAACTCGTAATTGACTAACAGAGGTTATTCTGTTATTGTGATATCACAATATTAACTTCAGCTTGCAGACACTACGGTTGTGCAGGCTTTAACCAAACGAAGGGAGATCTAGTTGACTAATAAGTACGAACTAGCAGTTCTTTATCATCCAGACCTTGAAATAGACCTGGAAAAGGCAGCAGAAAAAGTTGCCAGCATTGTTAAGGCAAACGGTGGCAAAATTGTTTCTGAGGACAATTGGGGCAAAAGAAAATTGGCATATAAAATTAAAGGACATGACCACGCTGTCTATGTTTTTTATACAGCCGAAATTCCAGCTCAAGGTCTTAGAAAAATTGAATCGACACTTAATATTACAGATGAAGTAATAAGATTCTTAATTACCAAGCCAGATGAAAAGGCTGCCGCAAAAGCCGAGGCTTTTAAAGCAAAAAGAAAAGGCAAAAAAGAAGAGCAGACTGAAGAAACTAAAGAAGATTAAATAATTTAGGGGTAAAAGACAATGGCACGAAGTTTCAACCAAGTAATATTAATGGGTAACTTAACGCGTGATCCTGAGCTAAGAACAACTCCAAATGGCCAGAGCGTTTGTAGCTTTAGCTTAGCACTTAATAGGAGCTACAAAGGTTCAGATGGCAATTGGCAAGAAGCAACCGACTATGTCGATGTTGTGGCCTGGGCAGCTTTAGGCGAAAGAGTTAATCAATATGTAACTAAAGGCCGACCAGTTCTAGTTAGCGGAAGATTGCAAAGTCGTTCCTGGGAACAAGACGGCCAAAAAAGAAGCAAGGTAGAAGTTGTAGCGAGCGATGTGACCTTCCTAGGTGGACGAGACGGAAGCCAAGGCGGAGATTCACAACCCAGCGAACAAGCATCTACTGCTAAAAAAGATGTTGTCATTGACGACATCAGTGATGAACCAATAGATTTATCAGAAATACCATTCTAATACTTAATTTAAGGAGAACAATTAAATGGCAAGAAGAAAACAGCCAACAGGCTCAGTTTATTTTGACTACAAAGACGTAAAAACACTACAAAGATTCGTTAACCAATTTGGTCAAATAGAAACAAGAAAAAGAACTGGTTTAACAGAAATGCAACAAAGAAGGCTTGCTAAGGCCATTAAAAGAGCCAGACACATTGGTCTACTGCCTTTCGTAGCAGCCAACTAACAAGAATTCGAATATAGATTATGGAAGCTGGAATGAAGGTCCGAACATTTCAAGATTTGCGTGTTTGGCAAGCTGCCTACAAACTTTCTATTAATGTTTATGGTTCAACCACCTTATTCCCTAAACACGAGCAGTATGGTCTATCTAGTCAAATGCAACGAGCTTCAGTATCTGTTTGTTCAAATATCGCAGAGGGTTTTGGAAGAAGAAGTATCAAAGAAAAAGATCAGTTTTATTCTATGGCGAATGGTTCATTGACTGAACTGGAAAACCAAATATTAATTGCAAAAGGTATTGGTTATATTAAGTCTGAAGATTTTACTAATTTATATAATCATTGCGAAGAAGTTCATAAGATGTTAGTTAAACTGCAAGTTGTAAACAAGCAGAAAGGAGAGCGAAGCTAGGTTCTAAATTCTCTAATCTAAAATCTAGCTTCTTGAATATATTTATGGGAATTACAGACTTAAAAAAGGGCCAAGTATTTCAATTAGAAGGTCATCCTTTCAAAGTAGTAGATTACAATCAAAAAGTTATGGGCCGCGGCGGGTCTATTGTTAATGTTCGAATAAAAAGTCTAATTGACGGCAAGGTATTAGATAAAACTTTTAAAGGCAACGAATCTATAGAACCAGCAGAAGTGGCCTACCAAAATGTCCAGTATTTATATAAAGATACCGACAAGTTTTATTTTATGGACAACGACACTTATGAACAAATTGAAGTCAACGCCGACATGATAGGCGATAGCGCCGGTTTTATGAAAGAAGGCGATACCGTAAAAGCTCAAACTTTTAGTGGAAAAGTAATTAACATAGAGCTACCAAAAAATGTATACTTAGAAGTCACCTATACCGAATCAGTTGTAAAGGGTGACACAACATCTAATGTATTAAAAGATGCAACGCTAGAAACTGGCATATCGGTAAAGGTACCAAGCTTTATAAATATTGGTGATGTAATTTCGGTGGACACCGAGTCAGGAGCTTATCGTGAGCGAAAGAAATAAATTTAATATTGGCGATGTTACTGCAGAAGTATCAGATATTTTAGATCAGGCAAGAACCCATTGGGACACAGTCTATACAGGCCTACAAAATGTGGTAGATTCAGCAAAAAACTCTGTAGAAAAAACTGTAACAGATTCTAAAGATAAGGTAACTCCAGTGCTAGACACAGCAACCGTTTTAACGGGCACTGCTAAAAATCTAGGTTCTACAGTACTTTCTAAGCTTCTCAGAAAATCTTCTGACATTGGCGATAGACCAAACTCTTAAAGGAAACACATTGACTCAGAAAAATCGACTAGATACAGAACTTCAAAGACGGGGTTTAGCTACAACTCGTTCTCAGGCCGAAAATCTTATAAAGCTAGGTATGGTAACAGTAAACAGCCAAGCTGTCACTAAGCCTGGTTTTTTTGTTTCGTCAGACGCACCCATAAAGGTAACTAAAGAAGCCTTTGTAAGCAGGGCAGGCCTAAAACTGGCTAGTGTAGCAAATATATTTAATCTATCTTTTAAGAATAAAGTTGTTCTAGATGTTGGCAGTAGTACTGGTGGCTTTACAGAATTCTCCCTAAAAAATGGTGCAAAAAAAGTGTACGCAGTAGATGTTGGTACCAACCAATTACACCCAAGCCTTAGGCCAAACCCTAAAATTGAACTTTACGAGCAAACCAATATTTTAGACGTTAGAAGAGATACTGTAGTTCTAAAAAATTCTCCCAGTAATCATATCCCAACATCTAAAATCCAACATCTAAAATCCAACATCGATATCATACTTATAGATGTAAGTTTTGTTAGTTTGCGGACAATTTTGCCTCATGTTGCCAAGCACTTGTCTGGTAAAAACACTCAAGTTATAGCTATGCTTAAACCCCAGTTCGAATCCGGCGCTAGTCTTAAAAATAAAGGTGTTATTAAGAACGATTCTATTCGCCGTAAAATAATTAAAGATTTTGAAGTGTGGGTAAAACAATACTTCATTATTGAACAAAAAGCAGATTCCAGCGTAGCTGGTCAAAAAGGCAATATTGAACGCTTTTATTTACTTTCAGCCTTAGGGAATCCATTCAATAAAATTTAACAGCAGTAATTATTAATATGCTAAAAATACCTTAATGTAGATACATAAATTTAATGCTTAACTATTGCAAAAAACACAAAATATGTTAGAATAATACTTGGCTTTTAGGATTAAAAGCTCGAACCTTCCCCCCATTAGAATGGACGAACAATGAAGCTTCGAATTTTCGTTGTAGCTTTGACCAGCTTGCTGGCTACGGCACTGGCCTCTGTTTCTCCTGCTACGGCAGGCGAAGAGTACGAGGTTTCGTACTCACCGTACTCATGGGTAAACCAGCGGTGTGATCGTATTGACTACATCGACCGGTACCTGTCTGTCGAGGCTGTGTTTGACAACAGCCAGTCGACCGACGAAGTTGGCTTTCAAGCAGTCCTCCTTTTCAAAAAAAAGAAGGGCAGCAAAGCCGTCACTTACACGGCTCCGCTACGGAATGTCGGAGCCGGGGAATCGTTGAGTGAACAGCTCATAGACATTCCCGCTACGTTCGTTCTTCTTGACGGTGTGAAGTACCGCCGTATGGCGGTCAGAGTATACGCTTTGGACAGCTTGGTGGCAAGAACCACCTGGCAGTCCATCCGGAAGATGCGCAGCAACACGCTCTGCAGCGACCGAACCGAAGGTTCGGTGTCCTAAAAACCAACTAAGGCCTGGGGCCGCTTGACCAGAAATGGTTATAGCGCCCCAGGCCTGTTACATTTTTGGCGATAATTTAAGCAATAATTTGCTAAAACAGTTCAAATGTGGTAATATAATTGTATAAATAAATTAATAAAAAATGACCACAGAAGAATTTCCAAAACAATTACCGCATTATCAGTATAAAAGAGCTTCGCATGAATCTTTAGCAGAGAAGGCTAAAGATTTAAGGCCATTTTATAGCAGCGGCTTCTGTGGTAACGGCTTTCGTACTCCCACTTGTGTTGAAATATATTCCAAATAATTTTAACTCTGAATCTGTAAAACCACCTACCACAACGGAACAGGTAGTAGACAATACCAATCAAAACAATCCACCCGAATTAAAAATTGCTAAATAGCTAGGTAAATGTTATAATATATCTCTATGGAAAAACAGCCTCACAACTATGACGCAGAGAGCAGTCGAATAATCCAAGCAATTACTCAAGCAGTTAATTATTTTATGTCTATTGGCGCTGCCAAAAACCAACTTTTTTATTTATATGGCGAAGATGTAGAGGATTTAGTTCCAGATAGGTTGAAACAACAAAACCCAAATGCCAGAGAAATCACTACATATGCTCAAAAAGTTTCAGAGCAGCCTCTGTATCAGTATGTGGCATTTTCTAAAACCATAGAAGACGGACGGCCAGATATATACAAAATAATTTTTCTCGATAGTTCAGAAAAAAGCCATTCAATATTAGATTTTACTTCTCACAGTAACGAACTTGTACTAACAAAAACCGATGATCCAGAATTTGTTGAATATATAAGGGGGGATAGTTTAAGTATATACTCTACATATTTTAGTGGAGAAAAATTAAAGGCTATCGAAGAAAAGGATTCGGTAAATCTATCAACCTGCCATAGATTAATGTTATCTTTAGAGGCATACAATGGAAAATAACCCAGAAAAAGTAAAAGATAAAGATTATTACCTTGGTCGTTTAAAGCAAGAAATATTAAATATTACTGACCATGGTGAATGTAACAATAATGTATACCTTCATAACGATTATGAACTAGACTCTAGGGGCAATTTGGTTACGATAGCCAAGTATTTTAATCCAAAATACAATCCAGAAAACGGAGAGTTTACTATTGAAAGATTAATTCCAGCACCAGGTAGGAGTGAATTTGCATCTAGGTTGGAGTATAGCTTTCATGAAGAATCTGACTATGTTTATTGTAGGCAATGTATATGGAACGGAAACCTAGATGGTCGTTTACCAATTAGGGAAAAAGCATACAGTACTGCTGAAGATGTAGAATATGTTTTTAGATGCATAAGCGATGGTTTGCATCTAGAGGAAGCTCAAGCCCAAAAACTACTTCGCAAACATCGCAAAAGATTGAAGTCGGACTACGGCATAGATAACGGTGATATTCCTCCAGGTCGTATGAAGAGATTAATCGATAAAATAATTCACGACATAGACGAATAAACAACTCAGCATTGTGTAACAGCTAGCCTTGGAGCTATTTTCTAGATATGAGAAAATAGTAATTAATGAAGTTTAATTCTAGGGTTAATAAACCTAGGGTTTCTAGGCTGAACTATAATAAAAAGCCAGAGGGTCCCGTAACAAGCAAAAAACAAAAGATAACCTCATTTTTTAATCATATATTTAGTAATAAGTATTTTAAGATATCTTTATTAGCTGTTTCGGCGGTACTAATTTTTGTGGTTATATTGCAGTTACTTTGGCCAAGCTCTAAGGCTAGGCCGTTTTCTAGCGTGGCAGGATTGAGCGTAGGGCTTAGTTCTAAAGATTCAATAAGCACCCGGCTTAAAACTATAAATAATTCAGCTGAATTTTCTTTAGTAATGGGTGATACAAAAATTGAATCAAAATTTAGCGATGCATCTATTAATATTTACCCCGAATTAACTGCCGAAAAAGTTACTAACTACCCAATATGGAAAAAACTCATTCCTTTGTCGTTATTTATTGGTAACAAACAATCTGCGGTTGTGTCGATAGACCAGCAAAACCTAAAAGAGCTAGCTGCTGAATGGTCTAAGCAAGCCTATGTTCCTGAAAAAAACGCCACAATAGTAATAAATGGTACCTCGGCAACTATTAATAAAGAAGAGTCTGGGCGCGATTATAGGCAAGAGGACATTGTTGCGGCCTTGGGTAAGGCAAATATTGGCGCAGAAAAGCAAACTGTCTTAGTAAAAAGGACAGAAGTAAAACCAGCAAGAACAGAAAAAGATGTCAAAAAATTGTTAGCCGAAACTATAAAAAGCATTAATAATCCACTAACTCTTGAAATAGAAGGCAAGAAATTTGTGGCTCCATCATCTGCAATTGCAAAATGGATAACATTTACAGAAAAAGCAGACGACAAAAAAGTTCTAGAACTAGACATTAATAAAGAGACGTTAAATGAGTATTTAAAGCCATTCCAGCAAGATGTTTATAAAAAACCGGGCGTAACAACAGTCAGCATAATAGATGGAGAAGAAACGGGTAGAAACATTGGCGAAAAGGGCAAAGGTTTAGATGTAGAAAAAAGCACCTCTACAATAAAAAAAGCCTTAATTGATCATCCTGCAGAAGCTATTACTTTAACCGTCGGCCCAATAGAGCCAACCGTTCAGTTCAATAAAACTTTCACCAAAACCAATAAAGGTCTTTCTGCGCTTCTTGCAGATATCGCAAAGCAAAAAGGCGATTACGCCATAACAGTTAGACAGCTTGGCGGATACGGTTTGTCTGGTAGCTACAACGGTAATAAACAGTACCATCCTGCAAGTACCTATAAATTGTTTGTTGCCTATAGCGTGCTCAAGCGAATAGAAAGTGGGGAACTTAAGTGGGAAGATGAGGCAAACTCCGGGAATAACATAGACAGATGCTTTGAGCTTATGATTGTTAATTCAAATAATGCCTGTGCTGAATGGTTTGGTGAAAAAATTTCTTGGCAAACTATTCATAGTGAACTTCGGGCTCTGGGGCTTGGGTCTACCACGCTTATTGGGGGTTCTGGCTTTAGGTCTACAACAGACGACCAAGTTAAATTTTTGGCTCAACTAAACAGCGGCACACTACTAAAAGAAGAAAGCAACAAAAAATTATTAAGTGCCATGAGCAGACAAATATATAGGGCAGGGATACCAACCGGTTTTGGTGGAGATATTGCCAATAAGGTTGGCTTTTTTGAAGGGCTTTTTCATGACAGCGCTATTGTAAGCTTTGGTGGCAATACATATTTAATATCTATTTACTCTAACGGCAGTTCTTGGAGTCAGCTGGCGGACGCCGCCAAACAAATTAAAAACTACTTTGTTAACTAAAAATACTAAGTTTCAGATAGTCAATTGCAGTATAGCTTGGTTGCATAAAATTGTTACCAGTGCGGAATTTGCTACCTAAAATGTCTGCTGAATTAGTTAGCTTATTTATGGTATCTTTGGCAAGATTTTGGCATGGTTCGCTTATATTTATATCGGTGTCTATAAGGTAAATTATTGGTTCTTCGTTATCTGTAATTATTTTGTACTGGTGAATATCGGCTATGTCGTCCATAACCATTTGGTTGTTCCAAAACTGGTTTTCATAGTAACTACAAAGCGAACTAATTAATTTGTTATAGCTGGCTGCCAACTGTTCTTCGTTTGCGTTCTGTAAATGAACAAAAGTTTTTAGGTTATAGCCCTTAACTTCTTGAGTTAGTGAATAAAGCCTTAGGTAATTAAAAGAATCTGTACCGGCCACAAAGTAGGTTGAGGGTATGTTTATGCCATGCTCTTGAACTTTTTTTAGGTGCCGGGCGTTTTGTTCGCCAATATCTACTTTTTCTTCGTATAGTTTTTGAAACTGAGCATCTGAATAATATGCTCGTCCGTAAATTCCACCAGTTTCATTTCTGACAATATATGAACTAGGGCCATTTCTTAAATGTTTTAATTTTCTTTTTGGAGCGTACGGCTCCAAGGGCTTTGTAAAAATAGTATAGTCCGCTTTATTTTGTTCCATTTACTTGCTTACATTAAATCTAAACTCTACAACATCGTTTGGTTGCATAATATAGGTTTTGCCTTCTGTACGAACTTTACCTGCTGCTCTAGCGGCAGTTAGGGATCCGGCAGTAATTAAATCTTCGTAATCTACAACCTCTGCTGCTATAAAGCCACGTTCAAAATCGCCATGAATAACTCCGGCTGCCTGTGGGGCAGTGGAATCTTTTTTTATTGTCCAGGCTCTAACTTCTTTTTCGCCGGCCGTTAAGTAGCTCTGTAAGCCTAGTGTTTCGTATGCAGCGTGAATTAGTTTTATTAAGCCAGATTCGGTTACTCCATATTCTTTAAGCATTTCGGTTCTATCTGGCTCATCAAGGCTTCTAAGCTCGTCTTCTAATTTAGCATTTACAAATAATGCATTGTTTGGTGCTACTAATTTTTTTAGCTCTTCTTGTTTTTGTGGGTTAGTAAGGGTTTCTTCATTAACATTGAATAAATATATTATTGGTTTTGCCGTTAGTAAGTTTAGCTCTTTCAGTAAAACACTACTTTCTTGCTGAAGGGTTGCGTTGCTAAATAGTGGTTTGCCTTCGTTTAAGTGTTCTTTTACTTTGTTTGCCAGGTCTGCTTTTGGTGCAAGTTTAGGGTCTGCTCTAGATTCTTTGGCAAGCCTTGGTAGTACTTTTTCTATTGTCTGAAGGTCTGCTAAAACTAGCTCTGTATTTATTGTTTCAATATCTTTCAGTGGGTTTAGTTTGTCGTCTACATGAATAACATTATTGTCCGTAAAGTCGCGCACAACCTGAACAATGGCTGCGCATTCGCGGATATGACTTAAGAACTGGTTTCCCAATCCTTCGCCCTTACTTGCTCCAGCGACTAACCCAGCAATATCGGTAAATTCTACGCTAGCCGGTACTATTTTTTTAGCATTATAAAGCTCGGCCAACTTATTTAACCGCTCGTCGGGAATTGGAACTATTCCGGTGTTTGGCTCTATGGTGGCAAACGGGTAATTTGCAGCCAAAATATTGTTGTTTGTTAACGCGTTAAATAATGTAGACTTACCAACATTAGGTAAACCAACTATTCCTATACTTAAACTCATATTCTTATAGTTTACCAAAAATATACCAGTCGTTGAAATTATTTTAAAAATATGTATTAATATATACACATTCAAACGGAGTTTATAAAGTTATGGAA
>WBZP01003542.1_pt1 | contig 16851 bp, 15 predicted proteins | sample 5204301 | NCBI WGS metagenome assembly WBZP01 (sample SAMN12412401, study PRJNA552823) | activated sludge metagenome | isolation source: activated sludge from nitrification reactor of wastewater treatment plant... | place: USA: Pennsylvania | collected 2017
CGCCCCTCGTTGGGGTACAGGCCGAGCCGGATCCAGCCGCCCAGCCCCGCGGCCGGGTCGGCGAAGTCGAAGTACCAGCTCTCGTTCCACAGGGCCTCGTCGGCGGGCTGGTGGGCCGCCTCGTCGGACGGCAACGGCCGCAACGGTTCTCCGGCGGACTCCGCGCTCATGCGAGCACCGCCAGGGCGTCGGTGTCGAGCACCTGCGCGCAGTTGCGTTCGAGCATCGTCAGAAACATCTGGTCTCCCCGTTCGGTTCGTTCCACCACCATCGACGCGATGATCGTCATCGTCACTCCCATGAAGCTGCCCCGTCGCACACCCTCGCGGACGTCGACCGGATGCAACGGGCAGTCCGCGCCCAGCGCGACGTGATAGGCGTTCACCAGTTCGTGGAAATGGGCCCGGCGCGTCTCGGTGGGCAGCGCACAGCCCAGGAAGTACGCCAGATCGGTCATGGCCGGACCCCAGGTGACGGTCTGCCAGTCGACGATGGTCAGGGGCCGTTCGGCGCCCGCCTCGCCGAACAGCATGTTGTCCAGTCGGTAGTCGCCGTGTACCAGGCCCGTGGGGCGGTGCCCGGCGGCTTCGCCGGCCATGAACGCGTCGAAGGAGTCGACCCAGCGCCGGCAGACGTCCCGCTGCTCGGCGGTCACGGCCGCCCCGTAGCGGTCGACGAAGCCGGCGTACAGGGCGGTGATCAATTCCTGGCTGACCGGCGCCCCCTGATTGAGCCAGGCCGCGCCGGCCAGCTCGGGATCACCGAGCAGCGGTCCCTGCACACGGCCCAGTTCGGTGACGGCGAGCATCGCCTGATCGATTGTGGCGCCGTGGATTTCGTCGCCCTGCCGGGCGGGCGCGGCGTCGTCGAGCAGCAGGTCGAACACGCCGGTCTCGGGGTCGAAGTCGGCGTGATAGCAGTGCGCGATCGGGCCGCTCAGGCGTGGTGCGATGTCGGTGTAGAACCTGACCTCGCGTTCGTAGAGCCCCATCGCCAGCCCGGTCTGTCGGCTCGTCGGGTCGGCGGCGGCCACTTTGAGCACCACCGACGCCGGGCCGGTGCCGCCGTCGTAGCTCAGCGCGACGCGGTAGCACTCGCTCATCTGGCCGGTGCCGATGCGTTCGGTGGCGAAGTTCGTCACCTGCGCGCCGCCCAGCGTGTCGGTGAGCCACTGCGCCGTCAGATCACCGGGGGTCTCGATTCGCACCAGAACAACCTATGACAGGCGTCAAGAGCCCTGCCGGTCCCCCGCGAACGTGCGGAGAAGTCTGTCCGGCCGCGGCGTGTTGCGGGACGCCGCGCACGCTCGCCGAGTTCGGCGGGGCTTCAGTGGCAGTGCTTCGGCGGCGCCGGCTCGACGTCCAGGCTCGGGTTGCGGTCGAAGAAGCCGAACGGCTTGAGCCAGAACGACACCACATCGGCGGGCATGATCGGCCAGTCCTCCGGGCGGGTGATGTGGTGGATGCCGAACACGTACCACAACACCACGTCGGTGTTCTCGATCGAACGGTTCGCCTTCGTCCACGCGCCCAGACCGTGGTCGGTCTTCGACTGGTTGACGAATTCGCCTGCGGGCCAGCGCTCCTCGGGATGATTCGGGGTCACCCACAGCGTGTGCCCGATGACGGTGGCGCGCTGGAAGACCTCCGAGGCCGGATCGAACATCGCCGGGAACGCCCCGCCCGGGACCAGCTTGTAGGCGGGATGGGTGCCGAGGGAGTTGACGACGTTGGTGTTGACCACCTTCCAGCCGCGCTGCGTGGCGAAGTCCATGTCCTGGCGGCCTTCGCTCTCGGTGCGCAGCGCGACGTTGCGCTGCACCAGCGCCAGGCCGTACGGGTTGTCCGGCCCGATCGGCTCGGCGTGGGACTCGCTGCAGTAGACGGTGTTGTCGGTGCCGTCGACGTCGAGATCCAGCCGGGCGATCAGGAAGTGCTGATGGAACGGGGCGTAGGTGCGCTCGTCGACCAGCGTGCCGGTGGCCGGTGTCGGGCCGTCGGGGAACGGCGTGGTCACCATGATGCCGGTGGCCCGCACCTCACATTCGATGTTGCCGTCCTGATAGAACCGCCAGTACGTCAGGTACTCGTAGTTGGCGACGGTGACGTGGAACGACACCGTGAGCCGGCGCATCCGGCGGACCTCGGCGCCGGTGTCGTGGTCGACGTGCTTCCACAGCACCGCGTTGTCCTCTTCGTGGATGCACACCGCGTTCGGGATCTCGTACGGTTCGCCCCTGCTGTTGTGCAGGGTCGCATCCAGGTAGCGGATCTCCCCGAGGCAGTCGCAGCCCAGTGCCAGCGACGTCGTCATGAAGCCCAGCCCCCACTCGCCGATGTCGAACGCGGTGCGGCGGTAGTGGTCGTCCGAGGTGTCGCGGTAGGGCACCATCATCTCGGCGAACGAAATGCGGTGTGCCACCGAGCGTTCGCGGTCGCCGTCCCGGAAGCGGATCTGATGCAGCGTCACCCCCTCCCGGTGGTTGAACCCGACGCGCAGGCTCCAGTTCTGCCACCGCAGCAGGTTGCCGTCCAGGGTGAACGACGGGCCGTCGGGCTGGGTGATCTCCAGCGGTTTGAGCGGTTCGCGCCGGCCCGCGTCACGGATCCGGTCGGGTATCCGGCTGGGGACGTACTCGCCCATCACGGTGGGCCGGGCGGCGGTGCCGTCCGCGAACGGGCCGGTGTCCTCGACCCGCAGCAGTTCCATCGAGTTCAGGTCGATCACGCAGTGCAGGCCGCTGACCTGGTTGGCGTACGGGTTGCCGCCGGCCATGCTGCGCAGCCAGATGTCGGCCCAGCCGATCCGCCGATCCCGGTACTCCGGTGGCGCCACCGGATCCCCGTAGGTCCAGGTGTCCACGAAAACCAGGTCCATGTCGGTGATTCCGCGGCGGGCCAGCGCCGCGACGATCTCGGGATGGGCGCGCACCATGGCGTCGCACTCGGTGAATTCGTCCACGGTGAAATTCGGCTGCACGCCGGGCACGTGCTCGAAGGATTCGATCCGGTCGTCGCTCAGCGAGACCACACTGCGGTAGGTGGCGTTGTGGGCCCGGTCGAGGCACAGCGCGACGGCCCTGCGGGCCGGCCGCGGTCCGCCGGCCTCGAAGGCGGCGAGTTCGGCCTTGCTCGGTTCGGCCATCTCGATGCCCGTGATCCGCCACGTGCCGCCGGCCGCGGCCCGCACATCCCGGTCGCGCCGCAGGATCGCGGTGACCGCCGAGAACTCCGCCGCCGACAGCGGATCGAGCGGATGTTCGGTGGCGGCGGATCGGCTCATGCGCTACATCCTCTGCCGACGGACCGGCCGGTGAGGCGTGAACGCAAAATCAGTCGGTGAACGACGCCCAGGCGCTGCGGCGCGCCGAGTGCGGATCGATCTCCACGCGGCTGCGCCGGTCGAACACCAGCACCGCACGCTCGTCGGCGGAGTACCGCGGCCAGTCGGCACCGGGGACGCCCGTTTGCGCGAACTCGCGCCAGCGCGTCTGCACGTCACGACTGACCCGCCGGGCCGACTTGCGGTCACCGGCCAGGGTCAGTGCCGCGCCCACCCGGGTCTCGAAGACGTCGAACACCGCGAACAGTTCGGTGGCGTGGGTGGCGCCCAGTCCCGACCAGTGCAGCGGCCGCGGCGCGTAGTCGTAGCGGTACACGAACGTGGGCACGCCTGCCCCCCTTGCTTCAACGACCTCCCAGACCGCCGAGGCAAAGGTGAAGTCACCACCGATCCGGACACACGCCTTGGGCGCCGGGTAGTCCGGATAGGCCTCGATGATCCGGTCGCGGGTCGCGGCGCCGGACCCGGCCAGCAGCGCCTCGATCCGGTTCTCGGTGGTCGGCAGCAGGGGCAGGATGCGGGTGAACAGCCGGCCCTCGTGGGCGTTGGTGCCGATGATCAACGGCACCGGGTGCGCGGTGCCGGCGCGCATCGCCTCCCGCGGATGCTGCGGCAGGACGTCATCGCCGTGGGACGGCCCGAGCGCGAACACCCCGTGCGTGTTCAGCGTGGCCACCCCGGCCAGCGCGTCGACCGCGTCGACCAGCTCGGCCGGCGTCGCCGCCATCAGCGCATGCGCGGCGTCGGCCGGCCGGGTGCCGATCAGCGCGGCGAACTTCGCGGCGATGTGCGCGGCGACCTCGCGCGAGCGCGTCATGCCGGCCGGCGGGCTTTCCGAGATCGCCTGGTGGAACAGCCCTTTGGCGGCCGGCACCGCGAGCAGGCTGACGACCGCACCGGCGCCCGCGCTCTCCCCGAAGACGGTGACGTTGTCCGGGTCACCGCCGAAGGCGGCGATGTTGTCCCGCACCCACTCCAGCGCCAGGACGATGTCGCGCAGGTACAGGTTCGACTCGATCGGGTTTTCCGGCGTGCCCAGGGACGACAGGTCCAGGCAGCCCAGCGCGCCCAGCCGGTAGTTCAGCGAGACGAACACGCAGCCGCCGCGAGCCAGCGACGCGCCGTCGTAGATCGGGGTCGCCGAGCTGCCGAGGATCAGGGCGCCGCCGTGGATGAACACCATCACCGGGAGCGCGTCGCCGGTGGGTTCCTCCGGGGCCACCACGTTGAGCGTCAGGCAGTCCTCGCTGGACGGCTGGTAGCGCCCGACCCCGATGGCGGTGTACATCCGCTGCTGCGGGGCGCAGGCGGCGTAGGAGTGGCAGTGCCGGACCCCGGGCCACGGCCGGACCGGCCGCGGCGCCCGGAAGCGCAGCGGGCCGACGGGCGGCTCGGCGTAGGGGATGGAACGCCACCGGTGCACGCCGTCGCGGGTGAAGCCCTCGACGACGCCGGAGCCGGTGGTGACGCGGATGATGCGGTCGTGCATACCTCCGACCGTATCGAACAGGTGTCGAGAATTCCCGGCGGGTTGCATCACAGCTAACGTTGCGGCATGCGGATTGCCGTTCTGACCGCCGCCGCGGTGCTGCTCGCGGGAGGCGTTTCGGCGTGCTCGTCGGCCCCGACGGCGCAGCCGACGCTGACGCCCATCTCCGCCAAGACGGGAACCGCGGCCGCACAACCACCGCAAACGTCGCCGAAAAAGTCGCCGAGCACGCCTGTGCCCAGCACGGCCCCCACCGGAGCCACCCCGATCGAGACGGCGATGGCCTGGGTCGATGCCGGTAAACCAGCCGATCCGGCCGCGTTTCACACCGCGACCCGCGACGGCGTCACGACACAACTGGACTCCGACGTCGCGTTCGTCACTCCGACGGGCACCACCGAGTGCATGACCGAGGAGAAGTCGGGCGGCGCGCTGGCCTGCCTGGTCAACCTCCGCAAACCACCCACCGAACCGACGGATTCCTACGGCCACTGGATCGGCGGCTGGACCGACTTCGACGGCTCGACGCTGGCCGTCGGCTCCTCGCACGCCGACCCGGGCCGCTTCGCCGCCGGGACGGGCGCCGAACTGCCCTACGGCAGCTCGCTGCGGTTCGGCGACTACCAGTGCCGCTCGGACCCCGACGGGCTGTTCTGCGTGAACTTCGCGCGGCAGTCCGGCGCCAAGTTCGCCGACAGCGGCGTGGAGCCGCTGGGCTGCCTGAAACTGGTCGACGCCCCCGACCTGGGCTTGAAGTTCAGCTGCTGATCAGGCGGCCAGCGACGGGCGGCTCAGCGCCAGCCGTCGGCGGCCTTGACCGCCACCAGCAGCGCGTCGCACAGATCCTGCAACTCGGCGCGGTCGGCGCCTTCGGACACCGCGGTCGCGACGTCCTCGGCCGCGCAGCGCACCTGATAGACCCGGTCGGACAGCTCGGCGGCCTCGTCGGGGGTCAGCACCACCGAATCCGGCGGCACCGAACTGCCCTTCACCATCGCCCGCTGTTCGTAGGCCCGTTGCCGGCACGACTGCCGGCAGTACTGGCGGCGACGGCCGATGCCGGCATCGACGTCGCCGAGGTCCCGGCCACACCATCGGCAGGCCGCGGGGCGTGATCGACGGGCCACGAGCGGTCAGCCTAGACGGGGTTGCGGCCGGTCCGGGCGATCGGCGGTATCCTGGGGTATCTGTGTCCGGGAACTTGGCGGCCGGCCGCCGCGTTGATAATCCCGGAACAATACGAGGGAGTGTTCGATGGCTGATCGTGTGCTGAGGGGCAGTCGCCTCGGAGCTGTGAGTTACGAGACCGATCGCAACCACGACCTGGCGCCGCGTCAGGTCGCGCGGTACCGCACCGACAACGGCGAGGAGTTCGAGGTCCCGTTCGCCGACGACGCCGAGATCCCCGGCACCTGGCCCTGCAAGAACGGCATGGACGGCACGCTCATCGACGGCGACCTGCCCGAGCCCAAGAAGGTCAAGCCGCCGCGCACCCACTGGGACATGCTGCTGGAGCGCCGCTCGGTCGAGGAGCTCGACGAGCTGCTCAAGGAGCGCATGGACATCATCAAGACCAAGCGCCGCGGAAGCTGACGCAGGCGCAAAACCCCTAGCGGACGATCCCGCGCGCCCGGTCCAGCCGGCTGCCGATTCCCCACTGCGCGACTTTGGCCATCGCCTCGCGGATGTTGGAACCGCTCATCTTGGAGACGCCGAGTTCGCGTTCGGTGAAGGTGATCGGCACCTCCACCACCTTGAAGCCGTAGTTGATGGCCCGCCAGGTCAGGTCGATCTGGAAGCAGTAGCCAACCGAGTCCACCGCGTCCAGGTCGATCTTCTCGAGCACCTCGCGCCGGTAGGCGCGGTAGCCGGCGGTGATGTCGTGGATGTCCACGCCCAGCAGCACACGGGAATACGTGTTGGCGGTCTTGGACAGCGCCAACCGCCGCCACGGCCAGTTGCGCACCGTGCCGCCGTCGACGTAGCGCGAGCCGATCGCCACGTCCGCGCCGCCGTCCACCGCGTCCAGCAGCCGGTAGAGCTGTTCGGGCGCGTGGCTGCCGTCGGCGTCCATCTCGACGAGCACCGAGTACTGGCGGCCCAGGCCCCACGCGAAACCGGCCAGATAGGCGGCGCCGAGGCCGTCCTTGGCGTCACGATGCATGACGTGGACGCGGTCCGGGTCCGCCAGCGCCAGTTCGTCGGCCAGCTGCCCGGTTCCGTCCGGGCTGCCGTCGTCGACGACCAGGACGTGCACCTCCGGGCGCGCCTTGTGTACCCGCGCGACGATCAGGGGCAGGTTCTCGATCTCGTTGTACGTAGGGATGATGACCAGGGCCCGCTCGCTGGGATGCTCCCCCATCATGTACCGCTCCTCGTGTTGGCGCCGGCAGGGCGCGACCGCGCCCGAAGGTCAAGGCGCACGAACCCTCCATTGTGCATGACACCCGCGATTACAGCGAGAACGGCCGCTCCGACCAGCACCGATTGGATCAACGGCGCCCACCGGGTGGCGACGGTCCGGGTCGTGGTCAGCCGGATCTGCTGATCGAGGAACGCCGGCTCGAAGAACGCGGTGCGGGCCACCTCCCGGCCGTCCGGGGCGATGACGGCGCTGATGCCGGTGGTGCCGGCGACCACGACGTAGCGGTCGTGTTCGACGGCCCGGACGCGCGCGAAGGCCAGTTGCTGTTCGCTCATCGTCTCGTCGAACGTCGCGTTGTTGGTCGGGACGGCCAGCACCTGCGCGCCGTTTCGCACGGCGTCGCGGGCGGCGCGGTCGAAGATGACCTCCCAGCACGTCGTCACACCGACCGGCACCCCGGCCGCGTGCACCACACCGTCGCCGGTGCCCGGCACGAAGTAGCCGGCGCGGTCCGCCCAGGGTGACAGTTTGCGGAAGAAACCGCGCCACGGCAGGTACTCCCCGAAGGGCTGCACGATCTGCTTGTCGTGACGCTCGCCGGGCCCGGTCCGGGGGTCCCACACGATGATCGAATTGGTGGCCGTGGGCACCTCCGGGGTGGCATCCGGGGCCGCGACGACCCCGCCGACGAGGATCGGGGCGCCGATCGCCTGCGCGGCCACGTTGATCCGCTCGCGGGCATCGGCGTTGGCCAGGGGGTCGATGTCCGAGGAGTTCTCCGGCCAGATGACGAACTGGGGCTGCTGGGCCCGGCCCGCGTGCACCTCGTCGGCCAACCGCAGCGTCTCGTCGACGTGGTTGTCGAGCACGGCGCGCCGCTGGGCGTTGAAGTCCAGTCCCAGCCGCGGCACATTGCCCTGCACGGCGGCGACCGTGACGGTGGTGTCGGTGTCCGCGCCGGCCGCCGACCGGCGCACCTGCGGGTGTGCCAGCGCCGCGCTCAGCAGCACGACGGCGATGACGATCCCCGGTACCACCACGGCGGGCGGCTGCACGTGACGATGGTGCCCGCGCCGCCACCACGCCACGGTGTCGATCACCAGTGCCGCGGCCGCGAACCCGACCAGCGCGACCGCCAACGACAGCAGCGGCGCGCCACCCCACTGCGCCAGCGGCAGCAGCGGACCTCCGGTCTGACTGAAACCGATGACGCCCCAAGGGAATCCGCCGAAGGGCACCGAACTCTTGAGCCATTCCTGGGCCACCCACAGCAGCGCGAACCACACGGGCCAGCCGGGCAACCCGCGGACCGACACCGCCAGCAGCCCGAACAGGGCGGGGAACAGCGCGCACATCACGCACAACGCCAGCCACGGTGGCAGCCCGACGAATCCGCTGACCCACGGCAGCAGCGGCAGGTAGAACGCCAGCCCGAACAGCAGGCCATAGCCGAAGCCGCCCAACGCCGTGGTCGACGGCCACCGCAGCACACCGGCCAGTACGGCCAGCGCCACCATCGGCGCCCACCACCAGGACAACGGCGCGAAACCGGCGGACATCGACAGCCCGGCGACGACCGCGGCGACGATCCGCGGCAGCCGCCGCAGCAGCGCGCTACCCATCGAGGCCACCGAAGATGACCGAACCGCGGTGCACCGTCTGCAGGCACCGGGGCGATGCGGCCCCGTCGTCGAGCCGCGGCAGCGCGGGCACCCGCGAGCGCGGATCGGTCGACCACCGTTGCACGCTGTCGGCGGGCGCGCTGACCTCGAGGCCGTCGGCGTCCCATACCGCGTAGGAGGCCGGCGCACCCGGGGTCAGCGTGCCGGTCATCCCGTCGCGGACTCCGCCGGCCCGCCACCCGCCCCGGGTGGCGGCGGCGAACGCCGCACGCGCCGAGACGGCACTGCCGGGTGTCCGGTGGTTGGCCGCGGCCCGCACGGTGGCCCACGGGTCTAGGTCCGTGACGGGGCTGTCCGACCCGAAGGCGAGGGGCACGCCGTGGGATGCCAAGAGCGCCAACGGGTTCAGCCGCTCGGCCCGGTCGGCGCCGAGGCGCTGGGCGTACATTCCGGTCCGGCCGCCCCAGAGTGCGTCGAAGTTGGGCTGCATGCTGGCGATGACCCCCCATGATCCGAGTTTGGCCGCCTGCACGGCGTCGACCATCTCGACGTGCTCGAGCCGGTGCCCGCACCGCGCGACCGCCGGGATGCCGTGCCGCGCGACGACGCGGTCCAGGGCGTCGACGACGGCGCCGACGGCGGCGTCGCCGATGATATGAAAACCCGCGGGCAGCCCGGCCTCGGTGCACGCCGACAGGTGCGCCTCGATGGCATCGTCGTCGAGGTAGCGGTTGCCGGTGCAGTCCGGCGCATCGTGATACGGCCGGCGCAGCCAGGCGGTGTGCGAACCCAGCGCGCCGTCGGCGAACAGGTCCCCGGCCAATCCGTGCGCCCCGGTCTCGGCGACGAGATCGCGTGCCTGTGCCGCGCTGCCCACGGTCTCGCCCCAGTAACCGGTGACCTCGACCCCGTGCCCGAAGCTCAGCAACTCGGCCCAGTCCTCGCGGCCGCCGATGACCGGCCCGCCGCACTCGTGCACGGCGACCACACCCGCGGCGGCGAACGCGTCGAGCGCGGCGCCGCGGGCCGCCGCCCGTTGGGTCGCACTGAGCCGGGCGCGGGCCTCGGTGCGGGCGGCGTGATGGGCGTCGGCCGACAACGGGCCGCCGGCCCGGTAGCCGCTCGCCCGGTCCAGGCCCGGGACGACCTCCCGCAGCCCGGTCGAGGCCAGCGCGGAATGCATGTCGACGCGCACCAGATAGGCGGGCCGGCGGCCGATGACCGCGTCGATCTCGGCGGTGCTCGGCAGCTCGCCGGACCACCGGGTCTCGTCCCAGCCGTGGCCCCAGATCATGTCACCGGACTGGGTGCCGGCGTGGGCGGCCAGCAGGTCGAGGAACTGCTCCTTGGACCGCGCGCCGCGCAGGTCCAGTCCGGTGCGCAGCAGGCCGGTGGCCGTGGTGTGCACGTGGCTGTCGACGAATGCCGGGGCCACGAAGGCCCCGTCGAGGTTGACGGTGATCGCGTCGGGGAATTGCGCACGGGCGACGTCGTCGCTGCCCAGAAAGGCGACGACGCCGTCGCGCACGGCCATCGCCGTCGCATCGGGGTGCGTGGGGCTGTGGATGCGCCCGCCGAGCAGAACCGTCGTCACCGGAGAAACGTAGCGTGTGCCCGACAGGCGACCGTGCGGGCGGTTATTCCGGTCCGGGCCGCAACACCGGCAGATTCGTCACCGGCACGTCGGGAACGTCCTGGACGTCGATCACCTCGCCGTCGATGTAGGCCGGCCGGCCCGCCCCGCGGCGGGGCAGGTTCACGAACGCGACCCGCCCGGCCAGGGTGCGGGCGGCCAGCGGCCGCAGCGCGGTGCGGGTCGGTGGCAGCAGGAGCATCAGCCCGGCAACGCTGGTGACCAGGCCGGGGACGATCATGAGCACGCTGCCGAGCGCGACCAGGAGACCGTCGGTGACCTGGGTGCCCGGCTGACGGATGCCGCGGCTGAGCACCGCGACCTGATGTTTGATCTGCGAGCCCGCGAGGATCAGGCCCAGCAGGAAGGCGCCGGCCAGCAACAACACCGTCCAGCCGAAACCGATGGTGGCCACCAGGGCGACGATCACCGCCATCTCGATGACCGCGTAGAGGACGAACAACCAGCGGATTGCCATGCCGGTCCAACGTTTGCGCGCCGGCCGGGGTTCCGCGGCGGGTCAGGCGGGGGTGACGTGGATCGCGCTGTGCACCTTGTCGACGCCGCCGCGCAGGATCGAGTGCGGCACGAACCACCAGGCGTGCCACCAGTACCGCCGGACCACGGCACGGTAGACGTCACCGGTTTCGGCATCCGGCAGATTGCGGGCGAGCGCGTCGACGGGTTCCCCCAGCGGCCTGCCCAGCACCCCGCAGCGCTGGATGGTGACCCGGGGCGTGTTGGCTATCCGCTTGGTCTTCCAGGAGCCGTCGTCGGTGATGATCCGCACGCCGTCCCCGTCGGGTGCACCCCAGACCGGGGTCGGTTTGGGCCGGCCGTCCCTGGTGTAGGTCGTCAGCAGCAGGTACTTGGACTGTGCGACCTCGTGGAATGTGGTCACGGCACCGCCTTGAGTTCGAGCGCGACGTTGTTCGTCATGCCGCCGCGCAGTTTCGAGAAGAAGTTGAACGTCTTCCCGATTACCCCGTATCGCCGGCCGATAGCGTCGTAGGCGTCCTTGGTTCGTGAGGGATTGATCACAGCGGTGGCTTCGACGGCCTCGCTCTTGGGGTTGCCGCGCATATCGCACTTGGCGATCGTGACGCGCGGCGTATTGCGCGCCCGTTTGACCTTCCAGGAGCTGCCCTGGGTGATGACGATCAGGCCGTCGCCGTCGGGGGCCGCCCAGATGGGCGTCGGCTTGGGCCGGCCGTCCTTGGTGAACGTGGTCAGCAGGATGTATTCGGAGCCGGCGATGTCGGCGAAGGTCGCAGCCATAGGGCCACGGTAGCCGAGCGCCCTGGTTGGCTCGGCCGGCCTGTTCGGTCGCCGAATTCTGCGTGAGGGTCGTCGCTGGCCGACTCCGGCGACCCTGTTGCAGAATTCGCGGTGCGGCCCCCGACACGGGTCAGCCCTCCAGGTCGCCTTCGGTCTCCAGCAGCACCTGCCGCAGCCCGGCCAGGGTGTCCTTGTCCGGTTCGGCCCACATGCCCCGCTCGACGGCCTCCAGCAGGCGCTCGGCCATCCCGTGCAGCGCCCACGGGTTGGACTCGCTCATGAACTTGCGGTTCTCCGGGTCCAGCACATAGGACTCGGTGAGCCGTTCGTACATCCAGTCGGCCATCACGTGCGCGGTGGCGTCGTAGCCGAACAGGTAGTCGACGGTGGCGGCCATCTCGAAGGCCCCCTTGTAGCCGTGCCGGCGCATCGCGGTCATCCAACGCGGGTTGACCACCCGCGCCCGGAACACCCGGGTGGTCTCCTCGCTCAGGGTGCGGGTGCGCACCGCGTCGGGCCGGGTGTTGTCGCCGATGTAGGCGGCCGGGTCCTTTCCGGTGAGCGCGCGCACGGTGGCGACCATGCCGCCGTGGTACTGGAAGTAGTCGTCGGAGTCGGCGATGTCGTGTTCGCGGGTGTCGGTGTTCTTGGCCGCCACCGCGATCCGCCGGTAGGCCCGGTTCATCTCGTCGGTGGCCGCGGCGCCGTCGAGGTCGCGCCCGTAGGCGAATCCGCCCCATGCGGTGTAGACGGCGGCCAGGTCGTTGTCGTCGCGCCAGTTGCGCGAATCGATCAGTTGCAGCAGGCCCGCCCCGTAGGTGCCCGGTTTGGAGCCGAAAATCCTTGTGGTGGCGCGTCGTTGGTCGCCGCGCTCGGCGAGGTCGGCTTGCGCGTGGGCGCGCACGTAGTTGTCGCCGGCGTTCTCGTCCAGGTCGGCCACCAGCCGGACCGCATCGTCGAGCATGGTGACCACGTGTGGGAAGGCGTCGCGGAAGAAGCCGGAGATCCGCACGGTCACGTCGATCCGGGGCCGTCCCAGCTCGGCGAGCCGGATCGGCTCGAGGTCGACGACCCGCCGCGACGCGTCATCCCACACCGGCCGGACACCCAGCAGCGCAAGCACTTCGGCGATGTCGTCGCCGGCCGTGCGCATCGCCGAGGTGCCCCAGACCGACAGACCGACCGACTCCGGCCAGCGGCCGTGGTCCTCGCGGTAGCGGGCCAGCAGCGAGTCCGCCATCGCCACCCCGGTCTCCCAGGCCAGCCGCGACGGCACCGCCTTGGGGTCCACCGAGTAGAAGTTGCGCCCGGTGGGCAGCACGTTGACCAGGCCGCGCAGCGGCGAACCCGACGGCCCGGCCGCGATGAACCGGCCGTCGAGTGCGCGCAGCACCTGGTCGATCTCGGCGGCGGTGCCGGCCAGTCGCGGCACCACCTCGGTGGCGGCGAACCGCAGCACCGCGGCCACCTCCGGGCTGTCGGTCAGGCGAGCGACGGCGGCCGGATCCCAGCCGCCGGCCTGCAGGGCCCCGACCAGTTCGCGGGCCTTGGCCTCCGCATCGTCGACGGCGTCGCGGGCGTCGCTACCGTCCTCTTTCAACCCGAGCGCCTCCCGCAGGCCGCGCACCGACTGCTCGCCGCCGAAGAGCTGACGGGCGCGCAGGATGGCCAGCACCAGGTCCAGTTCGGCCGCCCCCGTGGGCTTCTGGCCCAGGATGTGCAGGCCGTCGCGGATCTGGACGTCCTTGATCTCGCAGAGCCAGCCGTCGACGTGCAGCAGCATGCCGTCGAACGACTCCTCGTCGGGCCGGTCCGCCAGGCCCAGATCGTGGTCCATCTTGGCGGCGCGCATCAGTGTCCAGATCTGCTGGCGGATCGCGGGCAGCTTGCCGGGGTCCAGGGCCGAGATGGTCGAGTGTTCGTCGAGCAGCTGTTCGAGCCGCGCGATGTCGCCGTAGGTCTCGGCGCGCGCCATCGGCGGGATCAGGTGATCCACCAGCACCGCGTGGGCGCGGCGTTTGGCCTGGGTGCCCTCGCCGGGGTCGTTGACCAGGAACGGGTAGATCAGCGGCAGGTCACCGAGGGCGGCGTCGGCGCCGCAGGCCGCCGACATGCCCAGCGTCTTTCCGGGCAGCCACTCCAGGTTGCCGTGTTTGCCGATGTGCACCACGGCGTCGGCGTTGAACCCGTTGGGAAACGACCGATCCAGCCAGCGGTAGGCCGCCAGGTAGTGGTGGCTGGGCGGCAGGTCGGGGTCGTGGTAGATCGCCACCGGGTTCTCGCCGAATCCGCGCGGCGGCTGCACCAGCAGCACCACGTTGCCCGATTGCATTGCGGCGATGACGATTTCGCCGTCCGGGTCGCGGCTGCGGTCGACGAACAGCTCGCCGGGCGGCGGGCCCCAGTGCTCGACCACGGCGTCGGCCAGGTCGGCGGGCAGGGTGGCGAACCAGGCCCGGTAGTCGCGCGCGGAAACCCGGATCGGATTGTGCTCCAACTGTCCCTCGGTGAGCCAGTCGGGATCCTGTCCCCCGCGCTCGATGAGTGCGTGCACCAGGGCGTCACCGTCCGCGGAGTCGACGCCCGGGATGTCACCGATCTCGTATCCGGCGTCCCGCATGGCCCGCAGCAGCGCCACCGCGCTGGCGGGGGTGTCCAGGCCGACGGCGTTCCCGATCCGGGCGTGCTTGGTGGGGTAGGCCGAAAAGACCAGCGCCACTTTCTTGTTCGCGGGAGCGACATGACGCAACCGGGCGTGCCGAACGGCCAGGCCGGCCACCCGCGCGCAGCGTTCCGAGTCGGCGACATAGGAGATGAGTCCCTCGTCGTCGATCTCCTTGAACGAGAACGGGACCGTGACGATGCGGCCGTCGAATTCGGGCACCGCGACCTGGGTGGCCACATCCAGTGGCGAGAGCCCCTCGTCGCTGTCGTTCCAGTCGGCCCGCGAACCCGTCAGACACAGCCCCTGCAGGATCGGGACATCAAGGGCGGCAAGATGTTCGACGTTCCAGCCGTCATCATTACCACCCGCCGCCGCCTCCGCCGGGCGCGCTCCGCCGGCCGCGAGCACCGTCACCACCATTGCGTCGGCGGCCCGCAGCCGGTCCAGCAGTTCGGGTTCGGCGGTGCGCAGCGACGCGCAGTACAGCGGCAGTGCGCGGGCGCCCGCGTCTTCGATCGCCGTGCACAGCGCGTCGATGTAGCCGGTGTTGCCGGCCAGGTGCTGGGCCCGGTAGTACAGCACGGCCACGGTGGGGCCGTCACCCGGACGGGCGGCGCGCTCGAACTCACCCCAGGCCGGGATGCTGGCGGGCGGTTCGAACCCGGCGCCGGTCATCAGCACGGTGTCCGACAGGAAGGAATGCAGGTTCGCCAGGTTCCGGGTGCCGCCCTGGGCCAGGTAGACGTGGGCCTGCACGGCGATGCCGACCGGCACCGTCGAGCGTTCGGTGAGGTCGGCGTCGGGCGCCTGCTCGCCGCTGACCACCACGGTCGGCACCCCGCCGGCCAGGACCGCGTCGATGCCGTCCTGCCAGGCCCGATAGCCGCCCAGGATGCGCACCACCACCACGTCGGCCCCGGCCAGCAGTCCGGCCAGATCGTCCATCGGCAGCCGGGACGGGTTGGCCCACCGGTAGTTCGACCCGCTGGCGCGGGCGGTGATCAGGTCGGTGTCGGACGTCGACAGCAGCAGCACGGTGGGCTCGGGCACGTGTTCATTCGTACCGGAGCCCCCCGGGTGTGCTCAGAGGTGGCCCATCTCCCGGCGCATCCGCGAATCGTCGAGGTAGCGCATCCGGCACGGCGCGTCGTGGCGCTGGCTGGGGCTCTTACGGGCGAAGACGGCCCGCAGGCCCTTACTTTGTTGAGTGTTCATTTCGATCCCCTTGCGTGATGTCCCTCACGCTATGAGCGGCGCCCGCGGTGCGCGCGCGTAGTGCGCTACTCGAATACCGTGAACACGTGACACGTTCCCGCGACGACGACGCCTGCCCGGGTGCACTGCAGGTGCACCAGGCGGCCGACGGCGCCCTGGTGCGGATCCGGCTGTCCGGCGGTGCGCTGAGCGCCGAACAGTTGCAGACGCTGGCCGAACTGGCGGACCGGTTCGGCTCCGGGTCATTGGAGCTGACCTCGCGCGGCAGCGTGCAGCTGCGCGGCATCTCGCAGACCGAGACCGTCGCCGAGGCGGTGGCCGCGGCCGGCCTGCTGCCGTCGCCCACCCACGAGCGGGCCCGGAACATCGTCGCCTCGCCGCTGTCCGGCCGCTGCGGCGGCCTGGCCGACGTGCGCCCCTGGGTCGCGCGTCTCGACGCCGCCATCCAGGCCACCCCCGAGCTCGCCGGGCTGCCGGGCCGGTTCTGGTTCTCCATCGACGACGGCCGCGGGGACGTGTCCGGGTTGCGCGCCGACGCGGGCGTGCAGGTGCTCGACGGCGACACGGTGGCCGTGCTGCTGGCCGGGGCGGACACCGGGGTCCGGTTGCCGTTCGATGACGCCGTCCCGGCGCTCGTGACCATCGCCGTGCGGTTCCTGGAAGTCCGCGGAAAGCGTTGGCGGATAACCGAACTCGATAACGCCGAACCCCTGCTGGAGGGTTTCGCACCCGGGCCACCCGCCGCGCTGCCCCGCACCGACAACCCGGCGCCCGTCGGCTGGATCGATCAGCGGGACGGACTGGTCTCGCTCGGCGCGGCCGTGCCGCTGGGCGTGCTGCCGGCGCGCGCCGCGGAGTTCCTCGCGGTGATCGACACGCCGATGGTCGTCACACCGTGGCGCTCGATCCTGGTGTGCGACCTGACCGAGGCGGTGGCCGACAGCGCGTTGCGGGTGCTGCCCCCGCTGGGGCTGGTGTTCGACGAGAAGTCACCGTGGCTGCGGGTCAGCGCGTGCGTGGGGAGCCCGGGATGTGAGCGTTCCGCGGCGGACGTGCGCGCCGAAGCCGTCCGCGCCGTGGAGTCCGGGGTCACCGAGCGACGTCACTATGTGGGCTGCGAACGGGCCTGCGGCAGTCCCCCCGACAGCGCGGACGGTGAGGTGCTGGTGGCCACCCCGGACGGATATCGGCGGCGCGAACCCTCGTAGGGTGGGCGGGTGCTCGACTACATCCGCGACGCCG
>WBZP01002353.1_pt1 | contig 16845 bp, 13 predicted proteins | sample 5204301 | NCBI WGS metagenome assembly WBZP01 (sample SAMN12412401, study PRJNA552823) | activated sludge metagenome | isolation source: activated sludge from nitrification reactor of wastewater treatment plant... | place: USA: Pennsylvania | collected 2017
ATATTCTTTAAACGGTATCGTAGGCCTTGGCGAGTCGAGTACAAAAGGATTGCTGTTGGTTTTTCTAAGCATCGGATTATACCTGATCAATGGCCAATAGCCACTTGTTACGGCCATTTTTTGTTGATTGAGGCCTTTCTCCATGTTGATACCATGGGCAATACAGTGACTGTAAGCCAGCACGATAGATGGGCCGTCATAAGCCTCGGCTTCCCGAAGTGCCAGCAAGGTCTGCTGTGGGTTGGCCCCCATGGCGATCTGAGCTACATATACGTTTCCGTAGGAAATAGCCTGCATGGCAAGGTCTTTTTTACCTACCCGCTTACCGGCAGCAGCGAACTTGGCCGAGGCCGCCGTAGGCGTAGCTTTGGAGCTTTGTCCGCCGGTGTTGGAATACACCTCAGTATCAAGCACGAGCACGTTGATGTTACGACCTGTTGACAACACGTGGTCAAGACCACCTGAGCCGATATCATAAGCCCAGCCATCGCCTCCAATCAGCCACACGCTGCGGTGAACGAGCTGGTCGGCCACCGACAGCAGGTGTTTGGCTTCAGGTTGTTCGATTTTATGTAACAAAGCTTTGAGAGCTGCCACACGATGCCTCTGTGTAGCTATCTCACTTTCAAGTTTTTGAGGGGCATGCATGAGCTCATCTACCAGCTTGTCGCCGATTTCAGGGCGGAGTTTTTCGAGCAGCTCGTGTGCCATACTCAGTTGCTTGTCGGCAGTGAGACGCATACCGAGACCAAACTCGGCGTTGTCTTCAAACAGAGAGTTGGACCATGCAGGACCCTGACCTTTAGAGTTAGATGTCCATGGCGTGGTGGGCAGATTACCACCATATATACTCGAGCAACCGGTGGCGTTGGCTACCAAAAGTCTGTCGCCAAAGAGCTGGGTAAGTACTTTTACATAAGGCGTTTCACCACATCCTGCACATGCCCCTGAGAATTCAAACATTGGCTCCAGGAACTGTACACCATGCACGGTAGAGTAGTTCACACCCGGACGCTCGTTCATCGGAAGTTTTTCGAAGAAATCTATCACTTCTCTTTCAGGGTCGAGTTCTTTGGGTTTATCGCCCAGATTAATGGCTCTTTGGCCTTCGCCTAACTGCACAGGACAAGCTTCGTGGCAGAGGTTACAACCGGTACAGTCTTCGAGATATACTTGAAGGGTGTATTTGGTTTCAGGAAATCCGCGGGCATTGATGGCCGCTGATTTGAAGCCTTCGGGGGCTGTCTCCATATTTTCGACGTGGAAAAACTTACCTCTGATTACCCCATGTGGGCACACAAACGAGCAGTTACCACATTGAATACAAGCCTCAGGCTCCCATATAGCCACGAGATCAGAAACATTCCGTTTTTCGTATTTGGTAGTACCGTTAGGATAGGTTCCATCTACCGGCAATGCACTCACCGGAATGTCGTCACCGAGACCGAGGATCATTTTTTGCGTCACGTTTCTGACAAATTCCGGAGCAGACTCAGGTATTCTGTAGCCTTTGAGGTTGGTACCATTGAGGGCATCAGGAATTGTAACCTCAAATAAATTAGCCAATGTCTGATCTACAGCCACGAAGTTTTTATCTACCACCGCCTGACCTTTTTTGTAGTAGGTCTTTTCGATGGCTTTTTTGATTTCTTTGATGGCCTGCTCAGGAGGCAATACGCCTGAAAGCTCAAAGAAGCAGGTTTGCATAATAGTATTGATACGGCCAGCCATGCCCGTTTTTTGGGCCACTTCGGTTGCATCAATGACATAAAATTTCAGCCCTTTTTCCTTGATTGCTTTCTGTACTCTGACCGGCAGTTTTTCCCATACTTCATCCTTACCAAAAGGACTGTTGAGCAGGAAGGTAGCACCCGGCTTGGCCATGTGGAGCATTTCTTCTTTTTCAACAAAATTGTACTGATGGCAAGCTATAAAATCAGCCTCGGTAATCAAATAAGGTGCTCTGATAGGGCTGTGACCAAAACGCAGATGGGAAACGGTTTTAGCTCCTGATTTTTTAGAATCATAAACAAAATACCCCTGAGCATACATTTCGGTGTTTTCACCGATAATCTTGATGGAGTTTTTGTTGGCTCCTACGGTACCGTCAGCACCCAATCCGAAGAACAAGGCCTGATTCCATGCTGATTCATCGAGTTTGAAGAAAGGATCAACAGAAATGCTGGTCATGCTTACGTCGTCATTGATTCCGACCGTAAAGTGATTTTTAGGTGTGGCTGATTTGAGGTTATCAAAAACCGCTTTGACCATCGCCGGAGTGAATTCTTTGGAAGAAAGCCCGTAACGGCCACCGATTACTTTTGGCATTTTATCCAGTTTTCCGGCACTGAGAGCTTCCATGAGACTGATCATTACGTCCTGGTAAAGCGGCTCACCACTGGCACCCGGTTCTTTGGTGCGGTCAAGTACTGCGAGATTTTTGAGATTTTTAGGTAAAGTATTAATTAAATATTCGCCTGGAAAAGGTCTGTAAAGGCATATTTGAATAACTCCGGTTTTTTCTCCGAATTTATTGAGGTATTCCGAAGTTTCGGAGGCAGTTTCTACACCCGAACCCATCAAAATAATCACATTTTCGGCATCGGGATCACCAAAATATCTTACCGGAGCATATTGCCTGCCGGTCATTTTGGCAAATTTATTCATTTCTTCAACCAAAATCCCCGGAACCGCTGCATAGTAAGGGTTTACAGTTTCACGACCCTGAAAATACACATCGGGGTTTTGGGCAGTACCACGGATAAACGGCCTGTCGGGGTTAAGTCCACGGTTTCGGTGAGCTATTACCAAATCATCATCAATCATCGACTTGATCTGCTCATCGGTCAGAAACTCGATTTTGCTTACTTCATGTGAAGTACGAAAACCGTCAAAGAAATGAATGAAAGGAATACGTGCTCTGAGCGTAGTGGCTTGAGCGATAAGCGACATGTCGTGAGCTTCCTGCACGGAGGCACCTGATAACATAGCAAAACCCGTACTGCGAGCTGCCATTACGTCCTGGTGGTCACCAAAAATTGATAGACCTTGAGCCGCCAATGACCTCGCCGCCACATGGAAAACAGTAGAAGTAAGCTCTCCTGCGATTTTATACATGTTGGGCAGCATGAGCATAAGCCCCTGAGATGCCGTAAATGTGGTAGTTAATGAACCTGTTTGCAAAGCACCATGAACGGTACCCGCCGCACCGGCTTCACTTTGCATTTCTACTATATCCGGCACATTGCCCCAAATATTTTTGGTGTTTTTTGCCGCCCACTCATCTGCAAGCTCAGCCATGGTTGACGAGGGTGTGATTGGGTAGATGGCACACACCTCATTGACCCTGTAGGCTACATAGGCGGCGGCTTCGTTACCATCCAGGGTTACTATATGTTTTTCTGTTTTTTTCATTTTGTGACCTCACCCCTAAATCCCCTCTCCAGAGGAGAGGGGACTTTTGAGGGTTATTTTTTTAAGTTCATATAATAAGAGTTCAATTCACCGGTTCCGGAATAATATCAATGGCATGGCAAGGGCACTGTTCCACACACACCCCACAGCCGGTACATTTATCATAATCAAATTTGTAGCGATTGCCTTTGCCCAGTTTGATGATGGCATCTTCGGGACAAGCACCATAGCAGCCGTCACACTCAAAGCAGTTACCGCAGGATAAACACCTTTGGGCTTCATATTTAGCTTCTTCGGCATCATATCCGGCCACAATTTCATCAAAACTTTCGGCAGCTATTTTGGCATCAATATGTTCCTGAGGTTTTGGTGCGGCGTTGGTTCTGTACCATACGTGCAATTGGTCAGTCAAAATAACAGGATTGTTCTCAGGTTTTTGATAGGTTGAAAATTTTAACCATGCGTCAATATTTCTTGCGGCTTTTTTGCCATGACCCGTGGCTATTGTAACGGTACGATCACTGGGAACCATATCGCCACCAGCAAAAATTCCCGGGTGACCGGTCATCATAGAAGCATTAACCTCCACGGTTCCGTCTGATTTAAAGTTTATCCCATCAACCAATTTCAGGAAGTCTGTTTCAGTATCCTGACCTAAAGCCAAAATCAAAGAATCGGCTTCGAGGGTTTCATATTCACCGGTGGGAACCGGGCGACCGTTTTCAAGTTTCATTTTTTCAACGGTCATCTGCGTAGCCTCAATATTTTTGATGCTTCTCAACCAGTGAATTTTTACACCTTCTGAAAGGGCTTCGTCGGCTTCAAAATCATGTGCGGGCATGTGGTCACGGTCACGACGGTAAATGATAAGGGCTTCTTCGGCACCTAGTCTTTTGGCAGTACGGGCAGCATCCATTGCGGTATTACCACCTCCATAAATAGCCACTTTTCTTCCCAGTAATGGAGCATTTCCAAGCTCAACATCTTTCAGGAATGAAACCGCATCGAGGATTTTGCCGGCTTCACGGGCTGGAATATCAGTTTTTTTACCAATATGTGCACCAATAGCTACAAATACTGCATCAAAATTTCCTTCTTTCTTTTCTTTCAAAATATCAATAACCTTCCGGTCTAGGTGAATCTGCACCCCCATGTTTTTGATGCGGTCGATCTCGGCCTGAAGGATATTTCTAGGTAAGCGGTAAGCCGGAATCCCGAAGTTCATCATACCTCCGGCAATGGGGCCGGCTTCGAAGATTTCAACGGAGTGTCCTAATCTTGCCAAATGATAAGCTGCTGAAAGCCCGCTGGGACCGGCACCTATTATCATGATTTTTTTGCCACTGAGTTTTGCAGGCTTTTCAAACTGCCAGTTTTGCTCGATGGCGGTATCTCCCAAAAACCGCTCTATGGCGTGAATACTAACCGGTTGGTCCAGGGAAGTACGGTTACAGGCAGTTTCACAAGGGTGATAACATACCCTGCCGTGAATGGCAGGCATGGGGTTGTTTTCTGTAAGTTTTAGCCAGGCTTCTTTGTTAAGACCGGCCTGAGCCAGTGATAGCCATTCCTGAATATTCTCTCCCGCAGGGCATGCCTGATTACAGGGAGGAAGAAAATCAACATATTGTGGCCGTTTACTTCGGCTCGATCCCGTCCCTTCTCCATGCTGAGTAAGGTCGGGATTTGTGGTAAGGTCAGTCTTTAAAAACGCCATAGTTTTATTCCAAATTGAGCTTGCAAGGTATTCTCAACTAAAAAAATAAATTATGACAAAGGTCAAGGCCTACTATGATTTCGAATTTAGGGGGATTGAAATGTGGAATAAAAAATAAAAGCCGGCCCTATAGAGCCGGCTTAAAAAACTGTTTTTCAATATATTAAACATGCATAATGTCAGCTTCTTTTGAAGCCAGCATTTGTTCGGTTTTATCGATGTAACTATTGGTTATTTTCTGAACTTTCTCCTCACCCATTTTTATGGCGTCTTCAGACACCCCATCGTTCTTTAGTTTTTTAATGTCATCATTAATTTCCTGACGAACCTTTCTGATGTTTACTTTAGCAATTTCGATTTCTGCTTTCACTTTTTTTACCAAATCGCGTCTTCTTTCTTCGGTCAATGGTGGTACATTGAGTCTGATAGTTTCTCCATCGTTGGCAGGGGCTAGTCCTACATTTGAGTTAATGATAGCTCTTTCGATATCACCAATAATTTTCTTTTCGAAAGGCTTGATTTGGATTGTGCGGGCATCAGGGGTAGTTATAGATGATACCTGACTCAAAGGTGACATCATGCCATAATATTCGATCTGGATGCCGTCAAGCATGGTAGTACTGGCTTTACCTGCTCTTATCTTGGTAAGTTCAATTTGTGTATGTTTTAAGGCTCTTTCCATATGCTCCTGAGCCATTTCGAGCAATAAATCTATTTCTTCCATTGTTTTATTTGTACGTATAAACTCTACTTTGAATTTTAATATTTGTCGTTCTGAATGCCCTTTCTAATGCTCTAAATTTTATATTTTCCATTTCATTTTTATCAACAAATCTCACCACAATAATAGCTTCAGGATTTGCGAAGTTTTCAATTTTTGTTCTTAATAATTTATAACTATTCAAGATTTGCTCAGCTGCTTCAGCTAAATTCCTTCCTTTTAATTCTACAAAACTAGCTTTATTCCTGTCACAGTTTAAAATTAAATAATCACATTTTATTTCATTAACTAAATGCTTCAATATTCCTTTGTCAACCTTAATCAAATGATAGTTACCGCTGAAATTTACAATTATTTTAGCATTTTTCTCTTTTCCGACATTTCCTTTTTCATTGTGGATTTTATCAAATGGATTGCAATCAGTCTTTGTCATTTTCGGATTCAAATTCTATTTCATACAGTTCATCCATCTCAGAATTGAGTAAACCCGAAGTCTGAGTTAATTCTTCATGATCAAACATTTCCGCTTCTTCAGAATAAACATTTTCAAGTTTTCCATCTTTTAGTCTTCCCACAAAAACCCTTCCCTTGTCCAACCAATATTCTTTTGAAATCACTTTTTCAACCTTTTCAGGATGCAATTGCCCGATTCTGTGGGCATTTATCAAAACATTAATTACTCCTAAAATGTAGTGAGAGTGGGTCGTGATAAGCAGTTTTAAATTTTGAAAATTATAAAAATTAACAAAATATTCAATTAAACTTTTTTGTAATTGTGGAAAAAGATGTATTTCAGGTTCTTCAATTATTAAGCCCAATAATTTTTCAGTTTTCCTCAAATAAGACACAGATATCAAAAACCAGAAATTTTCTTTTTGTCCAGATGATAATTGATCAAATTCGATAAAAATTCCGCTTCCATTTAAAATTAGACCTATTTCTCCATTTTTATTAATAAATGGCATCCCTCCTAAAATTGGAGATATTTCATCAAATAGGTCCGAGAAAAATTCAGGTTTATGAACTAATATTTTCTTACTTTCTTTAATGACAGTTTCGTATGAATTAGTTGCAACATCCGTATTTTTAGGAATTTTAAATTCAGGGATAAAAAAGGTTTTGTAAATTTTTGAACTCTTATTATCACCTTCAAATTTAGAAATAAGCTCTTTAAAATTTGTTTCAAATTTATAAAGATTTGGGTACAATAAATTGTGTTCTTTATTTGCTGGTGAAATTGTAACAAACAAAGTTTTGGAATAAAAAAACTTGATAAGAAAGTTTCCCTTGAAATAAAGGTTTAGAAATTCTTTTTCAAAATCTAAAAAGAATGATTCTTCAAAATTCATAAAGTAACTTTGTTGAATCATTTGCCCTTGATTAATTTCGGGTAGTTTTCGAAATGCATAAATCAACTTCGCTAAAGTACTCTTGCCCGATGCATTGGGGCCAACAAAAACCATAAAGTCCTTGATTTCAAGGTCTATGTCTTTGAGTGGGCCGAAGTTTTTTACTACAATTCTTTGCATTTTATTGTACCAAAGTACCTACTTTTTCACCGTTAACGAGGTGGTTGAGGTTCCCTTCTTTGTTCATATCAAATACGATGATAGGCAGTTTGTTTTCTTTACAAAGCGTAAAAGCTGTCATGTCCATCACCTTGAGTCCTTTGCTGATCACTTCATCAAACGAAATCTCGTCATATTTTGTTGCCGAAGCATCTTTTCTGGGGTCAGCCGTATAAACCCCATCTACATTAGTTCCTTTTAACAATACATCGGCACCAATTTCCACCGCTCTTAAAGCACCACCTGAGTCAGTTGAGAAGTATGGATTACCCGTACCTGCACCAAAAATCACCACTCTGCCCTTTTCAAGGTGCCGGATAGCTCTTCTACGGATAAATGGTTCGGCAATTTGTTCCATTTTGATAGCGGAAAGTAATCTGGTTTTCATGCCGTGGCTTTCCAGAATACTTTGAATGGCCATGCCGTTAATCACTGTGGCGAGCATACCCATGTAGTCACCCTGTGAGCGGTCAATCCCCGACTGAGCACTGGCACCTCTGAATATATTTCCTCCTCCTATTACTATAGCGACCTCAACGCCCGCATCTACCACAGATTTGATTTCTTTGGCATATTGGGTAAGGATTTCGGTGTTGATAATTTGGCTTTTATCCCCACCATTGAGGGCTTCACCACTTAATTTCAGGAGAATTCTCTTGTATTTTAACGACATGTAAAATGATTTTCTGCAAAGATAAAACTAAAACCAAATTTTAACATAATCAGGTTAAATATTTGATTTTACCAGAAAATAAAAAAATACGTTCAGGACTTCTTCTTTTTATTTAATATGTATATGCCCACCAAAATTATGGCCATTCCTGCAAAATGCCAGAATCCGATTTTTTCTCCATCAAAAATACCGGCACCTGTGGCAACTATGGGTATCAAATAAGTAACCGAGCTGGCAAAAACCGGGCTGGTAATTTGTAAAACATAATTATACAAAACTGCAGCCAAACCCGAGTTAATAGCTCCCAAAAACAAGAAATATATGAGCAACAGATGATTTTCGGGTAAAAATATTTTTCCAAAAAAATCGGTAAAAAGTAGTATAACAAAAGCGATGATCCCTACAAATACCAGAGAAAACGAACTGATAATTATAGGTTTAACGGAAGATAAAAAATGCCCGACGATATTGGCGTTGAGACCGTACATGACAGTGGCACTCAATACCAGCAAGGTATAAGGATTGCTAAAATCAAGCTTGGTATTACCCCCGCTCAATATCAAAAGCAGACTTCCAACAAAGCCGATTACGATTCCGAAAATCTGATTGCCGGTAATTTTTTTTGAGAAAAATAGTCCGCCCATAATTAAAACAAAAATGGGTGTGGTGGCATTGAGCGTACCTGCTAGCGATGAATTGAGTTTACTGCCTACTACACCGAAAATAATAGCAGGTATCAAATACCCCAACAAACCTGAAAACAAGAGAGGAGCCGCTTTGGGTTTTGGGAAGTTTTTGAGGTCTTTTAATGCCCAGGGCAATAAAGCCAGACCAGCGATAAAAATACGGCCTGCACCCAGCTCCAAAGCAGAGAAATGTGAGACGATTTTTTTGACTAAAATAAAAGACAATCCCCAAACAAATGCCAGAAACAAAATTAAAATCCAGCCTAATAAAGTTTTGTCTTCGTGATTTCTAAGTTTTTTTATCAAAATTTTAATTTAAAAACCAAAATTAATGAAATTTTGCCAGAAAGAGATTTTAGTCTTAAATTGCTAAATATTCAACCAAAAAAACTACAATGAAAACTATACTTAGTTTAATTTTTTCATTAACAATTGTCTTTGCAAAAGCAAAAGACCCTGCTACCTTATCGATTGGAAGTGAGGCCCCTGACTTCAAGCTTAAAGGAGTTGATGGTAAGGATTATTCTTTGGAGAGTTTTAAAAAATCGAAAATTCTGGTAATTATTTTCACCTGTAATCATTGCCCTACCGCTCAGGCCTACGAAGACAGGATCATTGCTTTTCAGGAAAAATACAAAGATAAGGGTGTACAAGTGGTGGCCATAAGCCCAAACGCCGACAAAGCAGTGAGATTTGATGAGTTGGGTTATACCGATCTCAGCGATAGCTTTGAAGAAATGGTAATAAGAGCCAAAGATAAAAAGTATAATTTCCCGTATCTATATGACGGAGAAACACAAGCTACTGCAACTGCCTATGGACCCACCACTACCCCTCACGCATTTGTTTTTAACAAGAAAAGAGTTTTGAAATATGTGGGCCGTATAGATGACGATGAACACATAGGAAGGGCTACTAAATTTGATCTCGAAAATGCGGTAAACGAACTTTTAGATAAAGATGAGGTAAGTGTGCCTGAAACCAAAACCTTTGGTTGCTCTATCAAATGGATGGATAAAGCCGATTGGAAACTCAAAGAAGTGGAATCGTGGAAAACTGAAGAAGTTAAACTGGAAGATCTTAATATCGAAAGTTTAAAAAAGATCATGACTGAAAAAAGTGATAAATACCGCCTTATCAATTTTTGGGCTACCTGGTGCGGGCCATGTGTTGCTGAATTTTCGGCATTAACCGAAACCGACAAGATGTACCGAAACCGGGATTTTGAATTTATCAGTATTTCGATTGATGATGCTAAATCCGGAAATAAAGTCCATGCCTTTTTGAAGAAAAAGTATGCTTCAAACAAAAATTATCTATATGGAAATCTTCATAAATATGAATTGATTGAGGCTGTCGACAAAAAATGGCAGGGAGCACTCCCTTATACTATTTTACTTTCACCTGAGGGCGAAATTGTATACCGGCAAAGTGGAATGATAGAAATCAGAGACTTAAGAAAAGCCATTGTGGAGCATATTGGGAGGTATTATCCTTGAGTCTTTTTAAAAAAATTAAAACTAATTTTTTTAAAAGAAATGACACCCAAATATAAAATTTCGGTCAAAAAATCAATTATTGAGCTCTATTTCGTCACCATGTGAATCAAGGAAATGGTAATCAACCATTCCAAGTGATGAGTCTTTGATAAGATTGATCCATTTTTTATACTTAAAGAACCACTTCATTTGCCTTGAAATGAGCCCTTCCTTATAATAAGCGTAAATAAATGGATGTAAAATTATGCTGATTTTAGGTTCGTTTTGTTTGGTAAGCAAATACTCCAGATTGTTTTCAATCAAGTCAGTAATCGCAATGCTGGCCGAGATGGTTCCTGTTCCACCGCAGGCAGGACATGTCTCACGTGTAGCTACGTTCATTTCGGGTCTTACACGCTGGCGGGTGATTTGAGAAAGGCCAAACTTGGAGATAGGTAAAATAGTGTATTTTGACCTGTCCGGCTTCATTTCTTCTTTCAAAACTTCATGAACATCCCGTTTGTTTTCGGGTTTTTTCATGTCAATAAAATCAATCACCACGATACCACCCATATCACGAAGTCTCAGCTGACGGGCAATCTCAACGGCAGCTTCTTTGTTGACACTCAGGGCGGTAGCTTCCTGATCTATTTCAGAAGTTGACTTATTTCCACTATTTACATCAATAACATGAAGTGCCTCAGTGTGTTCGATAATCAGATATCCACCACTCGGAAGACTTACTGAGCGGCCAAACAATGACTTCAACTGCTTTTCGATGCCATATTGCTCAAAAAGCTTATTTTTACCTGAATGAAGTTTCAGGATCTTCTCCTTCTGAGGGGCAATGGTCTGTAAAAGGCTCTTGATACTATCGTAACTTTCTTTGGTATCTACCACTACAGAGTCAAAGTCGTCATTGAGCATATCTCTTAAAATAGACGCTGCTCTGTCCATTTCAGAAATGATTCTATCTCTGGGCTTTGCATTTTTCAAAGCTTTAATCCCATTTTCCCATTTTTCTACGCAGTTTTCCAGATCTCTTTGAAGATCAGCAACCTCCTTCCCTTCAGCTACTGTACGTACGATCACCCCAAAATTTTCGGGTTTTACAGAAGACATAAGTTTGTGCAAACGTTGACGCTCCTGTTTGCTCGTAATTTTCTTGGAGATATTAACCGAGTTGCTAAATGGAACCAAAACGATATACCTTCCCGCGATCGAAATATCGCAGGATAATCTCGGCCCTTTTGAGGAAATTGGCTCTTTAACTACCTGAACCAGAATAGGTTGGTTTTTACCAAGCACATCGACTATCTTGCCTAGCTTATCAATCTGAGGCTCCATCTGAAAACCTTTCAGCTTGAAATTAACAGGTCTTTTGGCGATTACATCTTTGGTAAATTTTGAAAGGGAGAGGATATTGGGGCTTAGGTCATGATAATGCAAAAATGCATCCTTTTCATAGCCGATATCAATAAAGGCAGCATTAAGCCCTGAAACAACTTTCTTTACCGATCCAAAATAGATATCCCCTACCGAAAACTGATGCTCGGTTTCATCAAAATGGTATTCGATTAGCCTTTTGTCTTGCAATAAGGCAATACGGTCACCTTTTGGTGTGGCAGATATATATAATTCGTTGCTCAAATCAGAGTAAGAATTAAGAGGTAAGAAAATTAATAATGAAAACAAGCAAACAGAGTAACCTCTTTTGCTAAAACAAAAAGTTAGAATAAAAGAGTGAGCAAGACCAGTGGCATCGCTCACTTCTTAATTATTTCTTCTTATGACGATTTTTTCTTAGACGTTTCTTTCTTTTGTGAGTCGCCATTTTATGTCTCTTTCTCTTCTTTCCGCAAGGCATAATAGTAAAAATTTAAATATTTTTGAAAAAAATTCTTTTACTTGAATTTTTGGACTGCAAAGATAATAATTACTTTAGACTATTCAAAGTTTTTGTAATCTCATCTTTCATAATCGGATCAATATCTTCTTTAAGAACCTTATTGAGAATGTTTTTTGCTTCAGGGGCTTTTCCCAACTCAATCAGGCTATAGGCAATACCCAGCTGTGCATTGATATTTTTGGGGTCTACCTTCAAAACATTCTCAAATCTCTGAATAGCTTTATCAAACTGACCCGACTCCATCGACAGACCACCCAAGCTCATCATTGCTGGCACATAATCAGGTTGTTGATCGAGAACTTCTCTCAGCATCTTGATGGCCTTCATCGGTGAGTCGGATTTGACAAATGTCATAGCGTAGTTAGTTTTAACATGAAGATTTTGAGGATCTCCGGCTAAAACTTTCTGATAACATTCTCTGGCTTTTTCTGAAAATTTCTCAAGTTTCTGTTGCGTCAAAGCTATATTGTAGGCTTGAAAATAGGCATCGCCAGCGAAAGTCCAATCTTTAGCAGTACCGTTATTTTCAGCAATTTTTTCGAAATATACTCCGGCACTGTCAAAAACCGATTCACTGAGGAATAATTGAGCAATTTGGCTCAATATTTTTTTGTTGTCAGGAGATTTTCCAAGCTCGGCTTTCAATCCATTGAGAACTTTGGTATTCTCCGAACTTAGAATATGAGGTTGATTATCAGAAGATGTGTGCTGATCCGTTTTTTGGGATTGAACGGTCTGAACCTCTTTTTTCACTACTGTTTTGGGACGAGTAGATAAAAACACCAACATACCAAGTCCTACAAGTAAAACTACAAGCAGGTGTCTTTTTTGATTCAAACCGTTCAAATCTTTCTTATTTTACTTTAGTTTTAACTTCTTCAACAAACTCTTTAGAAGGCTTAAAACTAGGAATGTAATGAGCCGGAACTGTTACAGTAGTTTTTTTAGAGATATTACGAGCTTTTTTCTCAGCTCTTTTTTTGTTTACAAAACTTCCGAAACCTCTTACATAGATAGCCTCACCAGCGGCAAGTGAATCTTTAACAGTTTGGAAAAACGCTTCGACGGTAATAGAAGTAACGGCTTTATCAACACCGGTTTTGTCCGAAATAATAGAAATAACCTCTGCTTTAGTCACGATAGGAAAAATTTATTTGTTAAAAAAATAATTATTTTATCTAAATCCTAAAAAATGTATTTAGGTTTGCAAAGATAGAATATATGCAAATAAACTCACAAATAGTTTCAAGTTTTTTTTATAAAATATTTATTATAAAGGAGTTAAGAAGCTATTTTCATAATGATTTTTTTTTATTTCTCAAAATGTTTTCAGAAAAAATTATCTCTTGGTATTTGATAAATAAACGTGATTTACCTTGGCGAAATACCAGAAATCCGTATAAAATTTGGCTTTCTGAGATTATTCTGCAGCAGACGAGAGTCAGCCAGGGATTGCCATATTATTATAATTTTTTAGAAAAATATCCAACATTGGAGGCTCTGGCCACTGCACCAATTGATGAAGTTTTGAGGTTATGGCAAGGTTTAGGGTATTATTCAAGAGGGAGAAACCTGCATTTTACAGCAAATCAGATAGTTTCTGAATATCAAAAAAAATTTCCTGAGAGTTTTGAAGGCCTCAAAAAACTCAAAGGGGTAGGAAATTACACTGCTGCGGCGATTGCCTCTTTCGCTTTTGGACAAAAAGTACCCGCCATTGATGGCAATGCACTCAGGGTTTTTAGCAGATTTGGCGGAATAAATGAACCCATAGATGACCCAAATACTATTAAATCCATTTTTAATTTTGCTTATGATTTGATGGAAGGAGCTGACCCTGCCCTTTTTAACCAATCGGTCATGGAGTTGGGAGCAACCATCTGTGTTCCAAAAAATCCAAAATGTGATCAATGCCCGGTTAGACCTGAATGCCTCGCTTTTTCGCATCGACTACAAGATAAATTGCCATTTAAATCAAAAAAAATAAAAGTAAAGGAAAGAAAACTGGATTATAAAATACTTGTAAATGAAGACAGAATTTGGTTGAAATTGCGTGAGGCAGGTGATATTTGGGCAGGACTTTATGATTTTTTCAGCGGAGAATTGGTGTCAAAACTCCCGGTAGCATATTCATTTCAAAAAAAACATATACTTACACATCAAAGATTAAGTATCAGTTTTCAAATTATTATTCTGGAAAATGATGAAACGCCTGATGGAGGTAAATTTTATTCCATAAAAGAAATTGAAGCTTTGCCAAAGCCGATTGTAATAGATGAAGCATTTAAAATAACTATGAAGTTTTTAGATCAATTATCTTGAACTATACATTAATAAATGAATATCAATTACTTACGCTCAATGGTAAGGATTTTAAATTCCGTGCGGCGATTACGCTGATGCTCGGCCTCGGTGCATTGCACACCATCGCTACAAGCATTTAATGGCTCAGTTTCACCTTTCCCAACAGCTTTTATCCTATTTTTTTCTACCCCTCGGCTCAACAAATATTTCCTAACCTCATTGGCTCTTTTTTGAGATAAGGCGAGGTTAGTACTGGAATTGCCCCGGGTGTCGGTATGAGATGCTATTTCAATGATCATGTTGGGATACCTTTTTAAAGTATTGGCCAATTTGTCCAGTTCTTTTTTGGAAAAATCTCTTACTTTATAATCATCGGTATTGTAATAAATATTTTCAAGTTTTATTACATCACCCACTTTATACAGTTTGGTATCGAAAAGATTTAGAGAAAACGTTGGTTTTACTTTCTTACCAAAAAGGGTCTTCCTAATGGCTTTTTCTATTATTTCGGAGCTGGTTGCAAAATTGTCTCTGGTAGCTACCAATTCATAATCACATTCGAGGTCACGTTTAAATTCATAACTACCGTCGCGACGGGTGTACATTTCCTGTACTTCACCATTACACTTATTAATAAACTTAACTTTAACCGCCGACATCGGCTCATTGTTTTCACCCCCGGAAATAACACCCCTGAAAATATTGGAATTTCCTCCAACAGTACGTTTCTGAATCAAAACACCCTGTTTTTTTTCTTTTTTAACCACCGGATCATCAAGAACAGGAATTTTTGGTGCTTCTTTTTTTAGGAAAATATCAAGAATTGATGGCTCAAAATCAGAGGCTTCCAGATTTGAATAATTTTTTGACTGGGGTTCGTATCCTTCAGTTTGAACAGTAAAGACAAACTCTTTATCGGCAGGTAAACATAGCTTTATGTTACCCGAATTATTGGTAATCCCATTTTCAAGATTATTGCTTTGTGTAGATTCATAATAGTTAAATTTTGCTTTTTCAATAGGCTTTTTAGTGTCTTTGTCATACACATTTACGATCAAATCTCTGCATCCATAGAGCGTTCCGATGCGATTAAATTTGTAAATATCATCGTCAGAACCACCTCTTTTTCGGTTGCTGCTGAAATAGCCAAAGTTCCGGTTGGAATCCGTTATAATTCCGAAATCATCATTCTGAGAGTTAAGCGGAGCTCCTACGTTTCTGACCTTACCGACAGGTTTAGCGGATACAGGGTCAGTTTTTGAAACAAAAATATCAAGGTCACCCAGTCCGGGGTGGCCATCGCTTGAAAAATACAACTGACCATCGGGAGCAATAAAAGGAAACATTTCGTTTCCAACAGTATTCACTTTACCTCCGAGGTTTTCGGGTTTTGACCAGGCTCCGTTCACATATCTTGACATATAGAGGTCAGTACCGCCATATCCACCTGGCATATCAGAAACAAAGTAGAGGATTTTGTCAGACTTGTCTACAGTTGGATGACCGCAGGAATAGTCGTCGCTGTTAAACGGAAGCTCTTTAATATTTCCCCAGTCATTGGTTTTTTTCTCCGCAGAGTATAATTTCAGACGGGTTATTCCTTCTTTTTTCTGCCCAAAAATGCCTCCCCCACCGGAATTTCCGTTTCTGGTAAATATTATTTTTTGGGCATTATCATAAAAAGTACAGGGTCCCTCATGGTATTTACTGTTGAGGGTGCGGCTAAACTTTTTTACATCAATGAGAGCGGTTTCTTCATAATTTTTACTGCCATTAATAAGTTCACTTCCTGTATGAGCAATGGTATTGGCATCATTGGAGGTGGGAGGTGTGTAATAATCATTCCCAAGTTTTTCGGTTTTGGGTTTACCTTTATTTTTATCAGCGGAATTTCCACCGCCACCTAAAGCGGCTGTTTGGTCTTCTTTGTTGATTACTTTGAGATCTTCCAGATAATACAAATCAAGAAAAGATGAATTGTCCCATTTGAAAACTCTTTTTACCGCATTATTTGGATTTCTACTCGAAACAAACACCATTCCGTCTTTGTAAAATGAAGGGCTAAAATCGGGGCTTGAGGTATTAATACCCACATATTCAAGGGTATAACTTCCGGCATTTCTGATCAAAGGATCAATATTGTTGTATAACTTGCTAAATTCCAAACCTCTTTTGTCTTGGTCTTGCAAGTCATTAAATTTCATATAAATCTTTGTAGACTCCTCACGCTTTCCGTTGCTATTTAAAACCTGAGCATATCTTAGATAAGCTTTAAGTTTTTCACCTTTTAGAACAGGGTTGTTGGATAAAACTTCCTGATAATATTTTTCGGCGTTTTTATAATCTTTTACAAAATAATAGGCCTCAGCAAGGTT
>WBZP01003544.1_pt1 | contig 16844 bp, 7 predicted proteins | sample 5204301 | NCBI WGS metagenome assembly WBZP01 (sample SAMN12412401, study PRJNA552823) | activated sludge metagenome | isolation source: activated sludge from nitrification reactor of wastewater treatment plant... | place: USA: Pennsylvania | collected 2017
TACGACGTGACTGGAAAAATTGTTTTGAAATCTTCCGCAATTCTGAATACTCCAGTAAATATCAGCTCATTGACAAAAGGGGTGTATTTTGTAGAAGTCAGCAACCCGAAAAGAAGCAGGCAAAAGCTGGTTGTACAATAGAATACAAAAAATGACGATTATTCAAAACAGCGTCTGTTTTATTAAGACTGATATTTAAAGTAATGATATAAAAAAGGACCAAATAATTATTTGGACTGCATATTAATGATGCACCTACATAACCAACAGGTTAAAAAATATTAAATAATTAATTATCCTACACAATAGGAACAAAGTACTATTCTATTACCCAAAAAAAAAGACAATATTTGCATTTAAATGTAAGTCTTGAGCAAAATTGCAATTTTGGTTTTTATTATTTCTGCCAATAATTATTATATTTATTGTCAAAATTATTCATTAGAGTTCATCAATGAAAAGAATGGACTTTCACAAAGTTGTGGTCATACTATAACCCAACATAATGATTATATGTGGTTTGGAACACAGGATGGTTTAAACAGATATGATGGAACCAGAATTAAAACTTTCAAATCTAAAGATTTTCCAGCTATGGGAAGCAACTACATCAATATTATATTGCCAGAAGATCAAAACAGACTTTGGATAGGGACAACAGAAGGTCTCAGTCTGATGGATATAGAAAAAGATAAAATTATTGCTGTTTCCCGCAAATCTTTAAAATTTGTCAAGAAACTCTATAAAGACAATTTTGGAAATTTATGGGCTACTGATCAATATAAAGGATTATACAAAAAGAACAGCAATAGTGACAATTTTGAATATATCAAATTTTTTGATCAGCAAAAAGTCAAGGGGTTTGATGAGTATAAAGGTACTATTTATATAGCTACAACAAATGCCATTTATCAGTTCAGCGATAGTCAGAATATTTTTAAAAAAATGGTCCTCCCTGATAAAATTGAAAAAAGTATTGATATGATTACTTCTTTTTTGATTTCTGAGACAGGAGATTTTTGGTTAGGTACTTTTAAAAATGGTTTGTATAAAATCAGTGAAAATAATGGAATATTATCACTTGTAAATCATTTTACAACATCAAATTGTAAATTAGGCAGCAATGAAATTACATGTGTCTCTGAAGATGCAAAGGGTAATGTTTGGCTGGGTACACGAGCATCATCTGCATTCATTTATGTCGATAAAGAGTGGGTAGCATTAAATGATTTCTATAAAAGCAATCAATTTATAAAAGGATACATTTTTAGTTTTTATCATGATATTCAAGGTATTACCTGGATAGGAACTGATGGTGACGGCATTGCGCAATGTGACCCTTCAAAAGAAAAATTCACCAATATACTTGAGCAGGACAAGAAAATATTTGATTTCGAAAGGGGCGAAATCGTATTTGATATAAACGGTTCCGGCTCCAAAATTTACATTGGAGTTAAAGATAAATACATACTTGAGTTTGATGAAAAAACAAATGGTTTTAATGAGTTCGAAGACTATGATTTAAATTATTATAAAAATCATCCTAGGCAAATGATTTTGGAAGGAGATAAAATATGGATTGGGTCTGATAAAGGTTTGCGACAATATAATCTTAAAGAGAAAAAATATACTTCATTAAACGTACCAAAACAAGTCATCTTTATTTATACAATTTGTCTTGTTGGGGAAGATGAATTGTGGTCGGGAGGAACAGAAGGATTGACAAGAATGAATAAAAAAGATCTGACCATTTTGCCTATTAATGAAGATCACCCTTTATATAGTATTTCTAATTTACTTATTCGAAATTTATATCAGGATAAGTTTGGAAAAATCTGGATTGGAACTGTTGGGCATGGATTGTTTTGTTATGACCCGCTGATAAATTCGCTGGTAGAAATTAATTCAAATCACAATCTTGATTGTAATGGGATCCGATGTTTTATGGAAGATAAAAATGAAATGTTTGTTGGGACAGATTGTGGGCTCTATAAACTTGACCAATGTTTTGATGTCATTAGAAAAGTATCTGAAGTGGATGGATTACCAAATGATGTAATATATTCAATTGAAAAAAGTAAAAAATCCGGGTATTGGCTCGCTTCAAATGCGGGATTAACTTATGTGCAAAAAGATTTTACAAAGTTTGAAAATTATAACGTGGATGATGGACTGCCAGGCAATGAATTTAATACAAATTGTTCTTATGTGAGTGACGATGGTTTTTTCTATTTTGGTGGCATGAAAGGGCTGGTTAAATTTAACGAAAACGAAATTAAAAATAATTCATATGAAGCATTGTTAAAAGTGTACGATATATTTATTGACAATAAAGTACTGACGCGTGATCAATGGACAAAAGATAGTACCGTCGTTGTTGAACCTAATCAAAAATATTTAAAAATTTCATTGTCAGTCAGCAATTATTCAGATTCTAAAAATAATCATTGTTCATATAGATTAAAAGGTTTTAATGATTGGCAAAATGTTCCTGACAACAATGAGATATTATTTACAGGACTTAAGGCAGGAAAATATAACCTTACTGTAAAAGGTTACAATAATGACGATACGCCCACTAAAAATAATATAAACCTTGTCATATTGGTTAAGGCACCATTTTGGCAAAAATGGTGGTTTTATCTGATTCTTCTATTTAGCTTTGGCTGTTTTTTAACCTTATGGCTTAAAAAGGAACTTAGAACTAAGGAGAAAGAAATTAGATATAAATCTGAAATAGATGAAATCAAGAATGTTGCATTGAGAAGTCAAATGAACCCACATTTTATATTTAATTGCCTAAGTGCGATAGAATATTTGATGATTTCCGGAGCGTCAGATAAAGCACAAATATATTTAAATAAGTTTTCAAGGCTGGTTAGGAATACACTTGATTTTACCAACAATGAGCTAGTGACCTTAAAGGATGAAATTACTCATCTGAATATATATATTCATTTAGAAAATTTAAGATTTAATGATACTATAAAATACTATCAGAATATTGAAATAAACATAAATCCAGATTTATTTCAATTTCCTCCTCTGATTTTGCAACCTTTGGTAGAAAATTCAATAAAACATGGCTTTGACGAAACCATAAAAAAACCTGAAATAACTTTAAGCATAACAATTCAAGGGAAGTACCTTGTAATACAAATTACTGATAATGGAATAGGTATTTCAAATAGTAAAAACAAAGCGATTAGGCAATATGAAAATAGTTATGGACTTGATGTAACCAAACAGAGATTACAAATGTATAGTCGGAAAATTAACAAAAAAACTGAGTTTCACGTCTATGATTTAAGTGATCAATCTGGTCAAGGTACAAATGTGGTATTAAAAATAGAACTATGAACCATAAAAAATTTACGTGTGTTATAATTGACGATGAATTTCATTGCCGTGAATTGCTCTCATACAAAATAAATAAATTTGTCGATGGTTTGACAGTTATTCACAAGTTTTCGGATATTAATAGTGCCCAACTTTATTTAAATAAGAATGAAGCACCTGACATCATTTTTTTAGATTTAGAATTACCGGGAGTTAATGGTTTTCAATTTATGGAAAGTGCAGGACAACTTGATTCACAAATCATAATTACATCTGCCTATGAAAAATATGCTCTGAAAACTATCAAATTTCACGTTGCCGATTTTCTGCTCAAACCAATCAATGAGACGGAATTGGTCACCTCAGTAAATTATGTAAAATCTAAGTGCAAGAATACCATCATCAATGATAAAATTGCACTTTCATCAAAAGAAATGGAAATTTGGATTTTGCTGGCTGAAGGAATGATCAACAAGGAAATCGCTGACAAACTCCGCATCAGTCCAAATACTGTCAAAAATCACCTACAGAACATTTATATCAAACTGCATGTCCAGAACCGAAGTGAAGCAATCATAAAATATATGAAAAGTCACTGAAGGAGCGCTCAGCTCATTAATGTTTTATTTCCTACTTTTAGCTATAATATTCTATATTGTTAATGTATAACATAAGTTATAGTACTAAAGTACTATTGTTTGCTGAAAGATGTCATTCTATCTTTGCTGAATAAGAATGCAGATTATGGCAACGGAATAGGTAGCCGAACTTGGTTTTTATACTCTAAAGCAATATAAATTAGCAACATGTATTCAAAAAGCATTAAAATAGACGGATTGAAAATGTTTAATGTCGAAAATGAAACCACTAAAATGTAGATTTTAATAGATAAAAGCAAACGAATATAAAAATGTGGAAATATCAAATCGCAGTAATAAATAATGAAGAATACGTTTATTATGCATTAATATAGTACAAATGAACTATTGTGCGAGTAATAATTCGGAATTAGTTTTACGTTGTTGAATTAAGGTTTTAAAATTACAATCTACTTAGTCTTTTTTTAGATTTAATATCGGGTTATAAAGACGTATTAATTAACTTTTTTTAATAACAAAACAATTTTTTAGTATGAAACAGATCTTATTTGTATGGTTTATGCTTGTATGTAGCACAAGTATGACTTTCGGTCAAAAAACGGTTTCCGGGAAGGTTATTGATTCTTCCGGAGATGCCGTCATCGGAGCTAACATTATTGTCAAAGAAGTTTCCGGGTTAGGCACTATCACGGATGTCGATGGCATGTACAGTTTGATTGTTCCAAATGAAGGTAGCATCCTTGTATTTAGCTATACAGGATATGAAACGCAGGAAATAGTAATTGGAAACAATAAGATTTTGAATGTCACCATGGCTGTGGGTCAATTGCTCGACGAAGTGGTTGTAACTGCATTGGGTATCAAACGAAGTGAAAAATCACTCGGGTATTCAGTACAGGCTATAGGTGGAAATGATCTTTTCAAGACACAGTCCACTAATCTGGTGAGTAATCTTGCGGGTAATATCGCCGGGGTTCAGGTCATCTCCGGTGCAGGATCTTCATTAGGTGGTTCATCCAAAATAAGAATAAGAGGTGTAAATGGATTGAGCAGCAGTGATCCGCTTTTTGTGGTTGACGGCACCCCTATATCAAATGCCAATTTTTCAGCTTCAGCAGAAGGTTCTGATTTTGGAAACCTGGCTGCAGATATAAACCCCGATGATGTAGAAACTATTTCTGTATTAAAAGGACCTTCTGCAACAGCACTTTATGGCAACAGGGCAAAAAACGGTGTGGTATTAATTACTATGAAAAAAGGATCCAAATCCAAAAATGGTTTTGGGGTCACCGCATCTACTTCTGTTACTGTAGATAATGTGTATATACTTCCAAAATATCAGGATGAGTACGCAGGAGGTTATGATCAGGGATTTATACCTGTAATTGACCCGGTAGATGGAAAAGAATACAATACATTAGATTACTCAGCAGACGAATCATGGGGTCCAAAAATTGACGGAACTTTGTACCGACCATGGTACTCCTGGTTTCCCGGACCAGATTACGGTAAGACGATTCCTTTGGCATCCAATCCCAATAATGTAAGGGACTTTTTTGAAACAGGAGTTTTAAATCAAAATTCTTTCAGCATCGGGGGAGGTGGTGATAACGCAACATTCAGACTTTCTTATGCTAATGTAAGTCAGACCGGTGTCTTTCCAAATTCTAAATTTAGCCAGAATACCATCGGTATTTCAGGATCTTATGATGTGTCAAAAGCAATAAAGTTTTTTGCAAATGTCAATGTACTCAGCAATAATGGCAGAGCAAGACCTGAATTTGGTTACAATAGCAAGAATCCGGCAAATTCCTTTAATCAGTGGTTTCAGAGACAATTGAATATGGACGATCTTAGAAATTATCTGAATGAAGACGGTACCATGAAATCGTGGAATATAAGATCTACTGAAGATGTGAGACCATTATATTGGGATAACCCTTTTTATATTCAGAACAGATCATACAATACGGATAGCCGTTCCAGATATTATGGTAATGTAGGTTTGACCTATGCCATCACAGATAATCTGAATGTGAAAGGTACTTTGTACCGGGATGATTACACCCAGCGTATAGAATCCAGGATCGGATCTGAAAGCCTGGAAGAGAGCTATTACGGAGAAAATATCATCAACGGTAGAGAAGATAATTATGAGCTATTGTTTACTTATGCAACTAAATTTAATGAATTTTCACTGGATGCCAATCTCGGAGGAAATAAGCGGGTAAATTCCACACACAGGAATGATGCTGCAACAGTGGGTGGATTGAATACACCAAATTTATTTACCCTGGCTGCTTCAACAGACCGGCCTGCATTAACCAGTTTTGTTTCTGATAAAGAAGTTAATTCAATATTTGCAGCAGCTAATGTCGGGTACAGAGACTACTTGTATTTGGGAGCAACAGTTAGAAATGACTGGTCATCAGCTTTACCAACTGATAACAACTCATATCTTTATCCTTCCTTTACCGGTAGTTTTGTTTTTTCTGAATTAATGGGTTCATCATTTATGTCTTTTGGTAAATTCAGGGCTTCATGGGCACAGGTGGGGTCTGACCTGGATGCTTACAGAATAGGACAAACATACAATACAGGTATTCCATTTGGTTCTACTCCTTCTTTCAATGAAAATGATGTTTTAATTGATCCCAACTTAAAACCTGCGTTATCCACTTCTTATGAAATGGGTTTTGATCTTCGGTTTTTTAATGACAGACTGGGAATTGATGCTACCTATTATAATCAGGATTCCAAAGATGAAATTCTGGCGATATCTATTCCTAATGCAACCGGCTACACTTCCGCTTTGATCAATGCGGGCTTGTTCAGAAGTACCGGTTATGAACTAACCCTTACGGGAAAACCGGTCAGCAGTAAAAATTTTAATTGGAACGCATCTTTTAATTTCGCGCACAATACATCAAAAGTGATAGAGTTATATCAAGACCTTACCAATTATAAACTTGCAGATGCTATCGGAGGAGCCAACTGGGGTGGTCTTAGTGTTAATGCACAGGTAGGAAAAGAATGGGGAGTACTTACCGGTGGTGGATATACCTATGATGACAATGGTAATGCAAAAATATCGGCTACAGGTGCTTATGTAAGAACCGCAGGTAAAGAGTTGGGCTCTATTCTTCCTGATTTTACTGGTGGCTTCAGAAATTCTATTACTTTCAGCAACTTTGATTTTAGTGCGATGATTGATTTTCAGGTTGGCGGTAAATTTTTCTCCACCTCAAAAATGTTTAATGCTTACTCTGGTCTTGGAATAGAAACAGTGGGCAATAATGATAAAGGCAATCCGATAAGGGATGAAGTGGCTGACGGAGGAGGGATAAAAGTATCCGGAGTAATAGCTGATGGCACTCAGAAGGAAGTATATGTTGCCCCGGCAACTTATTTCGGAAGATTCTTTGGTTTTCATGAGCGTTGGATATATGACGCCAGTTATGTAAAATTGAGAGAATTAAGCATTGGATATACCTTCCCTAAAACGATTTTTGGTGGTAAGTTCAGTAAACTGCGTTTGGCAGCAATAGCAAGAAATCCTTTACTGATTTACACAGCAGTACAGGGTATTGATCCATCCGAAATATTACCCGGCTCAAACAATATTATTTTTGAAGAGCGAGGAGGTTTGCCAGGTACCAGATCATTTGGATTAAAGCTAGACATAGGATTGTAATTGTTGAAAATTTAAAAATATAAAAATGAAGAAGTTAATCATAAACATATACTTGCTTGCTTTGGTAACTTTATTACCTTCCTGCAGCGATTTTGGGGATATTAATACAAATCCCAACGAACCAACATTTGTCGGTACGGAAACCCTATTAACAAGTGCCCAGAGGACAGTCTCAAGTGTTGTTGGTGGGTACATCGGGGTGTTATATGTGCAGCAAATGTCTGACATTACTTACACAGAAGATTCCCGATATGGGGCTACAAGAGCTGATTATGGAGGATGGTATACAGGGCCTCTGGCTAATCTGCAAAAAATTATTCAGTTAAATACCAATGAAGCGACCAGAGAAAGTGTCCTTGCCGGCGGATCCAATGACAATCAGATAGGAGTGGCCAGGATTTTAAAGGCTTACTTTTTTAATCATATCGTAGAACGATGGGGTCCACTACCTTACAGCAAAGCGCTAAAAGGCAATGAGGAGCTATTGCCATCTTATGATGATGAGTCATTAATATACACTGATTTACTGAAGGAGTTGAAGGAAGCAGCAGCACAACTGGATGGAGGAAATATTCAGGGAGATATAATTTTTAATGGCGATACCAATGAATGGAAAAAATTTGCCAATACTTTGCGTGCTTCTATTGCGATAAAAATTTCTGATGCAGATGCTGCTTTGGCCAAAACTACATTTCTTGATGCAGTAAGTTCTGGTTTGATCACATCAACGGTATATTATGTTTACCTCGCAGAATCCAGCAATGAAAATCCCTGGTATTCAAGATTTCGAACCAGAACAGATTATGCCATCAGTGATGTAATGGTAGGGTATTTGGAAAATACAAATGATCCCCGGTTAAGTGCATTTGCTGACCCTGCCCAAAGTTCAGGTACCATTGTCGGCATGCCTTATGGATTGGAAAATTCCAGCTTTTCTCCTCCAACGGTTTCTTTCCCACATTCAGATAATGTCAGAGGTCAGGATAAAGATGTGCCAATTATTTCTATGTCTCAAATTCATTTTATGATGGCTGAAGCAGCAGCAAGAGGATGGATAAATGATAATCCTGCCACACATTATAACGCTGCCATAACTTCATCCATGGAGCAGTGGGGCGTAACCAATACATCGGAGATCAATAGTTTTTTGGATCAAGCCAGCGTAAAATATGATGCAGCAAATTGGAAGAAGTCTATTGGATATCAAAAATGGGTAGCATTATATGGGCAGGGATACGATGCATGGGTTGAATGGAGGAGATTGGACTTTCCAGTGCTAAAAGTAGCAGAAACACCATTAAATCCATCAGAAGCCATTCCATTGAGAAACATGTATCCGGAAACTGAAAAAACGCTGAATACCGCAAATTATAATGCTGTAATAGCAAAGCTGAATGGTGGGGATACTGATGGAGCAAAGTTGTGGTGGGATAAATTTTAGTGGTTTTGTTAGTAAATTTTTAATATCCGGTGTGCTGAATATCCTAGTTCAGCACACCTTTTTATATTTCGCTTATTTACGAATGGAATTTTTTTTCAAAAGGGGAGGAGAGTATGATTTCTTCCCTTTTCTTTCTCTCTCCAAGTAGACCGGAAATAAGTTTATTCTTCATGCTTTTGTGGCTTATTATATTCCATTGGTTTATATCAAAAGTTATATTACTAAAGCACTTTTGTGTTTCGGAATCCCTCAGTTTGTCTTTGCTGAATAAGAAGGCAGTTTATTAAATTTTGACATCCAAACACTGCTTTAATTATTAAAGAAAATGATTTGAAATTAATAGTTTAAGGTGAAACACAAAAATGGGTAAAAAAATAAAATAAATGGCGTATTGAAAAAAAATATGTATATTTAACCTTTATATATCTTATTTTGCCAAACATAAGTATTTATAACGTAAAAATCTAAAAATATTAGCTTTGATTAAAAAATGATTTGCAAGAATATAGTACAAATGAACTATTGTGAGCGTAAAAATTCGGAATTAGTTTTACGATGTTGAATAGCGGTTTTAAAATTACAATGCGTTTGGATTTATTTTAGATTTAATATCGGGTCATAAAGACGTATTAAACCACCTTTTTTAATAACAAAACAATTTTTAGTATGAAACAGATCTTATTTGTATGGTTTATGCTTGTATGTAGCACAAGTATGACTTTCGGTCAAAAAACGGTTTCCGGGAAGGTTATTGATTCTTCCGGAGATGCCGTCATCGGAGCTAATATTTTGGTTAAAGGAAATCCTGGTATTGGGACAATCACTGATTTGGATGGGAATTTTAAACTAATATTGCCTGCAAATGAAAAATCAATCCAAGTATCATACACTGGATATACTACCAGAGAAATTGATGTATCTGATATTTCAGGCCCTTTAAATGTAATAATGGAAGAGTCTTCCATTATACTTTCAGAAGTAATGGTGATTGGTTATGGCAGTAAAAGAAAAAAAATACTGACAGATAATGTGGCTAAGCTGACTTCAAAGGATCTCTCGAATATTGCGGTTTCAAATTTTCAAAGTACCATGTCGGGCAAAGCTGCAGGAGTACGCATTAATCAGACCAATGGTAAAGTAGACGGAGGAATAAATATCCGAATAAGGGGTGTCTCCAGTATAAGCGCTGGTAGCGAACCGCTTTACGTATTGGATGGAATGCCATTGATAAATGTCAATGAATCAGGAAATGGAGCCCCAATGAATCCACTACTTTCGTTGAGCCCATCGGAAATAGAAAGTATAGATATTCTAAAGGATGCAAGTTCTGCAGCTATCTATGGAGCACGGGGAGCCAATGGTGTTGTTTTGATTACTACAAAAAAAGGTAAAGCGGGTAAAACAACGGTTTCATTGAATGTCTCATCGGGAGTGAGTTCTCCGACTCATCTGCTTACTTTCTTGAATGGTGCAGAATATAAGGAGCTTTTTACCGAAGCTGCCATCAACTCTTTTGGTGCTGAGGATGGACTTGCAGAAGCTGAAGCCACCTTTGATTTTCTGGCAAACGGAACAGATTGGAGGAACAATGCCGTAGATACAGATTGGAATAAATTGGCATTCAGGGATGGCAGTCAGTCCGACGTAGATTTGTCAGTATCAGGAGGCGACCAAAAGACACAATATTTTTTCGGAGGTTCATTAAATAAAACAAAGGGAATAGTCCTTGGTAATGACTTGGAGCGAATAAGTGCCAGACTAAATATAAAACATCAGATTAGTTCAAAACTTAATGCCGGAATGAATCTTGGGGTGTCGAAAACCAAAGTAGAAAGAGTCGATAATGATAACTCATTCACTACACCTCTTCAGGCCATTGCACAGTCTCCGCTTTCTCCGGCATATAATGATGACGGTACCCCAAATGCGAATACATTATATGCAAATTTTTTACTTGAAGATATCTATGCAAACTACACCACAAATGTTCGAAGGATAACAGGAAAGGTATTTGCAGAATATAGTTTTGTAAAGAATTTCAGATTCAATTCTGACCTTGGGTACGACCTCAGCAATCAAACAGAAGATCAATACAGGGGCACTTTGACTCCGTTTATGTCTACCAATGGCTATGGATACAATTCTAATGCCACTTCAGAAAATTATATATGGTCCAACTATGTTACTTATAATAAAGAACTAAGTCAATATTCATTACTTAATATTGTGGTTGGACAGGAATTTAATAATTCAGACAGATCATTCAGTAGTGTTACAGGCACACAGTTTCCTTCAGATGATTTTCAGTCTATATCCAGTGCTGCTGAAGTTACTGCCGGAAGAGGAGACAACAGCCGTTACAATTTCCTTTCTTATTTTTCAAGAATATCTTTGAATATCAATGATAAATATTTTGTCAAAGCCAGTATAAGAAGAGATGGTTCTTCAAGATTTGGATCTAACCAAAGATATGGAATATTTCCTGCGGTCTCCTTAGGATGGATACTCAGTGAAGAATCGTTTTTGAAAAATAACCAAACACTTTCATTCTTAAAATTAAGAGGCAGTTTCGGACAGCTGGGAAATTCAGAAATTGGAAATTTTGCTTCAAAAACACTTTATAATGGAGTTTCTTACAATAAAACATCAGGTATCAGGTTGGTTCAACCGGGTAATAATGATTTGACATGGGAAAAAAGCAATCAATTGGACCTGGGTATTGAATTTGGGTTGTTTAAAGACAGAATTTTTGGGGAATTAGATTTTTATTCAAAAAATACAGATGGATTATTGTTCAGAGTACCATTACCCGGTAGCTCTGGTCAGACAGAGTTAAATAAAAATATTGGAGCTCTGGAAAGCAAAGGGGTGGAGTTTGTTTTGAATTCTAAAAACATTATCTCAAAAGAAGTCAGATGGAATACAAATCTGAATGTGTCAAAAAATTCAAATAAAATAAAGTCACTGCCCAATAATAATGCAGATATTATCAACGGAGAGAGTATCAATAGAGTAGGGGAAGCAGTATCTTCTTTTTATCTTGTAGAGTTTGCAGGTGCTGATCAGAATACCGGTGATGCACTGTATTATAAAGATGGCTTAGGTACTGAAACTACTGCTGATTATGCTCAGGCAAACAGAGTAATTGCCGGCAATCCACAGCCTAACTGGATAGCCGGTCTTACCAATGAATTTTCATTTAAAGGGTTCACTTTAAGTTTTACTTTTGTTGGTGAGTGGGGAGCCAGTATTTATAACGGAGGTGGAGTTTACCAATCATCCAGTGCAGATTTTTTTGATAATCAAACCAGAGATCAACTTAATAGATGGCAAAAGCCGGGTGATGTCACCAAAGTACCCCAAGCCAGATTATATGGACAAAATGGCACTGCTCAATCCACCAGATTCCTTGAGAAGGCAGATTTTATCAGACTTAGAAATATTATGCTGAGTTTTGATGTGCCTTCATCCATTACTAATAAAGTTAAAATAAGTAGTGCCAGACTATATATATCCGGTGTAAACTTATTAACTTTTACAGATTATACAGGATATGACCCGGAATCAAGAGCAGATGTTTCAGGCTATGGGTTTGATAACGGATATAATTTTTATTCCGCCCCTCAGGCAAAAACTACTTCTCTGGGCATTAATGTTAATTTCTAAAATTATAAAAAATTAGTAAAATGAAAGATTTAAGTATATATATCATTTTTGTAACTGGCTTGTTATTTTTACTCGGTTGTGAAGATCAGTTAAATGTGGAGCCCACTCTTTCTATTTCTGATGAAGCTGCTCTTACCTCTGAAGATAACATTAAAAAATTATTGATAGGTACATATGAAATTGACGGCAGCAGGAATTCACACGGTGGATATGTTCAGATATTTTCTGAGTTATTGGGCAGTGATGAACAAGTTTCATGGAATGGCACTTTTACTGAACCACGTGAAGCTTTAACCAAAACAATGCTTGCTAATAATTTTATTATTGGAGCTGTTTGGAATAATATGTACAGGGTGATCAGTCAATCCAATCTTGTACTTGATCATTTGACTCTCATATCTGATGACGATGAAAGATCCAGAATAGAAGGAGAAGCTCGTTTTCTAAGGGCTTTAAATTATTTTGAATTAGTAAGACTTTTTGGAAACACCACTAAAGGCGTGCCTGTAAGATTACAGTCTATTAGTGATTTTGGAGGAGATTTAAAGATAGCAAGAAGTTCGACAGCTGAAGTTTATGCAGCAATTCAGGAAGATATTACAAAAGCAGTCTCATTACTGCCTGATGAAAATGAATTTTATGCAGATAAATATGCGGCATTAGCACTGCAGGCAAGAGTTAATTTATATCTCGGCAAATATACAGAAGCCAGAGATGCAGCTCACCTTGTCATCAGTAATACAAATAAGGCCTTGTCTGCAAGTTTTGCTAAGGCTTTTAATCAGGATGAAAATGGAGTAGAAGATATTTATACCATGCAAGTCACCTCTCAAAGTGGTGAAAATCAATTGATACAAATGTATGCAAGCGAAGAAAACGGAGGCAGAGGAGGAGATATTTCTATAAATCAGGCTTATCTTGATATATTTGACGACCCCAATGATGAAAGAGCTCATTTTTTCTATGAAAATGAAAAAGGAGATTTACTCACAGGAAAGTATACCAATCAGTTTGGCAATGTACCGGTTTTCAGATTAGCTGAGATGATCCTGATACGGGCTGAATGTAATATGAGATTAAATACAACAATAGGCAATCAGCCATTAGATGATGTAAATGTATTGAGACAACGGGCCGGTGCTGCTGTATTAAACAGCATTGACATCCAGGATATCTTGTCAGAACGGCAACGGGAGCTGGCATTTGAAGGATTGGCCATTTATGACATCAAACGAACTCAATCGTCTGTGGCGGGCCTTCCATATAATAGTCCAAAATTGGTATTACCAATTCCTCAGGCTGAGATAGATGCGAATTCACTCATGGAGCAAAATGAAGGATATTAGCACAATAAAATAGATTTTGTTTGCAAATCATTAGTATAGGGTTTACTTAATATCCAGGTTCAGCACACCGTCTTATATTTCTCTTATTTATGAATGGAAATGTTTTAAAAAAGGGAGGGAAATTTGATTTTTCTTCCCTTTTATCTTTCTCTATCTGACCATCACTTTAATAATTTCCTGGTTAGTTTTTTGTTACACTATTTACCAACATTATAGTACTAAAGTACTATTTCACAGATAAAAATCTATGGCTATTATTGTGGGATTAAAATATTTGACATTAATGTAATAAAATTTTACACGAATCATGAAACTATTGAACTTTGTATTTTTATCATTGCTTTTGGTCCCATTGCAGTCCATAAGCCAGTCAGTCAACCCTGAAATACTTTGGGCCACTTATTTTGGTAGTCCGGGAGATGATTTTACGGGAAATGTGGTGACTGATAAAGATGATAATATTTATATTACATCTATCGTAAAAAGTGGGGCCCCGACGACATCAGGTGTTCACAAAACAAATTATGGTGGGGGAACAAGTGACGCTATGCTGGCTAAATTTGATAAAGATGGAAAACTTCTTTGGTCTACCTACTTTGGAGGTACAGGTGAAGATACTGCCTGGATATTAGCATCAGCTTCTGATGGCTCTGTGGCAATTACAGGATATACCAATAGTATTTCAGGTATAGCATCCACAGGTTCTCATGATATTTCATTTGGTGGTTCATTTGATATTTATCTTGCTGTTTTCGAACCCAATGGAAAATTGCGATGGTCTACGTATTTTGGTGGTCTTGGTACCGAAGGAGAGAGTTCTTTGACCATAGATAGTGAAGATAATATTTATCTGGCTGGATTAACTTCATCGACTACCGGGATTGCAACAGATAGTGCATATCAAAGTACTAAAAAAGTAGGTGAAGATGCATTTTTAGCTAAGTTTGATAACAAAGGGAAACTTTTGTGGTCTACATATTATGGTGGTGCAGGAGCTGACTATTTTTTTAATCTTGAAACGGATAGTGAAGATAATGTGTATGCTGCCGGATATACTACATCAGGTCAGTTAGCCAGTGCCGGAGCGTTCAAAACCAGTTATGGTGGCAATGGTGATGGACTGCTGGTCAAATTTAACAAAAGTGGAGAGAGAGTCTGGGCAACCTATTTTGGTTCGGGTGGTAAAGATGAAATATATACCATGGGTATTGATCACGATGATAATATTTATATACTGGGACCAACTACCAGTACAGGGGGCATTGCCACTACCGGAGCTTTTTCGATGACAAATTCCGGAAAACAAGATGTATTGATAGCCAAGTTTAAAACCACCGGAGAGCTCATTTGGTCAACATTGTTTGGTGGTGAAGAATGGGATACAGTTTTCGGGTGTGATTTTGATGAAGAAAATAATATTTACATATCAATCATGAGCCAAAGTATAGGTTTCCCCTTGACAGATGATGTCATCGGACCATACTATATTGGTGGACCCTGGGATGCCGTATTTTGTAAGTTTAGCCCGGGTGGTATTTTAAAATGGTCTACCTTTTTTGGCGGTGACGGCAATGACAGAGCAATAGATATTAGTCTGGATAGCCAGCAAAATATTGTCGCAACGATCAACTCAGATAGTCCGGGACTGGCCACTTCTGGAGCGTATGATACCATCCGGAGTGGAAATGAATCACTCATTATCAAAATGAAAGATGCCACCACAGTCAATATTGAAGAATTACAGGCATTTGGCAAAATTCAGTGTTTCCCAAATCCAACTTCGGACATTATAGAGATTGCCAACCCTCTGGCTATACGAAGAAATATGACCATTTTTGACGCAAATGGTGCCATGGTATTGAGACTTGTTAATACAAATCAAAGCCAGTTTAATGTAAGGAACTTACCATCAGGTATATATTATATTTTACTTGATGAAAATGAGTTGATCAGTTCAGGTAAGTTTGTAAAAATAGAGTAGAATTTAACAATAAAATAAAGAACTAAACAAAATTTAAAATCATGAGTGCTAAAAAAAATTCGAAGTACAAAACTTACATTCAATGGTGTTTTTTGATTCTGATTATTCTGGAAGGAAGTAGTACCATTTCTTTAGCTCAAAAATGGGAAGTGATAGCTGAAAAACCACTTCCTAAAAATTTTGGTTTCCATGGCTTGTCTGTTGTAAATAAAGACGTGGTTTGGTTGTTGGCCAATAATTATGATTTATGGAATACTAAAGTGGATACAAGTCACATCATAAAAGTGATGAGGACAACAGATGGTGGTGCAACATGGAAATATCATGATGTGGTAGAAGCCAAAGGTAGAGTTAGCCTCGAATTATTTGCACTAGATAGCCTCACTGCTTGGTTTTCGACCAATAGATTTGAAAACTCATTCCTTGATACCAGGCCTATTTTTAATACATCTAATGGAGGTGTCACTTGGAAAAAAGTTGAAACACCATCTGCAGCCGGAGGAAATATCATTCATTTTTTTGATAAAAATGATGGTATTGTGATCAACGGTACTTCTGCCGCGGTATCCAAAAACGGGGGCGAAAGCTGGACAAAAATATCAGCATCAAAATATGCATTAAGGACCAATGAATATCTGGTGGTAGTAGGAGCAGCAACAAGGAGAGCGGCATATTCGGATAGTACGGTTGTCATAGGAACAACTATGGGTAGAATCATCTATAGTAGAGATAGGGGCCAGAATTGGGAATTTAAACAAGTAGCGGCTACCAATGATCT
>WBZP01003545.1_pt1 | contig 16843 bp, 16 predicted proteins | sample 5204301 | NCBI WGS metagenome assembly WBZP01 (sample SAMN12412401, study PRJNA552823) | activated sludge metagenome | isolation source: activated sludge from nitrification reactor of wastewater treatment plant... | place: USA: Pennsylvania | collected 2017
CATCAGGACCAGGGTCGGGATGCTCTGAGCCTCGAACCGCGCAGCTGCGGCGGGCGCCTCGTCGACGTTGACCTTGACGACCTTGAGCTTGCCGACGTGCCTTTCAGCCAGGTTCTCCAGCACTGGTGCCACCATGCGACAGGGTCCGCACCATGGCGCCCACAGGTCGATGAGCACGAGTTGGCGCGTGTCGAGTGCAGCCGCGAGATCCGCGTCACCGGCCGGGACAACCCAAGGAAGATCCGCCTTGCACTTGCCACACCTGGGGCGCCCACCCGACGCCACCGGAACACGGTTCTTGGCGCCACACGTCGGACACGTACGTACAGGTCCGGAAGCCACGGGCCCAGGATGCCACTGGTGCGGCGGTGACACCAGCGGCACGGACCCCCTGTGCGATTCCGCGGGGCGCCTCGCCGGGCCATCGTTGTCAGTGGTCGACGATGCATCGTCAACCACCGGGGATCACCGCTCACCCCCTGGTCTCGGCGACCCACTCTCGCGGCGCCGTACAGTGAGTCGTCGTTCCCACACGGTCGTCCCGTGGCGTCGCGGAGGAGGTGCAGTCGGCATGCTGCGACCCGGCCCACTGCCCACCTACACCTGGGCGGGCGGCGGCGACCTCGCCGAGGTACCGCTGTCGGGCTGGGGCATCGAGCCTGCGCCGCTGCGAGGCGTCGAGCCGACGCGTCTGCCCGACTCCCCGCCGCCCCAACCGGGTGACCTCGTTGTGGTCGGGCATCCGCGCGTCCGGCTGATGTCCGCGTACTTCCACGAGGGCTGGCCCTTCGCCCGGTCCACAACGTGGCTGCGGCCCGGGGCGGCCCGACAACTGTATCGGGCCGCGGAGTCGTTGCCGGAGGGATTCGGCCTGGCGATCTGGGACGCGTGGCGCGACCCCGATCTCCAGCGGTCCCTGCATGACACGGTCTATCAGGACGACACCTTGCCGCCCGGTTTCGTCGCCTATCCCGATCCGGATCCATCCCACTGCCCGCCACATGCGACGGGAGGAACCGCGGACCTGACCCTGACATGGCGCAACGTCCCATTGGCACTCGGCACCCTGTTCGACGCGTTCGTGCCCGAGGCCGCCGCCAGCTCGCTGGAGCCCGACGGCCCCCGGGCCCCCCGCATGTTGCGCCGACTCCTCGGTCATGCGATGGCCTCGCAGGGGTTCGTCGTACACCCGCAGGAGTGGTGGCACTGGGAATACGGCACCAGGATGTGGGCTGCAGTCACGGGCGATGAACCGCTGTTCGGTCACACATACCCCGACCCGGCGTCCCCGTCTACACCAGTGCAGTGACGATCAGCCCGTAGCACACGATGGTGAGCAGGTCCTGGATCACTGTTGCCAGTGGACCCGACCCGTAGGCCGGGTCGTGGCCGAGCCGCGAGATCGCGAATGGCAGAAGCATTGCGATCACCGAGGCCACTGCGCACGACACGAACAGTGACAGCCCGACAGCGATCATGAGGCGCAGATCACCGAACACGAGCCAACCCATGGGTATGAACAGCAACGCGACGATCAGACCGATGATCAGGCCCGTCCATGCCTCCCGGCGCGCGACTCCACCCACGGGGACGCCCACCGACAATCCGCGGACCACGACAGTCTCGGTCTGGGTGCCGACCGCATCGGCCATGTAGACGACCGACGGCAGGAAGAACGCCAGTACCACCTGCTTGCTGATGGATTCCTCGAACGACGACACGATCAGGGCTGCGGCCATGGCGCCGACCAGCCCGATCAGCAGCCAGGGCAGCCGGTGTCGCACACGCCGCGGAACCGACTCCACGGTGCGGGAGCGGACCGCATCGGCGTCGTGGACGACGCCCGACAGTCGCGACAGATCCTCCTCGTGCTCCCACAGCAGCACATGCATGATGCGATTGGCCGGCACGATGCCGTGAAAGGTCCCGTCCGATGCGACCACGGCCAGCGATGACTCGCCGTGTTGCACCATGGTCCACGCCGCGACCTCCTGGTCGGTGCCCGGCGACACCACCGGAGGATTGGAATCCATCAGGCTGTGCATCTGCGCCTCAGCGGGTGCCGCGAACAGCCGCTCTGCAGAGACCAGTCCCTGCAGCGAGCCGTGGCTGACCACGGGGATGTCGGCGATGGTGTCGAAGGAGTGTCCATGGATCCGCTCCCGGACCTGGGCGGCCGACTCGTCGACACGTGCGACGGGAACATTTGCTGTCGACAGTCCGAGGATCGAGTCGTCGGCCCGGACGTCGGAAACCGTACTCATAGCGGCAGTGTCCCGCACCCGCTACCGCTGGCGGGGCGGGGAGTAATAGTTTGGGTGTGAAGGATGGAAGGTGAAGAGCATGGACAGGAACGACCTGGGGCGCGTCATCGTGAACACGCCACCGGACATCGAGGCCATCGACTGGATCCCGCAGGAGCCGCAGAAAGGCGTGCGCTACAAGGTGCTGTGGCAGTCCGGAACCACGGTGCTCGGCCTCATGCGGATCGATGCAGGCGCGCAGAATCCGGAGCACACCCATCACGGTGCTCACCACCACATCCTGGTCCTGTCGGGAACCTGCCGGATGTTGGGCCGCGACGTGACAGCGGGCTCATACGTCTACGTGCCGCCGGGAGTGGCCCATTCTGTGATCAACGACGGCGACGAGCCCTGCACGTTCTTCTACACGTACCGTCCGGTCGAAGTGGACCCCCACGCAGACGAACCGTTGGTGGTCGCCTGACCGCCGGTCCGCAGCAGGCGACAAGGGCTCACGCGGACCCGACAGCGGTCGCCAACACGTCGACCTCGGCCACGACCAAGTCCGCCAGGGTGTCCGGATCGGGGATCAGTCCCTCGTCGGTGGCGAATCCCACGGTGACCTCTCCGTTGTAGCTGAAGATCGTGGCAGTCATGGGCTGGTCGCCGGAGCAGGGAGCGAACCCTACGACTTGCAGGACCGGAGCTCCGGCGAACGTCATCTCGGCGCGCGGCCCGGGGACGTTCGTCAGCACCCCTACGGCTTTGTTGGCGAAGAAGTTCGTGAGCGCGAAAGCGACCTGGCCGGGAGACTGCGAAACAACGCGCTGAAGCCCGAAGGTCAGCACCGCCTCGTCGGAATGCTTGATTCGATCCATCCGCAGATGCATCTGGAGCAGGCGCTCGCGCGGGTCGGGCTCATCCAACGGCATCGGCAGGAACACCAATGCGAAGAAGTTCCCTAGATCCGGAGGCAAGTTCTCCTCGATGGGCTTGAGGTTGACCGGCACCATCCAGTTGACCTCGGAGATGAAGGCGTCACGATCCATCAGGTAGCGCCGCAGTCCGCCCGCCACGGCTGCCAGAAGCACATCGTTGACTGTGGCACCGCCGGCGGCACCGATGTCCTTGACCATGCCCAGCGAGATCGGCCTGGACCAAGCGATCGCTTTCCGGGTGCCGGGCTTGCCGGTCCACACCGTCTTCTCGTTGCCGGACAGGGCGATCTTGGTGACAGAAGAAACGTCACGGGTCCCCCGACCAGACTCCACGCCCATGGCGTCCAGAGCGTCCAGAAGGTGATCGGGGTGGCGCAGTAGTTCGATCCCGTCACTGACCCCGTGGAGCATGGTGCCGGGTAGTTCCACGACCTGACGAGGTAGCCCTGCCACGGCCCCCACCGGGTGCGTGACGACATCCTTGACGTCCGAGGCCGCATCGGCGGCAGTGTGCCCGACCACGCGGGCAGTGGCGTCCGCGGCGGTGCGGGCGGCCGAAGCGAGGCCGGCGACCACACTCATCGGACCGGCCGGGGCCGGCGGCTTGGCCACTGCGACCGGAACGCCGGACTCGGGCACCTCGCACAGGCCGAGCATCACCTGGGTCAGTCGGACGCCGTCGGCAATGGCGTGATGGAACCTGTTCACGACCGCGGATCCGGTGGTCCCGTCGGCCAGATTCACCTCGTTCACCAGGAACGCCTGCCACAAGGGGCGGTCTTTGGGTAGCGGCGCGGTGCGTTGATCGGCGACGAATCGCTGCAGAGCAGTGACGTCGGCCGGCGCCGGCAAGGTGATCTCGGACAAGTGCCGGTCGATCGAGAAGTGCGGGTCGTCCTGCCAGGCCCAACCCATGCCGTGGGGCACGGCCTTTCGATGGAACACCGGGAACCTGCCCAGCGCGTCTGCGTAGACGGCTCGGACCTGATCCAGTTCGACTTGGGCGGCCAGCACCATGGCGCCGTCGACGACCATCAGGTTGTTCGGCCGATCCATGGTCAGCCACAGGGCATCTTGCACACTCATAGGCACGCTGTCTGTCATCGTGACCTCCCGGTCCTGGTCCAGTCTATGGCGCAGGGCCGAACGACTCAGGTCGATTCACCACCCGGACCCGGTGGGTCCGGGAGCGGAAGGGGACGACCGCGACCTCGGGACCCAGTTGCGATTCGCACGCATTCATCGTCGACCACTAGGGTCTCCGAGTCCCGCGGGGGCAGGTCGGTCAGGTCGTCACCGCGTACCGGGTGTAGATCATCCCGCGCCCATGGAACGCTGTCGCCTCCAACAGCCTCAGGTTCACACCGAATCCGTCAGGGAAGGCCCGTAGACGGTACGCGCGGGGTGCGGCTCCGCTCTCTCCACGATCGCTTCGGCCCTAGAGTCCCGTCATGCGCATCGTTTTTGTCCTGTTCGACGGAATGGATCTGATGGATTTCGCCGGACCGTTCGAGGCCCTGCTCACGGCGAACCGGCTGCTGGCGCGCGAAGGCGCGGCCCCGGCGTTCGATCTGGTGACGGTGTCACCAACCGGGGAGCCGGTCCTGGCCTATGGCGGCGTGCCAGTGACCCCCCACCGAGAAGCTGCGGACGTGGCAGAGGTCGGAGTTGTCGTGGTCCCCGGCACGATCGACATCGATGCCGCGCTGGCAGACCCGCACCTGGTCGACACCGTGCGCAAGCTGGCCGCGAACTGCTCGGTGACGACGAGTGTGTGCACGGGCGCTTTCCTTCTCGCAGAGGCGGGCGTCCTGCATGGCAGGACGTGGACGACCCACTGGGAGGACATCCCGCTGCTGTCGCAACGCCTCGACGGTGGCCGTCGGGAGAGGGTCGTCGACACCGGCGCCGTGATCACCGCCGGCGGCATCGGATGCGGCATCGACCTGGGACTGCACCTGGTGGCACGACTGGCGGATCCCGCCCTGGCCCGCGGATGCGCTCGCCAGATGGACGTGCCTTGGGGGGACTGAGTCCCGGGCTCAGACCAGAGCAGAAACTGCCTGCCCGAACAGCCGGGTGTGCAGATCCACGTCCGCCTGCGTGGTCGTCGGGCACATCAGTGCCATGTTGTGGAACGGGGTCATCAGCACACCGCGGTTCGACATGTACAGATGGAGATACTCCTCGAGGTCGTCGTCATGCGCGGCTGCCGACTCCGTGCCGTTGCGGGGCGCCGGAGACACGAACCGATACTCGGCTCGCGCGCCCAGTTGCGCGATCGTCCAGGGCACATCGTGTTCAGCCAGGGTGGCTTCGACGCCCTCTCGGAATCTGGTGGCCAGCGTGATCATGTGGTCAAAGGCTTTGTCAGTCAGAACGTCGCCCAAAGTCGCGCGCATGGCCGCCGTGGACAGGACGTTGCCGGCCAGCGTTCCACCCACTCCGCCGACATCCACCAGGTCGGCCTCCTCATGGGCCGTGATGCGGTCGGCAACCTCCTGCGTGACGCCGTAGGCACCGGAAGGGATACCACCGCCGATGCTCTTGCCGATCACGAAGATGTCGGGCTGCAACCCCCAGGCGGCAGTGCATCCGCCGGGCCCGGCCGAGATGGTGTGGGTCTCGTCGATCAGCAACAGCGTGCCGTAGCGGGCGCACAGGTCGCGTACGCCTTCGAGAAAGCCCGGCTCCGGCAACACGATGCCGATGTTGGTCAGGGCGGGCTCCATGATCAGAACCGCCACGTCGCCGTGGGCCAGTCCGGCCTCGACCGAATCCAGGTCGTTGAACTCAGCGACACGGGTCGTGGCGCTGACGGGGAACGACGGGCCGACGTTGCCGCCGCGAGGTTGTGTCGTGCCGTCGGCTCCCGCGATCACGAAGGTCTCGTCGACCGAGCCGTGGTAGCAGTACGAGAATGCCAGCACCTTGGGTCGGCCGGTCACCATGCGAGCCAGGCGAAGGGCCCAGCGGTTGGCGTCGGTCGCGGTCAGACTGTACGACCACAGCGGCACTCCGAAGCGGCGCGTCAATTCGGCGGCGACCCATTCGGCGTCGCCTGTCGGCATCATCGTGGTGATGCCGCCCTCGGCGCCGATGCGCCGATTGACCGCTGCGACGGTGGCCTCGGGTGAATGACCAGCCATGGCACCGGTGTCACCGAGCGCGAAGTCCACGTATTCGTTGCCATCGACGTCGGTGATCCGGTTGCCGTGTGCGGCAGACAAGTACAAGGGGTATCCCCCCGACCACTTGTTCATCCAGGTCATGGGAACTCGCCCGAGCAGATGGTCTGCTCGCTCGAAGAGTGCGCGCGATCCGGGGGTCCGCTCGACATGGTGTGCCCGCTCCTCGTCGAGCCGGCTCACCAGCAGATCCGCCTTGATACCCATGGGTCCTCCTCATTCCGGCCCACCCTAGGGGCTGCCATCAAGCGGAGCCAACCGCAGCGCCAGCCACCGGAACGGCCCGCAGCGATGCATTCGCGGTGGCGGCAGGCTAACGTGCCAGATATGAGTGTTACCGCAACCCAAACCGTCAGAATCAACGCACCCATCGACCAGGTTCTGGCCACGATCCGCGACGTCCCCGGCCAGGTTGACTGGTGGCCCGGCACGATCTCGGCCGAGATCCTGGAGACCGACGCCGACGGGCTTCCCGCCAAATGTGCCCTGGTCAACGACGTCAAGGTGGCCAAGGATGCGTTCGAACTGACCTATCAGCACTCAGACACGGGCATGTCATGGGAACTGGTCGCCCCCAGCAAGGCCCAGAAGTCCCAGACGGGTTCCTGGGCGCTCATGGATGCCGGTGGCAGCACCGAGGCGACCGTCACCCTGACGGTGGACTCATCGCTCCCCTTGCCCGGATTCGTGCAGAAGAAGGTCATCGGCGACACCCTGAAAGGCGCCACCGCCGGCCTGAAGAAGCATCTGGGCGGCTGACACCCCACCGCCCTCCACAACCACGGATTCGCTCCTCCCACTGGGCGGCCGTCAGGCGTACTCTGAAATTGCCCCGTGTGGGCGAGGAGATGATCGCCATGTCACCGATGTGGATCTGGCTGGTAGTTGCTGTTGTTGTCGTGGTGCTGGTCGCCATGTCGATCCGGATCGTGCAGCAGTACGAACGTGGCGTGGTTTTCCGGGTCGGCCGGGTCATCGGCGAGCGTCAGCCGGGGCTGACCTTCGTCATTCCGATCGTGGACCGATTGACCCCCGTATCCCTGCGTATCGTCACCATGCCCATCCAGTCGCAGGGCATCATCACCAAGGACAACGTCAGCGTCGACATCGCCGCAGTGGCCTACTACCAGGTTGTCGACGCGACTCGGTCGCTGGTGGCGATCGAGAGCGTTCAGACCGCCATCGGACAGATCGCTCAGACCACGCTGCGCAGCGTGGTGGGCCAACATTCGCTGGACGAGACCTTGGCTCAGACCGACCAGATCAACAAGGACATCCGCGCGATCCTGGATGTTCACCAGGCCGACTGGGGCGTCAAGATCCTGATCGTCGAACTCAAGGACATCCAACTCCCCGAGGGCATGAAGCGGGCTATGGCCCGTGAGGCTGAGGCCGAGCGCGAGAAACGCGCCAAGATCATCGCAGCCCGAGGCGAGGCCCTTGCAGCCGGTTCACTGGCCGAAGCGTCCGACGTGATGATGGCCCATCCGTTGGCCCTGCAACTCCGCAATCTGCAGACGCTCGTGGAACTCGGCGTGGACAAGAACACCACCGTCGTGTTCCCCGCCCCGTTGATGAGCACCATCTCGGACTTGGGCAACTTCTTGTCGCGCGAGGCCGAGTCGGCCACGGACCTGGATCGGTCCGCCAGCACAGGCGACGCCGCTGAGTTGTTCCTCAAGAGCAAGACCCCTTTGAGCTGATTCATTCAGATCCGCCGACGGGCGGCTCTCGACGGCTAGCGTTCCGCCATGAAGTCCAACAGCGGTGACCCGGTGGCGGATCTGATCGTGGCGGTCAGGCAACTGGAGCCCCTGGCTCATGATCGATTGCAGGGGCCCGTCTGGGACTACGTGTCGGGTGGGGCCGGCGACGAACTCACGCTCCACCACAACTCACTAGCGTGGGCTGACGTCCGCTTGTCCCCCCGCACCCTTGTCGATGTCTCTGACATCGACACCCGCACAACCTTGCTGGGTCAGGGGTTGGCACATCCGATCGTCATCGCCCCCACCGCACGGCACACCGCCTACCACCCCGACGGGGAGCGGGCCACGGTCGCGGGCGCCCGAGGGGCCGACGCCCTGTACGTGCAGAGTTCACTCGGCGGCACCCCCTTGCACGAGGTAGCCGCAGCCGCCGCCCAGTTGGACCAACCATGGTGGTTCCAGCTGTACGTCCAGCGGGATCGGTCTTTCACCGCCGATCTGGTGTCCCGAGCACTTGATCTGGGGGCGACCGCATTGGTGCTGACCGTGGACACCCCTACGTTGGGCCGAGGCCCCGCTGCACCACGACGACACTGCCCCGCATCGACGTGTGTACAACCCGCTGCTCGCACCGGACATCACCTGGGCGGACCTCGATTGGTTGATCGGTCACTCGTCAGTCCCGGTTCTGGTCAAGGGCGTCTTGCGGGCGGACGACGCGGACCGCTACGTATCAGCCGGTGTCGGCGGCATCGTGGTGTCCAACCACGGCGCGCGCAACCTGGACACGGTGCCGGCAACGGTCGAAGCCCTGCCTGCCGTGATCGACACGGTTGCGGGTCGAGTGCCGGTCATGGTCGACGGCGGGATCCGGCGCGGGACGGATATCGCCAAGGCACTCTGCCTGGGAGCCCAGGCAATACTGGTGGGTCGGCCCATCATCTGGGGACTGGCCACATACGGCCCCGCCGGTGTCACCCACGTGGTCGATATGTTGCGCACCGAACTCGAGATGGCCATGGCGCTGCTGGGCGCCCCGACACTGTCGGATCTCACATCGGACCTTCTGTGGGACTGAGCGTGACGGGTTCGCGTCTTCGACGGCACTCAGCGGTGGCAGGACCTCATGAGCCGTGTCGACCCCGACCGCAGTCACATCTCACTGCGACTCCGCCTCCAAGGAGGGCAATAGTGGCCCTGTGACCCAGTTCACCGTCGTATTGATCCGTTTTGGGCGTGTCGCGCTGCGGGGATCTGCATGATCGCCAGAAGTGCCGGTCGGTCCGGCGTCGGCGGATGTGCTGCGACGGCGGAGCACCCCACGGAGGTTTGACACATGCACTGGAGCAGGATGCGCACCCGGGGCTTGGCCCTCGCGGCGGCGGGGACCTTCGCAGCGGCCCTGATGGTGTCGCCCGGCGCCGCGCAGGCGGCTCCCGCACCCGGCACGAGCACCGTGGTGGTCACGAGCTCCGCGCACCGCGCGATGGTTCGCGACCTGCGCAGGCAGGTCGTCGAGATGGCACTCACGCGGATCGGCGCCGAATACGTCACGGCCGGCGTCGGACCAGACCAGTTCGACTGCTCGGGCCTGGTCATGTGGGTCTATCAGCAGGTGACCGGGACTGTCCTGCCGCACTATTCGGGTGCGCAGATGGATGTCGCCACCCCGCTGGACCCCTTGGCCAAGCTGCGCCGGGGCGACCTGCTCTTCTACGGGCCGGACGGCAGCCAGCACGTGGCCATCTACATGGGGCACGGCATGCAGATCGGTGCCAACAACCCACGCAGTGGCATCGTCGTGGAGCCCATGAGCTCCTCGTACTGGACCGAGCGCTACGCGGGGGCAGGTCGGATCATCCAGTGAGCGGCAGCCTCCGCCTCCCACTCGCCGCCACCCGCAGGGCCTGACGCCTCAGAAGCGGTCGGGGTCGCCGGCTCCCCTGCGCACGACAACTGCCGCGTCACCGGACAGATCCACCACTGTAGTGGGCTCAACCCCGCAGGGCCCGGCATCGACCACCGCGTCAACTAGGTGTCCCACTCTCTCGCGCACGGCATCTCCGTCGGCCAGAGCCTCTTCTTCGCCCGGCATGATCAGGGTGCTGGACATCAGCGGCTCACCCAGTTCGAGCACCAACGCCTGCACCACCGGACTGTCGGGGATGCGGACTCCGACCGTTCGTTTCTTGGGCTGCATCAACCGCCGCGGCACCTCACGCGTGGCCGGCAGGATGAACGTGTACGGTCCCGGCGTGCACGAACTGATCAAACGGAACATCGGGTTGCTGACGCGCACAAACGTGCCCAACTGCGAGAAGTCGTGGCAGACCAACGTGAAGTGGTGTTTGTCGTCCAACTGCCGCAACTGACGGATCCGGCCGACCCCTGCGGTGTTGCCGATCTGACACCCCAGTGCATATCCGGAGTCGGTGGGATATGCGATCAGAGCGTCGTCGCGCAACATCTCGACCACTTGCGCAATCGCGCGGGGCTGGGGATTGTCCGGATGCACCTCGAAGTAGCGGGCCACGTGCGTGACTGTACGCCCACCGCAGCCGCGCACGACATGCATGGGCGGTGCGATTCGCCCGTCCGCGCTCCCTGCGCGACGGGCATCCGGCGCCCCCAGCCCCCCGGCCCGGGCGCCGCCTGCACCACGGCTCCCGACTCGGTGGGAGTTACCCTTGTTCATGATTCTTTCGCGGGTCATCGCCGCTACCGCCTGCATCGCCGTTGCCGCGACCGGGACCATCACCTCGACCACCGTGGCCCATGCTGCGGCGGCACCAGCCATTGCCACCAGTTCGCCGAACCCGCCGAGCAACTTCCGGCGCCACGAAATGACTCATTGGACCTGGTACGGACCCAGAACCTGGGTCGCGGCCGAGGGAGCCAACGACCTCTACGTCAGTTCCCCCACTGGTACCCAGTACTTGCACTACGGTGCCAGCGCAGCACCATGCGTGTACCCGCCCAACTACTCGGATGTGCCCGGATTCTTCTCTTTCGTCAGGAACGGCTACCTGAGCACAGCTGCAGCGAACTTCGGCTTGTACAGCCACGGCTTGCGTTCAGCGCGGTTCACCTCGATCGGCGCCATCAAGCAGATAAGCCCCACGTATGTCCGCCAGACCTCACGGTTCACCGGCAGGTCAGGCCGCACGGCGGTCAAGGGCGAAATGGTGCTCGACTTCTTCGTGGTGGACGCGGCCTCCGGCGTATGTGGTGAACGCCAGCAGGTCCGGTCGGCCCCGGCCAAGGGCTTCAAGGCCTCGGTGAGTCTCCTGCGCAAGGTGCAGACCTTCATCTTCGGCCCCAGGTAGTCCGGTGGCGCCGGTGATGAGCACTCACCTGCGCGAACGGGGCGGGGTATGGCGACCCCTGATGTCGCGTGGAGCGATTTGCGTGGCACCGGGAAGGCCGCCGTTACCTGGCCGGCAACGGCGTCGACCTTGGTCGGCAGGGGGAAGATGCCGGATCGTCCCTGTCGGTGTCCGCGACCGCCTGCGGGCCACGAGGGACGTACCTTGGGACCATGCACGTGGTGGTGGCCTCGAGCCTCGCGCTGGTGGCGAGTCTGGCCTTGGGTTCGGCGGATCCCGTCGACGTCCAGTGGAACAAGGGAAGCGGACCGGCGCAGATGCGACAGGGCCTGCCCGATCCACCCGGGTGGTACCAGGCGGCAGTTGGACCCCGAACCCATGACAAAGTGCTGTATCTGACGTTCGACGATGGTCCGTCGGCATTCACCTCGTCCCTGTTGCATGGGCTGCGCCGGTACGACGCCACGGCGACCTTCTTCGTGTCGGGGTCGACGGCAGCCGGTCAAGCCCCGGTGATCAGGCGGATGCACCGGGATGGGCACGCGATCGGCAATCACACGTGGAGCCACCTTCGACTCACCGGGATTCCCAGGGGCCAGGTCAGACGGCAGATTGTTCGGCCGCAGCGTCACATCGGCACTCGGTTGGCCCCGTGCATGCGACCTCCTTACGGCTTGATCGACGAGCGAGTGGCACGGGTCGCACTGACCGCCGGTTTCCAACCGGTCATGTGGACGGCGCATGTCGACGATTGGGACCCCCACCCGCGACAATGGACGATCCGCACGTTGCGCGGGGTCACCAAACCCGGTGCAGTCATCCTGATGCACGACACCCACCAGACGACAGTGTCAGCCGTCCTCGCCATGTTGCCCTGGTGGAACAGGCGGGGATACCGGTTCGAGGCGGTCCCCGCGTGCGATCCCTCGGTCACCCCGTAGACGCCGCACACCCGTCAGCTGCCAGGGATGCGGTACAGGGTCGGTTGCGAAGCACGGGAGTCGGAGGTCTCTGCAACCCTTGACGAACTGGTGTGGACATGACGTACCGAGGGATCTCCCTGGGAAACGCAAGGCATGAGGGAAAAAACCGTGCAACCAAGGATTCAGCCCGACGACCAATACTCGGCGCGGGTCCTCCAGCGCACCCTGACGGCCATGGCCGGGGAAGATGCGGTCCCCAGACCCGGACAGCAGCAGGCCGTCGCCGCCCTGGTCGAGCAACGGCATCGAGTGCTGGTGGTCGAAGCCACCGGTTGGGGCAAATCGATGGTCTATTGGGCCGCAACGATCGCCATGCGGGAACAAGGCTTCGGTCCCACTGTTGTCGTCTCCCCACTCCTGGCTCTGATGCGCGACCAGATCAAGGCGGCAGAGGCAGCGGGGCTTCGTGCAGCGACCGTGAACTCGTCCAACGTCGAGGCGTGGGCCGAGGTCTTCCAGCAGTTGCGCGACGATGAGATCGATGTGCTCCTGGTGTCTCCGGAACGGTTGGCCAACCCCAAGTTCGCCGACCAGGCACTGCCCCTGCTTGCCGGCGCTGGGCTGCTCGTCATCGACGAGGCGCACTGCATCTCGGACTGGGGCTTCGACTTCCGCCCCGACTACCAACGCGTGACCCAGTTGCTGCTGCATGTTCAACCCGGGACTCCGGTGTTGGCCACGACCGCCACCGCGAACGAACGTGTCACGGCCGACGTGGCGGCCCAGTTGGGTGATGGCACTGCGGTGTTGCGGGGCCCGTTGGCGCGCACGTCACTTCAGTTGTCCGTGGTGCCCGGGCTGACTCCCATCCAGCGCTTCGCCTGGGTTGACGAGGCGCTGGGTGGTGTCCACGGTTCCGGCATCGTCTATTGCCTGACCGTGCAGGAAGCGGTGTCCCTCGCATCCTTCCTGGCGGGGCGGGGCCACATCGTGGCGGCATACACCGGACAGACCGATACGGCCGAACGACATCGGATAGAGGATGCGCTTCGCCGCAACGAGATCAAAGCAGTGGTCGCCACCTCAGCACTGGGCATGGGGTACGACAAGCCAGATCTGGCGTTTTGCATCCATGTGGGAAGCCCCAGCTCCCCCGTGGCCTACTACCAGCAGGTGGGGCGTGCCGGTCGCCAACTGGACCACGCGCTGGGGGTCCTGCTGCCGGCCGGCGACGCTGACGAACGACTGTGGGAGTACTTCGCGACTGCGACTCTCCCCGACCCTGACCTTGCGGACAAAGTGTTGTCCGAACTGTCCGACGGCGCGGTCAGTGTGCCTGACCTCGAATCGTCGACCGGTGCACGCAGAGGCAGGCTGGAGATCCTGCTCAAACAACTGCGCGTCGACGGCGTCGTCGACCGAGATGGTACCGGGTGGCGTGCCACAGGGCGGCAATGGAGTTACGACGCGGACAAGTACGCGCAGGTGCTGGCCACCCGTCGCGCCGAGGCGGACCTGATGCGACAGTATGCGGCTGGTCAGCGGTGTCTGATGCAGGTGCTGATCGAGGCGTTGGACGACCCGGCCGCGCTGCCCTGTGGCCGCTGTTCCGTATGCACGGGCGTACTTCCCGATCCCGGGTCCCAGCCCTCAGAGGAAGCAGTCCAGGCGGCTGCAGGCTACCTTCGTCGCCGCCGACACAACCTCGACCCTCGCAAGATGTGGCCCAAGGGGGCATCACGCAAGGGACGCATCATCGGCGCCGCACCTGGCCGGGCCCTGGCGTTCGCCGATGACCCCGGCTGGCCCGATGTCATCGCGGAGTTCGACGCAGTGGACGCCGACCCATCGCCCGAACTCGTGGCCGCAGTGGCGGGCCTGCTGCGCCAGTGGCAGCCTGAACGTCCCGACCTGATCGTGCCCTTTCCTGTGCCCGGACAAGAGCAACGCACCAGGGCTCTGGCCCGGAACCTGGGCGGCCGCTTCCACATTCGGGTCGCCGAGATATTCACGTGGACGGGAGGCCGGATTCCTGCGAACCTTCCGTCAGTACGTCACGTGCAGCATGTCGAACAGCAGGCGGTTCTTGCCAGGGGCCAAGTCACGGGTCGCGTGCTCCTGGTCGCGGCAACGGGTCGGACCATGTGGACCGTGACAGTGGCAGCCGCCCAGTTGCGTGAGGCCGGAGCAGATGAGGTGCTCCCTCTCGTGGTGCATCGACTCCCCTCGTAGCGCCTCGAGCCGTCACGGGAACCGTCAACTGTGCGGCACTATCACGGCGGCATCAGGGCGTTGACGCGTCCAAGCAACCACCAGTTTCTGCTTCAGTACACGGCGGTGTCGGCCCGGCGGTCTGCAGGGGGCGACGACACATTGCCCGTGAGTCGCTCCCATCTGTTGATCCACGCACCTCGTGCTGGGTGCCCGGGGGCGGCAACCGAGTTGTCACGACTGGGGCATGTGCGGAAGGTTGGGGCCATGAAGCTCGCCTTGACGATTGCAGTGGCTCTCGTGCTCGGACTGGCTGGCACCGGTGCGGCTCAGGCAAATGACGGGGACAACGTACCGGCGGCCGCCGACGCCGAGGCATGGTCCAAGTACGTGGCCCAGACCAACAAGCAGAACGCCGCTCAGGACTGGTCAACGCCCCATGGCACGCTGGTGGCGGACTCCGGTTTCCGTCCTTTCACCGACGGCTTCAGTTTCTTCAACACGGGCTTCCCCGACTCGACGAACCACAAGATCTTCGGCAGCCCGCTGAAGACGACGGACTTGAACTCGGCCGCAATGCGTTCGCTGATGGGCAAGCGGGTCTGCCTCGAGCGCAGCGACTCGGGCCCCTGCACCCTGACGACGGCGGGCAAGCTGTGGCGCGACAAGATCAACGAGGCGATGGCCGGGGGGCACTGCTACGGATTCGCGACCACCGCTGCCTTGCTGCGTGGCAGGGAGTTGGTGCCGAGCCAGTTCCAGGCCGGGGCGACATCCCCCTATGACCTCAAGTTGGAGGCGCCGATCTCGCGTGAGATCGCCCGCAACATGGCCCAGCAGTTCACCGCCTCGACGGACCAGTTCCTGGCCAAGCCGTCCCAGGTCGTCCAGACACTGCGCACCGCACTGGCCCCTGGAGCCCTGCCGCCCGTGCTGATCATGTACTCGGCTGTCGGGGGGCACGCGGTGACCCCCTACGCGCTGTACGAAGGGTCCGATGGTCACTACGACGTGGCGATCTACGACAACAACTACCCGGACTTCCGCCGCGTCGTGCGGATCGACACCACCAAGGAGAAGGCCGAATACGCCTTCACCGTGAACCCGTCGGACCCCGCCACGGACTCGTCTCTCGACAAGATCGGTGTCGTCCCGACTGAGTTCATCGCCGCCAAGCAGGAATGCCCGTTCTGCGCCAACGCGGCGTCGACCACCATCCAGATCAAGCCGGTCAGTTCGAGGGTCCCGATCCGCACCACAGTGACGAGACTCAACGGCAAATCGTTCAAGAACTTGGTCACCAACCGGCCCACGAACCCGTGGCAACCGGGCGAGCAGTGGAGTTTCCCGTCATATGAGTTGCCCAAGAAGAAGTCTTTCTTGCTCAAGGTGAACAACAAGAAGTCCAAGCGGGCCATGCCTCTGTCGGTACTCGCGACCACTGGCAGCTACTCATTGGGCACCGAAATGGCGAAGATCCCGGCGGGAGGGGTCGGCAAGGTCGGTTTCGACACCAAGAACGGTGTTGTGGTGTACCGCAGCCAGAACCCCGGGCCCGGCGTTCTGCAGTTCGTGGACAACGGCGAGAAGAACGTCGTGTCGGTTTTCGGCCGCGCCACGGCGAAGGGCGCCAACACCATTGGTGGCGGTCTCCTTGCCAAGGAGAAGAAGGTCTACCTCGCACCGGTCAATGAGAAGGCGGCCGAGGTCACCGTCCAGTCGACCCTGGAGTACTACAAGAACGGCAGGGCGCATGCCGTCGCGGCCAAGATCACCGCCGACCTGCCGGCGGGTGACCTTCTGTTCATCGACTACGAGACGTGGGACCGCAAGCACCCCAAGAAGCTGAAGGCCTACTCGGTCAACGGCCAGAAAGCGACCCGGGTCAAGGTTGAGTTCGTCTGACCTGAGGGGCCACAACCGGGCACTCCTCAAGGTGTTGGCAGCGAACGCCTCCGGCGCATCACGGCGGATCCCCATAAGCCGCCCGAGAAGCAGATCGCCAGGAGACTTTCGACCCTGTTGGCGCCAACAACAGGTCTGTCAGAATTCCTCCAAGGCACATACGGGAGGAAGCATGCACGCCAAGGTCGGTGATCGGATCGTGATCAAGAGCCACCATGTGGGCGAACCGGAGCGGGACTGCGAGGTCCTCGAAGTTCACGGTCCCGATGGTGGAGCGCCGTATGTGGTGCGCTGGGGTGACACGGGACATGAGGGCATGTTCTTCCCCGGTCCAGATGCCGTGGTCGAAGAACCCGAGTAGCACCCTGGAGCGCCAACGGCGCACGCGAAGGGCAGCCGT
>WBZP01003087.1_pt2 | contig 16839 bp, 11 predicted proteins | sample 5204301 | NCBI WGS metagenome assembly WBZP01 (sample SAMN12412401, study PRJNA552823) | activated sludge metagenome | isolation source: activated sludge from nitrification reactor of wastewater treatment plant... | place: USA: Pennsylvania | collected 2017
ACTCCAGATTGCGGTTGACCCACGACGGCGCGGGCAGGCGCGTCTTGTCCAGCTCACGCGCGGCCAGCATCACCTGGCGCTGCTCGCCGTCAATCTGGTAGCGGTCAATGTCAATCTCGCCGATGGCGTAGTAGGGGCGCAACCCCTGAAGCTGCTGGTAGGTCTGTTGCAGCGGCCGGTAGTCCCACAGGCGCACGTTGCGCAGCACGTCTTCGTTTTCCAGCAGGTCTTCGGGCGACAGGTCTTCGACTGTGCCGAAGGGGATAGACTCAATCCGGTCGAGGCCGAAGGCGGCGCGGGTAAAGGCGATGTTGTTCTCGATGTAGGGCGTTTCCAGCGATAGCTCGTTCGGCTCGACGACGTAGCGTTGCAGCAGGCCGGGCAGCAGGCCGCCGACGATCACGCCGCTGGCCAGCCACAGCGCCGCGCTGATAATGGGCAGGCGCAGGTTGGGGCGGACGAGGTTGTAGAACAGGGCCAGGGCCGTCAGCAGGGCAAACACGGCCTGCAAGCGCAAGCCCCACAGGCCGGTGCGCAAATCCACGTAGCTGGCCCCGTAGGCCACGCCGCGATTGGAGAAGAGCAGGCGATAGACATCCAGGGCGTAGCCGGCGGCCCAGACCAGCACCAGCACGCCCAGCAGCGCGGCCAGGTGGCGGCGCAGATTGTTGCCCTGTAGCGGCGACCACGCCCCGCGCTGCATCTCCAGCAGGTTCGAGCCGGCGTAGATGGGCAGCAAACCCAGAGCGGCCACGAACAGCAGCGTGACCAGCCAGCCCTGGAAGAACTCGTAGACGGGCAACTGGAAGATGTAGAAGCCCACGTCGCGGCCGAAGATCGGTTCGGCCAGCCCGAAGCCCTGCGCGTTTTGCAGCAGCAGAAGCTCCTCCCACTGGCTGGCGGCGGCCGAGGCGAAGAGGAAGGCCAGCACCAGGCCGACGCCGATGATGAGGGCGCGAATGCCGCCGGCGCGCAGCAAGCCCTGTTGCGGTGTCGCCTCGCGCAGCGCCCGCCGCCGGGCCAGCAGCCAGTTGCCCAGTAGCACGGCCAGGGCGATGACGAAGGTGGCGGCGAAGACGACCACGCGCACCGTCAGCCGCTTGACGAACATATCGCGGAAGCCGAGGTGGTCGAACCACAGGAAGTCGGTGTAGAAGCCGGCGATGCTGCCCAGACTGAAGAGGAACAACAGGATGAGGATGCTCAACAGGATGAGGCGATTCAGCCCCGGCGAGCGGTTGGGGGGCGGGAACGTCCGGCGCGGCGGCCGGCGACCACCGCCGCCGCCCTCTTCCTGCTCGCGCCAACCCGCCTCTTCCATCGCTCGCCGAAATACTTCCGGAATGTCAAAGTCGTCTTGCTTCATATCACTTCCCGGTGCGTCGCAACTTCTCTGGTGCGTCGCACTTTCTTGAGTGCGTCGCACCTTCTTCACACCGTAGATGATTATCCGCAGATTCAGCAGATTGGGCAGATTTCAGAGGCACACGTTAAGGCGAGAGTGGAACACGGATGGGCAGGAAGAGATCACGCCAAGGCGCGAAGGAGCCAAGGCGCAAAGAAGAAAAGAAATCTCACGCAAAGACGCAAAGTACGCCAAGCTTCAGAAGATTTCTTTACTTAGCGTTCTTTGCGTCTTTGCGTGAGAATCCTCTTTCTTTTTCTTCTTTGCGCCTTGGCCCCTTAGCGCCTTTGCGTGAGCGTTTTCAATCCTCCGATTACTTTCGTCTGAGCCACCGCCGCCAGGCCAGCCGGCGCAAGGGCGGGCGGGCCTCGGCCCAGGCGGCGCGGGCCTCGTCGGCCGCGTCCGGCAACGGGCGGCGGCCGTACTGCCGCGCGGCAAATAGCCCCGCCAGCCGCCCGACCGCGCCGCGCAACGGAACCCCCGCCTCGTCCTCCTCCAGCCGGGCCAGCAGCGCCGCGGCGAACTCGTCCGGCGTCTGCCCCGGCCGGTACGGATAGCCGGCCGCCGCCGCGCCGTCTTGCAGCCCGGCGAAGGCGCTCTGCACCGCGTCCAGCGCCGGCCGCGGCGCGCGCCGCCGCGCCAGCGCCCGCCGCCCCCACAGTTGCCAGGCCACCAGCGCCAGCGCCGCTATCCCCAGCCATAAAAACCACGGCGTCTGGCGCTGCGGCGCGCGCGGTGGCACGACGGCCATCGGTTGCGGCGGCTCGAAAGTGGGCGGGGCGGCACTGTCGCCATTGACGGGCGCGGCCGGCGCGGCGGCCTGGGCAAAGGGCGCGGTCGGCTCGAACTCCACCCAGCCGATGCCGGCGAAGTAGACCTCGGTCCAGGAGTGGGCGTCGAGTTGGCGCACCGTCTGCACGCCGCGCGCGTCCGGCGGCTGTTGCAGGAAGCCGGCCGCCAGCCGCGCCGGCAGCCCCACGCTGCGGGCCATGACGACCATGGCCGAGGCGTAGTAGTCGCAGAAGCCGCGCTGGAGGTCGAACAGGAAGTAGTCAACGATGTCCACGTCGCCGGGGGGCGGGGCCAGGTCGAGGGTGTAGGGGTACTGGTGCAGAAAAACCTCGATGGCCCGCGCCTGGGCGTAGGGGGAGGGCGAGGCCGCGTCGCCCGCATCCAGCCCGGCGGCGACGCGGGCCAGCTCATACACGCGGTCGGGGATGCCACGCGGCAGGGCGGTGTAGCGGGCGCGAATCTCAGCCGGCACGTCCTCCAGGCGGGCGGCGGCCAGCGCGGCCGGGTCGAGAACGACGGCGGTGGACTGGGCCGTGTAGCGGAAGGGAGCGTTGTTGCGCCCGCGCACGCCGACCAGATCGTCCGCGCCGCGCCAACTGACGGTCAGATCGTGGCTGAAGAGGGCCGGGCGGCCGACGGTGTAGCGCGTCGCCCGGCGGTCGTAGAGCCAGTCCACTTCTTGCGTCAACGTCACCTGGCCGGCCGTCTCGCCGGCGGTGATGGCTTGCCCCGCGGCCACCGGCTCATCCCGTTCCGACGAGCGCGCCCAGCCGCGGCCGGTATACACGTCGTAGCTGACCGAGCGCCAGTTGCGGGCCGCCAGCGCCGCGCTGGGCGACAGGGCCGTGCCAGGCGGCAAGCCGGCCGGCCGCGCCAGGGTGGCGGTCATGACGACCGTGGCCGCCAGTTGCGGGCTGCCGCCCAGCAGGAAGGCGCGCGGCAGCCCGCCCGCGCCGATGGCCCCCTCGTCGGTGCGCGGCTGCTGGATGCCGGCGAAGGCCCGCTCCAGCGTCCGCTCAGTGGCCACGACGGCGTCCTGTCGCTGGAACGCCTCGGCGATGGCCCGGAAGTTGATCGCCGGCAGGGCCATGGCCAGCGACATGATGCCCAGGCTGACGCCGGCGGCGTAGAAGAAGAGGTCGGGGCGCACTTCAGAAGAGTAGTCCATGCCCGCGCGCTCCCACTCCTCTTCGCGGTGGAGGTAGTTGAGGAAGGTGGCGGCGGTGACGGCCAGACCGAAGAAGAGGACGGCCCAGTAGAGCGGGGCCTGCCCGTAGAAGGTGTTGAGCGCCAAAGCCGCGCCGACGAGGGTCAGCCCCCAGTACGGGCGGCCCAGGCGGTAGCTGCTCCAGGCCAGGAAGGCGGCCACGAACCAGCCGGCCAGGGCCAGCCCCAGGGCAAAAGGAACCGTCTCCGTGCTGCGTCCGCCGCCGGCCACGGCCGTGGCCCAACCCGTGACCCGGTCGGCGAAGAGGGCCAGTTGGCGCGCCCAGAAGGCGGCGATCTCGGCCGCGCCCTGACGGGCGACGAAGGGCGGCGGCCACAACTCGGCCACCAGGGCCAGCGACAGGGCCAGGCCGGCCAGGGTCAAAATGAGCCAGGCGATGGGCGGGCGCACCGCGCGTTGGGCCAACAGCGCGCCGAGCAGGAAGCCGAGGGCCACCGTCCCGATGACCGCGCCGTCCTGTGGCACCCAGGCCACGTCCAGCACCGACAGAACGAGGCAGACCAGGACGGCGACGAGCAGCACGAACGGCAGCCAGCCGTGGCGGGGCCGGAAGCGGGCGACGAGGCGGGTCAACAGATCAAGGGCCATGGTTCAGCGCTCGAACGGGCGGCGCACGGCCACCGCCCGGCCGGTTCCCGTCACCTTGAACTCCCAGAAGCCGTGGTGCTCCTCTTCGACCAGCGGCCGGCCGACCTCGCCGCGGCGCACGACCTGGCAGCGGAAGCCGAGCAGGGCGATGGCGGCGCGCAACGCCTCGCTGCTGCCCTCGCCGCCGAAGCTGGGCCGGTCGAGCAGCAGGACGTGGCTCTCCAGGCCGCGGCGCGAGAGCTGGGCCAGTTGCGGCAGCCAGGCGGCGTCGGCCGTGGGGGTGATGATGATGACCGCCGAGCCGCGGCGGGCGACGTCGCCCAACTCCTGTAGGGCGCGGCTCAGGTCAATCTCGCCGTCGGCCCGCAACAAGGCCAGGGCGCGCAGGACGTTCCACTGCTGGCCCGCGCCCAGCGCCGGGGGCACGAGTTGCGGCTGCCGGGCGAAGGCGGCCAACCCCACGCCGCGCGTCTCGTCCAGCGCCCGCGCGGCCAGAGCGGCGGCCAGCAGCACGGCCTGCTCCTCGGTGCCGGCCGGCCCCTCGCCCAACTGGACGGCGGCCTGGGCGTCGAGCAGCAGCCAGATGTCGCCGGCGGCGTCGCGCTCAAACTGGCGCACGTAGAGGCTGTCGCGGCGGGCGCTGGTCGGCCAGTGGATCCAGTGGTAGGGGTCGAGGCTGTGGTATTCGCGCACGCCGGCGGCGTTGCTGGCCGCCTGCCAGTTGCGTTCGCGCGTGCGCGCCCGACCGTCGCTGCGGCCCGGCGGCAGGGGGATGGGCAGCGCGGTGTGGATGGGTGGGTGGATGATGATCTCCTGGCGCGTGTCGTAGCGGCGGCCGACGCGGAAGAGGCCAAACGGGTCGCCGCTCTCAATGGCCCACGGGCCGAGGTGGTACTGGCCGCGCCGGGTGCAGACCGACGACTGCCGCCAGCGCACGCGGTCGTCGCCGCCGATGGCCCGCACCGCGCCGACCTGGTAGCCGGGGACGTTGGTCTCGTCGCGTATCTCCACCCACAGCGCGGGCAGGCCGGAGCGGTTGGTCAGGACGAACTCCTCTTCCAGCCGGTCGCCGACGGACACCCAGCCGAAGCGCAACCGGCGCTCGGCCGACAGGCCGCGGGCCAGGGCGCGCGCCCACAGAAAGGCCACCAGCAGCAGCCCGGCCAGGCCGAGGAGCAGCGTCGTCCAGACCCGGTCGGGCAGGACGAGGGCGGGCAGCAAGAGGGCGACCAGCCACAGCAGGGGCAACCGCAGCCGTAGAGCGATGCGCGCCTCGGCATCCCCCAACAGCGCCCGTTGCAGCCGCCCCGACCACCGCGCCCAGCGGAGAGACATGGGCCGATTGTGCCACAAGGAGCCGTAGATTACACGGATTAAGAGAAGAAGCTCACGCAAAGGCGCTAAGGGGCGAAGGCGCAAAGAAGAAAAGAAATCTCACGCAAAGACGCAAAGTGCGCCAAGCTTAAGAAGCTTCTTTACTTAGCGTTCTTCGCGTCTTTACGTGAGATTCTTCTTTGCGCTTTGGCCCCTTAGCGCCTTTGCGTGAGCCTCTTAAACCCGTGCCTGAAGCCACGCCTGCAAGTCATCCAGCGCGGCGGCGGTCATTTTGTGCTCGGTGGGGTATTCGCGGTACTCCAACTCCGCCCCGGCGGCGCGCAGCACGGCCGCGGCCCGGCGCGACTCCTCCGGCGGCACGGTGGCGTCGCGCTCCCCGGCGGCCATGAACACCGGCAACCCGCTCAGCCGCCCGGCCACGGCCTCCGGCGCGACGCGCGGCACGAAGCCGACCATGCCGGCGATGCCGCGGGCGATGGTGGGCCGGCGCAGCGCCGTGGCGAAGGAGACGGCCGCGCCCTGGCTGAAGCCGATCAGGTACAGCCGGTCGGGGTCGGCGTTGTAGAGGCGGGGCAGGGCGGTCAGGAAGCGGGTCAGCGCGTCCACGGCCGGATCGAAGGCGGCCAGGTCGGGCCACTGGCCGTAGGGCTGGAGGTGCCAGGAGAAGCCGCTCGTCCCTTCGGGCAGGATGGCCCGCGGGGCGATGACCAACCACGGCCGTGGCACGACACGGCGGAAGACCCACATCACGTCTTCATTGCCCAGGCGGCCGTGGAGCAGGACGGCCGTGGGGTAGGGGCCGGGGCCGCTGGGCATGGCGTAGCGGAAGGCCAGGCCGGTTTCGTAGAATTCGGGGCCGGATTGGATGAGTTGGGGGGTGGGGTCGGAGTCCATTTGGTATTGTACGGCGATTTGGCAAATCGCTCTACGATTGGGCGATTTGGCAAATCGCGCTACAACTCGGCGATTTGGCAAATCGCGCTACAAATAAAAATGAGGTGGCAGTAAGACGGGCGTCCTACTGTCCACCTCTGGGGGGGGAGCCATTCATAAGTATACTCACTACGAAGCTTTTGTCAATAAGCAGAACAAATTGATAAATAATCGGCACCCCTCATCTGCAACACATGTCATGTGTTGCAAGGGGTGATGCAACACATGACATGTGTTGCATCAGTGCTAAGATCATTGGCTATGATCACCGACGACAAGCTGGCCGACTTCGCCGCGGCGCTGCGGCGGCGGACGGCGGGAGAGGTGCGCGCCGACGCCATCACCCGCGTCCTCTATAGCAGCGACGCCAGCCTCTATCAACTCATGCCCCACGCCGTCTTCATCCCGCGCACGGCCGACGACGTGGTTGCCGCCGTGGCTGTGGCCGCCGCGTACGACGTGCCCGTGTTGGCCCGTGCCGCCGGCACCAGCCTGGGCGGGCAGGCGGTCAACGAGGCGCTGGTCATTGACTTCACGCGCCACCTCGACCGGATCATCGCCATTGACCCGGCGGCGCGGCGGGCCACGGTGCAGCCCGGCGTGGTGCTCGACGACCTCAACGCCGCTCTGCGCCCCCACACCCTCCAGTTCGGCCCCGACCCGGCCAGCAGCGACCGCTCGACGCTGGGCGGGGCGGTGGCCAACAACGCCACCGGCAGCCACTCCGGCGTCTATGGCATGACCGCCGACCACGTGCTGGGGATGCGCGTGGTGTTGGCCGACGGGACGACGGCCGGCTTCGGCGCAACACATGAGAGCGGGTCATCATCGCCCACGGCGCAGCGAATCGAGCAGGAGATCGCCGCCCTGCTGGCCGACGAAGAAAACCAACGTGCCATCCGCGAGGGCACGCCGCGCTACTGGCGGCGCTGCGGGGGGTATGCGCTGGAAAGGCTGCTGCCGCTTGTAGGGCGGGATGGTATCCCGCCTTCTTCCAAAGAGGCGGGATACCATCCCGCCCTACAAGCCTTGCTCTGCGGCTCCGAGGGCACGCTGGCGGTCATGACCGAGATCACCGTCAACCTCGTGCCCCGGCCGGCTCACACTGGCCTGGTGCTACTCCACTTCGACGACCTCTACGCCGCGCTGGAGGCCGTGCCGGAGGTGCTGGCCACCGGGCCGACGGCGGTGGAGCTGCTGGACACCCTCAGCCTGACGCTGGCCCACGGCGTGCCGGAGTACGCCCGCCTGCTGGCGTCGGTGGTGGCCGGGCGGCCGAACGGGCTGCTGGTGGTCGAGTACAGCGGTGAGAGCGAGGCCGAAGTGCGCGCCGGGGCCGAGCGGTTGGGGCGGCGCGCGGCTCGCTTGCCGGGCGTCGGCGCGGTGACGCCGGCGTTGGGCGCGGCGCAGCAGGCGGCCGTGTGGCGGGTGCGCAAGGTCAGCCTGGGCCTGCTGTCCTCGATGAAGGGGGACATGAAGCCCGTGCCGTTCATCGAGGACGCCGCCGTGCCCGTGGCCGAGTTGCCAGGCTACGTGCGCCAGATCGAAGCCTACTGCGCCGGGCTGGACACGCCCATCAGCTACTACGCCCACGCCGGGGCGGGCTGCCTCCACATCCGGCCGCTCATCAACACCCGCAGCGCGGCCCAAGTGGCGCGGATGCCCGACATCGCCCGATTCGCGGCGTCGCTGGTGCGGGCCACCGGCGGGGCGCTGTCGAGCGAGCACGGCGACGGCCGCACGCGCAGTTGGCTCAACGAGAGCTTCCACGGCCCGCAACTGTATGCCCTCTTCCGGCAGGTGAAAGGCATTTTCGACCCCCACAACCGGCTCAATCCGGGCATCATCGTGGACGCCGGGCCGATGACCGACCACCTGCGGCGCGTTCCCATTGCCCCCGACGCGCCGCGACTGGATTTCGGCGACTTCGAGCGCGACACGCCGCTGCCGCTGTCCTTCGCCCCGCAGACGGGGCCGAGCGGCGGCGGCTTCGTCCGCGCGGTGGAGATGTGCAACGGGGCGGGCGTCTGCCGGCGGCGGACGGGCGGGACGATGTGCCCCAGCTTCATGGTGACGCGCGAGGAGGCGGACAGCACCCGCGGCCGGGCCAATGCCCTGCGGGCGGTGATGACCGGCGTGCTACCGGCCGGAGAGCTGACTGGCCCGCGGTTGCACGCCGTCATGGATTTGTGCATCAGTTGCAAGGCGTGCCGGGCCGAGTGCCCGTCGGGGGTGGACATGGCCCGGCTGAAGCTGGAGTTCCAGGTTCGCTATCACGAGGCCCACGGCGTGGACTTGCGCTCGCGCCTCTTCGGCCATGCGGCGGCGCTCAACCGGCTGGGCGGCGGCTGGCGCGCGCCATTGGCCCGCGTGGCTCTGGGGTCGGCCGCGGCGCGGCGGCGGCTGGGCATCACCACGGAGCGCCCACTGCCCACCCCGGCGCGGCAGTCGTTCGCCGGCTGGTGGCGGGCTGTCGGGCGGCGCGAGGAGCGGGGCGAACCGGCCCTCGTGTTGCTCATTGACCCGTTCACCGACGCGCTGCAGCCGGAGATCGCCATCGCGACGGTTGAGTTCTTCCGCGCGGCGGGGTTAAGCCCTCGGCCGGTGTGGGCCGACGATGGGCGGCCGTTTCTCTCCAAAGGGCTGCTGCCGCAGGCGCGACGGGCGGCCGAGCGGGCGGTGGCGGCGCTGTGGCCGTCAGTCGCGGCCGGGCTGCCGGTCGTCGGGCTGGAGCCGAGCAGCCTGCTGACACTGCGCGACGAGTTCCTCTACCTGTTGCCGGGCGACGAGCGCGTGGCGGCTTTGGCCGCGGCGGCGCGGACGTTCGAGGAGTTCGTAGCCGAGCGGGCGGCGGCCGGGGCGCTGAACGTGCACTTCAATGAACGGCCGCGGCGCATCTTGCTCCACGGCCACTGCCACCAGAAGGCGCTGGTGGGCATGGCCCCGGCGCGGCGGGCGCTGGAGCTGCTGCCGGGGGCGGTGGTCGAAGAGGTGGACTCCGGCTGCTGTGGCATGGCCGGGTCGTTCGGCTATGAGGCCGAGCACTACGCCATCTCGATGCAGATGGCCGAGCGGCGGCTGCTGCCGGCGGCGCGGGCGGCCGAGGCGGAGACGATCATCGTCGCCGCGGGCCTCAGTTGCCGCGAGCAAATCGCCCACGGCAGCGGGCGGGTGGCGCTACATCCAGCGCAGGTGTTGGCCGGGGCGCTAAAGAATTCAACGCAAAGACGCTAAGTACACTGTTACCCAAGAAATATGATCCGCAGAATTGGCAGATTTAGCAGATTCAAGAAAGGAAATCTGCCAAATCTGCCAAATCTGCGGATCAATAATCTTTCTGTAACACTGTACTAAGACGCAAAGACGCCAAGAAAAATCTTCTTGGCGTCTTTGCGTCTTAGCGCCTTTGTGTTGAATTCTACTATGCCAGGTCGCTGCGGCGGGCGGCGACGCGCTCAATCTTGCGCCAGCGGCGCAGGTCGTCGCGGTAGGCGGCCAGGGCGCGGCGGGCGGCGAGGGCGTCGTGGGGCGGGGCGTTGGCCAGCAGGTCGAGCAGGAAGTCGAAGGCCGCGTCGTCGCCCAGCCGGGCCAGCGCGTCGAGGCAGGCGGCTCGCAGCGCCGGGTCGTCGGCCGCCTGCCACGCCTCGCGCAGCACCGGCGCGGCCTCCGGCAGGCGCGAGTCGCCCAATGCCAGCGCCGCCGCTTCGGCCAGGGCGGGGTTGGCGGCGCGCAGGAAGCGGCCGACGTGGGCCACGGCGCTCTCCGGCTCCAGCGCCAGCAACCCGGCGAAGCAGGCGTAGAGCGGCGCGACTTCGGCGTCGCCCACCAGCGTCTTGTACCACAGCAGCGGGGCCGCGCCCGGCCGCCCGGCGGCGGCAATGGCCCGCGCCGCGCCGACGCGGGCATCGGCCAGCGGGTCGGCCAGCAGGTCGGCCAGTTGCAGCAGCACGTCGGGCGGGTTGGCCCGCGCCAGCCCCAGAGCGCAGGTGGCCCGCAGCGCGGCGGCGGTGTCCTCCGCGCCGCCCCAGACCGGCTCCAGCTGGACGTGGCGCAGGCCGCGGCCGAAGAGTTCGGCGTCGTCATACTCCAGCTTGAGCAACGCTTCGGCCAGGGCCGTCTTGGCGGCGCAGGTCGGGTCGCGGCGGAGCGCGTCGGTCATGAAGTGGTCGAAAGCGCGGGCCAGGTCGGTGGTGTAGTCGCGCAACTCCCACTCAGCGACGATCTCGGCCGCGCGGGCGACGACGAGGTTGGAGCGCGCGCCCAGCGCCGCGCGAAGTTCGGCCGCCGCGCCCGGCGCTTGCGGGTCGGCGCGGATGGTGGTCAGGCGGGAAAGGGTTTGTTCGAGGTCGGGCATGTTTGTAAGGATGAAGGATGAGGGATGAGGGATGAATCGTTTCATCCCTCATCCCTCATCCTTCCCCATTAGGGCCGCACCGCCAACTGGAAGTACTCCTCCGTGCGCTGGCGGGCCAGCAGGGCGGCCTCTTCGGGCGTGATGTCGCCGTAGAAGGCGCGCTCGACCTCTTCGCTGCCGGTGCTTTCGATCTCATCCCAGGTGCTGAGGCGGGGCACCAGGCGCAACTCCGGGATGGTGTCGAGGAAGACGCGCGAGCGGGCCGGGCGGGTGTTGGGGTCGAGGAAGGCTTCGGACTCGGCCACGGACATGATGGACGGCACTGTCCGGCCGCTGCCGGCGATGATCGTCTGCCCCTCGGCCGAGTTGGCGAACTCGATGAAGCGCCAGGCGGCGTCCTTGTCGGCGGCCACGGCCGAGAGGCAGTAACCGTCGCTGTGCAGCACGCCGGCCGATTGCGTGCCGCGCGGCAGGGGGGCAATGTCCCAGTCAAAGGCGGTGATCTCGCGGTAGGTGGGCGTGCCGCGGCGGCTGTTGAAGTACATCGCCGTCGTGCCCTCGATGAAGCGGCTCTCGCTGTCGAGCGACTCCTCGGCGATGCGGTCGGGCACGACGTGGTGGACGGTCTGTAGCTCGGTGAACCAGGTCAGCGCCGCCTGGGCCGGCACGCGGGTCAGGGCCAACTGCTGCGGGAAGGCGGCGTCGTCCACTAGCTCGCCGCCGTTCTGCCAGATGAACGGGGCCAGGCGGAAGAGCGAGGCTTCGATGCCCGCGCCATACTGATCGATCTGCCCGTCGCCGTCGCTGTCGAGCGTCAGGGCCTGGGCGGCGGCCAGGAAGTCGTCCCACGTCCAGTCGTCGGCCGGTTCGGCCACGCCGGCGGCGGTGAATAGGTCGCGGTTGTAGTAGACGACGAGGCTGGAGATGTTCTGCGGGATGCACATCACCTGGTCATTCCAGGTGAATGCCTCCAGGGTGACGGGGTAGAACTCCTCGGGGCTCATGGCGTCGCTTGCGTCCAGGTAGGGGCCGAGCGGCTCCAACTGCCCGGCGGCGACGAAGGCGCCGATGCGGCGGAAGTTGAGCAGCGATACGTCCGGCGGTGTGCCGGCGGCGAAGTCGGTCGCCAGCCGAGCGCGGTAGTCGCCCTGGGAAGGGATGTGGGTCAGCGTGACGGTGACGTCAGATTGGGATGCGGTGAAGGCATCAACGAGTGACTGGTAGGCGGCCAGTTCGGCTGCGTCGCCAAAGACCATGAACGAGATGTCCACCGGTTCTGCGGCGGCCTCGGCCGTCGGCTCCACGGCGGTTTCGGCGGTAGGCTCTACGGCGGTTTCAGCCGTCGGCTCTGTGGCGGTTTCGGCCGTCGGATTGGGCGTTGTTTCGGTACCACCCCCACCGCAGGCAACGAGCGCCGTTAGGGCCAGCAAAATCAACAGGAACAAGCTGAACTTACGCATGATCATCCTCTCGTGTACTCCTTTCAACACTAGCAACGTTATGATCATTTTTCATAACATTGCCAGTATAGTAATGTGCGAGAAAGACACAAGTGGGAATACTGAGACACTATCTTCGCTGCTAAACGCTGACAGATCGTTTTCCTTAGCGGGATGGTTATTTGTGCCTATCCGCGCTCGACCACATCACCCTTGTTCGCTTCTTCTCGGCTAGGGCCAGCCCGGCCACGGCAACGACGACCAACAGCAACGGCGCAAGCGTGGCCCACACCGCCCCGGCCATCAGCAGCGGGTAGTCGGAGCGGCCGAGTTGCTGCACCAGTTGCAGCCCCACCGGCAGGGTGAAGTTGCCCACGTCGCGTAGGTAGAGCAGCGGCGAGAGGCTGTCGCCCCAATAGGCGACGAAAGTCAGCGCCGCCACGGCGGCAGCCGACGGCCGGGCGATGGGCAGGGCCACCCGACCCCACGTGGCCAACACGTCCGCGCCGTCGAGTTGGGCGGCGTCATAGATGGCCGGCGGGATGCGGCGGAAGGCGCGGTAGAAGATGAGGACGTAGAACGGGCTGCTGCCCATGAAGGCCGGGGCCACCAGCGCCCAGACGGTGTCAATGATGCCCAGCCGGCTGTAGATGAGGAAGCGCGACGACCACAGGGCCACGCCGGGAACCATCAGGGCCATGAGTGAAATGACCACCCAGCGCCGCTGCGACGGCCGCGGCAGCCGGGCCATGGCGAAACCGGCCCACGAGGCGGTCAGCAGCGTCAGAGGCACGGCCAGAGCGACGACGACTAGTGAGTTGGCCGTGAAGCGCCAGATGAGGATGACGTCGAAGAGGCGGGCGAAGGCGTCGAGCGTCGGCCGCCCGGCCAGCAGCGGCGCGGAGAGAGGCGTGCCCGCCGGGCGCAGCGCCGCCAGCCCGGCCCAGAGGAGGGGCAACAGGAAGAGGCCGGCCAGGGCCAGGCGGGCCACAAGAACGAATATCCGCTGCGTCCGATTCGACACGCTTATCTTTGCCCTCCGCGTCTCTCCGCGCTTCTCCGCGTCTCTCAGCGTTCCTCTCCGTTCCTCTCTGTTCCTCTCCGTCCCTCTCCGTTCCCACTCATTACAGCAGGAAATCCTCCTCACTCGTGCCCACGTTCCACTGCCGGGCGACGAGGTAGACGACGACCAGCAGCAGCCCCGTCAGGGCGTAGAGCACCCACAGCGCGGCCGAGGCCATCCCGAAGTCCTGCCGGTCGAAGGCGGCTTCGTAGATGAACTGGGGCAGGGTGAAGGTGGCGTAGTACGGCCCGCCCTCGGTCAGTTGGCGGGCGTGGCTGAACGACTCCGGCAGCAGCAGCACGGCGTCGCGGGCGGCCAGCAGCAGCAGCACCGGGGCCAGCAGTGGCAGCAGCACGTGGCGCAACGTGCCCAGCGCGCCCGCGCCGTCGGCCGCGGCGGCGTCTTCCAGGTCGCGGGGCACGTCGTAGAGGGCGGCCAGGCCGACCAGGAACCCTTCGCCCACCAGCCACAGCAGCATCAGAGCGATGCCCGGTCGCGCCCACTGCCCATCGGCCAGCCAGCCCGGTTGCCCCAGCCCCAGCCCGCCCAGCACGCGGTTGAGCGGGCCATAGAGCGGGTTGAGCACCCACAGCCAGGCCAGGGCGAAGGCCGAGGCGGGGATGGCGCTGGGCAGGAAGACGGCGGCGCGCAGCAGGTTGCTCAGACGGCCGCCGCGGGCCAGCCAGGCCAACAGGAACGCGCCGAAGACGCGCAGCGGCACGGGCAGGATGACCAGGGCCAGCGAGTTGGCGATGCTGAGGGTGAAGAGATCGTCGGTGAAGGCCAGGGCGAAGTTGAGCGTGCCGGCGAATTTGGGCGGGCTGAGGCCGTCGTAGCGGAAGAAGGCCAGGGCGAAGGACAGCAGCGCCGGCAGGACGACCAGCAACACCAGCCCGGTGGCATAGGGCAGCAGCAGCCACTTCACGCGCCGGTCGCCTGTGGTCGTCTTGGTCATTGTGGGTCAGGGAGAGGGACGCAGAGAGACGCTGAGAAGCGCAGAGAGACGCAGAGGAGAATTATTCTTTCTCCGCGTCTCTCCGCGCTCCTCTGCGTTTCTCCGCGTCCCTCTTAACTCTCTTATCCCAGTTCGGCCTGAATTTGGGCCAGGACGGACTGCTCTTTCTCGGAGACGAGCGTGCCGCCGAAGCCCAGGAAGCCGCCTTCCTTGCTGGCGTTGGCCGTAGCCTCGGCCACGCCGATCATCATGGCTTTAAACGTGCCGATCTCGGCCTCGTCGGCCCCCTTGGCCCGCAGCAGACCCATCGTGCCGGTGACCGACTCGCGGACGACCTGCTGAAGCTCTTCGGCCGTCTTGGGCCGGTTGGCCTTCATCTGCTCCTCTTGCTGCTTGGCCCACTGCTTGACCTGCTCCTGCTCCTCTTCGGTGGGCTGGTTGCTCATGTAGTGCTTCAGCGCGGCCATGAGCGAACTATCGCCGGCGTGGGTGTCCACGTAGCTCTGCATGCTGCTGAGGATGGCCTTGAACTCGCCGATGAGGCCGATGGGGCCGGACGGGTCGGCGGTGACGACGAGCGCCCCGATGGACGCCGGGGCAGAGACGATCTGCGCCCATTCTTCGACGGTGAACGAATCCTTGGTGATCATATTGCCTCCCTGCGCTAACTCCGGGTCTGGGTGCATCGCACTTTCTGGAGTGCGTTGCACCTTTCTTGCCTTTCGCTCCCGGTGCATCGCACTTTCTGGAGTGCGTTGCACCTTTCTTAATGACGGTATCCAGAAGGTGCAACCCACTCAAGAAAGTGGGATGCACCCAGAGACTCCCAGAAGGTTTTATCCGACTTGGGGCGCGGGGGCAAACGGAGCGAACGCGGATGACGCCGATTTTGGCGTCATCCGCGTTCCATTTCTCCCGGCCCTGTGATAATCTCCGTCTCATGTTCAGCGCGCCGCCTTCCGCCTACTGGGATCAGCACCCCTACGACCTGCGTTGCGAATGGGGGCCGCGCGGCGTGGCCGCGTTGGCCCCCATTAGCGACGTGGTGATCATCGTTGACGTGATTTCGTTCTGCACCTGTGTAGACATCGCCGTGGCTCGCGGGGCGACAGTTTACCCCTTCGGCTGGGGCGACGAGGGCGCGGCCGACTTTGCCCGCGGCATCGGCGGCGAACTGGTGGGGCTGGGCCACGAACGGCCGCGCTTCTCGGCGGCGGCGATGTTGACAGTGCGGGCGGGGGCGCGGTTGGTGCTGCCGTCGCCCAATGGCGGGGCGTTGTCGGCGTTGGCGGCTGGTGCGGGATTGAACCCTCTCCCTAACCCTCCCCCACAGGGGGAGGGAACCGGCGGCCCTCTCCCTAGCCCTCCCCCTGTGGGGGAGGGAAGTGGACTCCCTCTCCCTGTGGGAGAGGGTTGGGGAGAGGGCTTGCGCCGGTGGCGGGCGCGGTTGGGGCGGCGCGGGCGGGCGACTGAGCCGGTATTGCCGCCGTTACCAGCGATTCAGCCATTGCCACCCGCAGCCGTTGAATCGCTGGTGGTCTTCGCCGGCTGTCTGCGCAACGCGCGGGCGGTGGCCGCGGCGGCGGGGCGCGCCGGGCAGCGCGTGGCCGTCATCCCCGCGGGGGAGCGCTGGCGCGAGGATGCCCACGGCGACCGCTCGTTGCGCCCGGCGGCCGAAGACCTCATCGGCGCGGGGGCCATTCTCGACCGGTTGCCCGGCCGCCGCTCGCCGGAGGCGGAACTGGCCGTGGTCGCCTTCCGCGCTGCGCGTGACCGGCTGCCCGCCTTCCTGCTGGCCTGTAGTAGTGGCCGCGAGCACGCCGCCAAGGGCACCGAGGGGGACGTGGCTCTGGCGGCGCAACTGGACGTCAGTGACTTCGCGCCGCGGTTGGTGGCGGGGGAGTATGTGGCGGGGGTGGGGGAGGGGCCGTGAGCAGTAGCCAGTATTCAGTGGGTCAGTGGGTCAGTGGGTCAGTGGGGTGAAGTGGAGGGCGGCGGCGGGAGATGTATGAGCGTTGGCTGGATGAGACGGAGGCGGAAGAGAGTATGATGAATCAAGCCAGGCAAGAGCAGATCGAAGCCTACGGCCGCGCCTATGATCGGCTGTTGGCGGCGTTGCGCGGCTTCCCGCGCGAGATGTGGACCTACCGGCCCGAGCCGGACGATTGGACGATCCACGAGATCGTCGTCCACATCGCCGACAGCGAGGCCAATAGCTTCGTCCGCTGCCGGCGGCTGATCGCCGAGCCGGGCAGCGAGGTGTTGGGCTATGACGAGGCCGGCTGGGCCAGGCGGCTGAACTACCACGACCAGGACCCGGCGCTGGCGCTGGAGCTGTTCCGCCATCTGCGCCGGGCCACCTACCAGCTCATCCGCGACTTGCCGGATGAGGTCTGGTCGCACACGGTCGTCCACTCCGAGTCGGGGCGCATGAGCTTCGACGATTGGCTCCACACCTACGAGCGCCACGTACCGGAGCATATCGCCCAGATGCGGGCCATCTACGAGACGTGGCGGCTGGAGCAGGAGGAGTAAGCGATGCCCCTGAAGATCATCCGCTGCCATCCGTCGCGCTTTGACGCGCTGGTGGCCTTCGTCGCCGCCCACAACCCGCAGCCGGAGCACCACATCGGCTACTTCGGTCTGACGCCGGAGGACATTCGTCTGTCGCTGCGGATGTTCAACTGGCCGTTCGACCGGGCGGCGCGGTTGGCCATCAGCGGCAACCGCATTGTCGGCGTGCTGGC
>WBZP01001310.1_pt1 | contig 16838 bp, 17 predicted proteins | sample 5204301 | NCBI WGS metagenome assembly WBZP01 (sample SAMN12412401, study PRJNA552823) | activated sludge metagenome | isolation source: activated sludge from nitrification reactor of wastewater treatment plant... | place: USA: Pennsylvania | collected 2017
ACAGTCGATTTCCGTCCGTCAGACCTTCAGGGCGTCCTTCACTTCTTTCGGTTGCGAGAGGAACACCCGCTTTTGCATGATGCGCTCTTGCAGTTTCAGAATGCCATCGAATAAGGCCTCCGGAGTGGGAGGACAACCCGGCACATAAATGTCGACTGGCACAAAGCGATCGACTCCCTGCACCACGCTATAACTGTCGTAGATATTTCCGGACGTCGCGCAGGATCCCATGGCAATCACGTATTTCGGTTCGGGCATTTGGTCGTAAATTTTACGAATTACCGGCGCCATGCGGCGGCAAACCGTCCCTGCGACGATCATGAGGTCTGATTGACGGGGAGAAGCGCGGAACACGCCGGCGCCATAACGGTCCATGTCATAACGGGATGAGACGGCAGCGATCATTTCAATGGCGCAGCAGGCTAGTCCGAAGGTCATCGGCCAGAGAGAGCCCTTTCGGGCCCAATTTACGGCCTTCTCAACCGTCAGGGTGATGACATCGGGGGAGCCGTCTTTATCGTGGCCGCCCAGTTGAATTAATCCCATTCCAAAGCTCCTTTTCGCCACGCATACACATAGGCGACGAGGAAGAGTCCGATGAAGATCAGCATTTCCACGAGGCCAATCAAGCCGATTTTGTTGAAGACGATGGCCCAGGGATAGAGAAAGATGACTTCCACGTCGAAAATAACGAACAGCATGGCGAAAATATAGTAGCGCACGGGAAACGGCATTCTGGCATCAGAGAATGGTTCAGATCCGCACTCATAGGTGGAGAGCTTCTCCGGTTCCGGGTACTTCGGTTGAACGAAATAGCTGATCAGCAATGTGCCCACGCCAAACGCAAGGGCGATGAACACGAAGACCAATACAGGAAAATATCGACTTAGGTACTCTAAGAGGAGCTCGGAACCGGCCATTGGCTCGAACCTCAACAGGTTTGAGGGCTTATAGGGCTATTTAGGAGGTCGGAATCTTAGCCCCTGCCTATTTTTAATAGCAAGCGCACAAAGGACCTAGGTCTTTAGTCCCGAAAGTCCTAGAATGTGAATACTGTCCAGCAGTTAGGAGGGAGGGTCGATCGAAGCTAGGAATGCGGACTGTTTGTGCTCTTCTTCAGCGGTGTCGACGAATTGTCGGCGGAGTGCTGATCACTGGTGGCCGCCGGCCTCATCTTATTGGCCGGAGTCTTCAGACCGCTTGAAGGGGATCCGGTGCCGATATCCCATTCCGAGGCCATAACAGTGGTGGATCGAACCTTCGTTCTGCGGGGCATTTGGGTGTTGATGCGTCGTTTTTCCGTTCCCATTGTGCCACCCCTCGAGTCCGCTTCTGCGAAGTTGGTTCTGTCGCGGCTTCACGATAACACCCGTGGAGACCTGAAGCAAACCATTGCGCGCCAGCCGGTTTCTTGACAACCCCCTGCTCTTTGCTAAGGTTGCTACAGACAACCCTCCTAGGTGTGATCAATATGAGGACACTATTTATGCGCGCCAGCCTGACCATCCTGTCCTGCAGTCTCATGGCCATAGCGGCCATCCCGGTTCACGCTCAGAATGCGCAAAGCGTGCGAATGGGTGAAGCCGCGCTGACCTATGCCGCCGGGTCGATTCGACAGGACATGCCGATCGAGGGCGTCATCAACGTCATTACCGGAGACAACCAATTCTCCGGCAACCGGATGATGTTGGGTTGGTCCGGGACAGATACGCTCTATCTCAAGCTGAAGAATCCCGGCGAGGCGGCACTGGGCGACCTCTACACGGTGTACCGCCGGTCTCGGAAGGTGTTTCATCCTATTACGAAGCAGTATCTGGGCTATGTGATTAACCGGATCGGCGTGGTGAAAGTCATTCAACTGGATCCGGTGCTCGTCGGGGTTCAGGTTGTTCGGTCCTATGCTCCGCTCTCACCCGGTGATCCCGTCATGCGTTTTACGCCGCCCTCCGCTGAAGAAATCAGCGAGTCCGCCTCCTCCGGGGCAGACGTCGAAGGCATGATCGTCGAGTTGCAGGCAGACAAACATATGTCGCTCGTGTCGCAGGGCAATGTGGTGTACCTCGATAAGGGACAAGACGACGGCCTCCGCCCCGGTGACTACTTGGAAGTATTTCGCACGGGTGGAGGGTTGCCCGAGCGAAAAATCGGCGAAGTACGGGTGCTGGCGACTGAACCTCACACGGCTACGGCAGTCTTGTCCAAGGCCTCGGCACGCGCCTTGGTCGGTGACCGTCTTCGCTCCAAGCATGGCTCGTCTGTCGAGGCGATGCAAACTGAAGGCGGAGAGGGAGATCTCCCGGTAGCAACCGCGCAGCCAGTGATGGTCTCGAAAGCGAATCCCCCCGTGACTGATCTCACTGAGTCCCGTGCGGCCGGCAAGCTAAAAACCGAACGTACTCGTGGGGGCCTGAGAGTCAACCTGGATGATCTGGCGGATCAGTTGGAATATGAATCCGGGGAAGTGAAAGTGAAACCCGCAGGTGTGCCCATTCTTGAGAAACTGACCGAGTATTTAACGAAGACGGCCGGCTCTCAGCAGGTGCGGGTGGAAGGTCACTCGGATAACATGGAGATCGGGCCGTCCTTGAAGGGTGTCTTTCCCACCAATTGGGAGTTGTCCAAGGCCCGTGCGGCGGAGATCGTACGCTACTTGATCGAGAAGGGCGGTATGGATTCCGCGAAGCTGTCGGCGGTGGGCTATGGAGCGAGCCGGCCGGTTGCCAGCAACGGGACAGAAGAAGGACGTAAGAAAAACCGCCGCATTGAAGTCGTGCTTGAGTCGTCTGAAGAAGCCACCCCGGCGCAGCCGGCGAAAGCACCGGCCGCTGAAAGTGACTCGTTGCCGGCACAGTTTACGTACAACCAGATGGACGCGGCGCCCGTGACCCCTACTGCCGGCTCGCCGGCTGTGTCGGCCAACCCGTCGGGACAGGCTCCGTTGGACGTGACAACCGATCGTCCCGCTTCTGTCTCTGATGTTGCGGTGCCGGTTGCTCCCGGTGACGCTCCGTCACCTTCGCCTGCTCCTGGTTCCTAGTTCGAGACGGCGGCTGGTTTTCTAAAAGAGGCCAGCCGCCGTTCGTGTCCCCGCTCCTGCCTCTCACGATCTCCTTTCGTGTCTTCCTCAGGTTTATCCGTTACGTCTTTCTTTCGCCGGTCGTCATTGTTGCTCCAGTCCGGTGTTGTTAGAATGCCGCATGCTCGACCAACCTTCGGAGGTCGCCCCACCGGCGGTTTCTGCGCCTTCTCCAGCCTATGTAGATGTGCTGTTGCCACGTCGGCTGCAGCGTCCCTTCACGTATGTGATCCCTACCGAACTCAAGGGGCAGGTCATCGTCGGGCGTCCGGTGGTCGTGCCGTTTGGATCACAAGACCTTCTAGGGCTGGTTATTGCGATTCACCACCGGCTTCCAGCCGGGGCACCAGAGCAGGGCCTGAAAGCCATCCGCTCGTTGGGTGAGTCGTCGCCGGACCATCTGTTGACTTCCAGCCAGATCGAGTTGAGTCGCTGGGTAGCGGAACGCTACGCCGCACCCTGGGGCCAATGTATCAAACTCGTTCTACCCCCCATCGACCGGGCAGGCCGGTCTCAGCCTCGGTATGTGCCGATTGCGCAGGGCCTGGCCAGTCTCTCATCTCTAGAAGATTTGGGAACGGTGGAAACAGACTTGCTCGCCCGCTTACGGCGGCGTCCTAAGGGCATTTTGGCGACCACTCTTCTGCAGAGCGATAAGTCTCGCATGGCGCTTGCGTTACAGTCTCTGATCCAGAAAGGGCTGGTGGTTCGTCGTGATGAAGCAGGCGCCGCGAGGATCCCCCGAGCCACCACGGGGCGAGGCTCGCAATCAGGGCAGGAACTTTCTGTGGGGCTGGCGCTTCATTCCCCAGACCTGCCATCTCCGGTGGCTGCTCCATGGCCGGCTCATTTCGAGCAGGCACTCAAGCAGGAGGCCTATGTGCTCCTGCTGCTTGAGGGGGTGCGCGCCACGAGACTTTGGTGCCTTGTCCATGCCGTCCAGGCCACCGTTCGCCGTGGAAGGCGTGCGTTGATCATTACGGGTGACGTCGAGAATGCAGGCCGATTGGCCGGATGCCTGGCCTTAGCCGGAGAACGGCCGGTGCTTTTGCATAGCGGCCTCTCCGTGAAGGAGCGTGCGGCCGTGTGGCATGCGGCGCAGGATGGTTCGGCTACGATTCTCATCGGCACCCGCATGGCTGTCTTTGTGCCTCTGGAGAAGCTGGGATTGGTGTGGGTGGAAGGTGAGGACGATACGTCCCTCAAGGAGGAGCAGGTGCCGCGGTATCATGCGCGGGAGGTTGCACAACAACGCGCTGTCCGCGACCGTGCTGTCTTGGTGCTGGCGTCGAACCATCCCTCTCTCGAAAGCCGGGCAGCGGTTCAACAGGGTCGCATGGCGTCTTGTGTGTACCGGGATCCGGGACAAGCTCCGGATGTGCAGGTGATTGACGTGAAGGGATATTTCAGCGACTCGTCGGCGGGGACGTTCTTGTCGCCACCGCTGATCGAAGGAATACGTGAAGCCTTGCGGCAAAACTGTCTGTCGATTCTTTATCTCAACCGCAAAGGGTTTGCGAGTGTGTTGCATTGCGGGGATTGCGGGGCGATGCCTCAGTGCGATGCTTGTAGTGTTGCGCTGACGTTTTTTCGGCGGAGCAATCACGTGCGGTGCCACTATTGCGGCCGCACCAAACCCGTGCCGGAACAGTGTCCGCGGTGCCAATCGTTCAAGTTGGAACCGGTGGGGTCTGGGACGGAACGAATCGAAGAGTCGGTTCGGCGGATGTTTCCACAGGCGCGCGTGGGGCGCGTGGACGGCGAGACGATTCGTCGTCCCGCTGACGCGCGAGCATTCAGTCGACTATTCGCGGCAGGCGAGCTGGACATTGTGATCGGTACACAGATGCTGTTCCGATTGGGTCTTCAGGGACAGGCTGCGTGTGTCGCAGTGCCCGATGCGGATGCCGGTCTTCATGTCCCTGATTTTCGTTCTGCGGAACGAATGTACCACGCTCTGCTCGACGCTGCCGAACTGGCTCGGCCTGCCCACGCCGGGGGCCGGCTTCTCGTACAGACCCGATTCGCAGATCATCATGCGATCCTGGCGCTGGCTTCCGGGGATGACCGAGTTTTTCTCGAGCAGGAGCAGTCCTTCCGGCAGATGCTTCAATATCCACCCTGGACCTGTCTTATTAGGCTCGATGTGTCGGGGACGTCGGAACCAGCGGTGGCTCAGGCCGCCCATCGTTGGGCAGTGCGCCTACGAGCACTGATTGCGACCAGGGAAACGGCGGGCACAGAGGGTAGCCGGGGCGTGAATCCGGCGCCGGCTTCGGTCGGCCTGGGTTTGGCCCCGAAGCAGATTGTCGTCCTGGGGCCTTCCCCTGCGCCACACGCGTTGGCGCGAGGGCGGTATTCCTGGCAGCTCCTGGTTAAATCCGGTTCTCTTGAGGTCGGCAGGGAGGTGGTCGTTCAGACGCGCGAGGAACTGGAACGAGAGTCCCGGCGGGGTGGCCTCCGGTATGATATTGACGTCGATCCGGTGTCGATGACCTGATGCGGGTCAGTGCCGGGCGCGTTTTTTCTTGCCCCTGGCAGCGACCGTTTCGGCGGCTGGAATCGGAGTTGGAGGGGCGTTCTGTTCACGCAGACGTTTGAAGAGCCCGAAGGCAAAGGTGACCCAGAATACCGAGGTGAAGAGGCCGAAGAGCACGGCATTGAGAATCGTTCCCATCTGTTCTTCGGTCGGCTGACTACCCCCCATCCTGATCTGAACCATCGTCACAATCGGCCAGGTCATGCTTTCAATGCCGAGCCCCAATGTCGTCCAGGCCCACACGGCTCCGATGCTGCGCCCCTGCCACAGGAGAAATGCCGTTGCGGCCAGGCCAAAGAGCAGGGGCAAGAGAATGCCCGCCTGTTCCCACATGACGAAGATTCCGACGGCGACGACAAGGCCGCCCAGTACCGCGTGCAGTTGGGGAGTCCACCAGGTCATGATGACGGTCTCGTTCTCGTGTAATGAGGAAAATAAACGCGGGCGTAGTGTGCGGACCGATTGGCTGGAAGTCAATGCTCGCGTCGCGTGAGAGATAACGAAGGTAGAGACGAAGCCGCCGGTCAGCCGGCAATCTCGGCCTGAACGGCATCCAGGAGCTGTTGCATCTCGAACGGTTTCTGGAGCGTGCGCCGAGCGCCGAGCATGCGGGCGACATCCAGAAAATTGAGGATGCCGATCATGTCGCTGCCGCCGGTGATCGCCATGATTTTGGCGTTCGGAAACTCGCGCCGCAGAGTCAGGATGCTCTCCAAGCCGTCCTGGTCCGGCATAAGAATATCCATAATCACCAGATCTGCGGGTGATTGACGATAGCGCGACAAACCTTCCTTGCCGTCGGCGGCCTCGTGGACACGGTAGCCTGCCTGTTCGAGCGTGCTGGAAATAAGCCGGCGAATCGCTTCTTCGTCGTCCACAATCAAGACCGATGGCATAGCATTCCTCGTAGGAGTTCTGTTGGTGGCCGTATGAGTGATCGGGGTGCCGTGCTGATGAGACGGCCCGTTTGCAGCCTTCCAGGCCGTTCAACACTCATTGAGAATTTATCGCTCTTTATCACGCTCAGCAAGAAATTCCTTCTGTCCGGTGAAGTCTGACGCTCTCTCCTGGGGCGGATCTGGTGTATTCGCGGACTCGGGAAGGGCGATTGCCGGGAGGTAGACTTCAATGGTCGTGCCCTGACCGACGGTGCTGGTGGCACGAAGTGTCCCGCCATGTTCGCTCACAATCTGTTGCACGCCGGCCAGTTCCGTTCCCGCTTGGGTCCCTGCTGGAAGGTTCGCGAACAGCGGCCCCAGTTTACGACTGGGGTCATCTGCGCTGACCTCTTCGCCCGTATCGGACACCGTGAGGCGTACATAGTGGCCCGGGCGGAGCGGAAGGTCGTGTCCGTTTGTCGCGTTGTTCAGGTGGATATTGTCGAGACGTACCTCCAGGATGCCGCCATCCGGTTTCATAGCCAATTCGGAATGGGCCAGAAGCTTCATGCAGACTTGATGGATCTGAGTCGGGTCGGCATAGATCGGGTTGGTGGCGCCGGGAATCCATTCGCGCAGGCTCACATTGCCCGGCAGCTTCCCCTTCAAGAGCCGGAGAGTTTCTTTCAGGAGGATATCCAGCGAGACCGGTTGTTTGGTCCCCTCCGCCTGGCGACCGAACATGAGCATTTGCGTGACGAGATCCCGGGCCCGTTTCGAGGCGAGGATCACCTGCTGCACATGGCCATGCACCCGACTGTCCGGCACAAGTAATGGCAGCGCCAGGTCCGAGAACCCCATGATGGCGGTCAGGCAGTTGTTGAATTCATGGGCGATGCCGCCGGCAAGCGTCGCCACGGCCGCCATTTTGTGCGCGCGACGCAGCTGAGCGGCGGTGTCTTTCTGTAGCGTGATATCGGTGGCCAGCACCTGAATGGCCGGGTGGCCATCAAAGATGACCTGGCCCGCGACCAATTCCAGGTCAATGCGGGTTCCATCAGACCGGACGAATTGCCGCTCCACTGTGGCGGCAGGTTCAGTTCCATGAGCGGGATGAGCCAAGGGAAGATCCTGGAGGAACTCCTTCGGGAAAAGATCCAAGAGCGAGTGCCCTTCGAGGGACGATGTCGGGAGGTTGAAGAGGGTTGCGCCCGCGTCATTCATGAATAGGAGCGTCTCGTCTGCATAGACAAAAATTGGATGAGGAGAGAGAGCGGCCAGGGTCCGGTACCGGTCCTCGCAAGCGTGCAAGGCTTCCAAGGCCAGTTGCCGGGGGGTGATATCGCGGACCATTCCCACGTATCCGCTTGAGAGGCTCCCGTCGACGCGAAGTGGAAACGCCTCCGCCATCACCCAGCGGAAGGATCCGTCCGGTCGTTGGAAGCGGAACTCACGCGAAAAGCTCCGACCCTGTCCGGTAGCTTCGGACCATTCGGCGGCAATCAGGCCCTGGTCTTCAGGGGCAAGGCTGTTGAGCCAGCATTCACTCGGTGTCGGGGTGCCGGAAAATCCGGCCATGCGGCGCAGGCGTTCATTGAGATAGAGGGTGTGTCCTTCCAGGTCCGACAGGAAGATCCCGATGGACGCCTGGCCGGACAGGGTGCGGACCACGGCTTCGATCGAACGAAAATCTCCTGCTGGGGGGAAGGGCGCTGCCGATTCTTGGGCACTCACAAGTGACTCCTTCGTCTCGCAGAGGAACCTGATTGATCAGCTTCGCTCATCGCCTATCGTGACGGTTCCAGCCGCTAGGCCGGGAGCCTAGAGCGTCCGGTCTCTGCGCTGAATAGCCCGTCAGGTTGGCATGATAGCATCAAGCCCGGGCAGGCGGTTAGAGATGATTAACATTTCGCAATGTTATTGGGCCCTAGTGCGATAGGGCCGTTTATCTGTGTGGCGTGCGGCATGGGGATGCCGCTGATCCGGATCGGGAGGCAGACCAAGAATTCGACTGTCATTCGATTGGTAGGTCTTTGTGTACGTACCGCGAGAAGAAGGGGGCGGTCTGGAGGAGCCAGGATCTCGTCACTGCAGCACGCTGCGGTAAGTATTTGGCCCGTCGCACGACTGACGGGTTTGGTGCCGAAGGCGGGACTTGAACCCGCACGGCTTGCGCCACACGCCCCTCAAACGTGCGTGTCTGCCATTCCACCACTTCGGCAACCGAGATCACTCCGTCGACACATGAGGCGCAGGCCGCAGCAGCTGAAAGAGGGCGGTGAATTGCCCGTTCTCGCTACGCAGGTGCCAGGCCTCAGAGGAAGCGCATTATAGAAGTGGTCCAAAATGCTTGTCAATCAACTAGTTGTCCGGTAGAATCTGACGCGTGTTGCGCAGACGCGCCGCACCCCTTCCCATCACAGCGACCAGCAGGCCAACGTTCGAGATGACGCCTCTCTCAGCCCCACATATTTCATGCACCAGCCGGCAGACGGACATCGCCGCGCTGTTTGACGTCGACAACACGCTCCTCCCGGGCCAGGCGAGCGAAGTACGCTTTTTCCGGTTCCTTTGGAAGCGAGGCCTCGTCGGGTGGCGTGAGGTTCGAGACAGTATCGGTTGGGTGCTGCGCAGTGCGCCTCCGATCTCGTTGCATCCGTTACGGGAACGCAAGCTCTACCTGGCCGGGAAGCGGGCGGCCGAGGTCGAGTCCCTGGCTCAGGAATTTTGTCGAACCGAGTTGTTTCCCCGTCTGTCCACGCAAGGTCTCGCTCGCATGGATGAGCACCGCCGGGCCGGGCATCATATTGTATTGGTGACCGGATCCCTCGACTTCCTCATTGCTCCACTGGCCGCGTTGCTGGAGGTGCCGACGTTGCTAGCCGCCAAGCTGGAGCAGCAACAGCGACAGTTTACCGGGCATGTCTGTGCGCCTCTCCCCTATGGCCCCGGCAAGCGGGATTTGATCATCAGCCTGACGCAGAAATCCGGCATTGATCTGGCGCAGTCGTTTGCCTATGGCGATAGTCCGGGCGATGTCGAGTTGCTCGAAATGGTGGGACATCCATTGGTCGTGAATCCTATTCGAGGGATGGACCGTATCGCGCAACGGAATGGCTGGCCGACGACCAGATGGCTCTAAGGGACTTCGCAGGGGTGATTCGCTGAGTCGCCGGATCAATCGATGATGCTCAAGGTGACCGAAATTTTTCACAGTATTCAGGGCGAGTCCACCCACGCCGGTCGGCCCTGCGTGTTCGTTCGTTTGACCGGGTGTCCGTTGCGCTGCACCTGGTGTGACACCGCCTACGCGTTCTATGGCGGGCGGGACATGACGCAGGACGAGGTCGTTGCACAGGTGCGCGCCTTCGGTTGTGGTCTGGTTGAAGTGACCGGCGGTGAGCCGCTGAGTCAGCCCGCGTCGTTGCCCTTGTTGGCTCGGCTCTGCGACGAAGGGTTTGAGGTGCTGTTGGAAACCAGCGGGGCCATCGAGACATCCGGCGTGGATCGACGGGTCCATGTGGTGCTTGACGTGAAATGTCCCGGCAGTGGAATGGTCGACCGGATGCATTGGCCGAATCTCGACCGGCTGGCGCCTCAAGATGAAGTGAAGTTTGTCATCAAAGATCGGGCCGATTACGAGTGGGCGCGCGAGGTGGTTCGCAATCGGAATCTTGCGGCGCGCTGCACGGTGTTGATGAGTCCGGTCTTCGGTGAGGCGGATACCAGGCAGCTGGCCGAATGGGTGCTGGCGGACAGGTTGCCGGTGCGGTTCCAACTGCAAATGCATAAACAGATTTGGGCGCCCGATATGCGAGGGGTGTGAGCGCGGTCGGTATTGTTGAGCGCTGGCGAGGCGGGATCAGCAAATGGCAGGAACCAGGGGAGGATTGATGAAGAAGATCCAAGTTCAAGCACAGGTCGGACGGGCGGAGAACGAGGTTGCCGAGGTGCTGGTCGTGCTCTGTTGCGAGGGGGCCTCAGACCTTTCGCAGGAAGCGGCCGCCATCAATGCGCAGCTCGGGGGGCAGTTAGTCGCCTTGATCCAGCGCGGAGAATTTGAAGGCAAGCTCGGCGAAGGACTGCTGGTGCATACGCAGGGCAAGGCCAAGGCGAAGCGTGTCTTGCTGGCCGGTTTGGGCAAGGAGAAAGATTTGCGCCTGGATGCATTCCGCCAGGCATTGGGCACCGCGGTCAAACGTGTCCGTCAGGCCAAGGTCTCCTCATTCGGCGTGGTTATGCCGGGAGCGATTCTGGAGGAGATCCCCGTTCAGGATGTCGCGCAGGCGTTGGCGGAAGGGGCCATTCTCGGCAGCTATCAATTCACCGCCTATCGGAGTCCGAACGGAAGCAAGCCGGTCGATGTCGAGCGGTTGACGATCTACACCGCGCAAGCGTCGCTGCTGGCGCAGATCACCGAGGGAATCCGGCGGGGGGTGGCCACGGCCGAAGCCACAGTCCTGGTGCGCGACCTCTGTAATCATCCGGCCAACGTGATGACCCCCACACGCATCGTGCAGGAAGCGAAGGCGGTTGCGAAAGAGTCCGGCGTCAAGCTGAAGGTGCTTGAACAGAAAGACATGGAGCAACTCGGCATGGGTGCGCTGCTCGGCGTGGCCAAGGGCAGTCACGAACCGCCGAAGTTCATCATTTTGGAATACAAGGGCGCGAAGGCGAAGAAGAGCGATCCTCCCGTGGTGCTGGTCGGCAAGACGATTACCTTCGACACCGGCGGTATTTCACTCAAGCCGGCTGAGAACATGGAACATATGAAGGCTGACATGACGGGCGGCGCCGAAGTCCTGGCCACCATGCGGGCCGCGGCCCGGCTCAAGTTGCCGCTGCACCTGGTCAGCATTTTGCCGGTGGCTGAAAATATGCCTGGCGGGCGTGCCATGCGGCCCGGCGATATTGTGACGACGCTTTCCGGTAAGACCGTCGAGGTGCAGAACACCGACGCCGAGGGCCGGTTGATTCTCTCGGACGCCTTGGCCTATGCCACCCGCTATAAGCCGGCGGTGTTGATCGACATTGCAACCTTGACCGGCGCCTGCGTTGTGGCACTCGGCCAATTTGCCATTGGGATGTTCGGTAACAACGATCAATTGAAAGAGCATGTCCGGAACGCTGGCATACGGGCCGGTGAGCGGGTCTGGGAGATGCCGCTGTGGGAAGAATACTTCGAACAATTGCGCAGCGATGTGGCGGACATGCGCAACATCGGCGGCCGTGGCGGAGGCATGATTACCGCAGCCCTGTTCCTGAGCAAATTTGTGGGCGACTGCCCATGGATCCACCTGGACATTGCCAGCACGGACTGGAGCGAGCGCGAGCGAGCCTATCTGCCGAAGGGACCGACCGGGATCGGTACGCGGCTGCTCATCCAATTCCTGCTCGACCGGACCTTGCCCTAGCGGCAACTGACTGCGTTAAGCGGTGTCAGCGGAAGATCTATCTGCTTCTCACCAGATCGTGATTGTAGGGGGCTATGACACTACGCGAGCAAATCGGCCAGCTCTTCATGATGGGGTTTACCGGGACCACGGTCAGCACCGACCTGGCCTCTTTTATCAAGGCCTACCAGCCGGGCGGTGTCATTTTCTTCCGGCGCAACCTCGAATCCGTGCAGCAGATCGTTGATCTCACGAACGGGCTCCAGAAACTATCGCCCGCCTCGCCGCTGCTGATCGCCATTGATCAGGAGGGAGGCCGGGTGTCCCGGCTGCCAGCAGGATTTACGATTTTCCCGCCCTGCGGGCAACTGGGGCAGTGTAATTCCAGTGAGTTGGCGTATTCCGCTGCGGCTACCATCGCCAAAGAGTTGCGGGCCGTGGGAATCAATATGAACATGGCTCCGGTGCTCGATGTGAACAGTAATCCAGACAATCCCGTGATCGGCGACCGCGCGTTCGGCGCCGAGCCCGATCTCGTCAGCGAAATGGGGCTGGCCACCATCGGCGGGCTTCAGGACAATATGGTGGTGGCCTGCGGGAAACACTTTCCCGGTCATGGCGATACGGCGACGGATTCGCACAAGGAGCTTCCGGTCGTGGACGCGGGAATCCAGCGGCTGCGTGATACGGAGTTTCCTCCGTTCCAGCAGGCGATTCGCCATGGGGTGGCCAGTTTGATGACGGCCCATGTGTTGTATCGGGCTTTGGATCCCGATGCTCCGGCCACCTTGTCTCCGGCAGTGATCCAGCGGTTGCTGCGCGAAGAGTTTCGCTATGACGGAGTCGTCTTCACCGACGACTTGGAGATGCATGCCATTATCGATCATGACGGGATCGGCGAAGCGGCTGTCCGCTCGTTTGTGGCCGGATGTGATGTGCTGTTGATCTGCAAAGACCAGGACCGGGTCATGGCAGCCATGCAGGCGATGGAGCGCGCCGTGCAAGACGGCCGCATTACGCAAGAGAGACTGGAGCAATCGCTAAGCCGGGTGGCGCGGCTCAAGGCGCGATATCTTCACCCCTACAAACCGGTCACGATCTCCGATGCGCGTCTCGTGGTCGGGTGCCGCTCGCACAAGGTGCTGCTCGACTCATGGCACAAGGCCTATGCGCGTATTCCCCAACCCAAGTCAGTCGAGGCGACGCAAGCCACATCCTCACATGATTCTCCGGTGACGCACGTGTGACCGGCGCGCATCCCGTTGCCCTCGCCTCTCGCGCGAAGCCCGTTGCGTCACAACCCGTCCTCCCCTGCGAGCGCTGGGTGTCTTCTGATGTCCGCCCAGCCCCTGGAACTGTCTGGTGGAGACGGCGTGCGGCCGACTCCGCACTGGCTTTTCGCCGGACGATCTGATTCACTATCAACTCAACTGGCGGCCGGTTCTCTCCTTACATATCGAGGCGCTATGGCGATCAAAAAAGGTGACATTCTCGACGAGCGAAAACGCTTTCCGGATTCGTGCGGGCTGGTGGTCAAAGTGGCTGGAGGCGGTGAGGGCTTCCAGAAGATCCTCTGTTGCGGACATGAGCTGACCGAAGAAGATGTGGTGCCGGATATCATGTCGTCGAGGGGCCGGAAGAAAGGTCCGTTGCTTCCCGGGGCCATGCTGGAGGAAAAACGGCAGTTTCCAGACTCTTGCGGCCTGCGTCTGATGGTGATTGACGGCGGCGCCGGGTTTCAAGGGATCAACTGTTGTGGTCACACCATTACGGCCAAGGCGGTCAACGGCTTGAAATTCGGTCAACCACGGGAGGATTTTCCCATGCAGACTGGCCCGGCAGGTACAGCATGACGCCGCCGGTGACGCCTCCAGGGCCCCTCGAGAAGTCCCGCCGGGCAACCATGCAGTGGTTGCTCGGATTTATGGATCATCTCGATCGGTTGGGCTATGTCGCGGCGGGCTTCAGTTTGCTGGCCTTGGGCATGCTGATTTTTGTGCATGCCTGGTATGCCTTTTTCTTGCGCTCCACCGATGTCCCGCTCTTGCCTGCCGGACTGAAGTTGTTGAATGACTTGCTCCTTGTGATTATCTTGCTGGAACTGTTCCGTACCGTGGTGCGGTTTCTTCAGACCGAGGTGCTGGAATTGGAGCCCTATCTGGCGGTCGGTATCATCGCTTGCACGCGACGGGTGTTGACGGCCAGCGCGGAATTATCCCATCAGCTTGAGGTGGTGACCCGCGAGGCACGGCAGGAACTCTTTCAGCAGTATGTGATGGATGTGGGGCTCAACGTGACCGTGATCATCGTCCTCATCCTGGGTGTGTACCTGCTGCGCATGCGTCCTACGAGAGAGCGCCCCGCAACGACCTGATCGATTCTGGACCGAATAGCAGGGGGGTGGTAGGTCCTTCTTGCCCTCTTCCTGTCTCTTATGGCATCATGCACCTCTTCTTGGAGGCATGGTGGCCACATTGCTTGAATATGTGGGATCGGTGCATATCTATCTCGGTCCGTACCGAGGCAATCCTATTGCCTTGTATTTGAGGCGTACGGAGACCGGATGCCAGATCGGCCCTCGTGCCTATCCCTGGAATGACGTGGTGGGCGCGGGCGAAACCCCGAACAAGGCCGCCGCGGATTTCGAGGAAAAATGGAAGGGCAAGGGGCTGGCTGCTGATATGTATTCAGGCCCCTCCTGGGAAGGTGGAATTAAGCCGGAAAGGCCCGCTCCGCCCAAGCCCGCAGCTCCGCCGAAACCAGCAGCAGCTCCGGCAGCCGGGACGCCCGCGCCGGCGGCTCCAGGTGCCTCGGCTGCCGCTCCCGCATCTCCTGCCCCTGCGGCGGTTGCTGCGAAACCGGCGACGCCTACACCAGCACCTGTCGCAGTACCTCCCAAGGTCGCCCCGGTCGCTCCGACCGAAGCCTCGTCCTAAATTTTCTCGCTAATCAATTGTTGCTACGTCATCTGGTCATGCCGGTCGAGTAGCATCGTGTTGTTCCACCGACGGCTGCGCGGCGAGTTTGCTGTGGCGTATGCCATAGGTTGCATACACGACAATGCCGATGATGGTCCAGACAAAGAATCGGATCCAGGTCATCCACGGCAGGAAGTACATCAATCCCGAACAGGCTAGGACACCCAATATGGGGATGACCGGCATGAAGGGCATGCGAAATGGCCGGGGATGGTTCGGGTTGGTATAACGAAGCACCATGATGCCGATACAGACCAGGACGAAGGCGAAGAGTGTTCCGATGTTCGTCATGTCGGCCGCTTCACCGATCGGAATCAACGCAGCCATGATGGCCACGGCCACGCCGGTCAAATAGGTGGCGTGGTGAGGGGTTCGAAATTTTGGATGCACGCCTGAGAGCCAGGGGCCGAGTAGTCCGTCCCGGGACATGGCGAAAAACACGCGTATCTGCCCCAGCATCATCACCACCAGCACACTCGTAATCCCTGCCACTGCTCCGACCGCCACAATGGCCGCTCCCCACTTGAAGCCGGCTACTCGCAACCCTTCGGCTACCGGTGCGTGGATGTCGATTTGCGAAAAAGGCACCAGGCCCGTCAGGACCGCCGCCACGGCAATATACAGCAGAGTGCAGATGGCCAGTGATGCGAAGATGCCGATGGGCAGATCCCGTTGGGGATTCTGGGCTTCCTCCGCTGTGGTTGAGACAGCGTCGAACCCGATATAGGCAAAGAACACGATGGCCGCTGCCGCACCGACCCCGGCAAATCCGAACGGCATAAAGGGAGACCAGTTAGCCGTGTCCACCGAAGATGTGCCGACTGCGATGAAGAAGGCGATCACGGCCAGCTTGATGAGCACAATGCCGCACGTGGCTCGGGCGCTTTCCTTCACGCCGACGATTAAAATGCAGGTGACGAGCAGGACGATAATCGCAGCCGGAATATTCGCAATGCCGCCATCCGAGCCGGGTGGATGGGTGGCCCAGTAGGGCAGTTCGAGGCCGCAGAGTTTAAGGATGTTATTGAAGTAGCCCGACCATCCGATCGCGACCGCCACGCATGCGACGCCGTATTCCAGAATGAGGTTCCATCCTGTGAGCCAGGCCAGAAACTCGCCGAGGGTTGCATAGGAGTAGGTATAGGCGCTCCCCGCCACGGGAATCATGGCCGCAAATTCGGCGTAGCAGAGGGCTGCCAGAGCGCAGGTGATTCCCGAGAGGATGAAGGACAGGACGATGCCTGGGCCGGCCCCGGGACGGTGCGCATCTCCGACGATCGCGGTGCCGATCAGCACGAAGATGCCGGTACCGATGATCGCTCCGATGCCAAGGCCGGTCAGATCCCAGGCCGTCAGGCTCCGTTTCAGGCGATGTTCAGGGGCGTCGGAATCAGCGAGAATTCGTTCGATCGATTTGGTGCGAAACAGCGGATTGCCCACGCAGTGTCCTCTCTCCGGTGGCGTCACGCCCATATCCGCTGTCATGGCCGAATACGCCCCGTGTCATGAGTTGGTCCCGCGTATCGCAGGTGCTCGCTGGAATGTCGGGCGGCGCGAAGCAGCCCGCAAGAATGTCTGGAAGAGCCGGCGATGCAACACGTGCCGCTCAAAAAGGAATTCCGGATGCCATTGCAACCCGAGAAAAAAAGGATGGGCTGGGTGTTCGATCGCCTCGATGATTCCATCCGGGGCTGTCGCACTGGCGATCAGCGCACGTCCGACAGCTTTGACCGATTGGTGGTGCGAACTGTTGACCTTCATGTCCGTGCGCTTGATGATTCGGTTGAGCAGGCTGCCTGGGGCAATGGTGACGCTGTGAGAAACATGGATGGCGGGTCTTGTCTGTCGATGCTGCAGCACATCGGTTACCTGGGCGGGAATGTCTTGATAGAGGGTTCCGCCGCAGGCGACATTCATGGTTTGCATGCCGCCGCAGATGGCCAGAGTCGGAATCTCGTTGCGTATAGCCAGACG
>WBZP01002494.1_pt2 | contig 16829 bp, 24 predicted proteins | sample 5204301 | NCBI WGS metagenome assembly WBZP01 (sample SAMN12412401, study PRJNA552823) | activated sludge metagenome | isolation source: activated sludge from nitrification reactor of wastewater treatment plant... | place: USA: Pennsylvania | collected 2017
CAGCAGCCCGGCCAGGTGCGCGAGTTCCCCGTGGACGGCCTCGACCGGACCGATGACGGTGACGGTGATGCCGGCGGCAGCGAGCACCGGCACGCTGTTGTGCACCTCGTCCGCGAAGGAGACCGCCCGATATCCGTGGGCGATCGCGCGGGTCTGCTGCAGCGCCGCCTGCGCCGTGTCACGGATGTCGCGGAAGACGACGCTGGCCTCAGTCAACCCGTCGGCGCCGCGTTTGCGCAGCATCGTCTCGCCGAGATCGGCGCGCATCATGATCACCTGCAGCTCGTGGCCCTGCACGTCGTGCAACTCGCCGGCGAAGCGCAGCCGCTCCTCCCGCAGCACGGCGGCCACCAAGGACTCGCGGGCCTGGCTGAGCTCGACGACGACGCGGTGCCACCAGACCTGCCCAACCTGCACGATGAGCACCACTGCGACGATGCCCGCCATGCTGAGCACGACCGTCACGACGGTTGCCGGCTCACCGGTGGTGGACCCAGATAACCTGGCCCTGGCCCCGGCCCACCCCCCGAGCCCGACCAGCGCCAGCGCCAGGCCGGCCACGAGGACCAACGCCCCGGGCCGCCACCGCGGCACCTCCCGGTCCCAGTGGGTGACCGCGAGGGCGAGCACCCCCAGGGCGGCCGCCGCGGGGATGGTCCACAGGTATGCCGGCCGACCGGCCGTGATCCCGTATGCCGCGACCGCTGCGCCGGCGGCGACTCCCACCGCAAGCGCCGGCACCGAACGCGCCACTGCCGGGATCCGCAGCCACCCCAAGGCCGTGGCCGGCCAGGCATCGCTGGCGACCAGCCAGCCGAGCTGTTGGGTGCTCGTCACGACGACCGCGACCGCGACCGCGGCCCAGACCGGCGTCGGGGCCGGGTGATCGACGAGGGTGAGGAAGGCCCCCACCCCGGTCGGGGTGGCCAAGGACAGTGCGGTGTATGCCGTGAAGACGCGCCGGCCCGCGGGAGGGTGCACGTCGCTCACCTCTCGGATGCTAGGGCACCTGGGCGCACGTCTCGCGTCGAGCAGCAGGACGGCAGCCACGTCGAGCAGCAGGACGGCAGGCATCGCGACGTCGTGATGTGGCAGGAGGCGTCCTCGTGTGCGGGCGATCACGGCGGAGGCGCGCTGGGTGTCACCCACGATGAGGTGCCTACCACAGGCTCACCTTGCTAGAGAGAATGATTACCATTATCTTCCGACTATGCGCAGACTCTCTCCTCACGCCGGTTCCCACGTCAGTGTTCACGCCGATCCCCACGCCGATCCTCACGCCGATCCTCACGCCGGTCGTCGCCCCGCTCGCCACATCAGTCGGCGAGCCCTGGCCACCGGCGCCATCACCGTGGCACTCCTGGCGCCGACTTCGCTGGCGTCCGCCGCTGCGCAGGCCGGCGCCTCCCCGCTCGGCGGCCGGATCGTCATCGCGAGCGATCAGGCCGCGCTGGTGCTGGACGCCAACCGCCTGTCGGTCATCGACACCATCCCGGTGGCAGCACGCCCCGGTCTGTCGGCAGCGGGGGACGGCCGGCATGTCTTCCTCACCCCCTCGGGTAAGGGCATCGTCCAGATCCTCGACACCGGCGCCGCGACCGCCGACTCCCGGCCCACCCGGCCACACCTGGAGCCAGGCATGCTCGCCGCCGTCACCCCCGGGCACGTCGTGGGGGAGCACGGCCGCACCGCCGTCTTCGACGACGGGACCGGCGTGATCCAGGTGGTGGCTGACGCCGACCTCAGCGCGGCCGCGCTGCCGGTGCGCATCATGGCGCCCTACCCCGCCCATCACGGGGTGACCGTGCCGCTCGAGAAGGGTTTCCTCACCAGTGTGCCGGCCGCCGGCAGCACCGCGCGGGTCGGAGTGGCTCGGATCCGCGAGAACGGCACGGTCGCCTCGCGTTGGGACACCTGCCCCGGCTTGCACGGCGAGGGCCACGCCAAGGGAGGCGTCGTCGCCTTCGGCTGCGACGACGGGATCTTCCTCTACCGGGCCGGCACCGCCCGCAAGATCGCCGAGCCGGCCGGTGTTGCTGGTCGCGTCTCGACACTCGCCGGCAGTGAGGACTCGCCGATCCTGGCTGGCAACTACACCCCGACGTCCATCGTGCTGGCCGACACCCGCACGATGACCACCCGCCTGGTGGAGCTCGGGATGGAGTACGGCTCTTTCGGCCGCGATGACCAGGGCCGGGTCGTCGTGTTGGGGACCGATGGCGCGCTGCACCGGATCAACCCGAGAACCGGCGAGCTGGCCGCGCCACTGCCGGTGATCGCGGCGTGGACCAAGCCCGTCGACTACACCGTGGCGCGACCGGTGATGAGCATCGATGGCCACCGCGCCTATGTCACCGACCCCGCGGCCCGGACGGTCACCCTGGTCGACCTCGACACCGGGGCCATCCTGCGCCGGGTCACGCTGGCGGTCACTCCGGCCAACGTGCTCGCCGGCGGTCACAGCCACTAGCACCAGCCGGCCCCAGCCGCCACCTCGCACCGAAACGCCTCTCGGCCATCAGGATCACCTGATGGCCGAGAGGCATTGGGCTGCAACGGGTCTGGAGGACCCGGCGGTCACCACGAGCTCTTGGTCACGCCCGGCAACTCCCCGCGATGGGCCATCTCACGCAGCCGGATCCGCGAGAGCCCGAAGCGGCGGAACACGCCCCGAGGTCGACCGTCGACGACGTCCCGGTTGACCAGGCGCGTGGGTGAGGCGTCCCGGGGGAGGCGCTGGAGGCCGAGGCGGGCGAGGGAGCGGCTCTGCTCGCTGCCGAGGGGGTCGCGGGCGGCGGCCTTGAGGTCGGCCCGGCGATCGGCATACCGAGCGACGAGCACGCGCCGCCGGGCGTCCTGGGCGCGCAGGCCCTTCTTGGCCATCAGCGCGACTCCTTGAACTCGACGTGCCGACGGATCTTCGGGTCGTACTTGCGCAGCACGAGCCGGGCCGGGTCGTTGCGACGGTTCTTCCGGGTGACATAGCTGGTGCCCGTGCCCGCGGTGGAGCGCAGCACGATGATCGGACGGATCTCGGCGGACTTCCTCGCCATCAGAGTCGCACTCCCTTGCGCAGCAGCTCAGCCACGACCACGTCGATGCCGCGAGCGTCGATGGTCTTGATGCCTCGAGCGGACACGGTGAGGCGGACGTACCGGCGCAGGCTCGGCACCCAGTAGCGGCGCTGCTGGACATTGACGCCGAACCGCCGCTTGGTGCGCTGATGTGAGTGTGAGATGCGGTGGCCGAACCCGGGCGTGGCGCCGGTGACCATGCAGGTGCGGGACATGGCGGACCCTCCTGAGGTGGGTGGATGAGGGTTGTCGAGAAGGTGCCACTATGGCATACAATGAGAATCGTTATCAATCACGTCCTGGAGAAGGGAAGCCCGCGTGCGCCCCGGCATACATCCCCGGTACGAGGCCGTCGTGTTCCGCGACCGCTCGACCGGCGCCATGTTCCTGACCCGCTCCACCCGGGTGCCGGAGCAGACCGTCGAGTTCGAGGGTCGCCGCTACCCGGTCATCGACGTCGAGGTCTCCGCCGACTCCCACCCCTTCTGGACCGGTCGCGCCCGCACCCTCGACACGGAGGGGCGCGTCGAGCGCTTCAACCGGCGCTACGGCCGGGGCGGGGGCGTGTCGTGAGAAGCACTCCGGTGTTCCTGGTCACCGGCATCGATGGCGACTCGATGGCGGCTGCCACGATCGGCCTGCAGTTCGACCTGCCCGACGCCGTCGTCGTCCGGCACGACCTCGACGCCCGCGCTGGTCAGCTGGTGCGCACGGTGAGCGACCTCAGCGGCCTGCTCGAGCGAGAGGTGGTGCCGCTGGAGCACGCCTGTGCGAGTTGCGCGGTGCGCGAGGACGTGCTGCCCACGCTGGAACGGCTCGGCGATCTCGGGCGGTGGGGGGCGATCGTGGCGCACCTGCCGGTCGCTGCGGACGCCCTCTCGGTATGCCGGGTGCTTGCCTGGGACCCGGTCGTTGCCCCGAGCGTCCGGGTTGCCGCAGTCGTGGCAGCCCTTGACGGGGCCGCCGCGGTCGATGACCTGCTCGGCGAGGACCTGTTGTCCGAACGCGACCTGGCCACGCTCGAGACCGACCGGCGTGGCGTCGGGGAGGTCGTCGGCGCCATGGTCGAGCACGCCGACATCGTGGCGCTCTTCGGCGAGAGCCCCGACGAGGCGGCCGAGCTGGTCGCCCACCTCGCCCGTCCCGGCGCGCTGATCAGCCGCGACTGGGCCGGAGTGCCCGCCGAGCAGCTCATGCCCGGGCTGCATGACCACGACGCGACCGAGGCGTGGGTCGAGGAGGTCTTCGACGGCCCGGGCCGCGGCGCTGAGGGCGGGCATGTGTGGAGTCTGGAGCTGATGTCGGACCGGCCGCTGCACCCGCACCGGCTGCGCGAGCAGGTCGACATCCTCGGCGGCGGGCCGTTCCGGACCCGCGGCTGCTTCTGGCTGGCCAGCCGTCCCGGCGCCATCGGCGTCTGGGACGGTGCCGGTGGGCAGCTCAGCGTGGGCCTGCAGGGTGAGTGGGGACGCTCCCCGGCGAAGACCCGCATCCTCATCACCGGCCTGCGAGAGGACGACGCGCGCGAGGACCTGCGCCGGGCGTTCGCCGAGTGCCTGCTCACCGACGCCGAGCTCGAGGCGCGCGGCACCTGCTGGGACGTCGCCGACGACGGGTTGGAGCCCTGGCTCGGGCCCATCCGCCAGGTCGCCTGAGCCAGGGCGTCCGGTCCCCGACCGACACCCGACCGATACGGCAGAGACCGACCCGACAGACACTCCGACAGCCCCGACAGACCCGACAGAGACCGGCAAGGAGAACCACTGTGGCAGTCCCCAAGCGACGCACCTCCCGCAGCAACACCCGCCACCGCCGCGCGAAGTGGGTGGCGACGCTGCCCGACCTCGTCCCGGTCACCGTGGACGGTCGCCGGGTCAGCGTCCCGCGGCGTCTCGTGCGAGCCGTCGCCGAAGGAAAGGTCGTCGTTCCATGAAGGTGCGAGCGAGCATCCGCTCCCTCAAGGGGACCCGGCTCACAGGTGGTCCGCCGCCACGGGAAGACCTACGTCATCAACCGCCTCAACCCCCGGTTCAAGGCCCGCCAGGGGAAATGACCTGACCGGCCGGGCGGCCCTGGCCTCGGCTGATCTCGGCCGGCCCGCGGGTCACCGGAGGCCCCGGGCCTGGCTCGACGCAGGCTCGCGAACGTGCTCGATCGCATCCCGAACGACATGGGCGACGTGGTCGTCGGCGAGGCGGTACACCACGGCGTGTCCGACCCGCTCGGCATACACCAGACCGCCCAGGCGCAGGACGCGCAGGTGCTGGGACACGAGGGGTTGCGTTGCGCCGGTCCGGGCTTGCAGCTCGGAGACACCGAGCGGACCCGCTGCGAGCTGGGCGAGCATCCGGACCCGCAGCGGGTGACCCAGGGCGCGGAAGAGGTCGGCCGCCAGCGCTGCCGCCTCGTCGAGGTCCACGCCTCGAGTCAATCAGTCACATGCAGGTATCGCAATCAGCGAATGCTCAAGCACGGTGGGCGACGGCTGCGGGCAGGGCTCGCCGCTCGCCTGGATCAGTGCTCGTCATCAGTGCTCGTCGTAGTGGCCCTCGTGCGCTGCGTGCCGGTGGGTGCCGTGCAGGTAGTCCAGGTGGTCGCCGTGCTCGACGGCCTCGTGCCCGCACCCCGGGCCGTGCTCGTGCTCGGCGACGGTGTGCTCAGCAGGGGATTCGTGCTCGTCGTAGTGGTCTCCGTGCGCCGCGTGCCGGTGGGCGCCGTGCAGGTAGTCGAGGTGGTCGCCGTGCTGGACGGCCTCGTGCCCGCACCCCGGGCCGTGCTCGTGCTCGGCGACGGTGTGCTCGGCGTGGGTGGTGGCGCTGCTCATCGTGACTCCTTCTCGGGCGATTTCTCGGGCGAGTTCTCGTGCGGCTTCTCGGGCGATCGGCTGGGGCCGTCGTCGTCCGTGGATGGACGGCTGCTGCTCGCCGTGAATCCGCGCAGTGACGTCCCCACCCACTCAGTTCACCACAGATATGCGAATATTGCAATGGACGCATGAGAAGGGTTGTCATTGTCACGAGGTGCGGGGATCCCGCCCGAAAGGAGGTCTGGCAGAACCTTCTTTCGGCGGGTCCAGGTCGGGTCTGCGGGCTGATGAGCCCAGCGCGCACGCAGAGGGATCGTGGTGGAGCACACAGTCGACTCACCGCGAAGGACACTCTGATGACCACGCAGACAGCAACCACCCCGACGACACGCATGGACCAGCAGGTCCCCGTCCAGATGAGGCTCGCCGCCGCCTGGGCCAGCTTCATGTGCCTCTACATCTATGTCGACGTCCTCGGCCTCTACAAGCCGGGCGCCGTCGAGGGCATCCTCAAGGGCCAGGTCTTCACCTTCGACATCACTCAGGGGTTCGCCGTCAGCGCGCTGGCAGCCTCGGCGGTGCCGACCATGATGATCCTGCTCTCGACGACCCTGCCCCAGCGCGCCAACCGGATGACGAACCTCGTCGTAGCCTCCCTGCTCATCCCCTGGATGGCGTTCAACCTGGCCGGCGGCGAGTGGCTGGCTTACTACGGTCTCGGATTCGCCCTCGAGCTGATCCTGCTCGCGTTCATCCTGCGCTCGGCCGGGACCTGGCCCCGCACGCCGGCGATCCCTAGCCTGAAGCAGTGAGAGCACTGTGGTGCGCTGTCCGGCGCGAGCCTCGAGCCGTCGGCCCCCCGCAGCTGCGCCGGGCCGACTGGCAGCTCGTCGGCGGGTTCGAAGCCGCCGCCGTGGTTGAAGGAATCGCTCGCCCCCAGCTGGCCGGGCAGCCCTACGTCACTGCGCTCGCGATGGCCCTGATGCCGGTCCTGCTCTGGCGGCGCAGCCATCCGCTCACCACATGCCTCGTCGGCTTCGGTGTCGCGGGGCTGCTGTCGGCCATCCAGCTGGTCACCGGCGCCACAGACCTCGGCCTCTCCTCGATGCTGGTCGTGGTGGTCCTGCTCTACTGCCTGGTCCGGTGGGGCTCGGGGCGAGAGATCGCCGTGGGCCTGGTGTGGGTCGCCGCCGTCGTCGCCCTCGGCATGTATGCCGCGGCAGCCGGCCTGGCGGAGATCATCGGCGGCACCCTCTTCATGCTGCTGTTCGTCACTCTCGCAGCGGTATTCCGCTCACGTGCCGAGCTCTGGCAGCGCCAGCGGCGCGAGATCCGCAACGAGGAGCGGCTCGCGCTCGCCCGCGAGTTGCACGACACCGTCGCCCACCACGTCTCGGCGATCGCGGTGCAGGCGCAGGCCGGCGGCGTGGTCGTCCGGGACCACCCGGCCCAGGGCGTGCAGGTGTTGGCCACCATCGAGGCCGAGGCGAGGCGCACCCTCGCGGAGATGCGGGACATGGTGCGCGTGCTCCGCGACGACGATGGGGACGCCTACGGCCCGCAGCCGGGGGTCGCCGACCTGCCCACGCTGGCCCGTCCGGCGGGCACCCCCACCGTCGGTATCTCGCTCGCCGGCGCGGTCACCGGGCTGCCCGGGCCGGTGGACGCCGCGGTCTACCGGATCGCGCAGGAGGCGCTCACCAATGCCGTCCGCCATGCCCGTCACGCGACCCGGGTCCGGATCGACCTGTCCCGTGAGGGTGACGACGTCCGGCTGCGCGTGACCGACGACGGACTCACTCGTGCCGCCGCGAGCACACCCGGATTCGGTGTGACCGGCATGGCCGAGCGGGCCCAGCTGCTGGGCGGCTCGCTCACTGCCGGTCCGGCGCCCACCGGGGGCTGGGTTGTGGAAGCCGTGCTCCCCGTGTGGGTTTCGCGATGAGCGGAGTGTTCCGGTGAGCATTCGGGTGGTTGTGGCCGATGACCAGGATCTGGTGCGGACCGGGCTGGTGATGATTCTCGGCGCGCAACCCGGCATCGAGGTCATCGGGGAGGCCGCGGACGGCATCCAGGCCCTCGAGGTGGCCACCCGGCTGCGTCCGGATGTGCTGCTCGTCGACATCCGGATGCCCGGGCTCGACGGGGTCGAGGTGACCCGGCGGCTGGCCGGGCCCGACGTCACGGACCCGGTGGCGGTGGTGGTGATCACCACGTTCGACCTGGATGACTACGTGCTCGGTGCCCTGCGCGCCGGTGCTCGCGGGTTCCTCCTCAAGGACGCAGGGCCGGACCTGCTCGTCCAAGCCGTGCACGCGGCCGCGAACGGAGACGCGCTGATCGCCCCCAATGTGACGCGGCGGCTGCTGGCGACCCTCGTCGACCACGCGCCCCGGACGGTGACCCTGCCGATCGATCCGCTGACCGAGCGGGAGGAGCAGGTGCTCGTGCTGCTCGCCCGCGGCCACACCAATGCCGAGATCGCCGCGGAGCTCTACATCGGCCTGAGCACGGTCAAGAGCCATGTCGCGTCGTTGATGGCCAAGCTGGGGGTCCGCAACCGGGTCGAGATCGCGATGTGGGCCTACCAGTCCAAGCGGGTCTGACGAAAAGCCCGACCCGTATGCCGCGCGGCGGCGCCGTCGGGTACGCCGGCCCACCTGGGTCATCCGGTCCATCCGGTCCATCCGGTCCATCGTTCGCCGGTGGAGTCGAGGTTGCGGACGTTGTGACCACTTGCCTGAAGCCGCCCGACGACCTGCCGCGCGAGCGTGCCCGGACTCCAATCAGGGGCCGTCAGGGGCCTCACCCATTGCCGCGGCGTAGGCAGCCTGAAGCCGTTCGCTGGGGCGCTGCGCGGTCGGGTTCGGACGAGCAACGCCCAGGTGCTGCTCGCGCAGCTCGTCCATGAGCTCGTCGAGGAACTCGGGGCCGCCATCGCGCAGGAGTTCGGCACGAACCCGGAGGCGCCTGTCGCCGTCGCGGTGGGCAAGGCCCCAGTTGCCGAGAGCGACCATGATCGGCAGGGCCTGGATGCCTGCCTCGGTGAGGGAATAGCTGGCCCGCTGACCGCGTCGTGCTTCGGCGCGGCTGAGCAGTCCTTGGGCGGTGAGGCGCTTGAGGCGACTGCTCAGGACGTTGCTGGCGATGCCCTCCTCCGACCCGGCGAGCAACTCACGGAAGTGACGCCGACCCCCGAACATGACATCGCGCAGGACGAGCATCGCCCAGGGGTCACCGAGCACCTCGACGGCGACGTTGATCGCGCACCCCGAACGTGGCATGGCTCCCATCGCGCCTCCTCGACCGCTTGCGATCACGCACCACCCATGCCTAGCATGACCAGCATACTGATTGCAGATCAGGAGCACTTCTTGCATCGTCGGGGCCGAGAGGACGGCGCCCTGAGAAGGGCGGCCACCGCTGGCGCACCTCACTGAAAGGCCGTGATATGGCACGAGTACGCGCTGACCTCTTCGTCTCGCTGGACGGGTATGCCGCTGACCAGACCCGCGAGGCCGGGATGGCCGACTGGCAACGCCTCACCGAGCACTACGTCGCCACCCGCACCATGCGCCAACGCGTCTTCGGCGACACCAGCGGAGCCGGAACCACCGGTATCGACGATGCCTATGCTGCGGCGCACTTCGAGGGGATCGGCGCGGAGATCATGGGCGCCGCCATGTTCGGGCTGCACACGTTCCCCGACGACCCGAACTGGAAGGGCTGGTGGGGAGACCACCCACCGTTCGGCACGCCCGTCTACGTGCTCACGCACACCGCACCCAGGCCCTCCATCCCCATGGCCGGCGGCACGACGTTCCACTTCCGGAACACTCCGATCGGGGACGTCCTGGGCGAAGCGTTGGAGGCTTCCGGCGGCCACGACGTGCGCATCGGCGGCGGCGTCAGCACCGCTCGGGCCTTCCTCTCCGCCGGCCTGGTCGACGACCTCCACGTCGCGATCGCCCCCATCCTGCTGGACGACGGCCACCGACTGTGGCCCGAGCTCCAGGACCTTGATCGCACCCACATGGTTCGGACCGAGGTCGCCGAGAGCGGCATCATCCACGTGACCTTCACCCGCAAGGCGCCCATGATCGGGTGAGTGTCGAACGGCTCGGCCCGGTCCAGCGAGGGCAACACGCCGCGGGCGTGCGGGCGGCATACCGCGGCATACACTCCGCGTATGCCGGGGAGCACACCCGCCGAGCGGTTGCGGACAGCCGTGGAGCTCTTCGAGGTCGGGGAACAGCTGATGCGTTCCCGGTTGCGTCGCGAACACCCGGACTGGGACGACGATCAGGTGCAGGCGGCGATCGTCCGGTGGCTGCGGGAGCGGCCGGGTGCGGAGTTCGGCGACTTCCCCGGGCCCGCCTCCGCTCGTGTCTTGGGCGACGGACGCCCGAGCTGATGGCCAACCTCGCCCTGGAGTCGCTGCGGCTGGTGGTGCGCGACCTGGACCAGGCCGAGCTGCGCTGGGCACTCATCGGCGGCCTGGCCGTATCGGCCCGTGCGGAGCCACGATTCACCCGCGATGTCGACGTGTGTGTCGTGGTCCCGGACGACGCGACCGCCGAGCAGTCGGTGCTAAGGCTGGGCCGTCGCGGCTATGGCGTGCTGTCCATCGTCGAGCACCAGCAGGCCGGTCGGCTGGCCACGGTGCGGTTGGCCGCGCCGGGCGTCGCCGGTGTCGTGGTGGATCTGCTCTTCGCGTCGTCGGGCATCGAACCGGAGATCGTGCAGGATGCCGAGCCGCTGGAACTGCTACCCGAGCTGATCGTCCGGGTCGCCCGCGTGCCGCATCTCGTGGTGCTCAAGCTGCTCGCGCGTGACGACCGGACCCGACCCCAGGATGGCGCCGATCTGCTCGCCTTGCGCGGCGTGCTGACTCACACCGACCAGGCGGACATCAGGAGGCTCGCGCAGTTGGTGTGCGCCAGGGGCTTCCACCGCGAACGCGACCTGGTCGCCCTCGCCGACGACTACCTGGCCGGGTAGGTGCCTGGGGCGCCGGCGTCATCGGGCTGACGTGCTGGCCAACCCCATCCGGTATGCCGCGCGGGAGGCTTCTACGTCTCAACGATGTGTTGCGTAAAGCGAGGAAACTCAACACATGATGGGGATGTGTTGCCCTCAGCGACTGCTTGTATTCGGCGGCCAGCTACATGTCAGGGGTCGAATCGCCTACTCGCGCGGGCTGATCTCACCCATCGGCCCGAAGCCGTGGACCTCGGCGGCGTCGACATAGATGATCTGCGGCCGGGCTGAGACGATGTCGGGCATCTCGTTCATGAACCGGGCGACGTGAGCCTGCTGCATGTGCTCGGCGCCGGCGCCGGCATCCTGGAAGCCCTCGATGCAGACGTAGGTCAGTGGTTCGGCCACGCTCTGGGCGAATTCGAAGAAGACACAACCTGGTTCGGCGTTCACCGAGCGCTGGTAGTAGTCGGACAGCTCGCGCCACTGCTCGAGTCGGTCCTCCCGGATCGGGAACTTCACGGTGATGAGGATCATCCTGACATCTCACGGGATGCCCGCCCCGGTGTCCAGTGTGCGGCGGTGGCTAGGGCTGCTCGTCGAGCCAGTCGTCGGCCGGGTCGAGTCGGGTCAATCCCGGTATGCCGTCGAAGTCGCCGTCGGTGCTCACGATCGTCGTGAAGCCGGCGGCGCGGGCGGTGGCTGCGTGCACGGCATCGCGGCCCCGGGCATGCCCGCGCGAGACCAGGTCCCGGGAGGCCAGCAGGATGTCCAGGTCGAAGGGGTGCCAGACCGCCAGTCGTTCCACGTGGTCGAACTCCCGCACGGCCTGCTCCCGGCCGACCCGACGCAGCCGGTGGAACAGGAACTCCTGCCCGCCTGCGACGCTCAGGTGCAGGCGCAGCCGACCGGTCGCCGCGGCGGCCAGGACTCGGCGGCACACCGGCCTGAGGGGGTGCTCCCCGCCGACCGCGAGCAGCAGCACCGACGGGTCGACGAAGACCGGGGTCATCGCGCCTCGACCTTGCGCGCGAGTTCGTCCGCGTACGCCCGCTTGAGGTGTTCGGGGCCCTCGCCAAGCCCCTCACCGGGTGTGTCGGTGAGCCGCAGCAGGGCCGCCGCGGCCGCCACCCGGGTCGGCTCGGCGTCGTCGGGGAAGCGCAGGTCGATCGCCTCGCGGATCACCGCAGCCACGCTCCGGCCCGACCGGGCAGCCTCGCCTGCCACCCGGTCGTAGCGCTCGGCATCGAGCAGGATCTGCAACCGCCTCTCCAGCATCGACATACACATACAGTAGCATGTGTATGCCGGGTGGGCTGGCGTCCTGGGGGCTCGACACGGGGCAGACTGAGTGCTGCTCAGTGAGCAGACTGAGAGTCACACTGAGAGTCAGTGAGGGCCAGTGAGGGCCGACGAGCGGCACGGACAGGTGGCCCCACACCAACAAGCTGTTCAGCCAACTGACGGCGACCCGCGGCCCAGCTCCGAGCGACTGGTCACTGTGATGAGGGCTCCGCATGACGACGGTTGCATCGCGGAGCCGGGTGCATCATTCGACCCTCGGACACTGAGACACTGCACGCAATGCGCGTGCAGTGTCTCAGTGTTCGCGGCTCGGTGTTCGCGGCTCGGTGTTCGCGACTCGGTGTTCGCGACTCGGTGTTCGCGACTCGGTGTTCGCGACTCACTGTTCGCGACTCACTGTTCGCGACACCCCTGGCGCGGTCGCCGGGGTCGAGTCGGGTCATGCCCCGAGTTGTGCCAGGTCGAGCACGGCGACGGTCTCCCCATCGACGATCTCACCGGTCAGCTGCGCCCCGAGCCCGAGGTAGAAGTCACGGGGGCTCCCGGGCCCCTCGACGAAGGTCAGCCACAGCGTCGTGCTGCCCGAGTCGAGCAGCTCGCGGGCCAACAGGTGCAGTGCCCGCGTGCCGATGCCGCGGCCCTGGTGTCGTCGGTCGACGAGCAACCGCCACAGGTAGGGGATCGGCATCGACGGGGTCACCGCGGCATACATGAGGAAACCGACGCGCTCCCCGTCGGCGAGGAGCCCTCGCAACACCGGCACCAACGGAGCGCCCCGCCAGTCCTCGGGGAAGAGCGCGTCGGCATACGAGTCGGCGACCGTGGCAACGAAGCGTCGTTGGGTGTGGTGGGTCTGCACGCGCTGCCATGCCCGCGCGGTGCCCGACTCGATCCGCACCAGCGCGAGCTCTGCCGGTGCACCGGTCGGCCGGTCGCGCCAGGACTGCCAGGCGGACGCGGTAACCCCGTAGTACGTCTTGTCCGCCCAGGCGCCGCGCCAGAGGTAGCTCTGCTGCGCGTCGTGGCTGTGGACGAGCCCGATGGCCTCAAGTGTTCGCATCGAGCCCAGGTTCCGCGGGTCGCATTCCCCGGTCAGTCGGACGACACCGCACCGGTCCACCAGGTCCGCCACCACCGCGTATGCCGCCTCGCGGGCCAAGCCGCGGCCCCAATGCTCGCGCGCCAGAGTGAAACCGATGGTGGCCTGCCGACCGGTCTCGTCCAGGCAGACCGCGACGTCGCCGATGTGCTGCCCGTCGAGGTCGATCGCCAGCTGGTCCACCCCTGATCGGCCACGTCGGTCAGGCCGTCCTGTCGGGTCAACCACTCGGCGTCGGCCTCGGTGTAGGGCAGCTCCCAGGCCTGCAGCTCGGCCACCTGAGGGTCGTTGCGATACGCCAACAGGGTTGGGATGTCACGGCTGCCCATGATGCGCACGGTGAGCCGCGCGGTGCGGATGGGGTAGGCGCTCATTCGGACACCCGGGGCTCAGCCGCCGCCGGCGAGCGCGGCCAGCAGTGCCGGTGCCGGGTTCCGGGCGGTGCTCAGGTTGGCCACGGCAAGCAGCAGGTAGAGGGCGCCGGCGCCGCCCCACAGCGTCGTCTGCCAGAGCCAGATGGACTGCGCGCGCTGGTGCGTCCGTCGCAACTGCCATCTCGTGGCGACGGCCCGGACGGCCAGCGCGGTCATCGCGACGCCGACGGCAGTGGCCATCGCCGCGAAGACGACGTGATAGTGGGTGAAGTCGGCAAGCAGGGTGCCCGCGAGGTCGCCGCCGGAGCCGGTCGGTGCGGCAGTGACCTGCCGACGCAGCTCGCCCAGCACCGGGCCCAGCTCGCTCGGCGGTCGCCCGGTCGGCAGCAGTGAGGCCACCGACGCCAGCGGGGCAAGCGCCCCTTGCAGGTTCGCCACCAGCACCGTGAGCGCCCCGATCAGCCACACGACCACGCCCCCGTATGCCGCGCCCGCGCCGCTCGCGGCGACGCGTCCGGTTGGTCTGCGGGCAGCTACCGCCCGGCGCAGCCTCGACTCGAGCGTCAGCAGGACGGCCACCAGCAGCACGGCCAGCACGGCCTTGAGCTGATGGAACCCCGCCCAGAAGGCGACGAGGTCGTCCAAGGCTCGGGTGTTGGCGCCGGTTCCCGTGGCACCGGCCTGCGCGAAGGCAGAGCTGGAGGCGGCCACCAGGGCCCGCTCTGCCGGGAAACCCTGCCCGGCAGCGAAGCGGATCGGCACGACGAAGACCGCAACGGTGCCCAAGAGGGCTGCGCCGCACAGCCATCCGCTGCCGAGGCGAGACGCGGCCCTCATCGGGCTCGCGCCGCGGTGGTCGCGGGGGCCGCGGCATACGATCCAGTGCGGGGCCGCCCAGCGGGCCGGCACCTGATAGCTCCGGCGCCACCGGCCGCCTCGACGGTCATGGGCACAGTCGGTCCTCTCGTCGGAAGTTCAGGAGGTCAGGACGCTAGGTGCGCGTCGTGACGCACCGCAACCGGCGCACGCCGCAATCAGGGACGACTCAGGGGTGCGTCAGGGAGTCCCCCTCCTGGCCCCGCCGCCGCCGGTGCTGCGGTCGAGTGAACACGAGCGGCATCCCGTCCGCGTCCCGGAGCGCCGACCCAGCAAAATTCTGCACCGCTGGCGGTTCGTTCGTGTCAGTGTGGCGACATGTGGCACTACGGGGGCCCGCCGATTTCGAACGTCTATCAACCCACTTGGGATGACATCCGCTCCTGGGCCTGGGGCGACGGCCAGTGGCCCGAACAGGACTGGGACATGTTCATGGCCGAGCCGGAGAACCTCGAGTTGCTCGTCAGCCTCGTGGAGGACCCCCGATGCCCGACGCGGGGCACCCTCCTGTCCAGCCTGTACTGCACTGTCGGTCACTCCACCCGGGCTGATCCGCGGATCGCAGCTGTTGCTGCGGCCGCCGCGGAGTCCGGCGATGCCTGGGTGTCCACGTGGGGCCGCCGCGTCATTCATGTCCTCGCTCACCCGGAAGACTTTCGTCTCGAAGACTGGTGTGGGCTCGACACCTTCGCCGCTCGCCCTGTCGACCGCGATGTGGGGGCGTCTGACGACGGGGTGGGTGAGCCTCGATCTGACCCTGCTGGCGGGCCGGTCTCGGATTGACCCGGTATGCCGCGTGCCACGTCGGACGTGCCCCACGCGCTGGCCACTCGTAGGCATCGTTGGCGCCAACCGACGTTGCCCCACCGGTCATGTCAACATCGTGTTGTCAACAGATCATTGACAACACGATGTTGATCTGTAAGCCTGGCGGCATGGCGCAGGATCCGGAGCGGAGGCGGGCGCAGGCCCGCGAGGTGCTGTTGGCGGCGGGCGGCGCAGGCCTCGGGTCGGCGCCTTGGCAGCATCCGAAGGAGGCTCCCGCCGACGGGGTGCTGCTGCGGTTCGCGCTCTGGCGGGTCACGGGGCAGGGCGACGACGTGAGCGTGCCGGAGCTGGAGGCGGGGCTGTCGCTGATCGACTCCGCTCGCTCGGAGCTGGATTCGTTGGAGGCCGCGTTGGTCTTCACCGCCCGGGCCGAGGGGCTCACCTGGGGCCGGATCGCCGAGGCCCTGGGCCTGCGCTCCCCGCAGGCCGCGCAACAGCGCTATCAGCGCACCGCCGAGCGCCCCCGACCCGCCGCCGAGCACACGCCGGCCCGCGCCCCCCATGCCTGAGCCGCACGCGCCCACGGAGCTGCTCGTCCTGCAGGCGGTCCGGCTGGCCGGGGTCGCCGATCGCGACGCGATCCTGGATCGCGCCTTCCTCGCCGAGGAGCAGGTCGAGCGCATCCTCGCCACGGCGAGCGCGACGGGCCGGGTGGAGTGGTTCACCTTCGGTGACAGCTCGGGCTGGATCCTCACCGAGGCCGGGTCTGCTTATCTCGCAACACTATTGGCCGACGACGTGAGCGGGCACGACGCGACCGCCGTGCTCGAGGCGACGCTGGCGGGCTTCGAGCCGCTCAACGCGCACTTCGTCGCAGCGGTGACACAGTGGCAGCTGCGTTCGACCGCCGCGACGACCTCCGGGTTCGGCGCGGCCGACCCCGACCGGGCCGAGCAGCTGCTGGGTTCCCTGACGGGCCTGGGTGCGCAGCTGCGCGACGTGCTTGCCGAGCTCATCCGGGCGCTGCCCCGGTTCGGTCGATACCCCGCGCAGTATGCCGCTGCGCTGGCCCGGGCGCACCAGGAAGGGCTGGGCTGGGTGACCGGGGTGGGGATCCTGTCCTGCCACGTCGTGTGGGCCGAACTGCACCAAGACCTGCTCGCCAGCCTGGGCCGCAGCAGACTCGACGCCGACCAGAGCTGAGCCGGCCATGGCTGTTCGCACCCTCTACCTCGCGCGGTACGGCGCCGCCGACGCCCTCGGCACCCTCCTGCCTGCCGGGCGTGACCAATGCGTGCGGCTTGCGCACCGGCTGCGCGCGGTGCCCCTGGATGCGATCTGGTGCTCCCCGGTGCCTCGGGCCCGCGACAGTGCCGCGATCATCGCCACGACCTTCCCGGCGGTATTGCTCGACGACGCAGTCGAGTTGATCGATCACGTCCCCTACGTGCCACCTGTCGCGGATCGGACCCCGGCAGCGGTGGGCTTCTTCGACGGTTACACCGACGAGCAGGTCGCGCAGGGGCAGACCGCCGCGGCACGCCTGG